>Ga0206814_10146_pt1 | contig 20079 bp, 18 predicted proteins | sample Alteio_BWOrgCont_90_FD_152850 | JGI IMG/M metagenome (GOLD analysis project Ga0206814, IMG submission 152850) | Enriched cells from forest soil in Barre Woods Harvard Forest LTER site, Petersham, Massachusetts, United States -... | ecosystem: Environmental > Terrestrial > Soil > Temperate forest >...
TTTCGCACACGTCGGGATACGAAGATTATTGGCCCGAAGATTACCTGATGACGCCAATGCTGAAGCCCGAGAGCACGCAGCAGATTCTGGATACGTGGGCGAAAAAGCCGCTCGACTTTGAACCGGGAACGCAGTGGCAATACTCGAATACAAACTATGTCATCGCCGGTCGTATTGTGGAGGTTGTCTCGGGCCAGCCACTTTTCGATTTCATTACCCAACGCATCTTTCGCCCACTCGGCATGACGTCGGTGTGGAACTCGGATGAGACAAAGCTGACTCAGGCCGATGCGACGGCCTACTATCGCCACGCGCTTGGGCCGCTGCTGCCGGCGCCCAAGGAAGGCCGCGGATGGATGTTTGCGGCGGGCGAGCTGGCGATGACGGCGCACGACCTGGCGCTGTGGGACGAGAGCTTGCTTTCCCAGTCGCTTCTCTCGCCAGAAAGCTACAAAACAATGTTTACGGAGGTGAAGCTGAAGAACGGCAAGGGAACGCACTACGGCCTGGGCGTGGACGTACGCGAGCGCGACGGGCATCGCTCGATTGAGCATACGGGTGAGGTGTCGGGATTTGTGGCCGATAATGTGGTGCTGATTGACGATGGCGCGGCGGTGGTGGTGCTGACCAATCAGGACGCGGTTGACGCTGCGTCGACGATTGCGGACCTTGCCGTGCCGGCGATCGCGGGCTTTGCGCTGAATCCCGAAGAGCAGCAGGCGCTCGAAATTTATCGCGGATTGCAGCACGGCCGCATCGACCGCTCGCTGCTGGCGCCGAATCTGAGCGATTACTTTACGCCGGAGGCGATCACGGACTTCGCGTCGAGCCTGGGGCCGCTTGGCGAGCCGCTGAGTTTGACCGAGACGCACTCCAGCCTGCGCGGCGGCATGACGTTTCGTGTTTTCGAAATTACTTATCCGAATCGGAAACTTGAACTTACGACTTATACGTATCCCGACGGCAAGCTCGAGCAATATTTGATTTCGCCCTCTGAGTAACAATAGAGACAGAGAGGCGCATGCCTACTGTCGATTCCATGGTTGTGAAACGAGGCACGCCGAGCCGCGCGCATCGCAAATCGTTCACCTTCGCCATCACCTGCATCAGCCGGTTCATGATCTACCGCGACCGGGTTCTGGGCTGGTCGAAGTCGGGACGGCGTCGAGCAGGAATCGACGAACGCGTCTCGCGGCATTCCATCAGTAGTGCGGAGAGCGTTCTCGATGCGGTCTTTGTGGAGCCGTCGGAACGCCCAGCGGCAGCTGCGATTCTGCTGTGTCACGGAATCGGCGAGACTGTGGAGCAATGGTTTGGCGTACAACAACTGCTGGCTGCGAACGGTGTGGCTTCAATGGTGTTTGACTACGCAGGCTACGGCAAAAGCACGGGCCGTCCCGACTGGGACCAGTTTGAGCTGGATGCAGTGGCGGCTTTTGCCGCACTGGAAAAAATGGCGCCGCAGTTGGCGATCTCTGTGGTTGGTTTCTCGTTGGGCAGCGGCGTGGCGGTGGCGACCATCAGCCAGTTGAACGCGCGAAGCCTGATCCTGTGCGAGGGCTTCACGTCATTTCGCGAGGCAGCCGCGGCGGCGTGGGTTCCCAGGGCGCTGGCCCGGTTAGTGCCGCCTATCTGGGATGCGTGCCCGCCGCTATCGCAATGCAAGCTGCCGGTGCTGATTGTGCATGGCGAAAAGGATTGGCTGTTTCCCAAGGAGATGGCGGCGGATCTGGCCGGATACTGCAACCCTAAAGCCGAGGTGGTGCTGGTTCCCAATACGGCGCATAACCAGCCGTTCCGCACGCCGAGGCTCGAGTACTGGGGACCGGTTATTGCGCAGGCGAGTCGATAGTCTCGCCGCCACTCTCTTCCAAAAGGCTGCCGCCTGCAGGGTTCCGATAAACTAAGAGCAGACCATGTTTGAGAATCTGACAGACAAACTGCAGCGCGTCTTCAAGACCCTTCGCGGCCAGGGCACGCTCACCGAAGAAAACATTGCCGAGGCGCTGAAGGAAATCCGCGTGGCGCTGCTCGAAGCCGACGTGAACCTGAAGGTCGTCAACGACCTGATCGAGCAGATCCGCGCCAAGGCTGTCGGGACGGAAGTGCTGACCGCGCTCTCGCCGGGCGAGCAAGTGGTAAAGATCGTGCGCGACGAGCTGATGGCGCTGCTGGGCAAAGACACGGCACGCTTCAACTTTGCGTCGAAGCCGCCGACGGTGATCCTGATGGCCGGGCTGCAGGGCTCGGGCAAGACGACGACGAGCGGCAAGCTGGCGGCGTGGCTGAAAAAAGGCGGACACCGGCCGATGCTGGTGTCAGTGGACGTTTACCGGCCGGCGGCGCGCGAGCAGCTCAAGGTGGTCGCGAAATCGATCGAGGCGAAACTCTATGAAGGTGACCTGAAGAGTGAGGCCACGGGATCGGCGTTGGTCGAAAGGCTTGCAAAAGAAGCGCGGCGCGAAGCCGTGATCATGGGCTGTGACACGCTGATTGTGGACACCGCGGGCCGGCTGCACATTGACGAAGAGCTGATGGGCGAGATGGAGAACCTGAAAAAGCTGCTCACGCCGCAGGAGATTCTGTTTGTGGCCGACGCCATGACTGGCCAGGACGCCGTGAACTCCGCGCAGGAGTTTCATTCGCGCCTCGGGCTGACGGGCGTGGTGCTGACAAAGATGGACGGCGATGCGCGGGGCGGCGCGGCGCTGTCGATCCGCCATGTGACGGGGCAGCCGATCAAGTTTATCGGCGTGGGCGAAAAGCCCGACGCGTTCGAGCCATTCCATCCCGATCGCATCGTGGGCCGCATCCTGGGCATGGGCGACATGATGTCGCTGATCGAAAAGGCCGAGTCGACTTTGGATCGAAAGAAATCCGAGGAGCTGGCGAAGAAGGCGCTGCTCGGCGATGGATTTTCTCTTGAGGATTTCCGCGACCAGCTAAGGCAGATCAAGAGGCTGGGGTCGATGGAATCGATTTTGAAGATGCTGCCGAGCGTGGGGCCGTTTGCCGGCATGCAGCAGGCGGCGGGCCAGGTGGATGAGAAGCAATTTGTCCGGCTCGAGGCGATTATCAATTCCATGACGCCGAGGGAGCGGCGCAATCACGAGATCATTTCGGGATCGAGACGGAAAAGGATTGCCGCGGGCAGCGGGACCAGCGTGCAGGACGTGAACATGCTGCTGCGCCAGTACGCGCAGATGGCCAAGATGTTCAAGAGCATGGGCAAGGGCGGGATGATGAAGAACATGATGCGCGGCGGGCTTGCGGGAATGGGCGGCAAGCAGAGGTTTGGAAGGTAGAACGTCGTATGGCGCTCACGGTGGAATGGATTCGGGCGGCGGAAGATGATGAAGCTTTGTTCGAGCTGCTTTCAGGGGAACTACAGCGGCTGCTGCCTGAGGAAATTCAAGCGGACCGGGATCTCTACCATCAAACTCTTGCGACGGTGCCCCGTGGCCTGCGTGCCATGGCCGGAATGCATTTCTTCGACGTGAGCATGAGCCTGGATGACCTCGCGTGGCATTTCGGCAATCAAAACGACGAGCGCGATTTGCTCGAGACGCTGAATGGACTGCGCGAGCTGGAGCTATTCGAAATCGCGGACCTGTTCGAGAAGCAATGGGATTTCATGAAACCGCATCTTCATGCCTTGCAGACCGGAGATATTGGCGGCAAGGACCTTCACGACTGGCTGAAAGAGACCGGCGCTCAGGGATTGGCTGACCCTATGAATAGGATCATTTGGGACATTGCGAGAAGACGGGCAAACTTGGCTTGCTTGAGTCATGGGTTCCGTACGCACGCAAGTACCCTGACCGCTGCGTAGTGGCTGAGAGGGCTCCATGACTGCGCTTCAGGACCAGCTCGACGAGATCACCGCGAACACGCGGAACCTCGTCCAGGCGGAGCGCATGGCGGTGGGCGAGCGCGCGGTCGAGGAACTCCTTCATTCCGGAATCGAGGAGAAGATTTTGCCGGTGGGCGCGACGGCGCCCGAGTTTGCGCTGAAGGATGCGGCGGGGCGGCTGGTGCGGTCGGCCGATTTGCTCGCGCTCGGCCCGTTGGTGATCAAGTTCTTTCGCGGGCGGTGGTGCCCTTACTGCGTGACCGAACTCGAGGCGTGGCGCGAACTGCATCCGCGGCTTAGGGAGGGCGGCGGGCTATTCGTTGCAGTGAGCCCGCAGACCGAGCGGCAGAGCGACTTCATGGTTGGGCAGCACGGGCTGCCATTTCCGGTTCTTTCGGATCCGGGCTGCGAATACGCCGCGCAGCTCGGCCTGGCCTACACGATTCCCGGCTATCACCGCGACTACTATCGCTCGGTGCTGGTCAATATTCCCTTCATTAACGGCGACGATTCCTGGCGCCTCATTCTGCCTGCGACATATGTGATTGGCCGCGACCGGAGGGTTTTCTACTCGGAGGCCCACGCTGACTTCCGCATGCGGCCGGAGCCGGAAGAGGCGCTGAGCATCGCGCTGGCGCAGGGCAACAGCAGGGGTTAGCGCCAGAATCTGGGGACGAAAACCGGGAATGTGAGCTTTTGGCCGCCGGGCCGTCTGGAATCAGCGAAAAAGTCCTCCCAAACCTGCAACTTATTCACAGTATCCGCATCAAAGAAGTTGACAGTAAGACACTCAATGTGGGATTCTAGTGAGGCTAGATCGACCCCCTAAAAGGCAGGAAAACCATGGCTAAGATGATTGGAATCGACCTCGGCACCACCAACTCGTGCGTAGCCGTTCTCGAGGGCGGAGAGCCCAAAGTGATTGCAAATGAAGAGGGTGCGCGGACGACGCCGTCGATTGTCGCCTTCTCGAAGAGCGGCGAACGGCTGGTGGGCCAGGTGGCCAAGCGCCAGGCCATTACCAACCCTGAAAACACGATCTTCTCGATCAAGCGTTTCATGGGCCGCCGGTACGACGAAGTGAATGACGAGATGAAGATGGTGCCCTACAAGGTGGTCCAGCAGGGCGACCACGTGGCAGTTGTGGCCCAGGGCAAGGAGTACACTCCGCCCGAAATTTCGGCCATGATTCTGCAGAAGCTGAAGAAGTCGGCTGAAGCGTATCTGGGCGAGACGGTGACGGAGGCGGTGATTACCGTGCCGGCCTACTTTAATGACGCGCAGCGCCAGGCGACCAAGGATGCAGGCAGGATTGCCGGCCTGGATGTGAAGCGCATTGTGAACGAGCCGACGGCGGCCGCGCTGGCCTACGGGCTGGACAAGAAGAAGGACGAGACGATCGCGGTGTACGACTTTGGCGGCGGCACGTTCGACATTTCCATTCTGGAAGTGGGCGAAGGCGTGATCGAAGTGAAGTCGACCAACGGCGATACGCACCTGGGCGGCGACAATCTCGACCAGCGCATCGTGGACTGGCTGATTGCCGAGTTCAAGCAGGAAGAGGGCCTTGACCTGAGCTCGAAGGGCAACGAGATGGCCCTGCAGCGCCTGAAGGACGCGGCAGAGAAGGCCAAGATCGAGCTCTCGACGACGGTGGAGACGGAGATCAATCTGCCGTTTATCACGGCGGACGCGAGCGGCCCCAAGCACCTGGTACGCAAGCTGACGCGCGCCAAGCTGGAGCAGCTTGTGGAGGACCTGGTTGAGCGTTCGGTGGACCCGTGCCGCAGGGCGATGGCGGATGCCGGCGTGACGCCGAGCCAGATCGACGAGGTGGTTCTCGTCGGCGGGCAGACGCGCATGCCCAAGATCCAGGAGCTGGTGAAGTCGCTGTTCGGCAGGGACCCGCATCGCGGCGTGAATCCCGACGAGGTGGTTGCGGTGGGCGCAGCGGTGCAGGCGGGTGTGCTTTCAGGTGACGTGAAGGATCTGCTGCTGCTGGATGTGACGCCGCTGACTCTGTCCATCGAGACGCTGGGCGGCGTGGCGACGGCGATGATCCCGCGCAACACGACCATCCCGACCAAGAAGACGGAGACGTTTTCAACGGCGGCGGACTCGCAGACCGAAGTCGAGGTGCACGTGCTGCAGGGCGAGCGGCCCATGGCTGCGCAGAACCGCACGCTGGGCAAGTTCAAGCTGGGCGGAATTCCGCCGGCGCCGCGCGGCATTCCGCAGATCGAGGTGACGTTCGACATCGACGCCAACGGCATTTTGAACGTGACGGCGAAGGACAACGCTACCGGCAAGGACACGCGCATCACCATCACGTCGAGCTCCGGCCTGAGCAAGGACGAAGTGGACAAGATGGCGAAGGAAGCCGAAGCACATGCCTCAGAGGACAAGGAGAAGCGCGAGGAGATCGAGGCGCGCAACGCCCTCGACGGCATGGTCTACAACATCGAGAAGATGCTGAAAGACTCCGGCGAGAAAGTGGCCGCGGCCGACAAGATGGACGTGGAAGCGGCGCTGGCCGATGCCAAGAAGACGCTGGAGGGCTTGCCCTCGGTGGCTGAACTGAAGGCTGCGAACGAGAAGCTGACGCGCGCCAGCCACAAGCTGGCCGAGTTGATGTACAAGGCCAACGCAGCGGGCGCGGCTGCGCCGGGCAGCCCTTCAGACGGAAGCGGCAGCGGCGCCGGCGAGGCGAAGAAGGACGAAGGCGTGATCGACGCCGAGTACGTGGATGTGGAAGACAAGAAGTAAGGGACTGGCCGTCCAGGCAGGCCCGCGCTACGCGCGGAAGAACTTCGGGGTGGGCGACTAATAAGTCGCCCAGCCCCGAAACATCTGCAAGAGCGGCTCATAAGTGCCTGTGGTAAAGGCCTACCGCCTGCCAAGATTCTTACTCGGCAGGACAGGAGTCCTTACTGAACTTCATCTTTTTCTTGCCGCCCAGGGCGAATGTAATCCTGATTGTTGTCTCTACTTCGACCGGTTTGCCGTTCAAAAGATAGGTCCGATATTTCCACTGCCTCACGGCTTCGAGCGAAGCTTGCTGCAGAAGCGCCGGACCACAAACAACGCGAAGATCTGAGATTTCTCCGGTCTTGGAGATCGTGGCTTGTAGGGTCACAATTCCAGACTCGCGTGCGGCCTTGGCTTTCTTTGGATATTCAGGATCGACTTTGTAAATCAGCATGCCGATAGCTACATCTTCGGGAATGGTTATAGGTCTCGCGGTGGGCGGCACATCCACCAGCATGTGCGCCGTACCCGGAGGGGTGCCAGTGAAGACAGCGCCGATGCAAAATGTGGTTGAAGAAGCGATGATGGAACCGGCGATGCAAAAGGCAACGCGCGAACGTATCGGCAGCATGTAAACCTCGGCGATTCAAGCATACCTGATGGCCTGCGTCGTCCAAAAACAGTTGCTGCTTGATGCGTGATGCGCTACACTTAACGCGTGATCAAGAGCTTCCGGCACGCAGGGATCCAGCAGTTATTCACGACCGGGAGCAAGGCAGGGATTAACCCAGCCCATGCTGAAAAACTGTTGAATCGCATGCAGGTTCTCGATTTCGCGAAATCGGCGCCCGACATGAACATGCCCGGTTGGGGCCTGCATAAGTTAACCGGGGAACTGAAGGGACACTGGGCCGTTAAGGTGAGCGGAAACTGGCGGCTGACTTTCGCGTTCGAGAGGCAGGACGCGATTCTCGTGGATTACCAGGATTACCACTAGGAGTTCTCATGCAGCGCATGTACAATCCACCCCACCCCGGAAAGATTTTGCGCGACGCGCTGGGTGACATGGACGTGACCACGGCGGCGAAGAAGCTGCACGTTTCGCGCACGACGTTGTCGCGCATCCTGAACGGCGCGGCGGGAATTTCGGCCGATATGTCGCTGCGTCTTTCCGCGGCGCTGGGAACGCATGACAGCCTTTGGTACGAGCTGCAGATGAGCTACGACATCTGGCAGGCTTCGCGGAGAAAGAGACCGAGGATCGAACGATTCGAAGCAGCCGCGTGACACTGCGCGCGAGGAAAAGGAAATCGCTGGAGCAAGCCAGCGGACGACGCGCCCGGGACTGAACCGAGAATTGAGCAAAGATAAAAATGGCCACAACCGCCCACAAAGACTATTACGCATTGCTCGGCGTGAAGAAGACGGCGACGCCGGATGAGATTCGCAAGGCCTTCAGGAAAGCTGCGCGCAAATATCATCCTGACGTGAATCCCGGCGACAAGAAGGCAGAGGAGAAGTTCAAGGAAATCTCCGAAGCCAACGACGTGCTGAGCGACCACAAGAAGCGCAAGATTTACGACCAGGTGGGTTTTTATTCCGACCAGATCGATCCAGCGCAGGCCGAGGCGTATGCGCGGCAGCAGTCGAGTGGCGGCAGGCCCCCGGTGGATTTCGGGGGATTCGATTTTTCAGGATTCCAGGGCGGAACTCCCGGTCCGCAGGAGGCTGCGGGGTCGACGAGTTGGGGAAGCTTCAAGGATATTTTCAGCGGCATCTTCACGGGCGCGCAGCAGCCGCAGCAGACGCAAGGCCCGCGGCCGGGCAGCGATCTCGAGTACCAGGCCACAGTGGACTTCTGGACGGCGATCCGCGGCGGCCAGGCGCGCATCGAGATCCATCGCCAGGAGGTTTGTCCCGCGTGTCACGGGCATGCGCATACCGGCGGCGTGACCACGTGCCCGGAGTGCAATGGCACCGGCCAGGTGACGCAGATGGGCGGGCGCATGAAGTTCAACATCACCTGCCCCAGCTGCAACGGCACCGGGAAGAGTTCCAACGACTGCCCAACGTGCCACGGCGAAGGCACCGTGAGCCGGACGGAGACGGTGGACTTCCGCATCAAGCCGGGCACGCGCGACGGGCAGCGCATCCGGCTGCAGGGCAAAGGCAATGCGGGAATCAACGGCGGGCCCGCGGGAGATTTGTTCCTGATCGTGCGCACGGGCACGAATCCGGTGTTCACGCGGGCTGCCGACGACATTCAGATCACGGTGCCGGTGACGGTGGCCGAAGCCTCGCTGGGAGCTAAAGTTGAGGTGCCGACGATCGACGGGCGTGCGCAGCTGAAAATTCCGCCGGGCACGCAGAACGGGCAGAAGCTGCGCATGCGCGAACGCGGAGTGGAGAGCGCGCAGCACCCGGGCCAGCGCGGCGACGAGATTGTGACCGTGGAAGTGGTGGTGCCGCACCTGAACGACGAACGCAGCCGCGAGATTATGCGCGAGCTGGGGAAGCTGAACGGCGACGATCCGCGCAAGGCGCTGTTTGACAAGTTGTAGACATCGGCTTCGCAAGCAGACTTATTCTCAACAGAATCTCGGTTAAGCTGATTCGGAAAGAACCATGGCGACCAAACGCAAATCGAAAGGCGCGTATATGATCTCGTCGGTAGCCGAGATGTACGAGATCCATCCGCAGACGCTGCGCCTTTACGAGCGGGAGGGGCTGCTGAAGCCCTCGCGCACGGAAGGCAACACGCGGCTTTATACCGATGAGGATCTGGAGCGGCTCGAATTCATCCTGAACCTGGCGCGCGACCTGGGCGTAAACATCGCCGGCATTGGCATCATTCTGCAGATGCGCGAGCGCATGGAAGAGATGAATCGCCAGATGCAGAGCTTTGTTGAATACGTGCGGTCGGAGATGCTGGCGCGCTTTCAGCAGGCTGCGCCCGGCTCACCGGCCGCCATTGTTCCCATACGCAAAACGGTGGGCGTGCCACTGCGGTCCGGGCCGCCTCGAAAGTCCTAACGCGCTCTACTGACGCGGCGGTCATTTGCCCGCGTATTCTTGATTCTGCATGCCCTACGCGCTTCTCGGCCTGGCCGTCTTCGGTCTCATCACGTCAACCATTTTTGCCGGCATCGTGCTCTGGGCGGTTCGTGGATTCCTGCGCGAAAAGCATGAAGCGTTGGCAAGAATCGCCGCGCGGCCAGGGTTCGTCCCGCCGTTGAGTGTGTTCAAGCCCTTGAGCGGAACCGAGCCGGGCCTGGAGCCGCAGCTCGAGAGCTTCTTTACGCAGGATTATCCCGACTACGAAATTCTTTTCTGCGCGCGCTCGCCGCAAGATGCAGGGTTGGCGGTGGCGCGACGCGTTGCGGCGCGGCATCCGCACATTCCCGTCAAATTCCTTTCGACGAACGGCCAGCCGGACTACATCAACGACAAGGTTATTTCGATGGAGAGGATGGAGGCGGAAGCTGCGCACGACATCTTTGTCATCAGCGACAGCGACGTGCGCGTTACGCCGGATTATCTGCGCGCTGTGGCACTGCCCTTTGCGGCAGCAAACGTGGGCGCCATGTGCTGCCCCTATCGCGGCGTTGCCGCACGCAAGAACGGATCGAGTCCGGGCCTGTGGGCGCGGCTTGAAGCGGTCGGCATGAGCGTGGAGATGTCTGCGGGCGTGCTGGCCGCGCGCGCCATCGAGGGCATGCAGTTCACGCTGGGGCCGACGATGGCTTTCCGGCGCGAGACCATCCGAAGCATGGGTGGATTTAAAGTGACGGCTGACTACTGCGCCGACGATTTCATCCTGGGCAACGAAACGCACAAGCTTGGCGAAAAAGTCGTGTTGAGCCATCACGCCATCGATCACATCGTATTGAACTCGAGTTTTGCGGCGTCAATGAAGCACCAGGTGCGCTGGATGAAGTCGACGCGCTTCTCGCGGCCCAGCGGTCACCTGGGCACCGCGCTCACTTTCAGCATGCCGTTCGCGCTGCTGGCGCTTGCGGCGGGTATCTGGCTCGGGCATCCGCTGTGGGGCACCGCACTTTTTGCGTGGGGACTGCTGACGCGGATTGCGCTGTCGATTGCGGTGGGCCGGCTCGTCGTCGAGGATCCGAGCTGGTTCGGCCTCATCGTCCTGTACCCCATCCGCGACCTGATGGGCTTCTGTTTCTGGGCGGCTAGTTATTTTTCAAGTCGCATCCTGTGGCGCGGGCGTGTGTTTGAGCTGCTGCCCGGCGGCAGAATGCGCGCGGCAAAATGAGGCCGCGAAATGTGGCGCGTGCGAGCAAGGCTGGCGGGCGGGATCGAACTGCCCGTGATTTCGCCAGCAGGGCCGCGCGCGCGTTGACGTATGCGATGCGCGTCACACATTGGCAGCATTCCGCTTGGCTGGTATCTCAGCGCATACTTGGGGTGCCCCGTCCAAGCTTTGCTTGGGCGGGGTTTCTCCGAACTGTCTTTCCGGAGTTCGCCCGATGACGAGAGCCCGACTCGACGGCCTGCAAATGCTGGTGCTGGGCTGCGTCTTCTTTATCGCCATCGGCGTGATGATGGAGATCACCAATCCTCTCGGCATGACGGACTTCGAGGAGATCTACTACGCCGCGCGCAGCGCTGCGCACCACTCCGATCCCTACGTTCCCGACCAGGTGGCCGCGGTCTACAAGGCGGACAACGGAAGCCTGCCCGCCGACACCGGTGTTTCGCACACCAAGCGCCTGATCATTTTCATCTGCTCCAACCTGCCCACCACACTGTTTCTGGTTGCGCCGCTCGCAGCGCTGCCGTGGAAGATTGCAGCCGCAATTTGGATGATGCTGATCGCCACGGCATTTATCGTAGCCTGTTTTCTCGTTTGGAAGATCGGAGCGGACGAGGCGCCGCGTATCTACGGCGGACTCCTTTGTCTTTTGCTGGTCAATAGCGGCCTGTTTCTCTGCGCAGGGAACACCGCCGGGCTGGTAGTGAGCCTGTCGGTCATCGCCGTGTGCTGTTTTCTGCGCGACCGCTTGGTGATAGCGGGCGTGGTCTGCCTGGCGATCGCTCTCGCCATGAAGCCGCATGATGCCGGAGCCGTCTGGCTCTACTTTCTGCTGGTGGGCGGAGTGCATCGCAAGCGCGCACTGCAATCGCTGGCGCTGACCGCTTTGATCGCTGTCGCTGCGACTCTGTGGGTGTCACACGCAGCGCCGCACTGGTACCAGGAACTGCACGCGAATCTGCAGGCCGCCATGCTGCCAGGCGGGCGCGACAACCCCGGACCGACGACGCAAGGCGGGCGCGGCATCGGCATGATCATCAGCCTCCAGGCAATCCTGAGCCTCATCCGCGACAATGCAACGTTCTACAATCTGACCGCGTACATTCTCTGCGCGCCGCTCGCCATCCTCTGGTGCGTGAAGACGCTGCGTTCCGGTTTTTCGCCGAGGCTGGCATGGTTCGGACTCGCCGCCATCTCCGCCATCGCCATGCTGCCGGTTTATCACCGCACCTACGACGCGCGGCTGCTGGTGCTGGCCGTGCCGGCTTGCGCGATGCTGTGGAAGGAACAACGCGCGCTGGGACGAGCGGCTTTTCTGCTCACGATCGCAGCGATCGTGCTTACCGGCGACATCTTCTGGATTGTGTTTTTCCAGATCACGCACTATTCCGGCTGGGCGGTGGTGTTCGGCATGTTCCCGGCGCCGATTGCGCTGCTCGCGCTGGGCGGATTCTATCTGTGGGTTTACTCGCGGAGCGCCCCCACGGCGAATGCCGCGCCTGAGAAACCTTAGCGCTTCAGCATCCATTGAAACGAAAGTTCGGCCCCCTTCGATCTTCTGCAGCCTGCAACGGCTTCGCATTACACTGTGGCCGGCGAACAATTTCAGCGAAGGAGCACAGAATGTTTGAGCGCTACACGGAAAAGGCGCGCCGCATGATCTTTTTCGCGCGGTATGAGGCCAGCCAGTTCGGCTCACCTTATATCGAAACCGAGCACATCCTCCTGGGGCTGCTGCGCGAGGATAAAGCGCTAACCAATCGGTTTCTTTGCACTCATGCATCGGTCGAGTCGATCCGCAAGCAAATCGAGACGCATACCGCGATTCGCGAGAAGATTGCCACCAACATCGATCTGCCGCTTTCCGACGAGAGCAAACGCGTCCTGGCTTACGCGGCTGAAGAGGCGGAACGGCTTGGCCACAAGCACATCGGCACCGAGCACCTCGTACTCGGTTTACTTCGCGAAGAGAAATGCTTTGCCGCGGAGATGTTGAAAGAGCGCGGCGTGAAGCTGGACGCGGTTCGCGCAGAGCTTTCCAAAGCGCCTCATGAACCTGGAGCGGCAACTTCACCAACCTCGCCGGTTTCACGAGGTCAGCTTCCACGATCAGGCGCTCGAGCTGGCCACCCGCTCCGCAAGCCACTACCTGCCCGATAGCGCGCTCCCCGGGAAAGCGCTCGAACTGCTCGATGCCGCGGCGGCGCGCGTGAGACTCGTGCGGCCGGCCTTACCCGAAGAGATCGTCGAGGTGCGGAAGCGAATTCGCTTCATTGTTCACCGCATGGATTCAGCAGTCGCGAATCATGAATTCGAAAAGGCGCGCTTCTATCACGATGAAGAACGGAAAGAGCAGGAGAATCTGCGTGTGCTGGGCGAGAAGTATCATGTGGACGATCGCGTCGCGAGCGAGGTTCGCGGCGAGGATGTCGAAACGGTCATCGCGCGTTGGTCAGAGTATCCGAATCAACCGTAGACCCTTATTCCCCTGCTCTACGGCAGCGGCCGATCCGTCCACAGCGTTTTGTCGGCGATGGTTTGGACCGGATAAAGCCGGCCGGCGAGCACCTGCTCGACTCTGTCTCGGTCGGGATCTTCGGCGAAGATCCACTTGCGATTGCCCGTTCCCCAGATCGCGCCGAGCTTTTCGTTGCTGAGAAAGATGTCGGGCGCGTCGGGGTAGCACGATCCCCACAAGAGCGTGGTGCCTTCGCCGTGCTGGCCGCATCGCGGCAAGACGAGCAGCGCCGGGCGGCCCGAGAAAAACTTGTGCGTGTAAAAGATGACGGAAGAGCCGGAAGATTGTTCGCCGTAGATGATGAATGTGTCGGCGGGTGTGCCTTTCTGGATGATGGTGTCGGCGAGTTGCTTGGAGCTGAGCATGGGCTCGAAACGCGCGAAGGCGATGTGCGCGGCGACGAAGAAAACCGTCATGGTGAGGGCAACGCTGACAGTAGATGCGAGATGCCGGCCTTTCAAACGCAGCAGCCATCCGACTGCGGGGCCAAGGAGCAACGCGATGGCGGCGAGAATTGCCGGCAGGCGCAGCGCCGCGAAAGATGGACCCGTCAAATCGAATAGATGCGACATGGAAAGCGTGTAGTCGCCCACGCCGCGATGGGCGAGCAGCGTGCCGATGTCAGAAACGAAGGGAAGGTGGCGCGAAGTCCACAGGCCCCAGCCGAGGGTTGCCGCGGAGATTACTCCGATGACTGCAAAGACCGCCTGCGCGCCCGTGAGCCAGGCCGTGGAGAGCGCGGGCCGCGCGCCGTTCTCGCCGCAGCGTAATTCAATATCCGCCATGACGCCGGCAATAAGAATGAAGAGCGGCGGCCAGACCGGGAACGTGTAGTACTCCTGGTTGGTCGAGATCGAGAAAAACAAAAGCGTCCACGCGGAGAAGAGGCTGAGCAGCCAGATGGTGCGCACGCGGAACTTGAGCCGCACCACGTAGCTCGCTACGTCTTCGCGCATGGCGTGATCGAGATAGAAGTCGACCGTCTGGCCGGCATCGTGGCGCAGATGCTGCAGCCAGGTGCGCCGCGTCTTCCACGCGGTGACGAGAGCGGCGGGCAGAAACAGGCTCCAGGGGAAAAGCCAGACCAGGTGCGCCAGCCAATATGTTGCAAAACCCATTTTGTTGTAATCGTGCGGATAGCGCAGGCCAAAGAAGCGCAGCACGTGCTCATTGATGAAGTAGAAATAGAAAAATCCGTGGACGTTGCCGAGGGTCGGATGGTTGCCGATGGGGTGTCCCTGGTCGGGGTTGAAGATGCCGCAGAGAATGTGCCACGGCGCCGCAATGGCGAGAAAGAGCAGCAGTCCCGAGAAGGGCCGAAGCGCCTTCCATTTGCGCCATTGCCCGGTGAGCAGCAGGTAAGGAATTGCCGCGCCAAAGAAGAACACGGGCGCTATGAGCCCCTTGGTGAGAAGCGCCAGCGCCACGGAGGCCCACATCCAGTAAATCCAGACCGGCTTATGGGATTCGAGGCCGGTGATGAGTCCATAGAGAGCGAGGAGAAGAAAAAATGCGAGAATGGATTCCGGAATGATGAAGCGCGTGAAGAGAAATGGGCCGACCGAAGTGAGCACTGCCAGGCCTGCGTAGAATCCGGCGCGATCGCCCCAGGCGCGGCGGCCCCAGATCCACGCGAGCCAGGTGAGCGCCAGCATGGCCAGCGCGTTGGGCAGGTGCGTGGCAAAAGTGTTCTGGCCGAAGATCCGGTACATGCCCGCGACGATCCAATAGGGCAGAGGAGGCTTCTCGATATAGCGAATGCCGTTGATCTTCGAAGTGATCAGATCGCCGGTTTCCGACATGCCCTGCGCAGCCTGGGCGTGCGCCGCGTCCACATCGTCAAGCAGCGGGGGAGAAAACAACGAGGCGAAATAGATAGCAAGGAAAATTGCAGCGAACAGCAGCCAGACCCTGCGCGTGGAGAGCGCGGCCGGGGGGCGATCAAATGTTTGTGAATCGTCAATCATCGTGAGATTTCGTGATTTTGGCGTTCAAGTCCAGAATAGCAGCCGCGTGGTGGCAGCGTTTCACACTCCGAATGAGCGCGGCTCCGAAAGAACCTGCCCCGCTTGCCATTCATCGAATTAGCAGCGGCAGGATTACCGTTTGTCGAATTGCGATTTTTCAGGCGTCACGATTCATCGATTTACAGTTTTTCAAATTACGATTCCTGGGGTAGCTCCCGTTACCATTTTCTTGAGGAATTTCTCGCTCTGAAGGGATATCGCTCGTGGTCGTCTGGAAGGCCTTTCTTATCGCGTTCAGCGTGCTTCTGCCGCTGATCAACCCTCTCGGGTCTGCGCTGGTCTTTCTCGGCCTCGTCGGCGAGGCGCCGCCGAAGATCCTGCGCTCGCTGGCGCGCCGCATCGCCATCAGCAACGTCATCTTTCTCGGCGTCTTCGAGGTCACGGGCGCGGCCATCCTCAACTTCTTTGGAATTTCTTTGCCCATCGTCGAGCTTTCCGGCGGCATGGTGGTCGCCGCCATGGGCTGGGCAGTGCTCAACGAGCGCAGCGCGGGGGCAACCTCACGCAACAAGCAGGAAGAAACCGGCAGCACCGCCGAACCTGACACCAGCCATCTTGAAGAGGGCGTCTTCTATCCGTACACTTTTCCCATCACCTCGGGCCCGGGCACGCTGGTCGGCCTGCTTACCCTCACGGCGCACATTTCCGATAAGACTCTCAGCAAGAATGTTCAGGCGCATGTTGGCGTCTTTCTCGCCGTCATCGCACTCAGCGTGCTCTGCTACTTCTGCTACGCCTACGCGCCACAAATCACCAGGATCATCCCGCCCTCGACGGCCCACGGGATCCTGCGGGTGATCGCCTTCATCCTCTTGTGCATTGGCATCCAGATCGCGTGGAACGGGCTTTCGGCGCTGCTGGCGACGATCATCAAAGCCTGACTGCGAATGCGACGACCGAGCTTGAGCGAAGGAACATAATTCCGGTTGATTCCGTATTCCAAGCGATATGTCCGTTCGTCGCTGGCTTATCTCGATCACTTGGCTTGGCGGAATCTGGCTCGCCCTCTGCGCTCTCGTCGGCATCGTTGCTATGAACGCTGCACTTCATCCCACGCGGCTCGCGATCGATCAGGCAGACGAGAACGCTGCGCACGATTTCGCTGCGAGTGATCGCGCGGCTCTCTCCGATGTTTCCGTAATCGCGAGCGATGGCGCCATTCTCCGCGGCTGGCTCTTCGCGGTTTCGCACGGCAACGGCGACGCCGCGATTCTCCTGCACGGGCAGGGAGACAATCGCGCGGGAATGCTGGGCAATGCCGACATGCTGCTGCGCCGCGGGTATTCCGTTCTGCTGCCCGATGCGCGCGCGCAGGGAGACAGCGGCGGGACGATAGCTACTTACGGCCTGAAAGAGTCGGACGATTTGCGCCGATGGTACGAATGGCTCGAGCGCAATCTCGCGCCGCATTGCATCGACGGCCTCGGCGACTCCATGGGCGCGGCAATTCTTCTGCAAGCTGTGGCCATCGAGCCGGGCTTTTGCGCGGTTGTGGCGGAGAGTTCCTTCGCAAGTTTTCGTGATGCTGGTTACGATCGGCTCGGGCAAGCCTTCCACACCGGTCCCTGGCTGGGGCGCACGGTTCTGCTTCCCGCCGTGACGGCTGGATTCGTCTATGCGGACATTCGTTACGGTGTGGATTTCGAGCGCGCGTCCCCGGAGGTAGCCGTCGCGGGCACCCGCGTTCCCGTTTTGCTGATCCACGGTCTCGCCGACGACAATCTACCGTCGCGGCACTCGGAACGAATCAAGGCCGGCAACCCAGCCGTTATGCTTTGGGAACCGCCGAACTCGGGCCATTGTGGAGCTGCGAACGCGGAGCCCGTCGAATATCAGCGCAGAGTTGTGGGCTGGTTCGAAGCGCATCGGACTCGTGAAAATCCATAGCAATTGAAATTCCAACTCGCGGTGCGCGTGTGGCCGAATTACCGCCGCATTTTCCGCAGAAACAGCGCAAGCCGCCTTCGTGTATCTTGACGTTGGGTCGATTGTCAGTCGACTCTCGTTCGACGGAGCGCGCCTACTTCCCCTATGCCGACTTTTGCCGCCATCGATATCGGTTCGAACTCCTGCAGATTAAAGATCGCCAAAGTTTCCGCACATCAGTTGAAGACGCTTGCCGAGGATCGCGAAGTTACGCGGCTGGGCGGCAGCGTCTTCGATACAGGATTGATCTCTCCGGAGGCGATGGCGGCTACGCTGCGCGCGCTGAAGCGTTTTCAGCGGGTGGTGCAATCGCACGGAGTGGACCGCATTCGTGTGGTGGCCACATCCGCAATGCGCGATGCGCGCAACGCCGCGGCTTTTCAAGCGTGGGTGAAGGCCGAGACCGGCTGGCAGATGGAAATCATCTCGGGCCTGGAAGAAGGCCGGCTGATTCATCTGGGCGTGATCGGCGCGGAGCCGGGAGCCGGCGGGCGCGTGCTGCTGCTCGACCTGGGCGGCGGCAGTTGCGAGATGACGCTCTCAGAACACAAGCGCATCAAGGAAACCGTCAGCCTGCCGCTGGGTGCGGTGCGGCTCACCGAGCAGTTTCTTTCGACCGATCCTGCACCGGCTGATGGCTTGGCGCGCATGCGACAGCTGATTGCAAGAGAACTGCGGCGCGCGCACCGCCGCATTCACACGGGCAAGGCGCCGCTGGTGATCGCCACCTCAGGCACGGCGGCGGCGCTGGCCGCTGCCTGCGCGCCCGGCGTCAAGATCGGAAAGGGCAACGGCAAGTCGGCGGGGAAATCGGAGAACAAGCGCTCACGCGGCGGCCGCGAGGATCGTGACGCAATTCTCGCCGGCATGGTTCCTGCCAAGGGGGTGCGCAAGCTGGCGGCAAAGATTGCCAAAATGTCGCTGCCCGAGCGCGAAATGGTTCCTGGCGTGGGCCCGCGACGCGCCGAGATTATTGTTGCCGGCGCGCAGGTGTATGCGGAGATTCTGGAGAGCTTCGGCCTGCCGGGCTTTCGCTATTCGCCGCTCGGGTTGCGCGACGGCATTCTGGCGCAGATGCTGGCCGAGCAGGACGCGCGCGCCAAGGCGCATCGCGAATTTGAGCACGAGCGGTGGGAGAGCGTGATGGCCACGGCGCGGCGCTACGGCGTGGACCCGCGCCAGGCCGAGCCGGTGCGCGCGCATGCCGTCCAGCTTTTCCGCGAGCTGAAACCGATCCACGATCTGGGCCCCGAGTATGAAAGCTGGCTCTCGGCCGCTGCCATGCTGCGCGACACGGGAAAATTCATCAACCATCAGGGGCACCACCGGCACACGCAATACATCATTTCGAGCTCGGAGATTTACGGCTACACGCAACTGCAGCGCACGCTGGTTTCGGCCATCGCGCGCTATCTGGGCAAGAGCCGCCCGCAACCGGGCGACCGCGCGCTACGCAACATTCCCGCCGAGGAGCACAAGAACGTGCACCGCGCGGTGGTGCTGCTGCGCCTGGCCATCGCGCTCAACCAGGACCGCGCCAGCGACGTGGTGCGCGTGGGCGTGCGGATTTATCCCAAGCGCACTTATCTTGAACTGCGCGCGGGGCGGACGGGAGCGGAACTGGAGTTGTGGTCGCTGCGCAAAGAGGCGGGCTACTTCCGCGAAGTTTTTGGGCGCGAGCTCTTTGTGACGCTGGCGTAGATGGCGCGCGCGGTGCGGGGATCGATGAGCATCTGCAACCGCGGCGGATGGCTGGACATGTCGACGCGCGCAATGGATCCCTTGCGCATGCGGATACTGGCCGCGCCGTTGCCGGTGACGAGCTTGCCGAGAAACTGAAAGATGAGGGGATTGTGCCCGACGGCGAGAACGCCTTCGCGATCAGCGTATTTCGCCAGCAGATTTTGAAACTCTGCGTAGCTCGCGTTCAATCCAAGCGCGGGGCTGATCTCGACTTTGGCGTCGTAGCCGAGTTCCGTGCCCACCAGTTGCGCGGTCTGCATGGCGCGCTTGAGAGGGCTCGACACGATCATGTCGATGGGCGCCTTGAGGGCGTTAAGCATGCGCGCCATGAGCATGCACTGCTCCTTGCCTTCTTTGATGAGGGCGCGTTTTGAATCCAATGCCGGATTTTCGCGAATTGTTCCCGCATTCGCGTGGCGCATGAGATAGAGAATCATAGGGGCGTAAGACGGGAGTGGTCCGGCGGGATAGACCGGGGGTTGCCGAGAGCTCCTTGCAGTATCGATTCTAACAGAGTTGTAACATTCGGGATGGTCATTGCGGTGAAGAGAGGCAGTTACACCTGCGCCGGCAAAAGAAAATATCCTCTACGGTATTACCTGGCCTTGTCTGACTTGGATTTCTTTGGTTGAGCTGGAAGCGAGGGATTCAGCACAAGATTGATCACGGCATTGTCTACCACGTCTTTTCTTCCGCTCTTCGTAAATATCACCGTGGTTAGCACCTGGGCCAACTGGGCGTTGGCCTGGTTATCCGCATTTTGGAGCGCGCCTTGGGAGGTGTCATAGGGCACCGGCAAGGGAGGCGTGGGAGCGCCGATGCCTATCCCCTGCCAGAGAACTTTTCCGCTCTGCTTATCGAATAAGTAGCCAAAGACCATCGCGCCGGTGGTGACGCGTTTGCCTTGAGCTCCGCTTAAGCCGATTACCATAACCCATCGCGCGTCCGGCGGCCCCAGACGTCTGACCCACTCCGGCGTTGCGGAACT
>Ga0206814_10147_pt1 | contig 20010 bp, 27 predicted proteins | sample Alteio_BWOrgCont_90_FD_152850 | JGI IMG/M metagenome (GOLD analysis project Ga0206814, IMG submission 152850) | Enriched cells from forest soil in Barre Woods Harvard Forest LTER site, Petersham, Massachusetts, United States -... | ecosystem: Environmental > Terrestrial > Soil > Temperate forest >...
CCTAAGCGGTGGGTGAGGCATTTATTTTTGTGACCTAAAGTGCAAAAGCCCGCCGCCCATTCGGGTGACGAGGCTGGATTTCGGAACTTCGCCTGGACCTTACATTGTCAATGCCGGTACCTGTGCGGCGCCTCCCAGTTCAGGAAGTAATCGTGAGAATACCTGCTCTAAGTGTTGGCACTGACTGCGGTGCAAGACGCCCAGCATAGGATCGGAGCTTTCGGACTCCGCAGCTTCTCTTTGGGCCTCGGCTAATGCTGCGCGTGCCGCTGAAAGCAATATCCCTCTATCCTGGACTTTGGCTACGGTCAAAGCGTCCCCTTCGGGCGGACTGACCGCAATAAACACCATCAGATTTGACATGGGAGGTTCCTCGTTTCAAGCGAAAAGGGGCAACCATCGACCCAGTTCTAGGTCGCGCCTGCCCTCTATCAACCACAGTCTAGAAATTCCGGGAAACCGGTAGGCCAAACGAAATTACTTTTTCTTCATCCTGACGGCATCAGTGGGGGTATTCTGATAACCCGTCGGCACACTCCGCGCGCCCGAAAAGCCGACTATAGGTTGTGAGACAGCCAACTTACAGCCGAGGAATTCGCTCTTCTTTAGTTTTTGTTCCGCCGCCTTAATTCGGTTGAGGCTCATCTGTTTGCGTAATTGCTCCTTCGTGCCAGCGCCATATCGAAACTTGGCTCGCAAAAGCTGCCGCACATCGTCAGGCACGTTCTCCGTGTCGCAGATTTTTTCGAGGTCCAGGCGGGCAACGATCTCAACGGCCGATTCTCTGTTATCTCTAAGGTCTGGATGGTCATCCAGACTCGTGAGAGCGCCCCCGGCCTTTTCAGCCGAGTCATGCTCGGAAAATTCTTCGTTACTGCGATCGACCCGTTGGTTCCGAAGTGCGCTGTTAATGTAGTGGACTGGCTCACCCGACTCCCACCAACACCGTTCACTCACGATCTGCAACTCCTCAAAGATCAGCCTTTTATCCTGGCTAGCACAATATGCTTCGACTTTATTCAAGGTCCTTTTTGGATCGTAGGTGTTGGGTCGGTAGCGATTGTCCGTTTGGCTGCTGTTTCCAAGGTCCAAATCCCTTGCGAGAGCCTCAGCTCTCTCAAGTTGCCCGCGTTCGCCGGCTTTGTCCAATTCAGCCAGTTTGAGTGGGGTGGCATTTGACGATGTTCCCAATCGTGCCTCAAGAGCGGATGCAGGGTCGAAATCTGGAGCAATGTGCTTGAAGATCAAGAAGGATTGCACTCTTATGGCGCTGTCCATTTCAGCTTTCAATAGAGACGTATATTCGTCATCGCTGGAAAACGTGCTATACATTTGCAGTGTTTCCTCGAAGTCTCCATCCCACGCCTCTCTTGGGATTTTGGCGAATTGTGCCACTGCATTCCACATGTGGAGGTACATCCTCGCAGTCACGCGCTGGCCCAACTCGCGGTAAACATCGGTCGAGACAGCCTCTGTATCCAGGGCGTCTTTCCAGTCGACATACCGCTGCTCCACGTCCACCTTCGGCCGGGCGTCACTTCTTGTGCGATGCCGATACGCTTGCAATTCTAGATCGAGAACTAGCGTATTCATCATGTACGCAAGGTAGTCGGTGGAACACCACTCGTGTCGCATACGGTATGTGATGCAATTGACCCATTCCGCTCCAGCGCGTTCTAGGCATTCACTTAAAACGCGACGAGTATCTAAGTCCGTGAGCTTCACGTTCTGAAGTGGTCCAGAGATCTTTGGTGTTTCCGAAGGATGACGCCTCCACTGGCTAAGGTTCATTGCTGCCCTCGTCCCTGGATTGTCCTTCGTCGGGCGCGGCGGATAATTTACAATAGCGGCGCGAGGTTTGGCGGCTTCTGCTTTTCGTCGTTTCGACATGGCACCTTCTTCGTTTTCGCGAACTCGGGGCGACCTGCGGCGGTCGGCGATTACCGAGTGGCGGAATCACCCTCGTAATTGAAGGCGATCCCGCCGAATTCGCACACCTTAGACAGGCTGCCAATCGCACAATACCACGCTACAATATCCGATTCAACCGTTTTAAACAAATAATGTGGGGAATGTAGTGGTCGCTATTGCAAAGCCGGCTTGCTCGGAGCCGCGGCCAAGCGTTCCTGCCGAAGAATATCGACTTTGCATTCCTTACCGTCCGCATCGATTACGTGAAGCAACATCTTGTCTTGGTAATACTTCACATCGTCGCCGATCACAAACCGACAACCGTGTTTCCGATTCGCAATCGAACGCGTGATGATCCCATGGGCCGGATTGATGCTTCCGTTTTTCATAACGGTATCTTCGACCACGTAAGAATACTCATCGCCGCGAATCATCAAGTCCGTGTCACGCATTGCCAGCTTCGCGCCCGGCTCGACATAAGTTTTGGCCGCGGCTGAATCCAGAACTTTGCCGGTCTTCCAGGCAAGGGACTTCTTTTCTCCAGCTGGTAATGGTTGGGATAAGGACACGGCCAGAGTGACGGTCACAACCAAGACGTTGTTCCGCATCGACGACACCTCCCGCAAAACTGCATTTGGGCTGTCCGGGATGATAGCACGAGGCATTGATCTGTGCCGGGCGCCTGGCGGGCCGACATGGGTGTGGTGATTCCTGATCCAGACGCGGTGGTGTGAATAGCACGCCATGTTTTGGGGTAATCTGAGAATTACCGCTAGTGATTCATGCAGACGACCAGGAGTGACACCGCCATTAGTGTCAGAACCCGAGATGCGCGAACCGCGGCTATGATGGCTCGGAGCCACGCATTGAGGGATGAATGCCGGAGACTGCGTTTGCAGGCTGCTCAGAGGCATCGCGAAAGCCTGGAGCGGATGAACGCGTGTCAGCGAGCTGGGCACGCGTGCCGCTCGTTGGTTGAGGAGATCAAGGCTGCTGGGCGACCTCAAAGGACAGGGGAGCGCAGCTCTCAGGACCTAGCCACGCTAATAGTCCGTGCACTTTCAGGCGTCGGAATCCGGGCGTTTGTATTCGAGTCCTCCAACGATACCGCTCACAGATCCTAATTTCCGCTTAGCCGCGCGGTACTCCCTCTGAACCTAGGCAACCCTTGTAACGTAACTTACGGATCTGCCCAGGCATCCACAAACCGAGGCGGCAAGTAGTTCGGGCCGACGGAAATGGAACAGAACGAAGGCGAAGGTCAGTCCGGAGCACCATGTACCCAAGCTCAAGAACTTCGGGCGGAGTATCACGGGGCGGTACGGGCCTACCGTAAGGCAGTTGTTGGGCTGGACGCTGACTTGCCGTACCGGGAGTTTGAATCCGCCTACTGTCACGCGGAAGAAGCGCGAGCCATATTTGAGCAAAGACGGGAAGAGTTGCTTCAGCACGTCTACGTGCATGGCTGCCAATCCGAGCCAAAGTAGCATCCCAGGCACTCGACAACCGAGACGGTTCATCGTTGTGTTACGTTGACCCAAGAATGAACGACAGCGAGCGCGAAACACTAGACCGACTTCACCGTGAGTGCACGGCCGCCCTGGGAAAGCTGCAGGAAGAAAGCCACGCCATGTGCAAGGTACTCTCGGCCATCGAGAGCCATCCCGCATCGAGCGAACAGCGCCGCGCAGTCATGGAGCAACGGGTGAGAGAGAACGCAGCACATGCGGCTTACGATCGGGCCCGGCAGGCGCTATTCACGCGGGCTGGCTGGGGTGGTTGAAGGCGCAGTGAGCGATTTGAGCTACGTGGCATTGCCGGGGCCTCGAAATCGATCTGACCGGTCGCTGGTTATCGTAGCCCCGAGTAACGTAACTGCTCGCTTCCCTGCAGCATCGAACAGAGCAAGGCGGCCAGCACTTTTAGGGGCCCTCCAACCATCGTGGGCGCCGCTTCGATGACCATGAACCAAAATCAGCATCGCCACCACCAGCGCTGGGTCATCGTTCTTGCAGTGTTCGCTGCGGTTGCTCTCCTCCTGTTGCTACGGGTGATCCTCTCGCATGATCGCGAACAGTCTATTCCCAAGAGCCTAATTATGCACGGGAAGTAGCTCACGACGCGGCGCGCGGATACCGGCGGCGCCCTCTCCCGATGCATTCCTCTAAGCTGACCTCATGGGACCAAGCGCGGATCGGAGCCGGGTACTTCAAGAAAACAGATCCGTTTGAGCTGGATGGCAATCAGATCTGTGCGCTCGTCGGGCCGGATTTGGTGGCGGGTGTCGCTGGTTTTGGTGATAGCGTGCATGACGCCCTCCGCGAACTTGCCGACAGCCTGGTTAAAGAGGGAGTCTGGATCGAAGTCACGAACCGCACGGAGTGGGATGTCCGAGAAAAGCGCGACGAGTAGGCGTAACCGCTACTGTGCAGGTTCCTGCACGGAAACTGGCTCGCCGCACTCGTGGCACAGGAAAATGTCGACCATATCGAACTCGGGGAACTCGTTCGAGGAGCGGCAGTGCGGACACGTGACGCGGAGAACGTCGCCAGTGCGATCAGCAAGCGCCTTCGGTGGTTTCGGTCGCCGCTCAATCTCGCGCTCGAATTCCGGGCTGTAGACCGGCTTGCCGCAGTTCTCACAGAGCTTTCCGGACACGTCAGGGGCGACGGTGTTATCAGTTCCGCAATGTCGGCAATGAAGGACAGCCATCTAAGCTCCGGCGCGGTGGGCGGCCAACTCAGCGACCGTATACCGCGTCATGCGCCACATCACAGAGCCTTCCTTGTACCCGCGCGAGATGAGTTGCACGTTCGAGGCGGTGGATTGTTCCCAGACATGCTCTCGGTGTGGGTCGCAATGATCCAACGCATCCTGAAGCGTGAGGCAGCTCTTTATGACGTGATGAGGCGGCATTCCCTCGAAGGCGTAGCTAAAGCCAAAGCGCTTCGTCTCGGGGATACAGAACACGGTGGTGATAGGAGTCCGATAGGTGGTCACCGTCCCATTCTAGGCAGGGTAGTGTCCTGTGCTGCGTTGCTGCTCAACGGATCATCTGGACGATTATTATAAACGCGGCGATTAGTATGGCGAGTTGAGCCACTCCGAACCGCGCCCAACTTGCATAGTCTTCGCGTTTGGAGAACGTCCAGACCGCTAAAAAGTAGGAGACCACCGCTCTCCAAGCAATGGCCCAGACGAGGCCTCCGAGGTCACTAATCGTCAACCGTGCGAATGGCGTTTTGGTTGCGCTGGTGTCAATCACGAACCACACGGCCAGCATTCCGATCCAGAGTGAGCCAAAAAAAATAACAGCAGACATCTGCCCGATCATGACCGTCGCTAGGCTTGGGAGCTTTTGTCCGCAAGACCCGCAAAAGGCCGCATCGCGCAGGGAAGCCCGTGTCCCGCAGCCGTTACATGGGACTTGCATAGAGGCTTCTGGACGCCCTAGCATGGGCGTCAGAATATCACAGCGCCTGTAGCGTTAGTGACTAGGCGCTTTCCTTCTTTCCTAGGCGGCCTCTGAGCGTAGACACCGCAGTTGGCAGTGTCCTCACAGTTGCGTTGTGGCAAAAGAACTAGCGAAGCAAAAGTTTGTTCTGTCGGCGCGCACCGGCCAACACAGCGGCGTTCGCGGTGAACACTTTGACCCCGAGCACTCCGGCGAAGTCGCTGTCGTCCGTGAGGATGTTAAGTACGTTACGGCGCTCCATTGCCTCGATGAGAAGCAGGTCGTAACCGTCAACGGGACAACTATCAAATGTTTTGACACATCTCTCAAGAGCGCCGGAGTTGAGATTCAAATCCACAAGACGGGCGATCTGGGTAACTTGTCCCCAGCTTGCCTTGACTTCAGCCACCACTTTCTTCCGTTCTTCTGGATACTCGTGCCTGAAAATCTTCTTGTTCGTTACGTGGGGTGCTGAAGCTTTGAAAATCTCCATCTCATCTACTTCAATTGAGGACGCCAGTTCTATCAGGGTGACGCCGCATGCATAGAGCGTAGTACCGTTGGCAAGCGCCTGCTTCAAGTATCCAAGGTACTCTGGCTTGGGATTCCTAATCCGCGAATATGTGAGATTGCGCCAACTATTGGTATCGACGAACAGTTCGTCCTTGCTGGTTGGGGCGTCTCGCGTGATATCAATGACGCTTGCTTGAATCGTTTTCACCGACATCTGAATCGTCTGAACCGAGGATTGCATCGACCGCTTTTCGAGCTTCTGGATTGCGGTAGTACTGTTCGGAATTTTCGACCACGCGTGCAAGGACTACTTCGCCAACTTGCGGGAGGTTGTCAAACCGAACTAGACTCCTAAGCTCCGCGAACGTATGGTCCTTCAGCAAGCGCCCAATCGAAGCGTTAAAGAAGGGGGAAGCGAACACACGAACACCGCTGAAATCCAAGTCTGCTCTCCCTTGGTCCTTCAACTCAGTTTGGATTGCCCCGAAAAGCTTCTCTCCATCGCCCGTGGTTATCGCGTGCTCACCGCTGAGGTCTAGAACTCTGATCATGGTCCCGTCAGGATCATTGTCCCAAAACTGATCTAAACTTGGGGAGTTCCTCCGCAAAGCAGTAGAAACGCTCGTCTGCCGACAGGTTGATATGCATGAGCGTGCCCGGAAAGTTGAATTGGCTCCGGCGGTACGTTTCTCTCTCGGTGGTGATTTTGGCGTAACCATAATTGGAGAACACCTCTAGGTATCCGCGGTTGACCCTGATAAACTCCTTCAGTGTATGAAGACCGAGGCCCCGACTGTATCCGACCGCTTCGGCCTTTGTCGAGGTCCCATCTGTAAACGCCCAGCGAAGAGCACTACCGGGATGTATCGTGCGATGCGGCCAAAATCTTTGGACGCTCTCTGGTATTCCAATTCCAAGATCCATCACCGAAAGCAGCAACTTGTGCCCCCTTCGATCAAGAGATCCAGAGTGTACTACTCCGATAGGGGACTCGGAATGCTCAAAAACGTTTGCATAAACTTCCCAAACATTCCCCACGATTGCGTTTTGGAGGTTAGGACTGAGTTGAACCGCGCCTGATCCCAACCAGCGGCGCTCCAGGTAGTCGATGACTTTGGATTCGTCCGAGGAGTCGTAACGCTCAAATGGTAGCTCTCCAGTTGTCGCACCGGCACTCCTGGAACCAAGATGCGCGAGCATTCCATTTGTCGCGAGAATCTCCTTCATCTTCGGCTTGAGCGTCGTTTCAAGCATCCTGATCGAACCACCCTCGGTTCTGACAAGTGCAACTAGGCCACCAAGAAAAAGGATTGCATTGAGGGACAAGCGACCACAGGCACTGAAATCCAGAATGATCCTAGCCCCGCGCGGAATGCCGTTTCGAATCGCGACTAAGTTTGCAAAATCGGTTTTGCTCGTGATCGTTGGAACAGCAAGCCGCGTCTCCGTACCGAACATCGAACGTAGGCGGCTGATGAAAATATCGGTCGTTCGTGGCCCTGACATACTCAAGCCAGCAATTCGGGAATTGTCCATATGTGATCCGTTAGCCCAGATTCCACGGCAGGCGTAACGCGCAGGAACTTCTGAAAATGCAACGTGCCGATCCTCCGACGGAGAGACTCTAGCTTCCCGGCCGCACGCCGTCCACCACCCACTTAAGAATCTGATCTTCGGTTCGTGGCATCCCGTCCACATGATAGAACCGCTCGCCGGCCGTGACGACGGCCTTATATTCAATCGTGTGGCCTTGCTGCTCCAACTGCTCTAGCGCTTCTCGAAGGTCCATGCTGGTGCTGTTGCGTTCGGTGTCCGCCAAGCCGGTGTTTCCCGTGTAATCGCGACCGTCCAGGCAAAAAACTGTAGTGATTCCGGGGTTTTGTTGCTGCACGGCGGTTCGACGGACTTCAGTTCACCTTGTCATTCACTGGCGGAGCCACCATTGCCATCTCTCGGGCAATCTCTTTCACTGTAGGACTCTTCTCATCGGCGTCTAGTGGGTATATCAGCTCTTCAGCTCGGAAGCGCCAGTCGTCCGTGAAGTGATTCTGCAGCTTGTCGCGATTGATTACCTCCAAACATTCCAGTAACAGCCCAAGCGCCTCGCGCTCAAGGTCGGACTTCGTCGGTCCATTCATGTTTTTCCTCCAATGCTTCCCGTACTTCCACGTCAGGACGAGGCCGCCTTTGTCTTCTTATTCCATCGTGCCTTTGCCGCGGCCTTGGCGATTTTCTTCCGCTGAGCTGGGGTGAGTGATTCGGCACGCGCCGCTCCCCCGACCTTTCCGGCTTTGGTCGCATTCTGCGAGCGCTGTTCTGGCGTCATAGACGCCGCGCTAAGCTTCCCAAGCGCTACCGCGGCCGGATTCTTTACGCCCTTCTTCACACTGTTAGTATAGCCTGGGGAGCGCTCGTCAAGAAACAACATTTTTTTGCTTTTAGTGCTTGCATTGCGAACGTTCGTCAAGCATAATAAGTTCATGAGCGACCCAATCGACCACCGCATCTTCGGCTTTCAACTCGATGGCCAGCTACGCGCCAATCTGTACAACGGCGTTGGGCTGCCTGACGCGGGCAAGATGTACTCCTGGGCCTGGGCGCCAACATCCGAGCAGCTTTCGAACCAGCTGGCGAAGCTCTGGGAGCAGCCGCTCAGCGAGGATGAGTGGTACGTTATCGAGGAGCTCGAAGCAGCCGACGATGAGTTCGAGATGGCCTGCGACACATGCGGTGGTGACGGCCGCGATCACGGCAGTTTGCACGCCTTCGAGCCGGAAGATTGCCCATCATGCCATGGAACCGGCCAAGAGTCGTACGTCCCAATGCTCACGCGCCGTCCGGCTGGGCGCGAGGCAGTGAATTCTCCCACTCGGCAGGAGGTTGCATAGCCATGAGAGCAGCAATCTACGCGCGGGTATCGACGAAGCTGAAGGGCCAGGACACCGAAAACCAGCTCTTTCAACTCCGGGAGTATTGCGCCCGCCAGGCGTGGCAGATCACCGAGGAGTACATCGATCACGAATCGGCCAAGACAGGCGATCGCGCCGCATTCAAGCGCTTGTTTGCCGATGCCACACAACGCAAGTTCGATGTTGTGGTGGTGTGGGCCCTGGACCGATTCACCCGCGAGGGTGTGCTCGAAACCTTCACCTACATCGAGAAACTGCGCGAGTTCAAGGTTTCCTTCGAAAGCTATACCGAAGCCCATTTCCGCACCACCGGGCCTGCCGGCGAACTCATGCTCGCTGTGGCGGCGTGGATCGCCAAGCAAGAACGCCTGCGGATCTCCGAGCGAACGAAAGCAGGAATAGAACGAGCCAAGCGCGAGGGAAAGCATTGCGGCCGGCCCAAACGGGTCTTCCGGCGCGATTCGGTAGCCCAGTTGAGGGATATCGAGCGCCTGAGCTGGCGGGCAATCGCCGAGCGCCTGGGCGTCCCGGTCTCGACCGTGGTGGACGCCTACCGGTGTATGGAAAGTGTTCCCCGCAAGAGCGCTGGAACAGCAATAGAAACGCAGCCTGTGAGCGATACCGCCGCGGCGTGCGGATAACGACCCTTTTTCGTAAGTCAATCACCAAAGGAGAACCACCATGAAACACCCGACTAAGACCAAATCACGAAAGGCGCCCACCACCCTTTCGCCCACCACCAACCTGCTGAATGAGCGTGACCCCCTGGAAGCAGCCAACCTGCTGAGCGCGAAGGCACCATGGAGGACCCTCCATCCACGACGTACCTGCTACTCGCGCAGCATTTCGAGGACGGGAAGGAACTGGAGTGGATTCAAGATGTCGAGCTGAGCTACGGCGAATACTTCAAGGTCCGTCGTTACCTAGCTGAGCTTCGCGGCCTGATCCCCGTCAACAAGAAGTCTGCGTAACGAGTTGTCAGTCAGAAATCCAAAGGAGAGAACCCAGTCATGAAACATGCAAAACGAACTTCCGGGAGGGCGACTGCCGCCATCTCGAAACCGCAACAGACAGCCGCGGACGCAAAGCCCGCGCCAGAATTGATAGAGAAGGCCCTGAACAAATTCGTCGCGTTGGAGATGGAATCGTTCAATTCCGATCTCGCGATCGCGCGTGGGATGTGGCAGGCGAACAGAAGCCTCGTAGAATCCAAAACCTGGCCTGAACCATTCCGAACCGCGTACATGCAGGCCCACAACGGCCAGGAGCCTCAAGACGATTCCTTTGAGAAGGCGCCGTCTATCGAGCAGCTTCGCAAGCAAAACATGAAGGAGGCGCGCGAGCTGGCGACGAAGTGGGCAAATGAGGGCCGGGATACTGGCGATTCCGGTGTCGATATCGCCGATTCACTCCGCCGGACTGCACTTCGCGAAGCCCAGACGATTCTCGCCGACCTCGCAGAGCACTCCGTTCCAATTCCGGTGTTTGATGCGCTCTTGTTCCGAGACCTCATGCTGACGTATAACAGCGATGGCCTACTGGCGGCGATCGAGGACCTGTGTGGCCTGCCCTCGTCTAAGGCTGCCTAAATACTAATAGGAAGCCAGATGGGCGAGTGCGTCATAGACGGTCAGTTGAAGTGCGTTGCGAAGCGGGAATTCGTCAAGCGCGGAGCCCGCTTCGCTCAGATCAGCCTGCAACGGAGTACCGGCCGCTACACAGTCAAATACACCGTTCCTGCCACCCAGGCAGCCGGAATTGAGATTGGCGGCTGGTACAAAGTTGCTATCCTACCGGACTCGGCGCCGGATGTTAAATCACCGAAAGAAGCGGCGAAGCTATGATGGGCCTCGCCGCCACGCAAGACAGCATTTTTCCCCTCAGGCCCGAGGAACCCGAGCGCTCTGCCTTGCGAGATGATTGTAGCGCGCCATTTTGCAAAAGGCGCGGGCCCAATCAGGGCACCAGCCGGTTTGAAAGGGATGCCCCAAAAGGGTTGGGTACTTTCTCCTAATTATCGGCTGGAACCCTGCGTAGCTTTACCTCTGATAGGCGTGTGCCCTTTAGTTAAGGGCGGAGCAAGACAGCCGTGAGCAAACACCGAGGGGTGATGTCTCAGGCCCACTTTTCTCTGAATTTCGCGGCCGCATTTTCCATGATCGCTTTCCCGTGGCCGAAACACGCAATATTGAAATCGAGTTTACTCAGTTTGCGCAAGCTGCGCCTGCCCTCTTCCAAATCTTCGTACCCTAAGCTCCATCCAAGGCCCATCATGTTGCTGCAGGTATCGGCCGCGAAGACAACGCCGCCATTACGCCGCCACCGGAAAGCGAGCTGGCCAGCGCAATGGCCCGGTACGTGGACTGCACTGATGCCCCCAGCAAACGGCAGCTCATGGCCATCTTCTATCAGATGATCAACAGGGGCAGCCTCAACCGATGGCGGAAACCGCACGAACAGCCGAAACATGATGCCCGTCAACAAACCGGGCGCGGGTTTCATCGGACGGAATCCCTTGCCAGATGTTGCAATCGGTGCATCGCTGTGGTGCATGTACACGGATGCGCCTGTCGCTTTCTTCAGGGCCGCGAAACTGCCGATATGATCCGGGTGGGCGTGGGTTAGCAGGATATGCCGCACGTCACTTGGTTGCTTTCCAAGCGCTCTAATGGCGTCGAGGATCTTGTCGGTGCTACCCGGTAGGCCAGAATCGATCAACGTGCAACCATCAGGTGAGTCGAGCAGAAAAGTGTTTACGGGTCCAACTGGAATCACATACAGCCCCGGAACGATTTGGGTGGAAGGCATCTATTCCTCCATCAGAGTTTCGAAGAACAAGCAATTATCTTCGCATGCCGAGCCTACTGGGCAAACGCCAGAAGGATATCCACCTGAGTCCAACTACAAATCGCCGTTAATGCCTCATGAACCCCAACCGCGATACACACGCCTTCGCCGGCTCGGCAGTTGGGCGGACTTTCTTTCGTTAAATTCGTTTCTTTCGTACAGGGCCCTGTCAATATGGAAATTTGGGCATCGATCTTGGGAATGTGTATTTCGTGGTCTGACGCGGTCTAGGTAGATGTGAAGGTGAAGGTCACTGTTGAATTTGGCAGGCCTGCCGTCGCGCCGGTACCCTTGGCAAAGAGGTAATAACCGTATACGACGCCCCAACCGTTGATTATGGCCGCGCCAGCGGTATTAATTGGTGGGTTTTGTTGAAACGTCGCACTGGAGTCGTAATACGGGAAGGCTTGAGCTTCCAAGAGCGCCCTGATTTGCCCTGCTAGCGAACACGAAGGCCCTGATGCCTGAACAATCGTGTCAGAACAAGCCCCTGAACACCCTGGAGGGAGAACGAAGCACAGTGTAATCCCGTAACCTGCGTCGGAAAGATTTCCGGTCGCCGCTGGACTGCCAGGAACCACCGAACCCGTCGAGCCGGAAACCGCGAGCGCAGTCACAGTTCCGGTCAAATCCGTCAGGTAATATGGAAAGCTGTACCCAGCCAGATTAGGGCTTGATACCGTCGATGGAACTGCGGTCGACGAGGTCTGAAAGCCGTTGGCCAGGAAGTGGACCGCAACAGTATTTGCGGACACTGTGCCCGAGAACTGCTCGAAAGAAAACTGTAAATTGCCGATCGTACAGGTCGTTCCCTGAAGTTGATCATACGTTTTATCCGCGCATGCCGCGGCCAATAGCGGAAGCTCCAGCAGTGAAGCAAACGCGAGAATAGAAATCGTTTTGAAAGAGTGTTTCATTTTTGTGCCTTTCTTTCTTGATGTGGGGTAAGGCCGCGGTGTGCCGCGGGGCTATGCTTTCAAAAGTTAAACTCAGATTGGAATCGAAAAAATGCGTGCCGCTTACTCACCATTGCCCTGGAGCCGGCATCTTTGTCTGCTTACGATCGGGGTCATTCGTTACGAGCGGAATGGCTTGTGCTGTCCTAATGGCGCTGGCTGGCGCTGCAGACGGCAACAGTGAGCGCGCCTTTCCCATTGCGACAGCAAGTTCGCCGACGAGGCGCGGCGATGTAAGCGCCATTCCAGCAGCAATCGCTGGCGACACATGCCCAGTGGCGACGGCGGCTAACAAGCCAGCCCCGGTGCCCAGTGAACCCATGATGCCCCGCGAATATGGCTTGCTCAGTGCCAACCCGGCAATATCGCCTTTGAGATTTGTCCCGCTGTATTGATCCAGGGCCTCGATCAAAGTCCGGCGGTATTCGTTGTTCTGATTTAGCGCCGTAGTGATCTTCCGCACGGCCGTCCCTGGATTCTGGGAGTCCAGCGATAGGTCGCTCAACTGATCCAAAAACTGCGATGCCTTCGCATAATCTCCGGTCATCTTGGCGTATTGCGGAACTTGCGAGACGATCGCGTTCTTCGTCGCGCCACGAAGGTTAGTAATTAACGCACGAGCCTGACCCGACTCAGAAAACAAATCGTCCATCCGCCGTTTGAGTGCATCCGCGCCAGCCGGACTCCAATCGTTCCAGTTGGTAACGAGATCATTCGCCTCTTGAATATCCGCCTGCCCGCGGTTGCCGATCGGAGAGGAACTGAAATCCAACTCGCCGTTGGGTGCCACGTTGACACGAAACTTTTGAAGAGCCGCATCGCGAGCTTGCCGGATCGGCGCAGGGTTGATGGGAGGCTGAGACGGACTGGAGAGACTTTGTAAGTCTTGCTGGTACTGCGACGCGCGCGCATCCCTAACGCCCTGCACAGCGCTCTTTAGGTTGTCCAATACCGCCGTCTCGTCAGGGCTTCGCATCTGTTCCAGCAGTTCGGGCGTGGGATTCGTCGCAGCTTCTCGAATGGCGGTCGCGCCCGCCCCGGTCGTCTTTCCGAGCACTTCCGCGCTTACATTGCCCGCGCCACGCGCTACGGCTTTCGCCCCATTGGCCGCCCCCTTCACAATGTCAGGAAACAGCACCTGTGTAATCGCACCCGCGGCGGTTCCTGCGCCTCCCGCGTAGTCGCCCGCCCCTATCTGCTCGCCCGCTTTCGCCGCCATCGGGCCAACAATAGGCAGCGCCGAAGCGGCATATCCGGCGGCTTCGCTCAGACGCGGCAGCATCGGCTGATTCGGATAGTCGCCCTTTGTGAGCACGTCCTTAGCTTTTCCGAGTTGTGTCGCGCCCTGCTGGTAAATCGCCTTCCCGAGGCGAACAGCAATCGCTGGAGGAGAATTCGTGAACGCATCAGAAACACCTTGCTTCACCGCATCCCAAGCACCGCTCGGTTGCGGGGCGTTTTTCGCGGCATCGATTGCTTGGGGGATACCCGTAGTGTCGGCATAGCTCGATGCGAATCGTGAAAGGGCGCTTGGCGCTGGCGCTGGTGCGGTGGGAGTCGCATATTGATCCCACTTATCGGCGCTGGCGGCGGGGGGCGCAACGGGGGCTGCCGCGTACTGATCCCATTTATCCGTCGGGGTCGCGAATGAACTTGTAGCCATAGGTCGTTTAGGTTCCTCCGATCTGAAATTGCGTCTTTGGTCGATATACCAGTCAATCTGCGAGGGGCAAACCGGGATTCGGTTTGGCGGGAGATTTCTAAAAGACGGGGGTATGGCCTGCCGAACCCCCCGTCACCCCTCCGGCGCGGCAGGGCTGGAAGCCTAGGAGCTATGCTCGCAGCGACAGTCCAACCCACCAGCACGCCGCCCGGCCTCTGCCGCGGCTCGAATACGATCTCAATCGGTTCTTCGGGAGGGGTTATGACTTCCCCCGTCTCGGCGATTGCATCTTGCCCCGTTTCCGCTTTACCACGCCCTATTCCTGTGCTCGTTTCCGGTTAGCAGCGTGCGGCCCCCGGCGTACGATTCGTTTACGGCAACCGAACGGTTGTCGTACAGCACGAACCGATTCGACGCCCCCGAATGTTTTCACGGGTCCGGAGTGGGCCCGCCGGGGACGTTTTCCGAACACCGTGCTCAATTGGGGCGCCGTGATTCACCCTCGATCGCTTCGCGCAGTTCCTCGCGCTGTTCCTCTGGTGCCTCCTCCAGTAGTAACGCCTCACACTCGGCCAGTGGCAATTTCCTCGCGCTCTGACGCAGGAGCACTTTCGCTTGCTTGACGTCGGCAGAATCGAGCGACACCTTGATCGACTCGGAGCGACTCTCTGTTCGGTTGACAAAATGACCTTGCAGTCTCGAAAACAGTTCAAGAGAAAGGCGCGATTCGGATAAGTTACCGGTTTTACGTGCAAGCCTGTGGTTTTCCAATAGCTCGGCGACGATCCACTCCTTATCGGCAATTTCGTTAGCCTCGACCCTTTGAGACAGCTCGCGTATCCGCCCGTCAATATCCTCGCGTTTCCGCAGTCGACAGCCGATGTTATGAGCCTGGGCTTGATTGAAGCCCGCTAGTTTGGCGGCCTCGGTCTGCGAAGCTCCCTTCGCTACTTCTTGGCAGAAACGCTCTTCTTGGGAATTAGGCAATGCCGGCATCCTGCTCTCCTTTCGTCGGTGTTGCTCTCTTACGTTTTGGCGCGCTGAGCGCCCGGACCAGTTTCTTCAAGGCCCGAAGTCTGGATCGCAATTCCGCGCGCGTCGCCTTCGCCGCTTTGGTATGGCGCCCAGTTTTTGTCACAGCGAGCCGATGCCGCTCTTTTCCTTCGGGCGTCCTAGGTCCCGTAGACCGCCCGCCATGCATTCGGCATCGCGAGTAAGTTCCGTCAGGACGCCGACAAGCTGGTGCCTTGCAGGGCAACCCGGTTCGCTTACTGCGTGCTCCGCAGCGGGGGCTGCAATGCATCGGGTAAGTGCTTTTGTTTTTTGGATTCATACCGGTCCGCGTGGCGGGTGCCAGCCTCTCTAAACGCATGCTCTAATATCTCCCCCACATGTAACCCGTAGAAAAAGCGTGTACTAGTCCGAGTCTCAGGCGGCCGCATGCGTCGCCTCCAAGGGCGAAGGTAGCTCGCAAACCGCTAGCTTCCTGCTGGTAATTTGTCATCCTGATGGGTTGACGGGTCCTGACGGGTTTTCCCCAAACTTCCCCTCACGCGTATGTGAAACTAGTTTCTGAAAACTACTCGTCAAACCCGTCAGCAACCCGTCAGGCCTGATGGGTCCTGACTGGTTTTCCTCCAATCTTCTGCGACAGCGCAAACCGCTGACTGGTTCTGACTGGTTTTGCCAAACACTTCGCGTCATGCCCTAAGCCCGATTCCGGAGTACATCGCCCCGGACTCACCATGCCGTTTGCCGTAACCGCGTTCTTTTAGCTTGCGCCCGAACGCTGTTTCGCTAACGAATTGCTCCCCAGCTTCCTCGGCCCATTTCTTGTACGCGATATATATTCTCCGACCTGGGGTACTGGCGAACTCGCCGGTGACGCAGCACTCTTCGATGAACCTACCAATCTGGTCCATCTCCTCGCGGTACTCATTGACCGCGTCGGCGACCTCGGGCGGTTTGCCGAGGCCCTCGTGATGCCACCGAACGGCGCCTTGGATGATCCAGGCGAGAATTCCTTCAGCTTCTGCCATCAACTTGGCCGTTAGCTGCCTGTCGATCTCATCCGCCGTGATTGTCACAGTGAATGGGATTAAGTGAATACGGCTCCAGATGGCCGCGTCTGTGCCGCGAACGAGCGGCTTATGGTTACAATCCATCCACAGCTTGTGGGTCTCGATAAATTGGATTGGGTTTTCATACTTCCGGCAGGCCTTGATCATGCCTCCGGAAACTCCCTGGGTGATCCTTTTGAGTTTGCCTTCGGCCAGACGTTGGCCCTCTTCGGTCTCAGAAGTCATGACGAACCGGGCGCCGCGGAGGTCCGCCAAATCCGCAGAGGCGTTGTTGCTATCCTGACGCGACATGATGCTGTCGATGAGAACGACGCCCGAATACTCACCCAAGCACTTAGCAATGGTCGTCAGCATCGTGGTCTTGCCATTGTTACCACCTCCGTAAGTAATGAAGATCACCTTTTCCGACGTGATGCCTGTAGCTGAGTACCCAAACGCCTTCTGCAGGTGTGAGACAAGGCGCTCAGCGCGCTGCAACTCCCCCTCGCCCGCGTCTGGCCCACCACCCATCAGACGATGAAGGGAAGCCAGAAAGATACTGCATCGCGCCTCTGGCTTGTAATCGCACTCGACCGCTTTCGTGATGAAATCGGCCCGCGAATGCGGCTTCAAGATCCCGGTTTTGAGGTCCACCGTTCCATTCCGAAAATTCAGCAGCGTCGGATCAGTATCGAGTTCTTCGGGCGAAAGGGTCAACTCACACTCGGTCAGGTGGACCATCGCACCTAAACGCCGAGCATCGAGCGACTGCCGAGCAAACTTCTCGGCCGCTTCGGTCTTGGCGTCCGCGGCTTGCCTAAGAAATTCGAGCATCGCGGCCTTCGCCCAGCGCAGGATTTGGTCCTGGCCGTCAATAGTCCAGCGCGCGCCGTCCCAAATCAGCCACTTCTTAAAGTCATGGCAATACCGAATGCCAGATCCAGCGAACGCGCGAAGTCGTTCGGAGTTCCCTTGGTCATTCATCAGGAATGGAAGCAAATCAATCGGACCGTCGGAACGGTTGTCAGAAGGCTCGCCATTGCCTCCGAGCCCGGCCGGTGGTGTGAGGTCCCGCTCGTGCGTGTAGGTGTAACTGGGGGCCCCTCGAGTGCCTTTCCATGGATCGCGAGGAGAACGGTTGAATGCCTCCCGCAGCGATGCCGTGATTTCCTGGTCAGAATAGGGCTCAAATTGCCCCTTGGTGTTGGTAGCCGCCGCGTTATTGCGGAACGTCTGTAGTATTCCGCGCGTTTCGGACTCCGAATAGCCGTTGTCGCGAGCCTGACAGGCTAGGTCGAATCCCGCATTGTTACGCCCTGCCGATGGCGCTGCCGAAAGTGCCCGCTCAATAAGCTTTTCCGACGAGACCCGGGGGGCCGCAAAATCGGGCTGTTTCACCTTGCCGTTCGCATGAGCACCATTCGTGGGCTGGTTTGTGCTCTCTTTCGCCGTCGAGTATTGCTTCAGAAAACCCCAAACCTCCGCGGGGACAGATTCGATCGGATCGGGTTCCGGATCGCGCAGCCATTCGTACACGCCCTTCTCGTTCCTGCCGATCGCGATGACATAACCACCGTCACCCTTTACGTCCAGACCAGGCCATCGTCGACCGAGTTCCTGTTTCGACTTTCCATTCAGGGTCGGCACGAACCACCCGGGATGGACGACATCAAGGTGCAGGCCACCACTACCGGTGCGCCGGTGGGGACGAATGCCCCACGCTTCGGCCAACTTGACGCCAAGCTCGCCATCGAAATCGAACGTAATTCGACCTGAGATCTCGCCGGTCACGATCGCAAACGCAGGCGGCGTCGCCTTTGCCCAGCGCTTCATTTCGTCAACGTTCGGGCGGCGCTCCTGATATGGTTTCCATTCACCCCGCATGCGCTTCTGCGTCTCATCGAACTTCTGAGGCAGCATCGCCCATGCCGGCCGTTTATCCAGCTGGACAGGGATAATACTGCATCCAACGTCCCAGAGATCCATAGCCGTTGGCGTGTTCATGCCTGGCCGCCGGTAGTGCTGTAGCGGTCGTAGGCCGCGAGCACCGAGTTATTGATTGCAGCGCGGGCTTCCTTGGACGAAAAATCAACTACTGGGCTCCAAGCCCTTCCATCGTTCGATTGGTATTCTCGCGCAGGCATACCGATCCAGCGCTTCCCATCCTTCTCGTGGATCATGGCGCCGTTAATCCGCACACCGATGTCGGTGAACGTGAAATCCAGAAACGCCTTGAGGGTGTGTTTCTCGTAAACCTTCACTTCCTCGATGCGAACCGGAATCGGGCTGGATGCGTTACTGTCGCCATGGATCGAAGGCCTCTCTCCTGTCATAGTGTTCATTCGAAATGGGCTCCATTGTCTTCTGCCGGCTGGCAGAAGCGTTGTAATAATGAAAAAGCCGCCCCAGGCTGGCCCGGAGCGGCTCTGATACTGTCCTGTCTTTTTGTCTGCCTACCCTGCGATCGCGGCCTTCGCTGGAAAGATGCGTTGCCGCCCCTTCTGGTGGCGCCGGACTTTGGGGGCTCCTGCCCTCGACATCACCAACCGCGCCCAGCCGAATCGGCGAGGATGATTTGGGCGGCTTCGCGGTTTGCCCGCTCGGCTTCGTCGGTATTGGTATAGTTCGCTCGGTTTCGCATCGCTCCAAATGGAAAAACGGCCCGGCGGTATACCCGCAAGGCCGTCTTTAAAACAGCATAAAGCTCGTGTGTTATCGCTAAGGCTGCTGCTCAGCCTCAATGACGTGTGCCCAAATTGTGCCCACGCTTTGCATTTTTGGCTCTTCTTGACTATGTGGCATTTCTAAGAATCAGCAAGTTGCCTGTTTTCAGTAGGGCCTAAAAGAACGAATCCCTCTCTCTCCGCCATAAAGCCCTAGATCAAAAACGTGGGCACTTCCCATTGCGCTGCAGCCGCGCTTTTACACGTCATGCTCCTCTAAGAGCGGTCGAGCTGCGCAAGATGTACAACGCCTTCGAAGCCCAGTATGTGACGCATGTGAAGTAGTCATGTGGCGTCCACCGCCAGCGGGTCGAGGATACGAGATCGCGGTAACTTCAAAATGGGCCGACCATTCGGGCAGCCGAAATCATCAGTTTATAGATTGGCGACTGTGCACAGTCTGGTTATGCATATCTTACCGTTTCTAAACTTGCGTCCTGGTTTGACAATGGTGTAATTTGTCAAGTGTGGCTATGCAAACTGAAGGAAAGCTAAACTGGCTCCAACATAACCTTCCCGACGGGCTGGTTGTTGACGCTCCATGGCTGGAGAGCCACGGATATTCGAGGTCGTTGAGAAACCACTACCTCAAAAAGGGATGGCTCGAACCTTTGGTTCGGGGCGTCTATCGGCGGCCGTCTGCTCCGCTGCCGGGCCGCGGCAAGGTGCACGATCTCCTATGGGAGCAAGTCGTTGTATCGCTTCAAACACTCATGAACAAGCCCATAGCGATCGGAGGCCGGACAGCGCTCGAACTGCAAGGATTCTCACATTACCTAACCCCATCGGGACCACGCGAGGTGCATCTGTACGGAAATGAGGACCCGCCGAGTTGGGTTTGCCGGCTGCGTTTGAACACACGTCTGGTCTTTCACAACACGACAAAGCTCTTCCGGCTAGCCGTTGGATCGCGTCCCTCGCGCAGGCAAACCGCTCGTTTGACCGACACGCCCTCTCCCCATATCGCAGATTCC
>Ga0206814_10148_pt1 | contig 19989 bp, 13 predicted proteins | sample Alteio_BWOrgCont_90_FD_152850 | JGI IMG/M metagenome (GOLD analysis project Ga0206814, IMG submission 152850) | Enriched cells from forest soil in Barre Woods Harvard Forest LTER site, Petersham, Massachusetts, United States -... | ecosystem: Environmental > Terrestrial > Soil > Temperate forest >...
TCTTTAGCGGCGCTGCCGGCGACGACGGTCCTCCACCGCCGGCGCAGCCCCCGGCTCCTCGTGAGTAGCGGCGGATTTCTCCGTCAGAAAACTAATTCCTGGGAGCGCGAGCCCAATCCGAACCATGATTGATGAGTGGCTGCGCTTGGTCGAAGTTTTGGAACGAAGCCTCCGCATGCCGATTCCACCTGACAGGATCATATAGAGGATCGGAAGCAAGCCGACCTCGAGGTTCTATCGCAGGACATCATTTCGGTCTCATGACGACAGAAAGACAAAAGCAGTCCTTACTATGGTCGGCGGCCAGATCGTTTTCGAGCAATAATACTCGCGCCGCTGGAGCCGAGCGAACGCGGATCAGGTGAACGTAATCCGGCCCGTCTCGCAATGTCTTCCTCTCTTGCGCAGATCCGTGACCGCCTGAGCTTACTGGCAGGGACAGTACACTCAGTACGCGAAAGTTACGCAGAAGTAATTGCGTATACTGCGTTTTATTGATCCGAGAACGTCCGAAGCGTAATGTCGGAAACGGTTTCTCGACTGCAAATCGAACTGCACATTTTTAACGTTGCTGAGCTGATTTTTGTCATGACAATTGCACGTGGTGCGAGTAGAATAGCCCTTGCTAGAAATCCGGCTGCCCTTGGACGAAACTAGAGAGGCCGCGTCGTTTCTGCTGGAGGAATTAATGGAATTGAGAGCATCCATCCTGTCTACTTTTACGGTATGTCTTGCGCTGCCGTTCACTGTTGGGATAGCCCGGAGTCAGCCGGCCTATAAAGTCCTCAACCTCGGGACTGCCGGCGGCACCGACGGCGTTGGATATAACATCCTCAATAGTCGACTGGTATGGGTGGGGGGCTATGGAACCCTGGCGGATGGGGTCCAGCATGCCTTGGAATGGAGAGGAGAGGGGTCGGCCATCGATCTTGGCACATTGGGAAGTTCGCAAATCGTCCTGAGAAGCGCCCTCTACGGAACCAAGTCAGGTTTTTCGGAAATCGCCAAGGACGATCCGCTGGAACAACACTTTTGCGGCGACCTTCATATCTGCCTGCCGTTTGTCCTGCAAGCAGGCTCCATGGTTCGGCTTCCCACTCTGGGAGGCTACAATGGCCTTGCATTTGACGACAACGGCCCCGTGGGCCAAATAGTTGGGGTTGCGCAAAACGGCACTCTCGACAACACCTGCCCTGCCGGGATTCAACAACAGCATTTCGTACCTGCGATCTGGAAGAACCAAAAGGCGAAGCAAATTCCTCTCCTCCCTGGCGACGTGGACGGCGAAGCTTTCGGCATCAATAGTATCGGTGAAGTAGTAGGCACTTCAGGAGACTGCCTCGAGCCTATCAACGCCTGGCTCTGGACTGGTGGCGCTAACCTAGTAAACTTGGGCAACCTAGGTGGCCCGGCCGAGAACGAAGCCTTTAGTGTCAACAATTATTCTCAAGTCACGGGTGCTTCGGAGACAAGCGCCCTGATTCAACACGCTTTTCTCTGGCAGAAGGGCGTCATGAGCGATCTTGGCACACTTCCTGGAGATTATTACAGTTATGGATATTCGATCAACAATCTGGGTCAGATTGTCGGAGAGTCGTGCTCCATCATCGGTAGCTGTCGCGCGTTTCTTTGGGAGAGCGGCACAATGTACGACATAAATACTCTCATCCCGGCAGACTCCGGTCTGGATCTTCTGGGGGCGAATGCCATTGATGATTTTGAGAATATCGTGGGGTTTGCGTATGATGCATCGACGGGCACCTTTCCCGCGTTCTCGGCGATCCTTACTGGTAGCAACGCCTCCGTCATAGTGCCTGCGGTCGATGTCCAGGCAGAGGGTCGAGTCAGTCTCCCAGATGTGCTCGGCGCGCCATTTGTGAAGCGAGGAAAGACAGCACACTACGGATCTCGCCGGCTGCAACCGTAGAGGGTTACGAAACCGGCGCACCGCCGCGCGTTTTATTCTGGCGCGAAGGCCAATAAAACATTTCCCGGTGTTTCCGCAGTCACGCTGTACCCTGACCCGATAAATACCACGCCTCCGGCGATTGTCGGCCTGCTGGAACGCGATTTACGGTGGTGAAATCGCGCGCTGTATCGAAGCTCCAGAGTTCGCGACCATTGGGGCTGGCTTGCGCGTGGATCTCGCCGTGGGTTCCACCGATGAAGACCGCGCCAGGCATCGCGCTGCTGGCGGCGGCATAGGATACCCGGCTACCTGAGGACGCCAGCCTGGTGCTCCAATGCTGTTCGCCGGTTGCTATTTGAACGGCGGTAATAAGAGCGGCGTATATCCGACTCGGCGCGCGCTCCACAGCGGCATTGCGTGGCACTTCGTGCACTCTCGCTCGAAGGCGGAGATTCCGAACTCGGTCCCCAGCCTTTCGGGCGCCGGCCGGTTCTGCGCCATGCATTCGGCGTGGCCGATCAAGAGAAGTAGGCTTGTAAAACAAATGATAGTCTTCATCATGATTACGAACATTCGACGTAGAATTTGTCGAACGTGATTGTAGCGTAGTTGATAGAATCAGCCCTTGCAGGAATCTATGCGATTCAACACAGCACTCTCGCTTTTGATTGCGCTGGCTGGCGCGGTCTGGGCGCAACAGCCGGCAGCCGCGCCGCCGCTTGCGGCCTGTGGCGTTCACGGCGATATCGAAGTCCTTTGCGGGACGCATAATCCCGAAGACCTGGAACTCACGCCGGACGGCAAATACTTAATCGCCACCCAATTTGTGAACCAGGGCCGCAGCGGTACCACGGGCGCCGGCATGGCCCTCTTCGATATCGCGAAAAAGACGTTCAGCAAGATGGGTGTGACTGATGCGCCGGATAAATCCTGGGGCGATCGCGCCTGCCCCGGCCCGATTGGCGACGCGCTAGTCTCTCATGGCGAATCGCTCGCCAAACGGAAAAATGGCGTCTGGGCGCTGTATGTTGTCAACCATGGAGGACGACAATCCATCGAGATGTACGAGCTGAAGCGAGCCTCGTCTCCAGCCGGTTGGGCGCTGGTGTGGCATGGCTGCGAGGTTGCGGCACATGACTATAACGACGTTGCTATTCTGCCGGATGGCGGTTTTGTGGGCACCTACCCGACGGCACTCGCTACGGGCGGGACCGCGGGCCCTTTTGGCGGCGCTGTTACGGGCTATGTGGCGCGATGGGTTCCCGGCAAAGGCGAATCAGAACTCCCGGCCACGCGCATCCGCTATCCCAACGGCGTGGTGGCCGACGCTCGCGGGCGGTATATCTACATCAACGAATTCGCCGGTCGCCAGGTCTTTAAGTACGACCTCGAGGACGGCAAAGTGATCGGCTCGGTGAAGGTCGACTTCCTGCCCGACAATCTCACCTGGACGAAGAAAGGCCTGCTGCTCGCCGCGGGAGTAAAGGGCGCGCGAGGCGACTGTCCGGAAGGCAGCGGCAGGCCTTGTATACAAGGCTTCGGAGTAGCGGAGATCGACCCTGCAAAAATGCAGGCCCGAGTCATCTTCGATTCCTCCAGCCATGAACCGCTGATTAGCGGCGTATCTTCGGCTTTACAGGTGGGCGATGCTATTTACCTGGGCGCATTCCAGGGCGACCGGCTGGTGAAGATTCCGTACCCGAATCAGCGATAGTGATAGATTGTTTCAAAACTAGTAGCCCGATTGCATGCAATCCAGGGATACAATGGATGGTTGAGGCACCTTGAGACGATCCTGCGATCTGGTATTGCTGGCGGCGACCCTAGCTGGGAGCGTGCCAGTAGCTTTCGCTCAGGCGGATTCCCCCGCTGCGCAACAGGCTGTTCTTAACAAGTATTGCATCACCTGCCATAACTCGAAGCTGCGTACCGGCGGCCTTTCGCTGCAGGATGTCGATCTGAACAGCGTTCCAACCGCCGCCGAGACCTGGGAAAAAGTGATTCGCAAACTGCGCACCGGGTCCATGCCGCCGCAGGGCGTGCCGCGTCCGGACACAGCCACAGCCAACAATCTGGCGTCATATCTGGAAACTTCGCTCGATCGTGCGGCCGCCGCGACCCCGAATCCCGGACACGCGGCGATGCACCGCCTGAATCGCAGCGAGTACGCCAACGCCATCCGCGATCTGGTGGCTGTGGATGTGGATGCCACCGCGCTGTTGCCTCCAGACGACGAAAGCAGCGGCTTCGATAACATTGCCGACGTCCTTCGCATGTCGCCTTCGCTGATGGAGCGCTATCTCTCAGCTTCCTGGAACATCAGCCGCGAGGCGGTCGGCAACATGAGTATCGCCCCGGCGACCACAACCTATCGCGTCCGGCCCGATCTTTCCCAGGACCAGCACATCGAGGGGCTACCGCTGGGAACCCGCGGCGGTATTTTGGTGCACCATAATGCTCCTCTGGACGCTGATTACGTGATCAAGCTCCGGCTGTGGCGGAATACCTTCGACCTGATGCGTGGCATGGAAGATGCCCATCAGATCGAGATTAGCGTGGATGGAAATCAGGTACGGCTGGTAACGGCCGGCGGGCATGACGAATTTCTCAAGATGACGGCGAATCCGGGTTCATTCGGAGCCGAACTCGACAAGCAGCTCACTGTTCGCATTCCCCTGAAGGCCGGCGAGCATGTGATCACGGCGTCGACCCTGCTGAGGAGCCACGCCGAGAAGGACGACTTGATCAAGCCGTTTCTCCGAACAACCATCGATGGACTGGACATCATGGGCGACCCTTCGGTGGACCGGCTGACAGTGGAGGGGCCGCTCAACCCAACGGGCCCTGGCCGGACGCCATCGCGCGCGAAAATTTTCGCTTGCACTCCGCAAAACCAGAAGGAAGAGCTGCCCTGCGCGCGCCAGATCCTCAGCAGGCTGGTCCGCCGGGCTTATCGCCGGCCGCTGCGAGATGGCGACCTTGAAACGCCCCTCAGCTTCTATCAACGCCGCCGCAACGCCAACGGCAGCTTCGAGGCGGGAATAGAATCGGCGCTGCAGTTCATCCTGACCAGCCCCGAGTTCCTGTTTCGCTTTGAACCAGACTCAAGCGATGTTCCCGTGGATACGGCATATCAACTCGGAGACGTCGCGCTTGCTTCGAGACTGTCGTTCTTTTTATGGAGCAATCCGCCCGATGACGAACTTCTGAATCTGGCGAGCCAGGGCAAGCTCCACGATCACGCGGTGTTGGAGCACCAGGTCAAGCGGATGCTTGCCGACCAGCGCGCCGACGCCCTGGTGGACAATTTCGCGGAGCAGTGGCTGTTCCTGCGCAACCTGAAGAACTCTTCGCCCGATCCGCAGATCTTCCCCGATTTTGACGACAACCTGCGCCAGGCGATGCGCGAGGAAACGAAGCTGTTCTTCCAGAGCATCGTGCGCGAGGATCGCAGCGTGATGGATTTGTTGAACGCCGACTATACGTTCGTCAATGAGCGCCTGGCCCGTCACTACGGAATTCCCAACGTCTACGGCAGCCAGTTTCGGCGCATCGCGTTGACATCGGAAGATCGCCGCGGGTTGCTTGGTCAGGGAAGCATCCTGACGGTGACCTCGTACCCGAATCGCACATCTCCGGTGCAGCGCGGCAAATGGATTCTCACGAACCTACTCGGAATCCCGCCTACTCCACCGCCGCCCAACGTTCCCGCGCTCAAAGAAAATGGCGATGGCAAACCGCTCTCGCTGCGCGAGCGCATGGAACAGCACCGCGCCGATGCGGTTTGCGCCGGATGCCACAAAGTGATGGACCCGATCGGATTCGCGCTGGAGAATTTCGATGCAGTCGGTCAGTGGCGCAGTACCGACGATGGCGCTCACATCGATCCTTCGGGCACCTTGTACGACGGCACGAAGGTGGATGGCCCAGTGGCGCTGCGAAAGATGCTGGACGATCGTCCGGATGTATTTGTTGGCGTGATGACCGAGAAGCTTTTGACCTACGCGCTTGGCCGCGGCGTCCAATATTACGATATGCCGGCGGTCCGCAAGATCATGCACGATGCCGCTGCAAACGATTTCCGTTTTTCATCGCTGGTTCTCGGAACCATCGAGAGTGTCCCGTTCGAGAAGAAGATCAAGACCGCCGGCGCGGTGACTGAAGCATCGCGATAAGGAGCCGCAACATGAGAATAATCACCAAAAAGCATATTTCTCGGCGAACAGTTTTGCGAGGCCTGGGTACGGCTCTTTCGCTCCCATTGCTGGATTCGATGGTGCCGGCTCAAACTCCATTGGCGAAGACCGCGGCGAATCCCGAGATCAAGCTGGGACTGTGCTTTATTCCTCACGGCGCGGTGATGGCCAACTGGACACCGGCGGGCGAGGGCGCGGACTTTAAAATCTCTCGGACTCTTGCTCCCGTTGAGCCGTTCCAAGACCAGTTGGTTGTGGTCACAAACCTGGCGCACAAGATGGCCGCGCCCGGAGGCCCCGGCGACAACGGCGGCGATCACACGCGATCTCCCGCCGTCTTCTTGAACGGCGTTCATCCTAAGCGCACCGACGGCGCCGACATCCAGGCTGGCGTGACTATCGACCAGATTGCGGCGCAGAAAATCGGACAGCGGACGCCGTTGCCGTCGCTGGAACTTGCCACGGAAGATTTCAGCGGCCTGGTGGGCTCCTGCGACGTAGGCTTCAGCTGCGCCTACATGAATACGATCTCGTGGCGCACTCCCACTACCCCGCTTCCGATGGAGATCAATCCGCGCGTCGTTTTCACGCGCCTGTTCGGCGACGGCGCAAATTCGGAAGAGCGCCTGGAGCGCATCGACGAACAGCACAGTATTCTCGACGCGGTAATGGGCCAAGTTCGCCATCTGGAAGGCAATCTAGGACCCACGGATCGCAACCGAGTGGCCGAATATCTGGATACTGTCCGCGAAATCGAGCGGCGCATTCAGCTCGCCGAGAAACAGAACGCGAATTCCACTCTGGTTGTTCCGGCATCGCCTATGGGTATTCCGGACAATCATGAGGAACACTCCAAACTGATGTTCGATCTGATGACGCTGGCGTTCCAGGCCAACATCACTCGAATTTCCACGTTCATGATGGCTCGCGAGGTCAGCTATCGCACGTTCCCGATGCTCGGCATTTCGGAAGGCTTCCACCCCGCTTCCCACCATCAGAACAATCCCGAGCGGCTGGAGAACCTGACCAAGATCAACACCTATCACGTGGGATTGATGGCCTACTTCCTCGGCAAACTGAAAGCCACGCCGGACGGCGATGGCAACTTGTTAGATCATTCGCTTATTCTTTATGGAAGCGGCATGAGCAACAGCAACGTTCATAATCACGCGCCGCTGCCCGTTTTCGTGGCCGGCGGAGCCGCCGGACGACTGAAGGGTGGACGCCACCTGAAATATGCGGAAGGCACGCCGATGTCGAATCTGCTCCTCACTATCCTGAACAAAGCCGGCGTTCCGCAAGAGAGCGTTGGCGACAGCACCGGGATGCTTACTGAGCTGTGATCGGAGGATCATCAATGAAAAACTTTTTCGGAATACTCCTCATGACGTTGGTGGCCCAAGCGGGCCTCGCCGCGGGTACCGAAGTCGCCGATGCAGTTCAGAATCGCGATGTTGCCGCTTTGCGCAGTCTCGTGAAGCAACACGCGCCGGTCAATGCCGCTCAGCCCGACGGGACCACCGCGCTGCACTGGGCCGCACATTGGAACGATGCTGAAGCAGTGACCCTGTTGCTCGAGGCCGGCGCCAATGCCAAGGCGGCGAATCGCTATGGCACCACGCCGCTCTCGGAAGCCGTCGCGGTGAGCAACGCTCCCATCATCGAACAGCTTCTGAAGGCCGGCGCCGATCCGAACACTCGCAACACCGCCGACGGCGAGACCGTGCTCATGACGTCCGCCCGAGCCGGCAATTTGGATGCTGTGAACAGCCTACTCAATCACGGCGCCGACGTGAACGCCAAGGAAACTTACAAGGGGCAAACTGCGCTAATGTGGGCCGCGGCCGAACACCATCCCCAGGTGGTTAAGGCGCTCCTGGAACACGGCGCAGACTGGAAAGTTCAATCGTCATTCCGCGAAACGAAGATTCCCAAGCTGAGCACCGCCTCTTCGATCTCTCCGATTTCCCGCGGAGGTTTGACTGCTTTTCTATTTGCTGCACGCGAAGGCGACGTTGAAGTTGCCAAGGTGATGCTGGACGCCGGCGTGGATATCAATCAGACTGACGTGGACGGCACCAGCGGCTTAGTGGTCGGGATCATGAATAAGCAGTACACCTTTGCGAAGCTCCTGCTGAATCGCGGCGCGAATCCGAATGTCACAGACGTAAAGGGCCGCGCAGCTTTGTATGCCGCGATCGACGCACGCAATGAAGACTGGTCCGCGCTGCCCATGCGCAAAGAGATGGACCGGCTTCCGAGCATGGATCTGATTCAAGCGATTCTCGCCCACGGCGCGGATGTGAACGCGAAATTGATGCACAATCTTCCCGGCCGGAGTGGAATGGACTACGGCGATATCGCGCTCGACGAAGGTACGACGCCGTTCATGCGGGCTGCCCGATCGGGCGATGCGGCTACCTTGCGAATCTTGCTCGCAGCCGGCGCCGATCCCAAGGTGACCACGAAGGACGGTAACAACGCGCTGCTCTTCGCGGCGGGCATTGGCTATCGCGACAAGCAGACACAAGGCACCGACGCCCAGGCGCTCGAAGCCGTGAAGCTGTGCATGGAACAAGGACTCGATCTGACTCAGACCAACAACAAGGGCGAAACCGTGCTGCATGGGGCCGCGAGTCGTGGTTCCGACCTGTTGGTCAAATTCCTGGTCGAACAGGGCGCCAAGCTCGATGTCAAATCCAAAGCAGGGTTCACGCCTCTCGACATCGCCATGGGAAAAGACAGCTTTGGCGCATTGCCGGTCCCGCACGACAGCACTGTCGCGCTGCTGCGAAGCTTGGGCGGCGAAGCGGGAACACGCTGAGCGAATGGGCAAACCAAGACTGAAAACCGCCGTCGTCGCACTGGGTATCGCGCTGGGCATACTGGCGATGGCCGGTGGAGCGCAAGCGCAGAAGAACCAGATCCCGTGGGACGACTATCGAGTGGAGGGTGACCTTACTACGATTCACGTTCAGGGCAACGTGTATATGATCCACGGACTGGGCGGGAACGTCGCAGTTCAGATCGGGGATACCGGCGTTCTGGTGGTGAATACTGGCTTGGCGCAAAACTCCGCAAGGTTAATCGCCGCTATACGGAAGCTATCCGATAAGCCTCTGCAATACATCATCGACACTTGCACGCATCCCGACCAGACCGGCGGTAACGAAGCGGTGCGCGAAGTTGGAGTAACCATCACAGGCGCCAATGTGACCGGCGATATAGCCGATGCGGGACAGGGAGCCCAGATCATTGCGCACGAAAATGTTTTGAACCGGATGAGCGCTCCCACCGGCCAGAAGGCTGTGGCGCCGTCCGGGTCCTGGCCCACCGATACCTACGTTTCCGGTCAGAAGGAAGTATTCTTCAATGAAGAGCCCGTGATGGCCCGCTGGCAGCCCGCGGCGCATACCGACGGCGATAGCCTGGTGATCTTTCGCCGCTCCGATGTGGTGGCCACCGGTGATATCTTCAACACCGATAGCTATCCTTTCATCGACGTGGAGCGCGGCGGCAGTGTGCAAGGCGAGATCGATGCTCTCAACAACATCATCGATATCGCTATCCCCAAGCATGAAGAAGAGGGTGGGACGTACATTATCCCAGGTCATGGACGTATCTGTGACGAATTCGATGTCGTCGAGTACCGCGACATGGTGACTATCGTGCGCGATCGCGTACAGAACGCAATTAAAAAGGGAATGACACTCGAGCAAGTGAGGACGGTCGGTTTCACCAAGGACTACGATGCCCGCTGGAGCGCAAAGACCGGGCCTGGGACCGCCGACAACTTTGTGAGTTCGATTTATCGCAGCCTGAAGGCTTCAGCCAGCAAATGAGGTCCGGCAACATGAGGCACAATTCTTTACTGATCGTGATCGTAGCGGCCTTGGCCCAAGCGCCCGGAGTCCGTGCTCAATTCTCCGGTTCGTTCAACGGGCAGCCCGGCATCGATATCAGCGGGGCCTGGTCGCCCTCGCCGCACGAGGAAAGCGTTGGCAATCCTGCGATCGCGGATTTCCTCGGAGTTCCGATCAACGAAGCAGCTCGTGAAGTGGGGTTGGCATGGAGCCCTTCCCGGGTCACTGTGCCGGAGCATCAATGCCAGGTGCACGTTGCTCCGTACATTATGGGAGGCCCGCTCAATCTGCGAATTTGGGAGGAGCGCGACAATCAGGCGCAAAAGCTACAGGCCATCCGGATGTACATCAGCACGTACGAGCAGAATCGCACCATCTGGATGGACGGCCGCCCACACCCTCCCGACGCCGCTGCTCACACCTGGATGGGGTTCTCGACCGGTACCTGGGAGGGCAACACACTGACGGTCTACACCACTCATATGAAGGAAGGCTACTTGAGACGCAACGGTCTTCCCGAAAGCGATCAGGCCACATTGATTGAGCACTTCATCAGGCATGGAGATTACCTGGTGCACGTTAGTGAAGTGACCGACCCGTTGACTTTGACCGAGCCGTTTGTGAGAACCCAAGCTTTTCGCCGCATCAGCGAAGAGGGGCAAAATTGGCTATATCCATGTGAATCCGTAGTTGAGATTGCGAACCAGCCGCGCGGCGCGGTCCCGAATTTTCTTCCCGGCCAGAATCCCTTCGTCTCGGAATTCGCGGCAAAATACAAAATCCCGCTGGCCGCGACGTTAGGCGGCGCCGAGACGATGTACCCGGAGTTTCAGCAGAAGATGAAAACGATGCCCGTGCCGGCGAAGTAGCGGCTATTGGGATCCAGTTGCAATCGGCAACTGATCAGCAGCATCCGCCAGCTTGTTCAGCTCGATCGCCAGTTTACGGGCGGCGTCCGGTTGAAGGTCCATTCGGATAACGAACTGGCCACTCAACTTTCCCGTTTCTTTGACCAACAGTTTCAATTGAACCAGGGGACCGAACAGAAGCGTATTGGACGATTGGCCATTAATTGAATCGAGCTCCAGAGCACGACCGGCATGAAGATCGGGAATGGCCTGACGGAGTTCCCGCGGAAACGCCATGTAATTGCGACGAGGCAGACGCCATAGTGTTTTCTTTCGTGCAGGTTCGTTTCCCATACAGATAGTGTAAGAGACCCAAGTGTTGTTCAACTGAGATTTGTCTATGATATTGTTACTGGAATTATCCGCTGGGGACATGCATGCTTATACTTCAACGAATTACTCATGCCGCGCTAGCACTGGGAATCCTGGGACTCTCCAGTGTCGGCTCTCTGCTCGCGCAGCAAGCTGCCAAACCGGTGACTGTGGACGTTAAGGTCTTGAACGGCGCTGGGAGCGCGGCGACTGACGCTATGCCAGGCTCCTGGCTAAGCTACGGACGCAATCAGAGCGAAACGCGCTACAGCCCGCTGAAGCAGATCAACGACACAAATGCTAAGCGATTGGGCTTGGCCTGGACCTACGTGGTCGGTGCGGGCGGCGGCAACCAGGAAGGTACGCCGCTGGTGTGGAACAACACGCTCTTCGGCATCACTACCTGGAGCGTTGTTTACGCGCTGGACGCTAAAACCGGCAAGGAGTTGTGGCGGTGGGACCCCGAAGTGAATCAGACCGCCGTGCGGCCGAAGATCTGCTGCGGCATTGTGAACCGCGGCCTTGCGCTCTACAACGGCATGATCATCGCGCCGATCAACGATGGCCGCCTGCTGGCGTTGGACGCGCGAACGGGCAAGCCGCGGTGGGAAGCGCGCGTGGCGTTCCCGCAGGATCTGTATACGTTGACGATGGCTCCGCGGATCGCGGGCGACAAGGTGATTATTGGCGCCTCGGGCGGCGACAAACCGACGCGCGGCTTCTTTGCGGCGTTCGACGCCCAAACCGGGCATGCCGCGTGGAAGTTCTACACGGTTCCGGGTAATCCCGAGTTGCCGCCGGAAAACGACGCGATGCGGGCCGCGCTCAAGACCTGGGGAGGCGATTTCTGGACGAAGGGCGGCGGAGGCGCAGTCTGGGATTCCGTCGCCTACGATCCAGAAGCTAACCTGGTCTACGTTGGCACCGGGAACGCCCAGCCTTGGAATCAGAAGTTCCGAGGCTCGCAGAACGTCGACAACCTCTATACCTGTTCCATCCTGGCCGTGGATCTCACATCGGGGCAGCTCAAGTGGCACTTCCAGACAACACCCAACGACAACTGGGATTACGACAGCGTGCAGCAGTTAATGCTGCTCGACCTGAACATCCAAGGCAGGACGCGCAAGGTGATTACACAGGCCTCGAAGAACGGCTTCTTCTGGGTTCTGGATCGCGTCACAGGAGAGTTTATCTCCGGAGCGCCCTTCGTGAAGACCACGTGGGCCCTGGGGCTGGACGCCAAGGGCCGCCCGATTGTGAATCCGGCTGCTTACTACGACACCGACCCGATCGCCGTGTTTCCCACCGGGGGTGGCGCGCATAATTGGTCGCCGATGTCCTACAGTCCGAGCACGGGCTGGGTATACATTCCGGTGTTCCTGCAGCCGTTCACTTATGCATCCACCGCCGAACTCAAGCCGGGCACCAACGGCTACAGCCGCGGCAAAGGCGACCCGAAACTGATCGACAGCCCGGCTATTGGTCCGCCCACCGCCGAGGGCATGCGGGGCGCGCTGCAGGCTTGGGATCCGGTGAATCAGAAACTGATGTGGCGCATTGAGGGCGGCGGAGGCATCGGCGGCGGAACGGTGGCGACGGCGGGCAACCTGGTGTTCCATGTGATTAACGACGGGCGTTTTCGGGCGGTAACGGCCGACAAAGGCGAAATCCTGTATGAGATCAAGACCGGCCGCACGGGCATGGCGCCTCCCGTTACCTTTGAAATTGACGGCAAGCAATATGTGGCGTTCCAGGGCGGTTTGGGCCGTCCGGCTACTATCGTTGGCCCGAATGACGAGAAGGTGGACAACCCGCCTGTTATGTTCGCGTTCGCGTTGGATGGCACAGCGGAATTGCCCACCCCGGCCCCGCCGGTAAAACCACAGCCGCCCGCGCCTGAACCGGAACATTAGGGGTCGGTGTCTTCTCGCTGTTAGCAGCCGACGATGTGTAACCAAATGCTTGCGGAAGTATACTTTAAGTGGGGGAACTGTGTCGTCTCCAACGCGTAGGACGTTTCTAAAGGCCGCCACGGTGGGCCTAGCTGCGGTTCCGTACACGTTTGCTCAGAACGCGCGTATTTCGAACACGCAACTGGGCGAAAACCTCTATTTGCTCAGTGGCGCAGGCTGCAACATCGTCGCGCGCACAGGAGCAGAAGGCGTCGTCCTGGTGGATGGTGGTCTCGCGCAGAACGCCGCCGTGCTCGCGCAGGCCGTGGCAGCATTGCCGAACAGCGGTCCGGTGCGGACGCTTTTCAACACGCACTGGCATCCCGAACAGACCGGCTCTAATGAGGCGCTCGGCACCGCGGGGGCCACAATCATTGCCCAGGAGAACACGCGGCTCTGGCTGCAGCAAAACATCACCTGGCCCTGGAACGGACAGAAATTCAAGAAGCTTTCGAAGATCGCCCAACCGAACAAAACCTTTTACGACAAGGGCACTCTCGATTCCGGTATCCGCTACGGTTACATCTCCGACGCGGCTCACACCGATGGCGATCTTTACGTCTACTTCCCGCAGCAGAACGTTCTTGCAGTGGGCGACGCCGCTTACGGACAAGGCTGGCCTCTGGTGGATTGGTGGACAGGCGGCTGGATCGGCGGTATCGTCGGCGGGCTGCAACGCATCCAGACTGTCGCCAACAAAGATACGAAGATTGTTCCAGCCGTGGGTCCCGTGCTCAGCTTCGCCGATCTGGGCGCGCAGCTTGAAATGTACGGCGCCATCTACGACAAATTGAACCAGATGTTGAATAAAGGACACAGCCCGTCAGAAGCCGTCGAGGCCAAGGTGGCCAAAGATTACGAGGCGAAGATGGGCAACTCCGATGAATTTATACGCCGCGCTTTTGAGAGCCAGTGGGCCTATCTTTCTCCCGATGCTTGAAACCAGAGTGACGCTTAAGGGCATGATCACGATCCAACACCGACTCCTTGTCGCCGCCAGCCTGGCAGGCGTCCTTAGCGCCGCGCCTGCGAGCCAAGGGCAGGATGCTGCCGACGCCCAATTGGCCACCATCAAACAATACTGCTCGGGCTGCCACAACGACAAAGCCAAAATCGGCGGCGCCAGCTTCCAGGGCGTCACTGCTGCGAGCGTGGCCCAAAATCCTGAACTATTCGAGAAGGCGGTGCGCAAGCTGCGCGGACGCGTCATGCCCCCTCCGGGCGCCAAGCAGCCGGACGCGAAGGCGGTGGATTCGCTGGTCGCGTGGCTGGAAGACTCGCTCGACAAGCTTCCCAACCAGGCGTACATCACCGACAGCCAGGTGCTGCATCGGTTAAATCGCAAGGAGTACGAAAACGCGATCCACGATCTGCTCTTGGTCGCCGTCAACGGCGCCGATCTGCTTCCCCCGGATGACACGGCGCAGGGATACGACAATATCTCGTCCGCCTTGCAGGTTTCGCCTTCCTTCATTGAGCAATATGTCCTGGCTGCCCATACCATCGCTATGACGGCGCTCGGCAAACGCGATTCCCGACCGCAGGGCTGGACGTTCCGCGCGGCTCCCGGCAATCAGCTCACCCACAATCCCGGATTGCCGCTCGGGACACGGGGCGGCATTCTCGCGAAAGTGGATCTCCCCGCCGACGGTGAATACCGCATCAACATCGCCGACATGGCCACCCACATCTGGGGCAACGGCATGGAGTACGAAAATCCCCTGGTGGTGACGGTCGATAACAAAGTGGTCTATCAAACCGTCATCGGCGGCGAAGAAGACATGAAGCTTTACGATCAGGTGCAGAGCGGCGCGCTCGATCGCGTGAATGCCCGCCTGAAGAACATCAAATTCCAGAGCACCGCCGGACCCCACAAGATCGGCGTCACTTTCCGGCGCCAGAGTTTCGCCGAATCCGACGATCAGTTGCAGATGTTTGCGCCGGGCGGCGGTCAGGATCGCTCCTATCGCGTGAGCTCGTTCCAGCTGCTGGGTCCCTTCGATGTCACGGGGCTCAGCTCCACGCCCAGCCGCGATCGCATCTTCACCTGCAATCCGGAAAAGGACAAAAGCAAGACCCCCGATGTCTGCGCGAAGGAGATTTTCTCTACGCTCGCGAAGCGCGCCTATCGGCGTCCAGTGACCAACGACGACATCGCGGAGCTGATGCAGTATTACGCCGATGGCGTGAAGCAGGGTGGTTTCGAGTCGGGCATCCGCCAAGGGATCACGGGGATGCTGGCCAGCCCGTTCTTCCTGTATCGCGGCGACCGCGTCCCGGCAGGTTTGAAGCCGGGCGAGAAATACGCGATCACGGATATCGAGCTCGCGTCGAAGCTTTCGTTCTTCCTGTGGAACTCCATTCCCGACCAGGAACTGCTCGATGTCGCCGGCAAGAACAAACTGAGCGATCCGGGCATGCTTAACAAACAGGTCCTGCGCATGCTGGCCGATCCGCGATCGAAAACCCTGGCGAGTAATTTCGTGTTCGAGTGGCTGGATATGAATCGGTTGAACGAGGTGGTTCCCGACACGGATGTCTTCCCGTATGCCTCCGGCCGTCTGGACCCGCGTCAGGATTTCCGCACCGAGCTCGCGCTGTTTGTCGACAGCATCTTTCGTGACGACCGCAGCGTCGTGGATTTGCTTCGTGCCAGCCATACCTACGTGAATGAGCGACTGGCTTTGCAATACGGCCTCACCGACGTCAAGGGCGACGAGTTCCGCCGGGTGGAGCTGAAAGACTCCGCCCGCTGGGGTCTGCTGGGCAAAGGCGCCATTCTGATGGCCGCCGCTTACCCCAACCGAACGTCCCCCGTGCTGCGTGGAAAGTTCATCCTGACTTCCCTGGAGGGTGTCCCACCGGCTAATCCTCCACCCAACGTCCCGACCTTGAACGATAAGGATATCGGCACTACCAAAGCGCTCACCGTTCGCGAGTTGATGGCCAAGCATCGCGCCAGTCCGGCTTGTTCCTCATGCCACGCTGTGATGGATCCGCTTGGCTTCGCGCTCGAAAACTTCGACGCCACCGGAATGTGGAGAGACAAGGACCGTTTTGCCGGCACCATGATTGACTCGGCCGGCGAGTTGCCCGACGGCACCAAGATCAACGGGCCGGACGATCTCCGCAAAGCGCTGCTGCGCCGTCCCGACCAATTCGTGCAGACATTTGTGGAAGCCCTCTTGACCTATTCGATGGGCCGCACGCGCGAGTATTACGACATGCCGACCGTTCGCAGGATAGTGCGCGACGCTGCAGCCAAGGATTACAAGTTTTCGGCCATCGTTGAGGCAGTGGTCAACACCGAACAGTTTAGAATGCGCCGCGTGCCGCAGCCCGAGCCGGTACAGAGTGCGAGAAGATAGTAGAAATTAAGAAGAGGCAATATGTTTATATCCAAGAAGCACATTTCGCGCCGAACAGTCCTGCAGGGTGTTGGAGCGAGCATCGGGTTGCCGCTGGTGGGAGCCATGCTTCCCGCGGCCAGCGCGGCCACGACAACCCCGGCTGGGAAGATCCCGAAACGCTTCGCCTTTATCGGCTTCCCTCACGGCGCGATTATGGATCACTGGTCGCCCAAGGAAACCGGCACGGACTATACGATGTCGCCGATCCTAACGCCGCTCGAGCCATTCCGCAAGCATCTGACCATCGTCTCCGGTCTGCGCAATAAACCCGCGGAAACGCCCGAGCCTCACGCCTACATCGAGCAGGGCTGGTTGACCGCCGTAAAACCCTGGGATTTTGGTAAGGAAGGTACGGATTCTGGTGTGAGCGCCGACCAGATCGCCGTCCGCTATGTTGGACAAGACACGCGTCTCCCGTCGCTTGAAATGAGCGTCGGCCAGGGCTCCGCCCGCATCGCCTGGCGCACGCCCACCCAGCCGTTGCCTCAGGAAAGCAATCCGCGCGCGGTCTTCCAGAAGCTGTTCGGACAGGGCGACACCGATCAGGAACGCGCCCAGATCCTGTTAGAAACCGGCAGTATCCTGGATCGGGTGCAGGGTCAAGCCAAACGCCTGCAGGCCAGCCTGGGCGCCGAGGATCGCAACGTCGTTCACGATTATCTGGATTCCGTGCGCGAGATTGAGCGGCGTGTGCAGATGGCTGAGAAGGCGCACAACACCGAATTGACGATTCCGGATGCGCCCATCGGCACGCCGAATGACCTCACCGAGTATTTCAAACTGATGTTCGACCTGATGGCCCTGGCGTTCCAGGCCGACATCACGCGCGTGATCACGCTTTCCATGGACCACGAAGCCAGCATGCGCACCTACACCAATCTGGCGATTTCGGAGGGGTTCCATCCTCTGTCCCATCACGGCAATAACCCGGAGAAGATGGACAAGCTGGTCAAAATTCAGAAGTACCACACCGAAGTTTTTGCCGGATTCATCAAGAAGATCGAGGGCACCAAAGAGGGCGATGGCACCGTGCTCGATCATGCCACGATTCTTTTTGGCAGCGACATGAGCAATAGCGATCGTCACAACAACGATCCGCTGCCATCCGCGATCCTGGGACACGCCAATGGAAAGATCAAGGGCGGCCAGCACGTAAAGTATCCCCAGGATTCGCGTCACGGCGAGCTGCTCCTTACGCTGCTCCAGCGCAATGAGATCCCGGTGAAGTCCATCGGCGACGGCGTCAACGGTCTGTCGGAGGTCTAAATATGCGCAGGTTCGTGGCTGCAACTGCAGTCCTGCTGGCTGGCGTGTCGATGGTGTTTGCCGGTACGCTGCTCGAGACGGCCGAGTCTGGCGACCATACCGAGGCCATGCGCCTGCTGAGCGCCAAAGGTACCAATGTGAACGCCACCGGCGCTGATGGCACTACCGCCATCATGTACGCTGCGGCGAACGGCGATCTGGAACTGGTCCGCGCACTGATCAAAGCCGGGGCCGATGTCAAATTGTCGAACCAGTTCGGCACGTCTGCACTTACCGAGGCCGCGATAATCGGCTCCGCGCCGATCGTGGAAGCCCTGCTCAAAGCCGGCGCCGATCCCAATTTCAAAACTCCCAATGGCGAAACTCCACTCATGGCCGCAGCTCGTAGCGGGAAGATTGACGCGGCCAAGGCGCTTCTCGCCGCCGGCGCCGACATCAACGCCAAGGAAACCTGGGGCGGACAATCCGCGCTCATGTGGGCTGCCGCGCAAAGCCAGGCCGGCATGGTGAAGTTCCTTGCGTCAAATGGCGCGAACCTGAACGATCACGGCAAGATCAATCAATGGGAGCGCAAGATCATCCAGGAGCCCCGGCCGAAGGACATGAACAAGGGCGGCTTCACCCCGCTGCATTATGCCGCGCGGGAAGGTTGTGCGGCATGCGTTCAGGACTTGCTGGCCGCGGGCGCCGATCCCGATTCCGAGGATCCGGACCGCGAGACGCCGCTGCTTCTCGCGCTCGAGAATATGCATTTTGATACGGCTGCCGTGCTGGTCCAAGGCGGCGCCGATCTCGACAAGTGGGACCTCTTTGGCCGCTCTCCGGTCTACATGGCGGCCGACGTCAGTACGCTGCCGACCAAAGGAAATGGCGCGGTGGCTGTCCTCCCCAGCCCGGACAAACTCAGTGCCGTCGATGTCGGCCGCCTGATGCTCGAACACGGCGCGAATCCGAATATTCAGTTGAAGCGGCGTCCGCCGTATCGCGACGTCCCGCAGGATCGCGGCGGCGACACAATGCTGGCTCAGGGCGCTACTCCGCTTTTGCGTGCGGCGCGTGGCGGCGATGCCAAGTTCGTCGCGCTGCTGATCGAGTACAAGGCGCTGGTCGATCTGCCGAGCAAGGAAGGCATCACACCATTGATGGCAGCCGCTGGAGTGGATTACGGCGCCCGCGTCACGCGCGGACGGAACCGTACCGACGAAGGCGTGCTCTCGAGCATGGAGCTGCTGATGAAAGCCGGCGCGAACGTGAACGCCCGCTCGGTTGCGGACCGTAGTCTTGTAGGTGGCCGCGGTGGCGCGGGCGCTTTCGGAGCGGGTGAGAGCGTGGGCGCTCGCATCGCGCAACAGAACGCCCATCGCGGCAGTCAAATGCCCGGCGCCGAGGGGTTAAACGGGACCGCGCCCTTGCCATTTGCGATTCCATCGTCGCCAGACGATCCTCCAGTGGCGCAGTTTTTCAACATTGGTGCGGGCTTCAAGGACGGCCTGCTCCCTTTCACCCCTTGGGGCGCGCAGGTGCGTGCGCAAAGAAAAGGGAATAACAACAAGGACAACCCCGACGCGCTGTGTCTGCCGCTCGGTTTAACCCAGCTCCACATGCATCCCCAGCCCCGCAAGATCCTGCAAACGCCGCGCGCTATCGCGATCCTGTATGAGGCGAACGGCAACGTCCGCCAGATTCTCACGGACGGACGGCCACAGCCGAATAACGATCCCTCACCCTGGTGGTACGGCTACTCGGTGGGACATTGGGATGGCGACACATTGGTTGTGGAGACCACGGGGTTCCGAGACGACGTATGGCTGGACGTGGAGGGCAGCCCTCTGACCAACTCCGGCAAAATGACGGAGCGCTGGCGTCGACCGAAATTCGGATGGATGCAGATCGACATCACAATCGAAGACCCCAAGGCCTATTCCAAGCCTTTCACGGTAAGGGTGAATCATCAACTCATGCCGGACACTGAACTCATGGAGTTCGTGTGCCAGGAGAGAGACGCCGTTCACTACATCGGGAAAGGCGACGCCAAGTAGATCAGTTTACTTTGTTGCCGTTGCTGTAACCGGAGGCGGAACTGGGAGCCCCTTGTCTTTCATTAACGACTCCAGTAGCGCCACGGTTTTCGGGAACGCATCGGCGCCGCCGCGAACACCGCCGGCTCCACGCG
>Ga0206814_10149_pt1 | contig 19881 bp, 19 predicted proteins | sample Alteio_BWOrgCont_90_FD_152850 | JGI IMG/M metagenome (GOLD analysis project Ga0206814, IMG submission 152850) | Enriched cells from forest soil in Barre Woods Harvard Forest LTER site, Petersham, Massachusetts, United States -... | ecosystem: Environmental > Terrestrial > Soil > Temperate forest >...
TATTTAAATCTTTTCTAATTATAAAAAAGCTGATTGCAAACACTATTACTAATAATGGCATAACAAAAATATTAATAAATTTCAATAAGCTGCCAAGTTTTTCGATTTCTTTATTTAATTCAGCCTGCACACCCCGCAATTGCCGGCTTATCTGAGTATGCTCCTGACGGAAACGTTCGATTTCCGCAATTTGCTGGCCATTTACCAATGAGGCATCATTACCTTTCATTGTCTGTAATTGCTGCAATTTCTTTTCAGTAACTGCCAATCTTTCTTTTAACTCTTCCTCTTTGCTTAGAAATTTTTCTTCTGCGTTACGCTTTAATGCTTCCACTACTGTAAATGGACGGATTGCCGCACCACGGCCCCGCAAGGCAATCAAATCATCGCTACCGCTTAAATAATCTAATATATTAACTACAAACGAACCATTATCTGCACTGGTCTGAATTACTTTATAACCCTGCAAATCTTGCAGAGTAAGCCATAGATCATCCCTTAATATATCGGTATCCGCTATAATAAATACATTAATTGACCCTTTGGATTTGGTTAAATTATTGCTATTTATTGTACCATTTGGCAAGCCAGCAGAAAATGCTGATGGCACTTCACCTGACAAACGTGCGGCTAAAACAAACTCCTTATTGGCAGGCACAAAAGCTTTAAGCAAATCATTTGGTTTTGGTATACCAGAGAAAAATTCCTTAGACATTAGCATTGATTCTTTGCTGGTTGATACTAAAGGGATAAAGTTAATATTAGTTTTGCCAGTCTTTTCTATACTACCCGCTGTCGCAAAATTCAGCTCTTTTAAAACTGATGTAGTTACTTCAGAATGATTTAAATTTTTATCACGCATATTAAGCCAGGCAATATACTCAACATAACCCTTTTGTGATGAATCATCCTGGACTTTTCTACCGGCTAAACGGTCAGTGACAATTTTTTCTGGATCAATATTTACCCCCCAGCTGTTAAACAAACGGTTTAACATAGATGGATATGGCAAATCAGTCCGTGTAGAGCCACCTTTATTTTCGACATTGGGATCAACAAAAAACAATGTATGGCCACCCTTTAAAACAAATTGGTCTATAGCATAAAGCGACTTATCAGTCAGGCCCTTTGGCTGGGCAACCATTAACACATCAATATTATCTGGTATTGCCTCAGCATCATCCTTAACTGGAACTACGTTAAATATCTGGCGCATTTGTTCTAAAATAACCCAGCCATTACCCCCTGGTATCGGCATATTGCCAAACAACATTGGTGTATCCATAGATAAACCAGTCATTACACCTACAGTAGATTTTTTTGGGTTAGACAGGGAATAAACCATTTTTACCAAATCATACTCAAGAAATTTCTCACGTTCTAACACAAATACTGGCACAGTGCTTACATCATCGGTAGAATTAGTTGCAACCAGGCCAAAATACACCTTCTGGCCATTGTTTAAATCCACCCCTTTCAAACCATATGAAGTCGCTAAATCTTCTTCTTCAGAAAATGGCTGTGGGTCTATTATCTGTAATTTAATATTACCATTTGATTTCTGGACAAATTCTTCAAGGAAACCCTGTATCCTGTCTGCGTAGCTTTTTAGTGCCGGAAAGCCGTTGGCTGCCCGATTAGAAAAGAATAATTTAAATGTTATTGGTTCATGGTATTTTCTTATTATTTCTACAGCTTTACTTGACATAGAAAATAGGTGGTCATCTGTCATATCAATTTTAAATCTTTTGAATCCAAGGTCAGCTATAATATTCAAACAAAAAAACAATATTATCGCCATTATGCATAAAATAATTGGGGATAGCGATTTATTGTTAAACATAATCAGGCCCTTCTAGTATTAACTATGACAATATTTAAAAACAGGCATAATGAGATAAGCGATGTGTAAAATACCAGATTATCTAAGCCAATTAATCCTTTATACATTTTATCAAAATGGGTGATAAAACCAAAGGAGCTAATAGTATCTACCATTACTTGTGGCAATCCAAGCGATGTGAAAAAGTCCAGGACCAGAGGAAAGCCACTTAAGGTAAATAAAAAACATACAGTGGCCGCCAGCACAAATGCCACTACCTGGTTACGGGTTAAAGACGACATGCACGACCCAATCGCCAACATACCACCACTAACTAACAGGCTACCTATATAGCCAGAAAATATTGCAATATTATCAGGCTTACCCAGATAGCAAACAGTGATCCATAAAGGAAAGGTAAATACTAGGGCAATTGCTGCAAACGCCCAAGCAGCGAGATATTTACCTATAACTGCCTGCCATGGCTTTATTGGTAAAGTCATAATTAATTCAATTGTTCCTAACCTAAATTCTTCCGACCAAAGGCGCATGGCTAACGCTGGCATCAAAAAAATATATAACCATGGATGCCACATAAAAAAAGAGGTCAGGTCAGCCTGGCCACTGTCATAAAATTTACCGACATAAAACGTAAAAATGCCAGACAACAATAGAAATACTACTATAAAAACATAAGCTACCGGAGTTTCAAAATACCCCATTAATTCACGTTTGAATAAGATCAACATGTTTTTCATTAACTTACCTTAGTTGAGGAGGTTATTGCCCTAAATGCTTCTCCCAGATTCTTTGGATTAGAATATAGTTCTTCAATTTTCCACTTATTTTTGGCTGCCAGCTTAGAGATTTCTTCAATAATTACTTTATCTCCCTTATAATATATCACTATAGAATTATCACCCCGTGCCTTAACATCCAATACTTGCTTTATTGCCATAATCTTATCAGATATTTCTGGTAGCTTCTTACCTTTTACTTTCAAGTATACCAGATTACCCTCTGGTGCGTTTGCAACTACCTGTTCAGGTGTACCCGTAGTTACAATCTTACCACTTTCTATGATTATTATGCGCGCACATAAAGCATCAACTTCCTCAAGTATATGGGTGGATATTATAATGGCTTTGTTCTCTGCCATACGGGCAATTAAATTATGTACTTCAAATTTCTGGTTAGGATCCAAACCATCAGTTGGCTCATCCATAATCAAAACTTCTGGATCATGTAATATGGCCTGGGCCAGGGCAACCCTGCGCTTAAAGCCTTTAGAAAGAGTATCAATATTTTGATAGAAAATTTCAGATAAATGCAGTTGGTCAACAACAAAATCCAATCTTTCTTTAAGTTTAGTTGGCTCTAACTGGCGGATTTTGCCAATAAAATTAAGAAATGACTTAACGGTCATATCGGTATAAAGTGGTCCACCTTCAGGTAAATAGCCAATTTTACTCTTAGCCGCACATGGATTAATTAAAATATTTTCACCACAAATAATTGCTTCACCAGAAGTCGGCCCCATATAGCCGGTAATCATCCGCATAGTGGTAGTTTTACCAACACCATTAGGCCCAAGAAAACCGAGCACTTCACCTTTTTTTACCGAAAAAGAAATATTGTCTACCGCAGTAAAACTACCAAATTTTTTGGTTAAATCTTTAACTTGAATAAGGTTAGACATATTTCCTACCTGATATTTACTAACGTGAATAATGGATAAGATAAGCTAAATGAAAGAATTTCTTGTCCTTTCAAAAAAGTTGGCGCTGATAATAGTAGAAAGAAAAGCCACAATGTCATCCCCGCCTTGTGCGGGGATCTCAGGCTCAATACCGCAACTTTGCTGTAGGCACTGCCGTGTGGCTCTAAATCCCCGCACAAGGCGGGGATGATATTGTGGCTTCTCTTTCCTATAACTACCAGCACTTTACTGCTCCTTATAATTTTATAAAAGTAAAGGTAGGGTTAGAGGTAACTCCAAAAGAAAGGGACAGTTTATAGCTACTTCTTTCTACTACTATAAGCTCTGTAACCTTGCTTATCCAACCATTTCTATCTCTCAATACTTTATTTTATTCCATTATCCATTATTCGTATTACTTAACCAAAAATATTAATCCCAGGATAGAAAAAGTCAACAGTTGTAAAAATATACATCCTAGTAAATTTTAGCTGATTAACTTTGAGTCTGAAAATGGTTCATATTTTGATGAATTTACTTTTGATAGAGGAGGATTACCTAGAATTTTCTCAATAACTGGCAAAGAAAGGTCAACCCATTTTTTGTACATCCTTCCTGAATAATGGATACCATCTTCAGCAAACATTGCTTTATCAGGCCTGGTTATTCCATCATCGCCAAAACGTGTCAATTGCGTAATATCAATAAAACTTGGACCATTACCTTTAAATTTATTGGTTATACATTCATGGGCCAATCTATTAAATCTATCAATTCCTTGTGCTATGCCATTCTCAGTATTATAGATCTTTGCCCGTTCGACCTTAGCTTGTAATTCTCTAGTATCCATATTAACTTTTATGCTGCCGTCTGCTTCAAAAATTATCTTATCCAATGGTATAGTAATATGACTGGTGTTATCACGTACCTGTTGATATTTATGCAATCTATAGTCTGTTCCATCTTTACTTTCAACCGAAGGAGATGCATCCCAGGCAGGAATTGAAACCACAACTACTTTGCTTGCCTTATTATTAGCAAATAAAACAGCACGGTCTAATAATTGTCCGAAATGTGTTTGATAGTCTGTTTCCCTATCTCCACGGAATAAATCATTAATACCTATAGAAAGCACAACTAAATCATAAGAATCCTTGCCATGATTAGGATGATCAGGATTTGAAGTAGGATGAGTAACATCCAATGCACCAAGCAAATGTTTGGTGGTATGCCCATCTATCGCTTGCATTTCTATATCAGCTTTAATAGCTTTCTCTTTTAAGGCTTGAACTAATTGGAATGGAAATGCTTCTTTTGGATCACCTAAACCAGTTCCTACTGTAAAGGAATCACCAATAAATAAAATTTTGGATCTTCTATTTTCTAATCCAAGAATGTTCTGAAGAACAACACCCAATTGTTTGCCAAATTCCTCTGGTTTTGCCATAAATACAGAATGGCCGCTATCTGGAACAGAAAAAGGTTTTCCTCCTATCAGGAATCGTTCAATTTGACTAAAATTTCCTGCAGCTGGATCATGTGCGCCGGCTATTACCGCATATTGAACTTTTCTGTCAGTGATATTTTTTGTTTGATTTACTGTTGGTGTATTTAATTCTTCAGCTGCTGGAATAATAACATTTAGGAGTTTATCCTTTAGTATTTCGTGATCGGACTTTGCTATACTACAACCATTTGGTAAAACTTCATTTCTTACTTCTGTTCTCAACTCGTCCATATTCTCTGCAACAGTAGCTGAAGCTACACTATATAGCCTGGCATCACCATTAGTGCGTAAACCTGCAGTAACAAATAGATCGTATAACGGATGTTCTGGTTTAATATCTTGAATTTCTGCAAAAAACTTAGCCGTATTTATATCCAGATAACCAGGTGCAGCCATTTGCCAATAAGCATTATAGCGTACAATATCACCGAAAACATCGCGAAAGCGATCACCTTTTTGACTAGAAAACGGTGGTGAACCAACGGCTATAATACCATCTATATTTTCACTACGGGTTAAGATAGCGCCATTGGCTATATGTCCTCCCATAGACCACCCTAAGATAGTAGATTTTTCAATGCCCATTTTCTTAAGAGCATCAATATATACTTCACCCGCTTGATAGTAGGAATAAGAACCTATATCTTTAGCGTCATCACTTTGACCATGACCTAAAGCATCAAATCCTATTATACGATAGTTTTTTGCCAGTTCTTGGCCGACATCTGACTGTAAAAGCGACCAGATAGATTCTTTACATGCCGAATTACCATGGATAAACGCAAGTACCGGCTTGTTGTCTTTGTTCTCTGGATCAGTATCAAAATAAGCCAAAGCTTCCCCTACAGACGTTTTAACTTTACCTGCAATTGCTATAACTTTCCCAGTTCCTTCAATTCTCATCTGATATTGATCAATCTTTTGGGTTTTATCCCCTGTTTTAGAGACAAAAATCTGATGGTCTTTGGCATCATAATAAATGAAGGCCTGGTTATTTTGTATGTCTGTTATAGTGAATGGTGTTTTTACCAAATTCACTTTGCTTTCTGTATTTTCTATAGTGGACATTTTTTCTCCATGTTTTTCTTAATTTTAACGATTACATCACATAAGTTATATTTATATGACGATCAATAAAATCTTATAAAACATCTATATTAATAATATTACATATTGCCAAACGAGTTATTTTCTGGTAATCATGAGAAAAAGTAATGATTCAAAAATATGACAAGAAAATTACCACCTCTTAACTCTCTAAAAGCCTTTGAAGCTTCTGCACGGCATAAGAATTTTACTAAAGCGGCTGAAGAATTATTTGTGACCCAAGGGGCTGTTAGCAAGCAGGTTAAAACTTTGGAAGATTATCTTGGCATTACAGTTTTTGAAAGGAAACACCATAATTTATCTCTTACTGAAAATGGCAGGACTTATTTAGTTTCTATAAATAATGCACTTAACATAATAGAGCAGGCAACGGATGGAATAGTGCAGAACGATAATCAGGTTGATGTGTTAAACATCAAGATTTCCCCCACTCTCAGCAATAAATGGCTGATACCTTTGATTGATAAATTTAAAGATAAGTTTCCCAATATAAATATCAGTATTGAAGCAAGCGACTGTGCTACGGATTATGATACGATATATACCATACCTGCAGATATAGCTATTTGTACGGTTAGAGCAAAAATCTGGAAACATGTTATTGCTGAAAAAATTATGGATGAAGAATTATTGCCTATATGTGCACCTCATCTAAAAATATCAGAATCTTCAATAAATAATTTGGAAGATTTATTAAAACACAACCTTCTAATGCATACAAAACGTCCCAATATGTGGGAAGAATATCTAAGTACTATAGGATTTAATAACGTTTCAATAAAACATTCTATGGCTTTCGGTCATTTTTATATGCTCATTCAAGCTGCTATAGATGGGATGGGTATGGCTTTAATACCAAAAATTTTGATAGAAGAAGAGCTAAAACAAAACAAGCTTGTTACAGCTTTTTACTCAAAATTTGACAGCCCTTATCATTGTTATCTTATTTACCCAAAACACAAGGCCGAACTTAAAAAGATCAAGAATTTTCGTAAGTGGGTTAAGAGTTGTGTACTAATCAACAATAAATAATTTAGCCCCTTGGGTAGTTGATGAACGATGTGCTTCGCCTTCATGCTGTACTTCATAGCTCATAGCTGGACCTAGAATAAATTTACGGCCATCTTCAAGCTCGGTCAGCAATTCTCCTTCTAATACTAAAAGAACATGCCCGCGTTCACACCAATGATCGGCTTTATAACCTGAACTATATTCCACCATACGTATACGCACACAGCCTAAATCCAAGCTACGCCAAAATGCTTTACCGGTTTCACCAGCGTACTCAGTGATTGGTAATTTTGACCAATCTGTGACTGTAAAAGGTATATTACTAAGATTCATAAATCTTTTTTCTCTTTTAAAATTTATATATTATTTTGTAAAGCCCAAGGTAAAAACCAGACAAATACTGGGCAGCTACGGCCGTTTAAGAAAACAGCCAGATAACACAAAAAAAAGCCTCGATTTTAGGAATATAATTTCTTCATATAGGAAATTTATTATATCAATAATATATTAACAATGGAGTTATTCTCTTGCAACTATGAGAAAAATTCATGAACGGCAAGAAAAACATCCCATTATATTTTGTATTGAGCTGAATAGTTTACAAAAAATTAATCCCAGGATAGAAAAAGTCAACAGTTGTAAAATGGGTAATGTATTGACTTAAAAATTTTGTTGTATTAATTATTGAAATCAAGAGTTGAAACCTCGCAACTGAGCTTTTTTACCGGTGTTTTTAAGACAAAAAAAATACCAACCCTATAAGACTATAAAGTTACTGGTTTAACAGCCCCATCTTTAATACGTATGAAACTTTTTACCTTAGATTACCGTCTTATCCGTAAAACTATAGGACGCCTATCTAAAAAAGACATAGAGGAAGTGTTTGAAATACTAACAGACAAAGTTTTATAGTGCTGGGTATGCGTATTGTTCTGCCAAAGTTAAGCAATATCTTCTAAATCTACCTTTAACACTTTAGCTATTTTCTTTAGGGTCGATACAGAGCCAGGTTTTTTGCCTGTTTCTATGCTGGCACGATAGGTTCTGCTAATTTTGGCTGATTGTGCTAACTGGGCTTGGGTCATTCCACGAAACTGTCTATATACTTTTATATGATTTTCGCGATCAAGCATCTGTTCCACAATTTCAAATGGTATATACTCGCTGCTTTTTGCTTTAGCTTTTTTAAAAGCACTAATGTCATCATTTATCTCAGCATCAGCTAACAATTTTTCATAATCTTTTAAAGGTAATGCTGCAAATTTCTGTCCGCTAATCTCAAAAATATGTAGTTGTGTCATTGCCTATATACCTCTTTTCATTTTATGCACCTTACTTTATTCTTTCAAAGAAAATAAATATTATTTTAAATTTTATGAAAAACTATGTAAAAGATAATACACTCACCGGCTATTTATTTGCCTTTTTAACCATAACTATCTGGTCGGGCTGGACTATTATGAGCCGCATTGGCGCCCTGGGATCGCTTTCGCCATTTGATTTAGTGTTTATGCGCTATAGCTTTGCCGGTCTAATAATGTTGCCTACAGCAATTAGGAACTTTCACCTTATTAATAAGCAAAACTACCTTGGTATTTTGGTAATGATAGTTGGTGCAGGTGCGCCGTATTTATGGTTTGCTTTGCTTGGGTTCCAAAGGGCGCCTATTTCACATGGTATATTAATTCCAAGTGCTATGCCGCTTTTTGTCGCTATTTTATCATTTATGGTATTTAAGGAACGTTTAATAGCTACAAGGTTATTGGGCTATTTATTTATCTTATGTGGGATAATTTTCAGGCTTAATAATAACCATTCTACAATTAGTTCATCCTATGCTGATATTTTCTTTTTAATTGCAGCTTTGCTCTGGGCAATTTATACAGTCCAGAATAAATATTTACATCTCACACCAATCGTTGCTACATCTTTTGTAACTTGTGGATCAATGTTTATATTAATTATTCCTTATGTGATTTATCAATATAAGCATCCACATGCCCTGCCTTTAATAGAATCAACGCAGCAGATAATATATCAGGGCTTTATAACCAGTATATTATCCCTTATTACTTATAACCGCGCCATAGAAATAATCGGCGCTGCAAAAACTTCATGTTTTGCTGCTTTATGTCCCGTAATGGTTACCTTACTGGCCATACCATTTCTGCATGAAATACCAAACACTTATGATTGGATTTTTGTAATTATAATGAGTATTGGCGTGTTCTTAGCCAGTGGGGTTTTGACATTTTTTGAGGTCCAGAAAAAAATAGAAGCTCCATTTCATTAGACTAAATTAAATATTTCTTAAGAATTGTAATAAACTGCCTGGCGTTATGATATTAATATCTAACTCCCGCTTTATTTTCTCATGCTTAAAATCTTTTGTATTATACGTTATCAAAAACGGGACTTTTGCTTGTTCAGCACCACACAATATATGCGTGTCATTAATATCAAAAACAAAATCCAAATATTTTTCTTTTATTTCATCCTTATTATATTTCAATTTTATTATTTGAAAATTATTTTCCATAAGTAGTGATAATTTATTCATATTTATAGATAAACGCTTAACCACAATTTCGATTTCTTCATATGAAATATCGGATATAAAAGGTTTGATTAAGTTACTACCATTAAGTAGAAAATGAGCTGCTCCAGTGGAAGATAACAAAGATGCTATCACAACATCAGTATCAATAAATACATTAAGCATATTATTGCTCTGACCTAACTTGGGATATAGTTTTATGAATATTATCTATAAAACGCAAATCTTCCTGTTCAGCCTTATACAAATCATAGTCTAGGCCAGAGAAGACAAAAGATAAGGATGTAACAGGAACCCTGTAAACTTTACCAAATTTCTTTGCTATAATATCACCTCTTTTTATTAGGTCGTACACACTACTTTTACTCAATTGCAACATAGCAGCAACTTGTTCCGGTGTGTACATTATAGGTTTATCAGGCGTATTAAACATCACAAAAGCCAACTAAATTAGATTATACTGGACATTATTATACTAAATAATACTATATTATACTAAATATAACAGAATTAATCAATATAGATTATAAATTAAACAACAGGGACAAATTCCTCAACTACCAAACCATAGCCCTCCAAACCAATTATCGCTTTAGAAGAGTTAGTCAATAGCCGCATACGCTTTACTCCCAGGTCAAGTAATATCTGGGCGCCGATACCATAATCGCGCAGGTTTTTACCAGCACCTGACACATTTTCCATTTGATGGACAATTTCTGATACACGGCTTTTATTTGGTTCACGTAGTACCACAATAACACCACTGCCATGTTTTGATATTGCCAGCATAGATTTTTGTAAATCAGCATCTTTGCGTTTGTCACCTAGTAGATCAACTACAATATCCAGGGCATGCATCCTGACCAATGTTGGTTCATTCGGTTTTATATCGCCTTTAACCAAAACAATATGTTCGGCATATTCAACCATATTAGTGTAGATATATAACTTAAACTTGCCGCCATAGTTACTATCTATTGTCGATTCCTGTATGCACTGGACTAATTTTTCCGTACGGCGGCGATAAGAGATTAAATCAGCGATAGTAGCTATTTTCAGGTTATGGATTTTGGCAAATTCTATCAGATTTGGCATCCTAGCCATGGTGCCATCATCATTCATAATTTCGCAAATTACGCCTGCAGGTTTTAATCCAGCTAAACGCGCGATATCTACCGCAGCTTCTGTATGCCCAGCCCTGACTAATACCCCCCCTTCCCTAGCCTCTAAGGGAAATATATGGCCAGGCGTAACAATATCTCTGGTAGTTGATTGTGGGTTAATAGCCACCTCTACTGTCCTGGCCCTATCAGCTGCTGAAATACCAGTGGTTACCCCTTCCCTAGCCTCAATAGACACGGTAAAAGCAGTTTGGTGGCGGGTAGAATTATGGCGCGCCATTGGTGGCAAGCCCAGCTCGCTGACCCTTTCTTTAGGCAGGGACAGGCATATTAGACCACGACCATATTTAGCCATAAAATTTATGGCTTCTGCATTGGCCATCTCGGCAGGTATTACAAGGTCACCTTCATTTTCCCGGTCTTCATCATCAACCAGGATAAACATTTTACCGCGCATAGCATCATCAATTATGTCTTCAATTTTAGACAAGTGCTTTCTATCTGGCATAATTCTTCATACCCATTATATTATAAGGTTAACCGGGCAACGTACCTTGCCAAAATATCTATTTCCAAATTTACTTTATCATCTTTTTTTAAATGCTTAAATGTGGTATTTTGCCAGGTGTGAGGGATAATATTTACCGTAAATTTATTGTCATTTACCTCATTTACCGTCAATGACACACCATCTAATGTTACTGATCCTTTTGCCGCAATAAATTTTTTTAATTCTTGTGGTACAGAAAAAATAAATTTATAGGAGTTATCCAGCTGATCAATAGCAAATACTTGTGCTAACCCATCAACATGGCCAGTGACAATATGGCCACCCAGCTCATCACCTATTTTCAAGGCACGCTCCAAATTAATTTCCCGACCAATCTGCCAGCTGCCTAGATTAGTCTTTGCCAAAGTCTCTTCTGAAATATCAACGGTAAAATTACCGTTTTTTTTATCCACCACAGTCAGGCAAGCACCTGAACAACATATAGAAGCACCAATATTAATGGTTTCTTCACGATAGGATGTAGTAATCACCATACGGGTACTTTTGCCGCCAACTAATTCTTTAATTTTGCCTGTATCTGTAATTATGCCTGTAAACATAAACCCCTATTAATTCCAATCATAAGCAAATAACACCTGGCATGATGGTAAATTGCGCCTGACGACATCGTTACTATAATATTGTGCTGTTATACCACTACCAAAGTAACAATCACCAGCACTATATCCTGCATTATAAGCCCCTGCTCCGCCAATATAGCCGGTATCCGGATTACCATCATCCATTTTCTGATCAATACTTAATGCTTCAACTGGCGTAACTATACCACCGCGGTAAGCATTACCAGAATCAGAAATCGAAAAAATATTGATCATATTATTAAAACTAAGGTTGCGGGCATAATCAGTGTTACTACAACATCTTATATATATAGCACCGCCCTTTCTTTTCAACTGCACAACATTATTACCTGTAAGTGCGCTAAAAACAAAGCCTCCGTTCCACTGGCCCAGAAAACTACCATTTATTATACCGGCCCTGGATAAATGATCAAATGCCATGAAGGCCTCATCACTTGGTTCCCCTTCTATAGCTTTGTTACCATTACCATTAGTAGCACCGCTCCAAAACGAACTAGCGTTGGCAAGATCTCCCGGCAAACCATTATATAAGGTCTCAAACTGGCGAATAGCTGCTTTCAAATCAGTCATTTGCGCAATTATCGCGCGACTTTCCGAGTTTTTAACCAGTTCACGCCCAGTCATAATGCCGCCTATTATCAAACCGATAATAGTTATTACGACAGATAGCTCGACCAATGTAAAGCCTTCTGATATCTTACTGCTGTGCATTAGACCTCTTTGGAATCTCGTTTTAGCTGGTGATTTCGTCGTCGTCGGAACCTAAAAAATGCTCACGTACATAAAGTACGCTGCGCTTTTTTAGGACCCGCCTCCTATAAATCCCTCAGCTAAAACGAGATTCCAAAGAGGTCTATTATATTTTCTCAGTTAGGTGCTATTATGTCATACGCTAAATTTAATAAGATATCAATAATAGGTCTTGGCCTCATTGGTGGATCCATAGCCAAGGATGCGCATGAGAAAAAAATTGCTGAACAAATAATTGGTTATGATCGTTCAGAAGATGAGCTTAAATTGGCTGATAAATCTGGTATATTTTATCATTTGAGCCAGACATTAAATGAAAATTTATCTGGTTCTGATATTGTTATAATATGTACACCAATTAATAGTTTTAGCTCTGGAATAATTGCAAATATACTACCATTTTTAAAAGACAGTGAAATTATTACTGATGTCTGCTCAGTGAAACGTTTTATTAGAGAACAAGCTGATAAACAATTACCGGAAAAATTCTCTAAAAACTTTATCCCAGCCCATCCAATCGCTGGTTCAGAAAAATCCGGGTTCTTTGCGGCGGATAGTAAGCTTTTTGATAATAAAAGAACTATTATCACTAACGATGGCATAGAAAATCAAGCGGCAATCGATAAAATAATTCTGTTTTGGAAATTATTAGGCTGCCAGATTGAAACCATGACTGCAGAGAAACATGATGATATTTATGCAAAAGTTTCCCATTTACCTCAACTTATGTCATGGGCTTTTGCCAAATGTCTGGAAGAACTAAACTTAAAACCGCAATTGGATAGAAACCAGCAGCATATTTATAATATATTTACCCGACTGGCTCATTCAAATAGGTCTATCTGGTTAGGAATTTTTGAGAAAAATCGTGATTTTATTGATCAGCATATTAAATCATTAATAAAATATCTGAAAATATTAATTCAAGAGGTAAGCTCAGACACAGACCAGCTTTATAAAATTTTACTCAAGTCTAAAGAAAGGCGCATTTCTATACCCAAAGTTGATTTTATACCTATTTCTGTAATAAATGAACAAAGTGATATTATCTCAATAATAATCCCAACTATTATCGCTTGCGCTTTGCTCAATATAACAACAGAGGAGGAATTAACTTATGTAGGGACCGGCTATAAAGACTTTACCCTACCTGCCTGCCAGATTAGTCACTACTTTCCAGAATTAATTAATAATAATATTAATTTTATACAGATTTTTTTGGCAAAATTTATAGAAGATTTAGAATTTAAATCACTAAATAGTTGAATTCAAGACACCAAATAGTTGGAAAAAATATCCAGCAAAATCAGCTAGATATATATAAAATCCTATGATAGGATACACTAATAAATAAAATTTTTTAGGTATTTTATGATAACGAACGAAGGATCAGAACATCATCATAAAAAATTCATGCCTATAGATACCCTAGCTATATCTAAAAGGCTACAGGCATCTGGAGTATCAAGAAAACAAGCAGATACCCAGGCAGAAATTTGGAACGAAATTGTTAATAGTAACATTGCTACAAAACATGACCTTGATAACTTCCAGCTTGCTGTTAAGAATGATATTGATAACTTTCAGCTTACCATTCAGAATGACATGGAAAATTTCAAGATTGTTGTTAAAAATGACATGGCAAGAATTGAAGAAAAGATTGAAAATTCTAACCTTTCTATTCGTGAAAGTACTTTATTATCAATTGAAAAAATTAAGACAGATATGTTACGGTGGGTTATACCCATAGTAATTGGCCAGGTTAGCGTATTTGTGTTGTTGGCTAAGTTTCTTGGGATACATTAGAATCTTTATGTATAACCCTATATCTAACCGCCCTACCCTGTCCTAGCCTTTCCAGTTTTTTCATATCAAGTAATTTTTTGATGATTGATTCAACAGTTCTAGGGGGAAAATCCAAAGCAGCAATCGCATCACCCCGACTAAATTGTTTTGTAGACAAATCATTTGCCCATTGCCATAGCAACAGTTGTTTTTCTGATAACAGATATTCAATTTTATCGCCCTCAAGAATTTTAAGCGCTTCCCTGGCCTGGAACTGGACTATTTTCAAGAAAAATAACAACCAGCTGGAAATATCTTCTTGTTTAGTTTTCCAGGTTTTCTGGGCTTTATTTAGTGCAAGATAATAATCCGCTTTAACAGCTTCCACTTGTTTTTCATGGGATACTATAGATGTAAAATTATAGTCCTGCTGTAATAGTAGCAAATTAGTAAGCAGCCTGCTGGTTCTACCATTGCCATCCTGAAATGGGTGGATAGCTAAATATTCAAAAATAAAATTGGCAATAAGTATAAGCGGATGTTTATAGTTTGAAGTTTTGGTAAAATCATACCAATCTAATAACTCATGGATTTCTTTTTTTACCAGATGTGGCGGCGTTGGATCAAAAATAATGCCGACTACATTCCCATCACGGTCTTTCGCCTCCACCCGGTTAGGGCCAAACTTATACTGGCCCTTATGGCGTGAATCTTTGTCGCTATATTTAAGCATATCATGATGGAATTGTAATATGGAAGATTCCCTTATAGCTATTTCGCTGTAATTTTCAAAAACCAGTTCTAGCATTTCAAGATAACCAGCAACTTCCTGCTCATCCCTGGTTTTAAACTTTTTTATCCGTAAGTTTTTGTATAATTTTTCTACCTGCTCATCATTCAGATGATTACCTTCAATACGGTTAGATGCACCTGTGGAAGTTACTATTACTGAATGGGTAAGCCTTTCAATGGTCTGGGGTAGAAGTTTGCCTGTTACTTTCCAACTATTTTTAACCCCATCAATTTCCGCTATAATTGAATACACTTCCTCAATTATTTGAGGCTTTAAGTTTAACCGTTTACTTAATCTAAAATTCAGCCAATCCATATTTTATCCCACACATCATATGTGAGATTATGTGAGATTATGTGAGAAAAAGCAAGTTTTGTTATTCAAACCTTTTCGGATCTGCTGGATAAACACCAAGCACTTTTACTTTTTTGCAAAAGAAACCTAATTCTTCCAGTGCCAGTTTTACATTTTCCTGTTGTGGCGTACCTTCGAAGCTTATAAAGAATTGGGCCATCTGAGATTTGCCACTTGGGATATAACTTTCAATTTTCAGCATATTTACATGGTTAGTAGCAAAGCCGCCTAATGCCTTATATAGTGCCGCAGGAATATTACGGGCGGTGAAGAGTAAGCTAGTAATTACACGGCTTTTTTTAGCGTCTGGGTCGGCTGGTTCTGCGGACATAACCATAAAAATAGTAGTATTATCTTTAGCATCTTCAATATTTCTTTTAACTATATCAAGTCCGTATAGCTCTGCTGCAAGCTCTGAAGCTATGGCAGCTTTACTTTTATCTTGCCACTGGGCAACATCTTTAGCCGCCGTTGCAGTATTGGCGTAATCTACTAATTGAAAATGGCGTTTTAAGCCTTTTTCCAGATCATGTAGTTTCTTTTTACATTGCAACAAGGCATGCGGGTGCGAATAAATGGTTTTAATATCCTCAAATTGGGTGCCTTTAGGCGCCAAAAGATGATTTTCTACTGATTGGAAATATTCACCTACTATAAACAGGTTAGTTTTTGGCAATAAATTATGGATTTCAGCCACTCGGCCAACATGGGAATTTTCAATCGGGATCATGCATAAATCAGCTTCATGCCTTTCAACCGCCTGCATTGCTTCATAAAATGATGGGCAGGCTTTGGTTTCCATGTATGGGAAAGCCTGGCGGCAGGCCAAATCAGCATTGGCGCCATTAATACCTGAAAATGCTATAATATTTTTCTTTCCCATCTGAAATACCTGATATATATATGAAAAAACTTGGTTATATCTGGGGTAACTATTCCTAAAATTAATTTTAGAAGTGCCCTAGATTTAATACATAAACTGTATTATAATACTCTGCTAAATTTTTTATACAGTACCAAAGGTTACTCCTAAAAATTATTAAATTTAGAGGATTTTAGTACCACACAGATGATATATTGAGGAAAAGATGCCAAGTAAAGCAAAAATCGAAGAAAAGAAACAATGGACTATTGATTCATGGCGCCAATTACCTATCAGGCAACAGCCACAATACCCAGATAAAAAAGCTTTGGACAATGTTGAAAAAGAATTAAACAGCAAAGTACCCTTGGTTTATCCAGATGAAATTATAACCCTACGCAAAAAATTAGCCAAAGTAGCACAAGGTAAAGCTTTTTTATTACAAGGTGGTGATTGTGCTGAGAGCTTTGCTGAGTTCAACGACGAAAATTTAAGAAAATATTTCCGTGTACTATTACAAATGACTGTCGCCCTGATGTATGGCGCTGGTAAACCCGTAGTAAAAGTTGGCCGTATTGCCGGTCAATTTGCCAAACCACGTTCTGACGATATGGAAACCCTTGATAATAAATCATTGCCCAGTTACCGTGGCGATATGGTTAATGGCATAGACTTTGAAGATAGCGCACGTGCGCCTGATCCGGAAAGGTTAGTAAAATCCTATAATCAATCAGCCGCAACACTTAACTATTTGCGCGCTTTAGCCAAAGGTGGCTTTGCTTCCCTAACTAATGTAAATAAATGGAACCAGGAATTTGCCTTGGAATCAGCCCAGGGCAAGTTGTTTACCAATCTGGTTGAGCGGATCAATGAAAGCCTGGCGTTTATGAACGCTTTTGGCTTACATCCAGATCATATTGAGCAGATTCACGAAGCTGAATTTTTTACCTCACATGAAGCCTTATTGCTAAACTACGACCAAGCCTTAACCAGATTTGACAAGGCAACCAACCAGCATTTCTGTTGTTCAGCCCATATGTTATGGATTGGTGAGCGTACCCGCAATTTAAACGAAGCCCATGTTGAATTTATGCGCGGTATTGCTAACCCAATTGGCGTTAAGATTGGTCCATCTATTAAGCCAGAAGAATTGCTAAGGCTTATTGATACATTAAATCCTGATAATGACCCAGGCAAACTGACCTTAATCAGCCGCATGGGCTCCGACAAAATTGGTGATATTTTACCAAAATTATTAGATATAGTAAAAAGCGAAGGATGTGAAGTAATCTGGTCGTGTGACCCAATGCATGGTAATACAGTAAAATCACCTAATGGCTATAAAACCAGGCCGTTTAATAAGATATTATCTGAAGTCAGAAGCTTTTTTGATATCCATAAAACTGCAGGCACTTACGCCGGTGGCATCCATATTGAAATGACTGGCCAGGATGTTACTGAATGCGTCGGCGGCGCCCAGGCGATTTCGGAGGTCAACCTAAAAGACCGCTACCACACACATTGCGACCCAAGGCTTAATGCCTCACAGAGTTTGGAATTAGCGTTTCTAATGGCGGAAGAGCTTAGAAAGAGTGAGTGGTAAATTATCATTCATCATAAATATCCCGCCTATGTCCAATAGCAGAAATAAAGATAATATGTTGGTCATGGTCGATTTGATATAAAACTCGGGAATCACCCACTCTAAGGCTACGGAAATGGTATAAGCTGTAACGAAGTGGTTTACCAAAATGCATAGGGTCAGTTGCTAGTTTAGTTTCAATAGCTTTGCGGATACGCTGCTTTGTTGTATAGCTAAGCGCAGGTATGTCATTTCTTACAACACTACTTGCATAACGTATATTCCAGCTTGCCTTTACCATGCTTACTTCCAAGCGTCTTCGTGTTTTATCCATTTTTTATTTGATAAAAAACGCTCATCTGCATGTTTTGAAAGTAACATATCCTCATGTATTTCCAAGGCTTCACGAATTAGCTCAGCCGCAGCTGAAGATACTGAACGTTTTTGCAAGGCAGCAAAGTTAGCCAGTAAATTGTTAGTTTCACTGTCTAACATAACCTGGATACGGGGATTATCTGTCGGCATATTGTTACTCCACTATCATTCACTATAGTGTACCACCTACGACACACTTTTGCAATGGATATTTTATCAGGATTATTTCACCGGTGCACTACTATCAGGTTTGGTGAATGGGTCGCGTTGGTTAGAATCTTGGATATAACTATCGTAATAGTCATTTTGTTCTATATCAGGATCTTTTGGATTTTTGTCATTTTTGCTTACCATAGACTGTCCTTCATTAGGGGAATCAACCTCCAGGCTTGGCATTTGCATTGATTGATCAGATTTTAACGATGGCACCGGGGCATTGTTATGTTGATGCCTTAATTTTAACTTTACACTCGGTGTTTCAGAATCATAAAGGCTACCATTATAATCATCAGCAGTATCGCCACTATCTATATTATCTTTACTATTTTGAATGTTACCAATTTCCTGGTCATATCTTTCAACTGCATTTCCTTCTGCCTCACCTTCATCAGTACCACCAACATCATCTTTATCAGAATAATTTGATACGCCACGTACCTGGATTGTATCTGGCTCTGGCTCCTTATTGGCAAATATTGAATGGCCAGTCCTATAATTACCACGGGCAACTTTCAGGAAAGACCTATCCAGCATTTGGACCATTTCCCGATCCCGGCGTTGTGCAGTTTTGCCACCCATAACCACACCAATCAAACTCATACCATTTTTTTTAGCTGATGTGACCAGATTATACCCGGAAGCCCTGACAAATCCGGTTTTAAGGCCATCAGCCCACCTATAATTACGTGTTACACGGTTATGCGAGAATAATACCTTGCCCTTATAGACAAACCGGTCCCGCTTAAATAGTGGATAATATTGGGGAAAATCCCGACGCAATGCAATACCAAGCCTGGCTAAATCATAAGCTGTAGTAATCTGCCTTGGGTCAAATAAACCTGAAGCATTAACGAAATGGGTATGGTTCATACCCAGGCTTTTAGCTGTTTTATTCATCATAGCAGCAAAATGTGGTTCGCTACCGCCAACCCCTTCTGCTAATACGACAGCAGCATCATTTGCTGATTTGATTATAACACTTAATATCGCATCCTTAACCGCGATTTTCTGGCCATCCTGGAAACCAATTTTGCTGGGCGCTTGAATTTCCGCATGATATGATACCCTTAACTTTTCATTCATAGACATACGGCCAGTATCCAGGGCCTGGAAGGCCAGGTATAAAGTCATCATTTTAGTCAGTGAAGCCGGATAGCGATAAGCCCCGGCATTTTGTTCTTGAAT
>Ga0206814_10151_pt1 | contig 19783 bp, 18 predicted proteins | sample Alteio_BWOrgCont_90_FD_152850 | JGI IMG/M metagenome (GOLD analysis project Ga0206814, IMG submission 152850) | Enriched cells from forest soil in Barre Woods Harvard Forest LTER site, Petersham, Massachusetts, United States -... | ecosystem: Environmental > Terrestrial > Soil > Temperate forest >...
GCGACGCCTTGCTTGCGGGCGCGGAGCCAGGAAATCGAAACGGAGACGATCCGGGGGGCGCGGTGATTTATACGCGACTGTTGACCCGGATGCGCCAGCAGAAGAAGGCGCTCGCGGTGCTGGATGCGGCGCGCGCTGCTGCCGATCAATCGCCCAACTCGCCGGGTATCGTCGTGGAGCAGGTTGAAAAACAAGGGCTGGCCTCAGTGACCGATGAGGAGTGGCGCAAGAGGCGCATCGAACAACGACGCACGACCGCCGCGCAGAGGTTCCATAGCGCGGTGCAGGAGATGGGTAAGACAGTCGGTGCCTATTTCACTCCAGAAGAGAAGCAACAATTTTCACAGTTGGTCGACGTGCGGTTCCGCCAGCATTCCGACTTGCAGGTATGGATCGAGGCCGCGAATGCGGCGGGTGTCAAGGAGGAAGAGGCGCTGCTGCGCAGGCAGTTGCTGCTCGAGTCTGGAGTGAACGCGCGAGCGAATCCGCAATTCGCGCCCTTTGTGCAGTTGGAACGAGCGCGCATGGCGTATACCGAGCTGGCTCAGACCATGGACGCCTATGCAGCGAAGCTACAACCTGCTCGCCGCGGGAACGCGCGGATTGCGGAGGCTGATGCCTATCGCAACGCCGGAGACGAAGACTCGGAGCTTCGCGTTTTGCGCACAATTGGCTGGGAGCAAGACGACGCAGCGGGCCAGCGTGAGCGATATCTGCAGCTTATGCTCAAACACGACATTGCTGGCTTCGAGACTCTGGGCCAATCGAGCAAGAAGCAAGGGATCGCGCTGGCAGCGCTAAATTACGCTGCGGCACACGGCGATCTGAAGATTTCCCGTGCGGCCCTCAACGCCCACGCTAAGACTTTTGCAGGACCTTGGGAGAATGCCTATGCGGCCTTGCTGGGACTCTATTTCCGGGACTTGAGTGCGGAGAGCGAGAGTGCTTTTCATGGGGTGCTTGGCGATCAGAGGACCATCGGCGAGCGGCTCCAGAGCCGTGGCACGTCTCGCGTGGATGCTGAAAATTCGCAGGCGCTGACCGGGGAGAACTGGTTTTACTACGGGATGCGCTATGGCGTATACCGCGCTCTTTCGCCGGAGAAAGAGTGGCCGCAGCGCGATCCGGAAGATTTTCTGGCAGCGGGCCTGGAGCGCGCTTTATCGTCTGCGAATTATCTGGATCTGGCGCAGGCTTACTCCGACCTGGGCAAGATGGACGCCGCGTTGGCCGACTATCGTCACGCTTTGGAACTTACGCCGGATTCACCCGCTGTGTACGATGCCATGGCTCTTCTCTCGTGGAGCATCAATAAGAAGGACGAGGCGGTGGCGCAGTGGCGCGAGGCGATGGCGGCGCTCAACCGCGTGCAAAACAAGGGGCCTGCACCGGAGAGTTTCTGGAGCGGATTTGCGCTGATCGCGCAGCATCTGAGCACCCGCAAGTTGACGACGCCTCTGCGTGCGGATATGGAAGCCGTGTTGCGCAACTACCTGGCGCGCAATGGGAACTATCGCAGCGAAGAGCTGCTGAAGGTGGCGTTTCTCGCATCTGCGAGTCCAGGCGATGGGGCGGAGTGGATCCTGTCGCTGAGCACGGCCGCGGCCGACCCTGCCGGAGTGCTGGCGGAGATCGATACGGCGGCGTGGCTGCCTGCTGCGGATCGAGAGCCTGTGCTGATCCGTGAGATGGAGCTGGCGCGCGTTGCCGCTGCCCATAAGAATAAGGACGAATACGCCTTGTGGCGCCTGATGCACCTGGAGAGATTGCTGGTGTCGTTCTACGTGGAGCAGAAGCAGGATGCGAAGGCCGAGGCGATTCTGCGGCAGTTATCGGATGAGCAGCGCAAGGATGACTTGATGCGGATGGCGCAGATCGAGTTGGCGGCGCGAGGACATCGGCTGGATGCTTTGCTTGCCACCTATCTTGCGGACACAACAGGCGGCTTGCCCAGTGCGGAACTACAGGTGCTACGAATTGTGGCGGCAGGACTGGCCACAAAAGGCGACAAGGCCAATGCGCTGGCGCTGTGGGAGTTTGTTTTTGGACGCCTGCAGACGGCGCATGGCCTCATGATTTCGGACTACATGGGTCTTGCCGTAGCGCGGCTCGATGTTGGCAACGTGACCGGCGCGGTGGAGCTGCTGCGCAGAATGGCTTTGCTGCCTGACGATGGCCAGGCCAACGATGGGATGGCGAATTACGCGCAGGCCGCCAGGCTGCTGGAAGAGAGAGGGCACGACAGCGAGGCGATTGAGTTCCTGACCGCGTTGACCAAGGGAGTTCCGTGGAATGCGGGTTACCGTCTTCGCCTGGCCAAGGCGCAGCTTAAAACGACCAACAACAAAGCGCAAGCGAACGCTGCGCTTGCCGCGATCGCCGCCGACAACACGCAGAGCTACGAGCTGCGCGTGCAGGCTGCTCGCGCGCTGCGTGGCGAGAGCGGCGATTTGTCTAAGGTCGGTACCGAGGAATTGCGCTTGCTGGCTCAGGGCAAGATCGCTTCGCAACAGGCCGAGAAGCCTTATTTCTTCGCGGCACGCATTGCGGCTGCCGATTCGCTTTCCGACCCGGCGCAGCAGACTGGGTTGCTGCGGCAGGCGCTGGCTATTGACCCTGCAGGACTGGCCGGCGTTGCGGGCCTTACCGGCGACGACCTGCGGCTCAAGATCTTTCACGCCGAGGCTTACGCGGGACACTACGCTACGGCGCTCGATGCCCTCCTGCCCTTGCTGCACACAGCCCAGCCATACTCTGAACCGAGTGACGAGACAGGCGATGCAAGTGCGATGCCCGCTGGAGACGTCTCTTCGGAAGAGAGCGACAGCAATGTTGGGACTACGGACGAGAGTACCGATACGGCAGAATCCACGAAGGGCGACACACTCGCCGAGCTCGAACGGCTTGCGCCGCTGCCGCTCGGGAGTCCGCAAACTGACGCCGGAAAGCTCGGTCTGACTGGCCTGATTGCGCGAGTCTACGAGGAGACCGGCAGTCCCGGGAGTGCGTTGTCTTATCTCAAGCTGGCCGCGTATCTCCAGAAAGACCCGAAGCTCCATGATCAGCTGCAGCGACAGGTGGACCAGCTCGACACGGCTGTCAGACTGGAAACGGAAAACGCTTCTCGGCGGCCGCATATTCAGGGCGCCTTGAACCAAGGAGGGCTGGTCAGGCCAAGGTTGAGCGCGGCTGAACTGACTCGTGACTCAGCTGCCGGGGTTGCACGCAGGGTGGCACAATGACTCCTAGACAGACGTATCGTTTCTTGGTTGGGCGGATGCTCTTCGCAGTCCGAGGGCTGCTTGCCATGAAGAATCGAAGGCACATAGCCACGATTGTCGTGGGGCTGGTGATCGCGTTCGCGGCTACTGCTGGCGTGTGGGCCGCTTTTCAGGGTTCGCCCGCCGCTCCCCCTGCGCTTGCGGCGATGCTGCCCCAGGGCGCTCTGCTTACGATCGAGTCCAAGGATTTTGCCGGATTGTTGAAGCGCTGGAATGATTCCCCGGAAAAATCGGCATGGCTCAAGAGCGACAATCTGAGCATCTTTTCGCGCTCGCGGCTCTTTGGCAGGCTGGGCGATGCACAGAACGAGTTTGCTCTGTCGGCAGGTTTGCCTCCGGACATGAGCTTCCTCGATGAAGTCGCGGGCGGCGAGAGCGTCTTTGCCTGGTATGACATTGGCAACCTTGAGTTTTTGTACATCACGCGCATGCCTGCTGGTAGCGCGGATAAGACGCAGCTGGTGCAGATGCGTAGCAAGTTTGCCATGAGGCAGGTCGGGAACCAGACCTTCTACGTGCGGACCAAGACCGGTCAAAACCGGACCGATCAAAACCAGACAGATCAGAATCAGACGGATCAGACGGAACAGAGCCAGGGAGACGGTGCGCAGGGACAGGCCCGAACGGTGGCCTTTGCCACCAGCGGAGATTGGCTGCTGCTGGCCACGCGGGAAGACCTGATGGCAGGTGCACTTACGCTGATGGCTGCGCGCGCCGGCAGCTCCGCGGCCGCCGATTCGCTGACTGCGGAGCCTTGGTTTGTGGATGCTCGGGCTGCCGCGGTCAAGGACGCTGGGGAATTGCGCATGACGCTCAATCTCAAGAAGATCGTGCCTTCACCTTATTTCCGCAGCTATTGGGTGCAACGGAATGTTACCGAGATGAAGCAATATCGCAGCGCGATTGCCGACCTTTACATGAACTCCGGCGATTTTCGCGAAGAGCGGGTGCTTTTACCCGAAGCTGAGCCGCAGAACTCTGCTTCTGCTCCGGATCTTGGCGCGCTGATGGCGTTGCTGCCGCAGCACTCTGGTGTGTATCGGGCTGTGGCTGCGCCTGGGGTAGACGCTGTGCTGGACTCGATCAGCGAGAAATTGCTGCAGAGGACGACGGGCAGTTTTGCCGATGCGCGCCTCGCGCCGGATGCCGATGTTTCCGTACATGAGATTGGCTCGACTGAGGACTTCGAGACGCGCATCGACGCGGCGCCGCTTGCGCCTCCTGTGCGCGGCGCGGAGCTTGCGGCCTTGCGGCGGACGCTGGCGGCTGCCGATCTGCAGGCTATGATGACCGTCAGCCGCACCGTTGACGCTCGCGGTAGTATCTGGGTTCCTTTTCAATCGGCAGTGGTGCTCTCGGCCACAAGGGACTGGGACGCTGCCGCGATGCAGGCTGCGCTTCAGCGAGCGCTCGAAGCCCACATCACTGCGGGAGGTCTTGGCCTGGCGTGGAAATCGAACAAGGTCCAGGGAGGGAGCTACGTCGAAGTCAGCGACTCGCGTCCGCTCGAAATGGCAGTCCGAGGGAGGCTCTGCATTCTTGCAGACGACGCGGAGCTGATGCAGGAGATTCTGGGGCAGACCTCTGACGCGGGATCGGGACGACAGCCTGCGCGCAAGGCTGATACGAATTCCGATACCCAAGTGCGCCAGTCACCAGCCACGCTCATCGCCGGGTTTGACCTGGCGCAAGAGCGCTCTTCCTTCGCACAATGGTCGCGCCTTGTCGACCGTACGAATGCAGGGCCTGCAGTGCAGCATGACGGGGCCGATACTGACGGGAGTGGCGGCGAGCCCAGCTTCTTCTCGAAGAATATGCGCAGTCTTGGCGACGTCTTCGCCGCGTTGGAAAGCGAGCGTGTGGTGGAGCGCGGCGACGGAAGGCTGACACGCCAAACGGTTACCTACGTGTGGCGGCATTGAGGCGCGGCGAGATGCTTACGCTCCGCAAGGGGGCGGCTGGTTTGGCTGTGCTGATAGTGTCGCTGGTTCCGTTGCAATTGCAGACGCAAGAAACGTCGTCCAGCCTTTACGGGCAGGCGGCTTCCGCAGAGTCGAATATCTGTTGCTTGATTTGCCGAGCCAGCAGACTCTCGCGGTTCGCTGGGAGCACGTGGAACGACCTATCCCGGCGGGGTCGCTGCTCAAGCCATTCGTGGCGCTGGCTTACGGCGAAAAGCACGCCGACTCGGGTTTTCCGGAATCAAAGCGGCTGTTTCCGGTCCTTCGCTGCCGGGGCAAGGGCGACGGCTGCTGGCGTGCTGGGGGCCATGGTTCGATGGCCTTGGAACAGGCACTTGCCAAGTCCTGCAACGCTTACTTCCTGGCTCTAGCGAGGGATTTGTCTGCTTCCGGAGCCGATTCCGGTTTCAGCGAAGGCCTGACCGCAATGGGCCGCGTGAGCGCGTCCTACGGATTGCCCGCGCCGCCCTCGGCCGGTTACGTCTCTGGATCGGGCGAGGAGCGAATTCCGCGCATGCTGATTGGAGTTACACCGGAGTGGCGTATCTCGCCGGTTGCCCTGGCCAATGCATACGCGAAACTGGCCAGCCAGCCTCAGAGCGATTTAGTCCGCCGTCTGCTGAGCGGAATGAGACTCGCGGCGGCCCCTCACGGAACGGCGGCGAAGATTGGCCCGCATCTTGGCGATGCTTTGGCCAAGACCGGTACCGCGCCTTGTGTTGCTAGCCGCCAAGCCGGTGCTGACGGGTGCGTTGCGAATGGCGACGGATTGGTGGTGGCGCTCACTCCCGCAGAAAATCCGAGGCTGCTGCTGTTGGTGCGCCAACGGGGCACTACCGGCGCTCTAGCCGCAGAAGTTGCAGGACGGATGCTTTCGCGCCTTGAGGAATCCCATGCGCCGGCTCGATAAGACTCAGGCCTTGATCGCCCGGGCTCGATCAGCCTTCCGCACGGTCTTCTGGATTGCGACGGCCAGCGCTTGCGGTGCGTTGATGAAGCCCGCCGTGGCCCAGCCCTTGCAGCCGCTCCATCAGCAATCTCTCCGGACTGTACGTATCGAGGTGTTTTCGCTTTTCCGGCCGAAGGAGCTTCGGTTGCGGCCGGTCGCGGGCTCGAGCCTTGCAGTCGAGCTCGGCGGTTACCACCTGACGCTACCCAAGGCAGCTTCGTTCTTGATCATCCACGAAATCGACGGCGAGGTTCAGCTTCAACTTACGCCGGAATCAGAGCCCGCACAGGGAGGCGCTCTACATGCTCATGCGCTTGATTCGCGCCTGGAGAATTCCTCGCGTTTCTGGCTGGAAGTGCCGGGTAAACTGCGTCGACAGTTCATTGGGACACTGGAGATCCTCGCCCACGGGCAAACCCTGGAAGCGGTTGTCACCATGCCGCTCGAAACTGCGGTAGCCTCGGTGGTGCAGGCCGAGAGCCCGTCGGGAGCGAGGATGGAGGCACTCAAGGCGCAGGCGGTTGCCGCCCGATCCTTCCTGGTGGCCAGACAGTCCGCGCACTCAGGCTTCGATTTTTGCGACACCACTCACCGCCAGTTTCTACGCTCGCCTCCTGGTCGGGCCAGTCCCGCGGCCGAGGCGACGCGAGCCACCGAAGAGCTGATTTTGACCTGGCGCGACGAGGAAAGTGCGCAGGACCGGCCGCTGCCTGCCATGTATGCGCGGAGTTGCGGTGGCCGAACCCGCACACTGCGCGAAATTGGCGATCCAGGCAAGGGATACCCTTACTACCCGGTCCATTGTGTTTATTGCAGCCACCACCCGGAAGTCTGGCGGCGGGAAACTCTCTCCGCGACGAGTCCAGATGCTGGGTCTCATTCAACAGCGGAACCAAGAACGGAAAAGGACCGGCTGAGCTTCAACCGCATTCACGGTTGGGGCTCGATCCCCAGCATTGTTGGGAGGTCGGCCGACTCGGCGGACAACGCGGGAGGGAGATGGGTGACCGGCCGAGGAGTCGGCCATGGCATCGGCCTCTGCCAGCTGGGTGCGGCCGACATGGCGCGCCTCGGGGCCTCGTTTGCCGAGATTCTGGCGCACTATTACCCCAACACGCGGCTGGCTTCGATTCCTTTACAATGATGTCGCGTCGAGCGCGCAGCTCCTGTTTTCCGCTACACTGGCAATGGGCCGGACTGCGGTCCAGCACTGCTTCGACGGGCCTATAGCTCAATGGTTAGAGCAGCGGACTCATAATCCGTGAATTACGCTCAATTACCCTTGACTACGGTCCATTACTCTAAATTTCCGGGAAGCATTGCCGGAAATTCACTAAGGGCCCATAGCTCAATGGTTAGAGCAGAGTGCTCATAACGCTTTGGTTCCAGGTTCAAGTCCTGGTGGGCCCACCAACCTTCTCATACAAAGTATGAAGGTACACATGCGGTACAGTGCCGAGCTTCGGGCCCGCCTCGCGGATTTCGAATACTTCGACTGCTTGCGTTTGCTTCGAATATATGGATAATAGAGACAGAGGTGAACCATGTCTCCAACCGCTGTCCTCACCCCCGAGATTCCTTCAGAAGCCGAAGCTGTGCTCGCCAAGGAGACCAAGGAGATTCTCGCCCCTCGCATAGGAAAGAACGCCTCAATCGATCTGCGCGCCATGGATTTCGCATCGGAGCCGACGGTGAAAATTCCAGCTTCGGCGGCGCGTCTTTTGGTTCAGATCCTGGACGAAATGAGCCGCGGCAATGCTGTCAAAATCGTACCGATTCATGCCGAACTCACGACTCAGGAGGCCGCAGATTTGCTGAACGTATCGCGGCCGACTCTGATTCAGATGCTTGAACAGGGACAGATCCCCTTCCGAAAGGTGGGAACGCATCGGCGCATCCTGTTTGCGAAAGCAATCGAGTACAAGAGGAAGCTCGAGGCGGACCGCAACGCCGCGCTCGCCGAATTGGTGGCATACGATCAGGAGATCGGCCTTTGATCAATGCCACCATTCACTGCTTTTCTTGATGCCAACGTTTTGTATCCGGCCGAACTTCGCAGCTTTCTGATGTTCCTGGCTGTACCCGGAATCTTCCGCGCCCGGTGGTCGGATGACGTTCACGAAGAATGGATCTCGAACCTCCTCGAGAGGCGACCAGATCTAACCAGAGCGCAACTCGAACGCACACGGCAGCTGATGGACAAGCATGCTCCCGACGCCCTTGTCACTGGATACCGGCAGCTCATCCCGGCTTTGAATCTGCCTGATCCTAATGATCGGCATGTCCTCGCGGCTGCGGTTCGTGGCGGCGCCAGCGTGATCGTCACCAACAATACGAAGGACTTTCCTGCCGAGGCGCTGGAGGAGTTCGCGATCGAAGCGCAGACTCCTGACGAATTCATTCTCCACCTCATCGGCTTATATCCGGACGAGGTGCTGCAAGCTGCGGAGACGCATCGAGCGAGTCTTCGCAACCCTCCGAAGACCTGCGAAGAATACCTGAGCACCCTCGAGAGACAAGGACTGGTTGAATCCGTCACGGCGCTCAGGGCCATCTGGGTCACAGAGCAGCCATAGTCAAGACGCCTACGCACGCAGTACAGCGCCGAGTCGTGCAGGCCCCATCGGCTAATCAGCGATTGGATCGGACTGATTGCAGCCTCGTTCTCTTACCACCAATGTTCAACTTGGACACCATACGTAAGGCCCTTGGTCGCATTCTCAAAGGGCACTCCACCTACGAGTCCACGGAAGCCGTTCGACCAATTGGCGTAAGTGACAAACGCGCGCAATACCGGCCGACCGAAGAACTTTCTATCCGCCCCAATCTGCGGTGCGAATGTACATTTGCGCAACCAGCCCTCATAAGAGCCGGGAAGATGAGTATGATCGAACCCAAAATCGCCAGTCAGCGATAGGTGTTTGGTCAGAAATACCTCCGGCCTCACACCGAACGATACCCACTGCATCCAGTCGTTTTGTGTATTCACGTTCTTCATTCGCTGGAAGAGAAAGATCGGCATCACAGCAAACCTGTCGTTCGGCTGGAGCACGAGCTGTTCCGTGGCCAAGAACTGTTTTGATTTAGCAGTATCAAGCGACGGAGTTGGAATCGTCGTCCCGATTCCTGGCCCGCTGAAGTTGCTTGCGGCACCCGTGCCGTATTGGATCAGGGAGGTGTGATAGCCACCATGCCATTCGAGTCGCTGATATCGGATTCCATATGCGTAGCCGTTCGATGAGGGAATGTTCGTAATGGCTGTTGAACCTGGAACAGAAGCAGGTGTCGTATGCCCACCTTTTGAAGTTGCATAGTCGAACCACACGCCCCATAAACCTAGTGGTCCCTTCACGTCATACACTGTCGCATCAATACGGCTTGTCGTGATGTTCCCATTTTGCGTGACCACATCCGGCCGCGCGACCCCGATGAAGGCTACTGCAGCCTTGCCTACTTTGAGGTTAAGATCTTCAACACCACCACCGTAACCGCTCATATCTAAGGGAAAGAAATCGTCGCTGTCGATGTGCTGACCATCGCTACCAAAGGAGAGGCCTGGGGTGTAGGCGCGGAGGCTTGGTTCGCGCAAGTAGGCGCTGGCTTTTTCGAGAACTCTGCCGTTGCGGTCAGCGTGCAAGAGAAGGCTCTGGACGAACGGCTCGACGGCATGCACAACGAAATCAAGGCCTTGCAAAGCCAAGTCGCGGCGGCGAAAGTTATCATCATGCCGGTGCGAATCGGAATCTGCATTGCGATTCACATTGACAGCCCATTTGCTTAGCGCAGCGCTGGCACTCACAGAAGAGAGGTGAAGACATGTTCGATTCGACCTATCGGGTGATACAGCAGCATGATCGTCTCATCGTCGCCGTGCCGCCATCTTCGCTCTTCGCTTCGTGGGTTGGATTCGGAGTGTTTCTGATTCTCTGGCTCTCTATTTTTTTCACGCTGCACTCGGTGAAGCGCATGAATGAAAAGTTCCGCCGCAATCCGCTGACCTATCGATTGCAGGACAGCGGCAAAAGCCTTCGCCTTGGCTACACAATCGGCACAATCGTGGCGATAGGAGCACCGCTGTTGTTTCTCGCCCTCGGCTACACAAGTGGCTCCATTGTTCTCGATCGCTCCGCCAACCGCGCCAGCATGACTTCGAAGATGATCCTGTTTCTCCCTTCTACCACGCGAAGTGTCGATCTCAACTCCGTCACAGACGCAAGGCTAGATCAGAAGCCGAACTCGCGTCGCATCCGGCTCGAGGTCGCACACGGCCGCGACCTCGCGTATCCGATGTGGAGCGATCGCGCCGGCCAGGAAGATGCTGTTAACGCGATGAACCAATTTCTCGGCCTTCACTGAGGAGTGCAACTTTCACCATGTTGAAATCAGCTAGACACCGCACTGCGCCAATGCTCACCTCCTGCTTCATTTTCGGGGCCTGGATCACTCTGCCGGTATGCGGCCTCCTGGGTTGCGATGTGCAGAAAATAAACTCGCATTTTCAGGGACCGACCGAACTTTCAGGCAAGAACGTAGCCATCGGCGGGATCAGCTATTCTCGCGGCTCTGGGGTCGGGGACTGGGACCGGCAAATTTCCGCCTGCCGCTTGGGCGATGCGACACCCGGCTCTGCATCGATACGATTTGGTTCCGGCCCGGACAACCTGCTGCTCACGGTAATGCGCAACGAAACCGGGAATCTCTCCTTTGCGCTTGCCACACCTGATGGCCTTGTGACGGGCAACAATGGCGCCGGCTGCACCATCAAACTCGCCTTGAACCCAAGCGGAGGAACTTCTGCATTCGGGCCAAAAAATGCTCGACGGGGAAGCGAGAATCGCGTGCGCTCAAGGCGGCAAGGACGTCCACGGGTCGGCCCGCTTTGAGCGTTGTGGCTACCAGTAGAGGGTCCTTTTAAAGGCATCAAGAGGAGCATATGAGCACCATGCAAGCGCCGACAGGACCGCGGAAGCGCCTCTCCGAAGTAAAGACTGTGCGCGACCTGCTTCCCTTCGTGCGCGCCTCCTCCATTGAAGACGTCTCTCTCTACTGGCTGCCGGTAAGTGAGTTCCCGATCGGTTTTCGGCAACGTGCCTGGATACTGGAATTCCTCGACCAACTCAATCAGGAGCTTAAGCAGGATAAACAAAGCATTGAGACGTTTCTGCAGTTGAAGTTTGCCCGAACGGAACTCAATGAGCGTTTCACTAACACTCTCATGGAGTACCGCCCGATGACCGGACTGATGCTCGCTCCGGGCGGGGCGCTCCCGCACAACCTCACCTCTCTCGAAGCCAAGCGCCTTTCCGAGAGTCCCGGAAAGGACGGCACCATCGACATCGACTATCTTGCGCCCGACTACACCGCCTGGTTTGCCGGCCAACAGCACCGCGAGCAGCGACGCGATTTCTTTGGCGCTGGGGAATGATGCTCCTCTGGATCGATGAAGGCGGCGAGCCGGCGCCTCCGTCCTTCGAATTCCCAAACGTTCTTCGCACCCATCCCGCAATGAAAGGCGTCGACTTCCAAGCGCAGATTCGCCGCGGCCTGCGCCTTCAGCACCGTTCCTTAAACGAAGCCGGGAGCTGTTCGCCGCACATCTGTCCGACGGATCTTCCTTTTTGAGAAGAGCGGAAAACTGGGAGTAAGTTGCTGATTGCGAATGGACTGTCATTTCCTGCGCATGCGAGGCGCCTGTCTACATGGCAGGGAGTTTGACTTTGAGGGCGCTGAGAATTTGCTGTTGTCTGGAATCGGGCAGAGGCAGTTTGGTGACGGTGGTTTTCTGGTCGACGGTGTAATGCAAGAGGCAGAGTCGGGCCATGGAAGCCAGAGCATCGGGCAGGGGGATAGCCTTCGGATTGGTATCGGTGGTTGCAAAGGCAGCTCGCAGCCTCTTTTCGATCTCGCGGGTAAGCTTGAGGGCCAACATGCAGCAGAAGACATGGCCGCGGGTGCGTTCCTCTTTACGCACGTAGATGGGGCGCACATCCAGCAGCCCGGTCTTGATGGTGCGAAAGTCTCGTTCCACTTTTTCCAGGGCCATGTAGCCGTCATGCACCTGCTGAGCGTCGAGACTTGCGGGCGGGACATTGCTGGTCAGCACATAACATCCTGCTAGTTGGAGGGAATGTTCGATGGCTTCTTCTTTGCGCTCCATGCGCAGCTTGTCTCCTTCCAGCGCAATCTGAACCAGGCCGTTCAGCTTATGCCTGACCGCCCAGTTTTCTACTTTTCTCAGCCCAGCCTCTGGCTTGCAGCGTGGATGTTGCTCGACCTTTGTATTGCGGGTTTCGATCAGCCGTTGCAGACGGGCCAGCTTGTCTTCCAAGCGGTGCTTCTCGCGCGCTTCGGTGTCTTCATTCTTGCGCAACAGGTAACGGATCCCATCCTGTTCTACTTCGCAAATCTGCTCGCTGAACAACTCCAGCTGCAAAACTCTCTCGCCCAGTAAACGGCGAATCTGCGGATCGGTGAGGGCCGTGATGTAGTGCAGACCATGCTTGTCTAGCTCTTGCTTGCCCTTGCTCTTGACCATCCCACGGTCTCCAACAAAGATCAGCTCCTCGACCTGAAACTGCTCCTGCAGCAAGCGGATCTGCTCGGCCACCGTGCTCGGATCCGCGGTGTTTCCGGAGAAAACACGCACCGACAAAGGTTCTCCCTCGCCGTCGGTCAGCAGGCCGATGACAATCTGCATCTTGCCCCGCTTGCCATCGCGGTCGTAGCCGTAGTCGCCTAACTCGTTCTTCTCCCCCTCCAGATAGCTGCTGGTCACATCGTAGAGAAACAGCCGCGGCGGCTGGTTGTGATCGCGCAGATAGCGTCGATACAACACCTGCTCGATCTTCTCTTGCCGCGCACATAGATCGTCCAGAGCCTCATACAAGTGGTCTTCGGTGAAAGCCTGCAGGCCCAGCACTTCCTCCACTGCGTGGTCTTCGGCCCAGCGTACGGCCGAGAGTCGCGAGCCCTGATGAGCGATGCGGGCCAAGACCAGAAACAAGCCCAGCTTGCCCAGTTCCTGGGTGCCCAGAGCCGCGCTGATGCCCAGCTGATCGGCCACCTGCTTCAAGATCGAAAGAAGGCCGAAGACCTTGCCCATCTGAGCCGGTCCCGACAACGCGGCTTGATCGAAGTCTCCACGCAAAGTCGCGCGCAGAGCCGCCACCCGTTCCGCAGACCAGCGCGACAGGTTGGCGATGGTGCGGTTCTTGATCTTGCCGTCCTCGCGGAAGGACTCGCGCAGAAGGACCGCAGGGGGCGAGTTGCGGTTGGGCACGACTGCGATGTACATGTGAATATAAATAGCATATCGCTAGCATAAAATCAAGGTATTGAAAACATTTACATGACTACATTTCTAAGAACAATTTACTTCAACCTAAGGCTTATCCGTCACTTATCCGTTTTTTCGGCTGGAAGATGCGTCCGATGGCACGGTAAAGAGGCATGCGCTCTTCGTCCTGCCGTTGCTCAAGAGCATGGACTTTATCGACGCAACGGCTGAAAAGCGTACCGCATGGTTTGAGATCTTCTCCGCATACTGCTCGAGAGCCCTCGGGACAACGGTGTCCTTTTGGCCTTCCGTGACGGTCAGTTTGATGAGAGGCTGATCTCGCTGGTTCGGTCGACAAACGAGAAGGTACAGGGTATCCGCAATGACTCAGGGTGTATTTTCTTCCTTGCGACAGATTGAACTGAAGCCTGTGGCGGCGCCCGCTCCATGGCAAGCGTTCCGAATTGAGCTTCCGGCATTTCCCTTGCCTGAGCAGCCGCGAGCGGCGCTTAGCTTCCTGGTAACACGTCTTATCCGAGCCCTTGCCGAGTTATACGGACTTCGACCGACGCTATGGCTCGATACAGCGGAACTGCATCGAGATGGAGGCGCGCGATTGTTTAGCAGTTACGCGCGACGATGGTCTCCTACCATGGGCTTCGCATTCGATCCCACGGGTCCGGCGCCGCGCACGCTTGAGCTGAGCGATCTAATGGATGCGCCTTGGGGAACATCTCCAAAGATCTACGATCGCTCCGCAGTTGTCGTCTCCAACGTTGAGCAAACCGAAGAGGCCTATTGCCTGATGAGCGGTTGCGGTCTCGCATCTTTGTTCTTTTTTGCCGTTGACGCGTCTGGTCTGTCTGCAACCATCGACCGGTTCATGAGTAACTCACGCGCCACGCTGGAGCCGCTCGTTGCCTCGAATGCTTTCAAACATCACAACTTTTATCTGCCTCTGCTATCGGCCGATAGCCTGGTCCAGGCGGGAGCAAAGGATTTGGCGGCATGGATCGGCGAAGTTGAAGTCTATTGCCGCGAGGTTTTTGAGGACCAGGAGGTTCTGCTGCTTGCAAGACGGGATTGGGAGCCTGTCTTCCGCCGCCTGGAAATGCGCAGGCTTGGTGCAGGTGAAGGCTCCGCCGCATGGATGATCCCGCTCGATTCCACGGAAGGATAAGGCGATGAGCGAAGATATCGAAATAGCTGTTGACACGCCCGAAGCCGCGGCGCAACTCCGCGAAGATTTCGAGGAGGTCATGGCACGCGTTAATGGGGATCTGATGTCCTACACCATGCAACCCAACGACCCTATCAGCGTTGAGGGTGCTGTAGTGTTCGCCGAGCAGTGTATCGACCGGCACCTCCGCGCCTTTACCGATGACGCAGCCAATGCAGTCATTGGCGCCGGAACTTAAGCGACGGATTCGGGATAGCATCGAGCGGCAGGCAAACGCCATGGCACGGGGTTGATCTCTGCTCGTTGCCCGGCAAAATACCGGGCTTCGAGTATCTCCGCTGAGAACTGAAGAGAACGGTGGAGATGTGTCCTTACCGATCGGCATGGTTTTCAAGGCCTCCTTTCACAAGAGCGTCCCACTTCGGTCACCCCCGAAAGGATTGTCTCGTGAGAGTGTGCCTTCGGTCATTTTCCTTTCATCCCGGCAAGGACGCAGTGAGGGCGATAGCCGCCGCTTGGTAGCCGCATGATCTCTGTCTTGCAGGGTGGGACCTATGTGCCGTTTGGCCGATGCCGTCCGAGGGAGTGCTTGGGGCGGGCCGCGCACGCAGGGAATGAGTTCATGGGGGCCGGCTCGCGGTCCTGTCAGTTTGACCTCGTGAGGCGAAACAGAAGAGGCAACCCGTCGAACAGGATCGATCCCGGTGATTGGACCGGAGCGGCCTGACGGGATGAGCGCGGGATCCTTGCGCGCACGGACCGCGGATCTGCTGCCCAAAGTGCGGTTTTGAGCTAGACGAGGCGGCGATGCCCTGCGGTTGCCTGCGATTTGGGGAGCAGCTGAGTTACGGCTGGGATTGAAGTGTGTTGGGTGAAGGATGGGGCTGAGCTCGTCCCGGCAGAGCTTCACTTGAAATCGGAATCCCAAAGAGGCGATCCTAAAGAGAGTGCTGGACATCGGTTGGGAGCATCTTGGAGAAGGCAGCGGGCGGCGTGTTTGTGGCCAGCTCCGGCACCAACCGGCAAGGCTTATACGTTGATCGGGAGCAGCATCCAAAATTCAGGCTTGGATCTGGATCCGCGCACGCTTCATTGACATGGCGCATCACTGTTGAAATTAGGTTCACGACGTTCGAGGTGCCCCGTAACTGCTTTCTCAGCGCCGAGCCCATCAAAGATTTCGACCAATCTCAGTCGTAAATATATACATGAGCAGCCTCCCTGCATTTCCCGCCGGAATGAACTCCGACGAGACTGCCGTTTCGGGCTCAATCGCAGCGTAACTCAGGTGGGAGAACGAAAGCCTCTCACTCAGTCAGGAGCCAACCCGCGAGAGACGCGCCACCAGACAGAATGATTGCATGTACTGGTGCAAGAATTTTCGCAAATGAGGAGGCACCAAAGCTCAATTCCCAGGCCCTCTGGTTCTCTGAGAGACGCTGCGCGGCTTCCGGCTCACGGGACGTGTGAGGAATATGCAAATGCAGAGTCCTGGTTGGTCAGTTGTTGGTTTTGTTGCGGAAGAGCCGGACGCGGCGACGCAGGGCCAGGGCCAGGTAGCGGTCGCCTTCGCGGAAGATGAATCCCTGGTCGCAGAGCTGGCTGAGTGTGGTGTTGATCTGGAGATCGGTGAGTTGGTAGCCGAGGGTTCTGAGTTCTTTTGCGATGGCGGTGAAGGAGCGGTTTGCGTCGCAGATTTCGTAAACTGCTGCGGCGGCTCCCTGGAGGGTGGTGCGGCGCTCTTTGGCGCCGTGGGTGAGTAGTGCAGGGCGGTTGTCGCGGATGAGCAGGTATCCGGGGCCTTTTTCGTATTCGCAGTGAATCTCCGCGGTGGCGGAGATGTGGCGCCACTGTTCGATGGCCTCTCGTGTGGCGCGGGTGTAGTGTTCGGCTTCCTGGTCGCCGGTGGGTTTTTCCGGCCATTGGCCATCAAAGAAGTAGGCGATGCGATCGAGGGCGATTCTGGATTCCGGATAGATGAACTTGTAGGCGGCGCGGGGCTGGAGGGCGAGGTTCCATCGTTCGGAGTTGTCGTGATAGGGGCTGAAGCGCTCGAAGATGATGGGGTTGGCGGTGTTGGGCGGGTAGAGGTGGGTGAGGAGCCGGATGAGGGCGGGAGTGCCGGCGTAGTCTTCGGGGGTTTCCCCGGGGAAGCCGTAAAGGATGTTCCATTGCGGCTCGATGTTGAATTCGAGGCACCACTTGAGGAGTTGGATGTTTTGAATGGCGGTAGTGCCTTTGTCCATGAGGGCGAGGACTTTGGAATTGAGGCTCTCGATGCCGGGCTGGATGACCTGGACGCCGGCGGCGGCGAGCTGACGGAGCTGGGATTTGTTGAGGTTTGCTTTGACCTCGTAGAAGAGGTGAAGATCGAGTTGCGCCTCCGAGAGTTGGGGTAGGAGATCGCGGAAGTATTCGTTAGGGAGGATGTTATCGGCGGCACAGAGGTTGAGGCACTGGTATTTGCGGGCGAGTTCGAGGATTTCGGCGTAGGTGCGCTGGGGGGATTTCTTGCGATAGCCGATGGAGCCTCCGTTGAGTCCGCAGAAGGTGCAGTGGTGTTTTTCTCCCCACCAGCAGACGCGGGAGGACTCGTACCAGATGGAGGGGACGATGCGATGACGGAGTTTGTTTTCTTTGAGGGCCAGGAAGTAGTCGGTGTAGTCGGGGGTGGGGAGGGTGTCGAGGTTGGTGACGGTGGTGGGAGCCAGGTCCCCGCGCTGGACGCGGTCTGCGGTGCGCAGGGAGACGCCGGGAATGTGAGCGTGGGGACGGCCATTGCGGAGGTTGCCGAGGAGCTGGGGGAAAGATGACTCGGCTTCTCCGTGGACGACATAGTCGATCCAGGGGCAGCCCTCGAGCAACTGGACGCCCATGTCACCCTCGACGTTGGCTCCGCCGAGGATGATGGTGAGATCCGGGTAGAGTCGCTTGATCTCTTTTGCGAGCAGCAGCGAGGAGAGGGACTGGGCAAAGGTGGTGGTAAAGCCGACGACATCGTATTGCTTCCAGGCGATGGTCTGAAGGCTGTTGGCAATGAACTGTGGGACTTCGGTCTCGGCGATGCGATGGCAGAGCTCGGCGGAACCGTTGGTTTGCTGGAGGAGGCATTCGCGGAGCTGGGCGGCGGCTTGATTGCGGCAGAGGGCGGCGAAGGAGTTATCGAGTTCATTGGTGCCGCGCGGGCCGAACAGTGAGTTGGAGAAGAACCACTCGGCAAATTCGAATCCATCGTCGGCGATTCTGTTATAGGTGTCCAGACCGATTTGACTGGCAAAGACGAGGTTGAGAAAGTGAAGGTCGACCTGGCAGCCGATGGAGCGGGCGCACTGCTTGAGCAGTCCCATGGCCAGGGAGGGCCGGGCGACGGAGCCCCAGGGCATACAGACAAGCGCGAGCTTGAGTCCGGTAGCATCGACAGGGACCGCAGGAGGCGGCTGCGCGATCAGTGAGCTGATGGGAAGCAGGCTGGTCAGTGACATGAGAAGGACCTCGCTGTGGATTGGTGGCAGATAAGTTTGCAGCGGCTTGCATGGTGTTGGCGGTTCGATGCTCATACGCGCAACGATCTTCTCTTGAGTGAAGCTCTGACTGAGGCCGAAGGCATGCCTCAGTGGCTGAATAGGCTGCGGAAAAATCGGTCTTTGTCTCCAATACGGACGAAAACCAACTCAGGGGCTAAAGCCCGCGCTGTTGACCTTGACTTGATGCTGGAGATAAATCTCCGGCCTACCTCAATGCGGAGCGTTTGCTCAGACTGTAAAACCTGTACCCTTCAAAAAATCGGCTCTTTCGGTGCTTGGTTAGAAAAAGCACTCTCCCTGTGCGGGTTGAATGCCCGCATTGGGTTGAGATCTACGATTGTCGGTTTCCCTAGTTTTTCACGAGTTGCGGGTTGCGCAAGTCTGTTGGCCGCTTGGTTAGAGGCCGTGTTTGCGCCGGAACATGAACCTCAGGAGGAGGCAGACGACTCCGGCGAAGACGAAGAAGGCTGATTGCAATGGGTTGTCGCGCAGCATGATCCAGGTGATGTGGGTGCCGACGAAGAGAAAGCTCAAGGGTGCAAGCAGGTAGGCGATGCCGAAGCCGAGCAGGATGTTGTCGCGGCGAACGGCGCGGCGGGTTTTTTGAAAGCTTTCGACCTGGAGTCTTTCTGAAGGGGAGGGTTCAACGTCCTCAAAAGACAGCATGCCTTCTTTCAATGTTTCGACTGAGGCGGCCAGCTTTGGGTCCTGTGCGAGGTATTCCTGGACCAGCCGCTGCGAGTCGGAGGAAACTTCTCCCGAGACATAGAGGGGGAGCAGGTCGCGGATGACATCTTCGGTAATTTCCATTTTGAGATTCACTTAGATCATCTCCATCAATCGCTTTTTTGCGCGGTGTACGCGCATCTTTGCTGCTTCGGGACGAATGCCGAGTTTTTCGCCGATTTCCGCGAAGGACATTTCATCCTGCGTGCGCATCAGCAGCGCGGTCCGATCATCGGCATCGAGTTGCTTGATGAGTTCAAGGAACTTCTTCATGCGGATGGAATTGTGGATGTTCTCTTCGACAGGTTCCGAATAGGCGGTCAGGTGTTCATCGAGTTCGAGTGTGACGACCTGTTTCCGTTTCATGTCGATATACAGGTTTCTGACGATGGTGAAGAGGTAGCTTCTCAGGGTCAGGCCACGGAGATCTCGGCTGGTGGACCAGAGCCGTACGAAGCTCTCTGAGGTGATGTCGTCGGCGAGTGCGTTATCGCCGCAGAGGAAGTAGGCATATCGCCAGACGTCGCGCGAGTAAAGCTGATAGCTCTGTTCGAAAGTCATTGCGTAGGCCTTCTCCACTGCATTGCGCTCGTCGAAACATAAAGCCTGCTGGAGCATCACATAATCATGCGCTTCCTGCATACTATCTCCTTGGTTAGCCAGAAGAGGAACGTGATTCCAGTTGAAAGTAGTAGAAGGTCGAGCAAGAGGTGGTTTGCCAAAAGGTCGGGCAGGGTTTCGAGATGCGACCATGCGAGGATCCTTTTGTAGTTGAGCAATGCGGACATGACGAGGAAGAGAGCTGGGAATGGAATCCAGATGGCGCGCTCTGAGGAGAAGAGCATGGCCATGGCGACGAGTATGGTGGCGAAGAAAAGATGGGCGC
>Ga0206814_10141_pt1 | contig 19777 bp, 22 predicted proteins | sample Alteio_BWOrgCont_90_FD_152850 | JGI IMG/M metagenome (GOLD analysis project Ga0206814, IMG submission 152850) | Enriched cells from forest soil in Barre Woods Harvard Forest LTER site, Petersham, Massachusetts, United States -... | ecosystem: Environmental > Terrestrial > Soil > Temperate forest >...
CTGAGCAGAAAAATTCCCCACACATCAAAACGCTTCGCAGTATACGTCCCTCGCGCGGAGGTTCATTGGCGGCCCCGTGCCATCGCCGCGCGAACACAAGCACCGTCGAAACCAACCGAGACCTTGTCCCGCTCCCGGCACGCCGTGCTGTGCCCTCGACCGGAGGAATCGCGTCATGGGCAAATTTTCGCATTGCACGTGCACCATCTGCGATGTTGAAGAGTGCATTGGAGCGGAACTTGAGCTACAAGAGAGCCACATCAGATATCGCCAATTCAGTGTCTACAACTCTCTCCTCGCTCGTTTTCCAACCGCGCTTGATCTCGTCGCCAAATTCCATACGTGCAGAGACGCAAGAGATGGACACTGCCTGTCGGACCGCATTTTTGTAGCGCTTCTCAGTAGTCCCGTTACCCCCGAGGACTGGGACTACGTCGAAAGGATTCTAATGCTCCTCTTCACACCGACAGCTCATGCCGTCGTACGCCATGTTTCCTGCCACTACCAATCCCTCGCCCGTGAAGACCTTTCGCAACTGGCGCTTACCACCCTCATTCAATGTCTACGGTCCAAGAGTTGGCAGAGTCAGCGTTCGCATTTTGGGTACACCTTAACCAGGAGTCTCAGGCGCACACTGTTTCAATGGGCACGAGACGAATTCCAATCAACCCCCCAGTTTGCCGCGCAGAAACTAGGCCAGGAGTTCCGAGTCTCCCAAACGGCCGAGGAATCGTTCGAGCGGAACGCGATCCTTCGGCACTTCCTTAATCTGTGCGAAGCAAAGGCCTTTCTCACCCCTGACGAAATGAATTTGCTAATTGACCTCAAGCTGGAAGAGACCGTCGAAGCAGGCATCTCCGGGCCCAATGGAAGAACGTCGAATCCCTTTCGCCAAAGGGTAAAACGGCTGATGACCAAGCTCAGGCGCGTGGCCCGAACCCCAGCAATCAAGACTCACCATAAGACTCCATCCGGGCACTAGAGAGAACACCGTGATGCGTTTAGTCGCGCTTACCGTCCATTCAACCGCCCCAATCAACAAGAAAAATAGAAAATCTTTGTTCCGCCGCGACACATTTTCCGATTTCCACGCTGATTAGGTAGATGAGGGAAGGAGTTCCCGACAAGAGGGGCCAGACGGCAAGGGGAAACCTCAGCCGTCGATTCTCTCTTTCGCTCGGACAACGCCCGGACTCACTACATCTCTGCTCCTGGGGCTAGTGCCCCTTGTGTCTCCGAATGTCCGAATGCAGGAAACACGCTTTCAGCAGCAGCTTTCGGTGGGGTTCGACAGCTTACCCGGGCAGAAGAGGAACCTTGCGGGAACTCCACTTATTCACAAGTCAAATCTAGCGAGGTCTAAACATGAACCGACTCTTTCGCAAAGGTGTATCCATCTTCCGTCAGCCTCCAAGGCTATTGACGATCATCGTCGCACTCTTCATCGCGACGCCTGTGTTTGCCCAGACCGGAACTTCACCCTGGGAAAACGCCGTCAGCGTACTCCAGACAGCGTTCACCAGCACCATCGCCCGCGGCCTCTCGCTCGTGGCCATCGTCGTAGCTGGCCTGACCTTCGCCTTTGGCGAAGGCGGCTCGAAACGCGTTCTCGCCGGCGTGCTCTTCGGCGTTGGCATGGCTATCGCAGCGGTGAATTTCCTGTCCTGGCTTTTCCCCGGCAGCTAAATCGCGCACGTCCCCGAGGGAGAGGCACATGGCAGAAGGCAGACGAATCAACAGAGTGCATCGGTCGCTGTCCCGGCCACTGACGATCCTCGGGACCGAACGAAAACTCTTTTTCTTCGCCATGTGTCTTGGCGCGGCCACGTTCAACCTGCTCAACAGCTTGTTCGGCGGGTTGCTGATGTTTTTGTTGCTCTACGTCATGGCGCGCTGGGCCACCCAGACGGATCCGCAGATTCTGCGATTTCTGCTGACGGCCGCAAGACTCCGCGCGCAATACGATCCCATGAAGTTCAATCCGGTTGTTATCAGAAGAGATGGCCATGCTCAGGCTTAGCCGAATCTTCAAAAACTACAGCGAGACCGGCTCCCTCAGCGAGCAGGTCAATCTCCTTGGCTTCGTCGGGCCGAATATCTTTCTCACAAAGACCGGCGAGGTCGGCGTCATCCTCGAAGTGCGCGGTGTGGATTACGAGTGCCTCGACACCGCCTCGCTTGACGGTTTCACGAAACGCCTCGAATCCGCTTTGAAACTGTTCGACGAAAACTACCGCGTCTACCAATACCTCTTCAAGCGCAACAACGAGACCATCCCTTACAAGCTCTATGGGAACTCCATCGTAGACACTGCAATTAAGAATCGCATCGCCTATCTCGGCAGTAAGGCCGACACTCTGTTTTCCCTGTCCCTCTATTACGTGGTTCTGTACCAGGGTTTTCAGACCGTGCATAAACTCGGAAGCGCCCTTGCGGAGTTTCCGAAGAATCCGAAAAAAGCCGTCGCCGATCTGCAAGCGCATTTTTCTTCCCAGAAGCAGGTTGTCGTCCTCGGGCAACACGTTACTAATGCCGAGGCCGTGCTGCTTCAAAAAGCTCGTAGCTTTATCCTCCAGGTCAGCGACTTCCTTGCTGTCCGCACACTCGACAAGCAAGAGGCCTTCCGAGTTTTGAAGAGAACCCTCAACTTCCATCCCGTCAAGCTCGAATTCGCCAAGCTCAAGTACGACACCTTTCTCGATTACTACCTTCCCGAATCTCCGATCGAATGTCATCGTGGGCATCTACGCGTCGACGATTACTACGTCAAGGTTTTGACCCTCAAGGAACCTTCCGCCCAGAGCTTTCCACTCATTTTCAAACGCATGCTCGAAGTCGAAGCGAACTATTACGTCGTCACGGAATGGAAAAAAGAAGATTCCGGCAAGATGCGCCGGATCATCCAGGCGAAGCGCCGCCATTTTCACAACACCAAGCGTTCTTTCGCGAGCCAAGTCAGTCTAAACGACACTCCGACCCAAGACGTGCTCCTCGATGATTCCAAGGAATCCCAAGTCCGGGAACTCGGGGAAGGCATTGCGGAGATCGAACTGCACGGGAATTACTTTGGCCAGTTTTCCTTAACCGTCGTGATTTACGACCTCGATATGGCTAAGGTGGACCGGGCATGCGCCGACTTCTATAAGGTGTTCAGTGTCCACGACGCCCAGCTCTATGAAGAAAAATACAACCTGCTGAATGCTTTTCTTGCGGCCGTTCCCGGCAACCACGCTCACAACTTGCGGTCTCTTTATTTGCTCAACACCAACTACGCCGATTTCTCGTTTCTCTTCACCCTTCACTGTGGCGAGCCTCGCAATTCCCATCTCCGGCAGGAGTATCTTGCGGTCCTAGAGACCAACCACCGCACGCCCTATTTCCTAAATCTCCATTACCGCGATGTGGCGCACACCATGATCCTTGGCCGGACGGGCGCGGGAAAAAGTTTCCTTTTGAATTTCCTCATCACCAATCTTCAGAAATATGCTCCGCACACCTTCATCTTCGATTTGGGCGGGAGCTTTGAGAGCCTCACGCAGCTGTTTGCCGGCTCGTATGTCCGCGTGGGCCTCGAATCCCAGGATTTCAAGATCAACCCATTTTCGCTGCCGCCGACCAAGGAAAACCTCGATTTTCTCGCTCTGTTCCTGAAGGTCCTGATTCAGGGCAACCGGCCGGGCGAACTCGACCCTGCCACCGAACGCGATCTCTTTCATCAGGTGGAAAACCTTTATGAGGTGGACCCGGCGCTGCGCACGCTGGGCGTGCTTGCGAATACACTGGGGCACGACGTTGCGAGCCGACTCTCGAAGTGGACACGCGGCGGCCAGTTCGGCTTTCTCTTCGATAACGCCGAGGACACGATTTCCTTTTCGCGTTTCCAGTGCTTTGACTTCCAGCGCATGAGCCAGTACCCGGAACTTCTGGAGCCGTTGCTCTTCTACATCCTGCATCGCGCCAACGCCGTAATTGCCGACCGGCAGATTACTTCCGTTTTCAAAGCCTTCTTCATCGACGAGGCGTGGGTGTTTTTGAAAAATCCGGCCATCCAGCGATACGTCGTCGAGGCCCTCAAGACCTGGCGCAAGCACAACGCCGCCATGATTCTCTCGACTCAATCGCTCGACGAACTCAAACGCTCGGACATCCTCGACGTAATCATCGAGAGCTGCGCCACGAAAATCTTCCTCGCGAATCCCGACATGGACCGCGATCTGTACCGCAGACAGTTCCACTTGAACGAAACCGAAGTCGAACTCATCTCGGGCCTCATCCCCAAACAGCAATTCCTCATAAAGACTCCGGAGTTGGCGAAGGTCGCCAATCTCAATGTCGATGCCAAGAGTTATTGGCTCTACACGAACGATCCCTACGACAACAAGAAACGGAAAGAGGCGTTCGAGGTCCACGGATTCGAGAAAGGCCTCGAAATCCTAGCGGGAGGGCACTCGTGATTGTTCATTGCTCGCTTCAATCCTGGATGTCGGGGAGCGATCCCCTTTACACGTTCCTACCTCTCGCGCTGGCGGCACTTACCACCGCAATCATTTTCGGCGTGCAGCGGTTTGTCGGGCTCTGTTCCGATCACGACGAAAGTTCCCAGCAAGGCCAATCCACTTCAAAAGGAGCAAATCAATGAAACATATCTTTGACCGCCCGTCCCACACTTTTTTCCTCCGGCTGTTAATCGTTCTCGTTGTTGGTGCAGCCGTCTTTCACGCTTCGGCCACCCACGCCGCGACGGAAGAGGCCGCGCGTGTCGTGAAGTATTCGAAAGAGGATATTGTTCCCGTCCACGCCAAACTCCGGTTTTCAACGCTCATCGTTCTACCCGAGGACGAGGAGATTCTCGATTTCACTACCGGTGACAAGGAATTCTGGGTCATCAATGGCGCGCACAACCTCTGCTACGTCCACCCGGCCCAGGCCGGCATCCGCAGCAATCTCAACCTCATCACCGCGAGTGGACACGTCTATTCGTTCTTGCTCACCGAAATCAGCAACCAGCCGAATGCCGAGCCCGATCTCAAGCTCTTTGTAGAGCCGAAAGAAGCCTCTGGTATCGCGATCAACAGCGGGCTGCGTAGCTATGTCAGTGCTGGCGAAGCCCAGGCGTACAAGAAGGAACTCGAAAGCCTCCGCTCCCAGACGGTCGAGCAGATACACGCTGCGCAGGCTCAGTCCGCCGACCAGATCAACCATTTCCGCTCAACCTACCCAACGAAGCTCCAGTTCGACTATCTCCTCGACCCGAAAGCGGGCCGCGAGCCATTCCTGGTTTCCGCCATTTACCACGACGATACCTTCACCTACATCAAGTGTGCCGCGCGGGAAAAGCCCGCTCTCTATGAAATCAAGGACGGCAAACCAAACCTGATCTCCTTCCAATTCGAGAACGGCGTCTACATCGCACCAAAGATCATCGACAACGGCTACCTCGCCATCGGCAAAAAGAAGCTGCCGTTTGCCCGTCGCGTGGCGGGGAACTGAGGGCCGCAGAATGAATCAACCCACGCAACCCGCTCAGGTTCAGGAAAAAGCGCCGAAGCCGCAAGGCCTATTGCCGAAGAACGTCCAGTCTTGGCTCCTCATCGGAGTGGCCTTTCTCATGGTCGCCATCATGTGGCTGACCGGGGGCAAAAAACCGCAGACGCCAGCCAAAGCAGCGTCCTCCGCCGCGCCTGTGCAGGCGCCCCTCGAAGTCAACGAATCCAAAATCGTCGAGATGCAGAACCGCATTCAGGATTTGCAGCGCCAGCAACTTCTCGCCCAGACCGCACTCGCTCAGCAGACCCGCTCCCTCGGAGTTGCCGCGCATGATGCGGCGGAACCTCAGCAACCTGGCGCCGTTGGAAGCAGTGAACAGCGCCCAGAAGAGGACCCGATCCAGGCGGAACGGAAGCGGCGTGCCTACGTGTCGCTATTCTCCTCAAACGTCGCCCTGAGTTACCGGAAAACTCCCCCGAACTCGACGGCCTCGGCAACCGAAAATCCGATTGCCGCCGCGTCTTCGCCCCCTCCGACTCCAGACGCACTACAGCTCCCCCAACTCTTGAAAGAGATGCAGTCCAATTCGATTTCCCCCGCGCCCGTCCGCAACGATTCCGCGGAAGCAACACATGACCGAAAGGAGGAAGTCAAAAATCCTGCCGCCGTGTCGGCCACCTCCGCTAATGCGGCGGCAGGAAAAACCTACGTCCTGTTTGAAGGAACCATCCTCGAAACCGTTCTCATCAACCGTCTCGATGGGGGCTTTGCCGGCCCCGTCGAGTGTCTGCTCTCCACCGACGTTTATTCCAACGACCGCCAGCACCTACTCATTCCCGCAGGAGCGAAACTTCTTGGTGAGACCAAGAAGGTGGATACCTTCGGCCAAACACGTCTCGCCGTTGTGTTCCATCGCGTACTCATGCCCGACGGATATTCCGTAAGCCTCGACCAATTCAAGGGTCTCAACCAGATCGGGGACACCGGTCTCCGAGACCAAGTCAACAACCATTACCTTCGCATCTTCGGTGTGTCGCTTGCCGTTGGCGCGCTTGGGGCCGTCAGCGAAGCGGGCACCGGAGGGGCACTCAACGCAACGGGTGGCGATCTCATGCGCCAGGGCTTCGCCGTCAGCACGGCTCAGTCCGCAGCCCAAATCCTCGACAAATTCCTAAACATCATGCCCACGGTGACGATCCGCGAAGGGCACCGCGTCAAAGTCTATCTCGCGGGCGATCTCGCATTGCCCGATTACCTCAACCACAAAATGCCTTCCGACCTTTGAAGGCAAGAAAGATAAGGATAAAAGCTCGATGAAAAAGAAGATTCCGGCAGTTCTCTTAATCTTGATTCTCTGTGTCGGCACCGCGTCCGCGCAACTCGGCAGCGGGATCGTGTACGACCCCACCAATTACCAAAACGCGCTGCTCCGCTACCAACAGCTCCAGCAGCACCTTCTGCAATTGCAAAAAAGCTACAACCAGATCACCAACCAACTCAATCTCGCCATGCAGATGGCCACCTTCATCCGAAACATGCCGGCTCGTTACCGTGCTCTGTTCTCGCAATGGCGAAACGTAACCTCGCTCAACTCCTTCGGGAACACCGTCTCGTGGATCAACGGCATCAACACCGGCGTACTGCCCAACATCAACATCGGCTACCAGAAGTCCACAACCCAACTGCTCCCGTACAGCCCGGACCATCTCTCCGGGATGGACCCTTTTGAGTTGGAACGCGTGCAATCGCAATATGCAACCGTTCAGCTCGTAGACGGCGCCAACATCAACGCCATGGCCACCATCGGCTCCATCCGGGGCAGTGCCCAGGATATCCAGACACAGATCGGCAACCTCGAACAGGACTCGTTCTCCAGCGACTCTAGTCTCAATAGCGAAGTCTCCGTTCTAAACAAGATCAACGCGGCGGGGGTCATGACACTCCGCACCGTCCAGGACTCGAACAAACTCCTCGCGTCCCTTCTCGAAATGCAGACCATCCTTGCCAAGCAGCAGCGCGAATCGACAACTAACTCCATCAACGCCGACATCCAGCGCCAAGCCAGCCTCGCCGCCAACATGACGCAGATGACCGGCACCCTGACCAATTCACTTCAAACCTTCCGCATGCCGTGAGTGTGCGGAGATAGACGCCCGAGTGTCGAAGGAGCTGACGGCAGTGCAAACCGACTATCTGCAGTACATCTTCCAAGCCATCAACACCTTGCTCACCCAGAACCTCGGTTTCTTCGACGCTATGGGCCAGAATCTGTTTCGTTCGTTCGCCACAATTCTCATCGCGTGGTACGGCATCAAATCCGCGCTCTCCGCCGCCAGCGGCCGGTATGCGTTCCAGTTCGATCATTTCGCGAGCTTGCTCCTGACCATCAGCTTCGGTTTCGCGATGGTCAATTACTACAACGCGCCGATTCCGGGTGTCGGCGTCAGCTTCCATAATCTCGTCACCAATGAAGCGCAATTCTTGTCGGGCCAGATTGATCAGGCGCAACTCCAGAATGTCATTACCCAAGTTGCGGACTTCGAGTCGCGCATCGATTCGCCGACTTGGGGCGATATCTTCGGAACGGCCATCTATGTCGTCGTAACCATCCTGCTCGCCGCGGCCCAGGCCGTGGCGATTGTGGTCATCGCGTATGGATTCATTGCCACTGCGGTCTGTGTCCTGGTGGGGCCGGTCTTCATACCATTTTTCATTGTTCCAAAGATGGAGTGGCTCTTCTGGGGCTGGTTCCGCTGTTTCATCCAATACGCCTTCTATCAGGTCATCGCCGCAGCCGTGGTTTATATCATTGGAAACCTCATGCTCGGTGCGTTGCGCCTCCCACCTGCGGGCACCCTTTCCACCGTCCAGCTCATCGCCTGGTTCCCGGTCCTCTTTATTACGTTTCTCGCTTCCATCTACACCCTCTTGAAGGTGCCTGCCCTGACCAACCACATCTTCAGCGGCACGGCGGGTGGATCCTCTGCAGCGATTGTGGAAAGGCTCTTCGGATGAACAACGACGCGAGTTTCAACGATGCCAAACGCCTCTATCTCGAATCTTGCGGTGATCCCATGGTGACGAATACCTATCTCAAGATTGCTCTCGCTTTGCTGTCCGTTGTTTGTGTGGCTCTGGCCCTCATCGATCTCAGGACCATTCGCACCTTCCAGAACTTTCGCCCGCTGGTGATCCGAATTGACGACTTGGGTCGCGCCGAAGCTATCAACTACCACAACCTCGAATACAAACCTCAGGACGCCGAGGCGAAGTATTTTCTCTCCCAGTTTTGCACCCTGTATTACCGCCGCAACCGCTACACGATTCAGGATGACTTTTCGAAGTCGCTCTACTTCCTTGACGGCAAGCTGGCCAACGGCATCCTCGACGCCTACCGCAAGGACGACATCATCAAGAAATTCATTACCAACACCGCGGCCCCCGAGATCGATGTGGACGTAAAGAAAGTCGCGCTCGAAGAGATGCAAACCCCGCCCTTCCGCGCACGCGTGGACTTCTACATGGTTTATTACTCGCCCGCCGACCATAGCGAGCTGAAACGCGATCTCTACACCGCGAACTTTGTGTTCCTTTTCAAATCTCGCGTCCCCAACGAACTCATCCCAATCAATCCCCTGGGCCTGAGCATTACGTACTTCCGGGAAGACCAGGCGTTCAAATGAGAACCGGAGTCCACACGCAGCCCCAAGAGGTCGCTGGCGGACGCCTCGCATCCTCGGCCCAACCTCCGCGCGCCACTTCCGTCTTTCCTCATCGACTTTCGGCCTCGTTTACGCCACAGCCCTTTCCCTTGGACCCTGCCACCGGAACAAACGGCGCGCTTCTGGAGGGCCTCCGGTGCTTAACGGCTTCCCGCCCGCTCCCCACTGAGTTTCAAGGAGACACGGAGCCCGGATTTTCGATCACCGCAAAGGGACTGAAATGATCGCCAACGCCCTGCTATTCACCGTCTTCCTCTTGCTAGGCTACGGATTTTGGCTCCTCGATCAGTTGAAGTTCATGGCTCGCTACAAAGCAGTCCTGTTCCACGCTTATGGAACGACGATTCTCGTCTTCCTCGCCGTGCTGTTCGTGAATCTGTTTGGCGCTGCGCTCGCCATCGGACGGAGGTTCTTCCTGAAGAATACGGGGCGCAAACTCTCACACCTCGACAAGCAATTCAACGTTAGCCACTCAGACCTGCCCGTGCCCCTAAACGAGGAGGATTTCAACTAGTGTCGCGCGACACTTTTTCCTACGACCCGCAAGACTCCGGCGACGTGCGCGACACGTCCGCGCGCTCCTCCGCCCGCCCACGCAGATCGACACCTCCCGACACGCGAGACACCACGAATCCATTGCCGGACGGTCCTGGTCGAGCCGATAGCACCGAAACTCGGGAACACGGCTCCAGCCGCGAGGAACGGCATGAATCACCTCGCGCCTATTACGTCCGGGACCGAGCCTATCTCCTCCGCGATTCCGAAATGCATTCCCTGAAGGAAATCGGAAAGTTCCGCGTAATTCCTGTGACGGACCTGGCGAAATACGCCTACGGCGGTGACCGCGAACAAATGGAAAAGGACATTCGCGACCTCGCACGACAGTCCTTGCTCCGCGACAAGACTCTTGAAATCTCACAAAAGAAGACTCTGCGAGTGGTGACGCTCACGAAGGCTGGTCACCGCCTTCTCACGAAGACCAGTCAACTACCCGACAATCAGCCCATCTACCACGGTTTGGTGAAACCCCGCGAAGTCAAACACGATGCCGATCTCTACCGCCTCTATCAAAAAGAGGCTGCCCGCATCGAGCGCGCCGGAGGCAGCCCCGTCCGTGTGCTTCTCGACTATGAAATCAAGCGTAACCTGAATCGCGATCTGGCTCTTTTAGGACCGGAAAAGGACGACCCGAAGGCAAAGGAACGAATTGCCGCGAAGCACGCTCTTCGGGTTGTAAATGCAAAGATTCCCATTCCTGATATGCGCGTCGAGTATGAGACCCGGGACCTTGAAATGCGTCACGTGGATCTGGAACTGGCGACACGCGACTACAGGCCGCGCGCCATGGCGGAAAAAGCCGCCGCGGGCTTCTCGCTCTATGGGCGCTCGGAGGACGCATCGCGTTTGCGCCGCGTTCTCGACGAACGCGAAATCACCGCAGGAATCCTCAAACTATGAACATCGCCCCTGTCCATCTCGATGCTCTCCAGTCCCTCGGCTATACCGAAGCAGAAGCCCGTTTTCTCTACGTCGTAGCCACGCATTCCGGCTACTTCGTGGCACGTCAATTCCTCGCGTTCACCGCCACCCATTGGGGATACCGAACCAACACCTTCTGGAGCAAACTTCACACCAAGAAACACGCCCGGACCGAACGCTTTCCAAAGAGCGGAACGGTGTATCACCTGTTTGCGCGCCGGGTCTACCGGCAGATCGACCGCGAGAATATTCGTAACCGTCGTGAGCACGAAATCGAATACATTCGACGCCGCATCGGAATGCTCGATTATGTTCTCTCCCACCCACAATGGAAGTACCTCGAAACGGAACCGGAAAAAGTCGCCTATTTCTGCAATCAACTGAAAATCCTCAATCACTTCCTTCCCTCTAAGATCTATCACGGCCAGAAAACTTCCCAGCCGACCGTTCGCCATTTCGTCGATAAGTTTCCTATGTTTCTCGGTAACGGTGCCTCTTCCCCTGTGGTGACGTTTACCTATATCCACGGGTCAGAGGCAAACCTCACCGAATTCGTGCACCACCTTGAGACCTACCTCCCGCTCTTCCGGCAGCTTTCCGCCTTCCGATTCCTCTATCTGGCGAGAGTCGATTCCCATTTCCAGAAGGCCAAGGAACTATTCGATTCCCTCGTGGCGATTCCGCTTGGGTCGGACGTATCGGCAGACCTGCTCCGCTATTTCCAAATTCGCAAGGCGTGGGACCTTGGCCGGTACACATCCTTGTCCGAGGCCGACCTGATTTTCCGCAATCAGGCGAAAGCCCGTTTTGGCGGTCAACGCTTCGAGCATCTCTATCGCGGATGGAAAACGTCGCGAGTGAGCGACTCCGACATCAGCCAGGAGTTTGGCGGTAGCAATCGCCACGCGACAGTCCATTTTGCAGCCGAGGTGCTTTTTCTGTATGCAGTTCCTGGACAGGAAGCTGAGGAAAAAAACTGAAGAGTGTAAGGACTACACCCTTCAGGCTCGTCTTCTGCAAGTTCTTCAGTCTGTGGCGCGAGCAATTTCTTTGAAGCGTAGGAGATAGGGAAGCGATGCAAGCGAAAGTCACCGTGGAAAAAACACCAAAACGGGCGGGAGCGACCCCACTTTTTCGGCTTTCAGCCGCCCAAAAAGTTCGTGGGGTCGCTCCCGCCCTGCGGCACGGTAAATCGTGCCGGCTGTTTTTTCCACGGTGACAGGGAGTCGGAAGGAAACACAAATCAACAGAGGAGAAACACAATGCCAATCGTTAAGAAAGCACCAGGGATCATGACTCGTGAAGTGAAGCTCGAAGAGCCGGTCAACGAACTGCTCGAAGATTACGCTCGGTTCATTGAGAGCAACGCCGACCACGTCGTCAATGCCGTGATCAAGAAAGTGCTCTGGCGGGATCAGGACTACCGCAAGTGGCGCGAAGCGCGCCGCACGGCCCAGCCCGGCTCCGACAAGTCCCAGCCTGCCGAAGCGCGAGCGAGGGCCTGATGCAACGAGCACTCGAATCGCGCGGCTTCATCTCGGCCATCCTCGCGATGGCCCTCGGTGCGTACCTGTTCTACACGCATCCCTTTCCTGAGGAACAGATCTTTCTTCGTGTCATTGCCTTTCGTGCTCCGCAAGCCTTCTTGAGCTTCAAATACCTCTATTACGTGCTCCTGTTCACCACCCCCTTCCTCGCCTGCTCTACCGCGCTCTCCGGCCTCTATATCTTTACGCTCAAGGCTCGCCACCACATCTCGCCCGGTCGCCTCCCGAACTATCCCGATCCCAGTACGAGAGACGATCTCTTTCTTGTCGTCGGGGAAGTGCACGACCCCCGCAAGCCCGTGCCTGCCAAGGCTCCCTATTGGCTCACGATTCCCGAGCGCGGTTTGTTCACCGGAATCGCCATCTTGGGAGCCATTGGCAGTGGAAAAAGTTCGTGCGCAATGTATCCCTTCGCCGAGCAAATTCTGGCATACAAAGCGGGCGACAAAGAGAAGCGCATTGGTGGCTTAACCCTCGAAGTCAAAGGGGATTTTTGCCGCAAGGTAAAAGAGATTCTCACCCGGCACGGCCGGGCTGAGGATTACATCGAAATCGGCCTCGATTCCGAGTATTGCTACAACCCTCTTCACAGCGACCTTGACGCCTACGCGCTCGCGTACAACATCGCCTCGCTCCTGAACAATCTCTTCGGCCGCGGCAAGGAACCCTTCTGGCAACAGGCGTACACCAATCTCGTCAAGTTCATCATTCTTCTTCACAAGGCCGCCTACGACTACGTGACCTTCTTCGATGTCTACCAGTGCGCCATCTCTCCGCCGCTGCTCCAAGAGCGGATCACGGAGGCCGAGGATATCATTCTCGGACATCACTACGTGGCCGTTGCGCCGCAGGTTTATGGCGAGCGTACCGCCGACCTCGCTGGACTCGGGTTCGTACACGATGAGACCCATGATCGCTTTCTCGCTCCAGCCACTCCCGAGCTGCGGGATCTATTAAGGACCCGCGGCATCCCATTCGAGCCTCGTGTGGCTCATGACCCGGCCCGCGCCAATCCCGAAAAGCTGGCCCAACTGCAAGCTGTACAGCGATGGTTCAATGACGACTGGAAACGGATCGAGCCCAAGCTCCGCACCTCCATTGTCGAGGGTGTGTCCGTATTCCTTTCGCTCTTCGATGACAACACCAAAGTAAAACGGGTCTTCTGTCCAAAGAAGGAGTGCTACGACCCTCAAAAAAACGCCAACAACCAGTTCGGCAAGCCCTTGCCTTCGTTTACCTGGCTGATTGAGCGGGGTTTTTTGTGCGCGCTCAATTTTCCCATCGGCATGAATGCCGGCTTAGCCAAGGCTTTGGGCGTGATGATGAAGCTCGATTTCGAGCGTGCCGTCCTCAACCGCGTGCCCGAAATGGAAGCCCATCCCGAGCGCTATTTCCGCCAAGTCCTGTTCCTCTGCGATGAGTATCAGTATTTCGCAACCGTTGGTGAGAGCGATCCGACCGGGGACGAGAAATTTTTCAGTCTCTCCAGGCAGCCGAAGTGTATTCCGATCGTCGCGACGCAGAGCATTAGCTCGCTGAAATCCGCGCTGCCTGCCGATAGCTGGCGAACGCTCCTCCAGACCTTCCGCACGAAGATTTTTCTTACGTTGTCGGATGACTTTTCCGCGACCACGGCGAGCCAGCTCTGTGGACGCGAAGACCAGCTCAAGGTTAGCTACAGCCTGTCCGAAAGCGGGCACGACACCAAGGTCAGTTGGCTCACCGGCAAGGCCCTCTCCCACAAAGCCAATATCATGGCCTCTAAGAGCTACAACACCCAGAACGACTACCGCTTTGACATGAAGACCTTCATGGAGTTGCGCAACGCCCAGTCCATCACGGTTGCTTATGACGGGCTCAACCCGATTCCCCCCATGTTTTGCTACCTCAAACCCTATTACAACGACCCGAACGATTCGTACTTTCTCCAGCTCGCCGAAGGGAAACTCTAATGAACGGATTCGAGGTGATCCTGCCGTTTCTGAAGCCCATCGAGCACCTCATTCTCGACGATTCGATCAGCGAGGTGATGGTGAACGGTCCGGACCGCGTGTTCATCGAAAAACAGGGCTTCCTGCAGCAGGTGCCAGGGGTGTCTCTCGGGGAACGATCCCTCATGGTGGCCGTGAAAAATATCGCCCGGCGTCTCGGGGACGACATCTCGGAATCCAAGCCCATTCTCGATTCGCGGTTGCCCGATGGCAGCCGCGTCGCCGCGGTCATTCCGCCGTGCAGTCTTGGCGGCGTAACGCTTACGATCCGCAAGTTCAACACTCGCCACTTCGAAATGGAGGATCTGATTCGCGAAGGGACGCTCGACCGCGCTCTCGCGAACCACCTCGAAGACTACGTACTTGCTCGCAAGAATGTACTTATTTGCGGTGGAACCGGCACTGGAAAATCGACCCTACTTTCGATCTTGGGGAAATTCATTCCCCAGGAGGAACGTGTGCTCGTTATCGAGGACACGGCCGAACTTCAATTGCCGCAGCAAAATCTTGTCCGCTTTGAAGCACGCCGGGAGCAGAATGGCCTTCCGGCAGTGGCCATCCGCGATCTCCTAAAGGCGGCCCTCCGGCACCGCCCGGATCGTATCGTTTTGGGGGAGGTTCGGGGAAGCGAAGCCTTCGATCTTCTGCAACTTCTAAACACAGGACATTCGGGCACGCTGTCCACGATTCATGCAAGCTCCGCCCAGCAAGGCCTCGCGCGCTTCACCAGTTGTGTTTTGCAGAGCGGCGTCGAGTTACCTTTCAGAGCAATTAAAACGAACATCGCAGATTCGCTCAATGTCGTCATTCATGTCGAGCGCCGGCCTGGCCGCAGATACATTTCCGAAGTCCTTCTAGTCAACAGCTACGACCCGGACTCGGACCTGTTCGACTACGGCGCAGTATTCCTTGCAAAGCAGGACCACACGTGAGTGTGGATAGCAAATTCGTGCCGCGGGCTCTGACTCCTTCGGAGTATGTCCGGGAGCTGTTCGGGCCTGAGGACAACACCGCGATCTTGGTGCGGCATCGCTCCACGGGCCACACAGTCCAGACCATCGCCAAGGCCGAAGCCATTGCGAGCCCTGGCTTTCAATCTTGGCTAGCGAATCAGAACGCAGCTGGTTCCGACATATACGTGGGAATGAATCCAATTAAAGACGGAGCGTACAACCGCACCAAAAGAAATGTAAAGGATATCCGGCACGTTTATCTCGACCTCGACAAAGAGGGTAGTAAGGCTCTCGACGCAATAAAGAATTCGCCCGATGTCCCAACACCAAACTTTGTCCTCGATACCTCTCCTGGCAAGCATCAAATCGTCTGGAAAGTGAGCGGATTCAGTCAAGATGAAGCCGAGGCTCTCCTCCACAGTCTCGCAAACAAATTCGGTGGCGATCTCGCGGCAACCGACTCCACGCGCGTGCTGCGTTTGCCTGGGTTCGCCAACCGAAAACTCCAAGAGAAATTCGTCGTCCAAGCGCGCCAGGAAAGCAACGCAGTCTACACGCTCCGCGATTTCACGATTGATGAGGATTCGCCCGAAGCGCCTCGACACTTTGGCGAGGCCCAAGAACGAAGACGGACCGTTCCCAGCGACCACAAAAGCCAATCCGAACGTGATTGGGCTTACGCGAAGCGCGCCCTCGCCCGGGGCGATGATCCCGAAGTCGTGATCCAGCGCATCGCCGACTACCGCTCAGAAGACAAAGACGATCCAAACTATTACGCGCGGCACACCGTGACGAAGGCTCAAGCGGAACTCGCGCGCGCGAGCACCGTCGAAAGGCCTGCTGAAGGTGATCGAACACAAACAAAGGAAGTCAGAATTGACCACTGAGGGTCGGCCAAACCCTTCGCAACGTGACCGGGCTTCCGATAGCGCGGAAGCTGCGGTAGTGCCGAAACTGCTGACCACTGACGACGTGGCGGTGATGACGGGACTCTCTCCGGAAACCCTCGCCCAATGGCGCTGGCTCAAGAAGGAAATTCCCTTCGTCCGGCTGGGCAAGAAATGTGTTCGCTATCGGCAAAGCGATATTGACGCGTGGCTTGAGAAGAGGCTAGTGTCGGTTACCTCGGGGGAGAACCCCTGAAACAAAGGAGGTAACTTTGGCGGTCCATAAATGCGGAAAAGTTTTCTACTATGACTTTGTGTTCGGCGGTCGCCGATATCACAAGTCAACCCGCATGACCAACGAAAGGGCGGCAGAACGAGTTGAATCAGTTTTGAAAGGAGAACTGGTCCAAGGAAAGAACGGTCTGCGGCCCTACAAGCAACCACCACTGTTTGGGGAATATGTCGAAACGTTCCTCAAACGAATCGAGAAACCCCTGGCTCAAAACACGATCGATCTGCACAACAACAGCCTCAAGTCCCTGTTGAAGCTGTTTAAACGCAAGTTCCTCGATCAGATTTCGAGAAGCATGATTGAGGACTTCAAGGCCGGTCGAGCCAGGGAACTGAAGAAGGGAAGCAAAACGCAGCTCGTGTCGCCGGCTACTGTGAATCGGGAACTTAGCACGCTCAAAAAGATCCTGAACATGGCCGTCGATGACGAGCTCATCACGATCAATCCCGCCAGGAAAGTGCAACCTTTCCCGGAGGAAATTCCAGACGTTCACATCCTGTCGTTCGAAGAGGAGCTCAAGTACTTGGCGCTTGCGTCAGAGCCCCTCAAGAGCGTCGCCATCGTCATGCTCGGACAGGGAATGCGGCCGGACGAAGTCTTTCGAATGACGTATTCGAACCTCGACTTCTTCAACCGGACGATCCTGATCGTGCGTGGAAAAACCAAAAACGCCAAACGTTCTCTGTCGATGTGTCAGGAGGTGTTTGAACTCCTGAAGCAACGCCGGCAGAAACGACCCAACGACTACTGGGTTTTTCCGAGTTCCCGAAAACCCGGTGCTCATCTTGGTTCCGTCCGTAAAGCCCATGATCGCGTATGCGACGACTTGGGATTGCGCGGGGCCATGGACGTCTACAACCTGCGTCACACATTTGCCACCCGATCCATTCTGTCCGGGACCGATGTCACCATTCTGCAAAAGATCCTTGGGCATTCGGAGATCGGGATGACGATGCGTTACGTGAAAATCGCGGAGCATTACAAAGTGGAAGCAGTCGTGAGGCTTGAGAAGTATCGAGCCGTGCAAATGCAGGAAGCAATGGTGAGAATGCAGCAAGAAGAGGAAAAGATGGGGATGTTGCAGTAGAGTCCCCTGAATTTTCACCATAGTGAGGGGAAGGACTTTTTAGAGATGCCTGTAAGTCGCAGAAAAGATTGGTCGGGGCGCCGAGATTTGAACTCGGGACCTCCTGCGCCCAAGGCAGGCGCGCTACCAGGCTGCGCTACGCCCCGACATCAAGTGCACTTTTCATTCTAAGGCAACACCGAAGCTTCTGCCTAGCGCAACGATCAGCGACACTTTCAAAACAAACCGCTGACGAAAAAGAGGGAATTTGAAGGTCACAAAGCAATTCTTGTACTTCCCCGTTTGCGTTACATTCGCGTTCTAAATCCCCTTGCGCTACGATGAGACGTGCTCACGCCAGCTTCCGGGGAAGCGCCTTCGAAAGGAAATGGAATGAAACGCGGGATTCTAGCCGTTTTGCTTGTCGTCACAGTATTGTTCGCGGTCGCCTGCAAATCGAAAACCGGTGAAAAGGAAGCCATTCGCTCGGGAGTCATCAAGCATCTCACCGAGTTGAACATGCTCAACCTGAACAATATGGACGTGAACATCACGCAAGCCACGGTGAACGGCAACCAGGCTCAGGCGCAGGTGGAGATTCGCGCCAAGGGCGGCGACCCAAGCGCCAACGCGATGCAGATTGGCTACTCCCTCGAAAAGCGCGGCGAAGAGTGGGTGGTGCTGAAAAGCACCGGCATGGGAGGCGGAATGCAGCATCCAGGCCCGGGAGAAGCGCCACCGGCCGGCGCCGCGTCTGGCGCAATGCCGCCGGGGCATCCGAATGTTACGGGCGGCAGCGGGCAAACGCCGGGCACGCATCCCGATTTCAACGCGATCTTGAATAGCGCGCCGAGCCAGCAGCCGAACCCGCAGACTCCACCACCGCCCGCCTCAACAAGCAAACCCTGACGATTGCCACTCTGACGTGCTAGCCGAACCGGCCGTTTCGGACCAATGGGGTAGCGCCGGCATCCTGCCGGCAAGCGTTCGCATAAAATAATCCTCGCCGACTGCAGGCCGGCGCTACTATTTACTGCGCCGCGTCCGCAGATTCTCAAGTACTCAATGTACTTACGAGAAGAGCGGCTAGACTGTCTTGTCTTTTGAATAGCAAAGCGATTCCAAGTTGCACTCGGCGCACTTGGGCTTGCGCGCGGCGCAGACGCGGCGGCCGTGCCAGATGAGCTGGTGAGAAAACTTGATCCATCTATGTTCTGGGATCACCTTCATCAAGTCCTGCTCGATCTTTTTGGGATCGTCGTTGCGCGTCAGGTCGAGCCGCTGCGAGAGCCGGATCACGTGCGTATCCACCACCACGCCGCTGGCGATTCCATAAGCTGTACCGAGCACGACGTTGGCCGTCTTTCGCGCCACGCCGGGCAGCGTCAGGATCTCTTCCATTGTGCGCGGGACCTCACCGCCGAATCTCTCGATCAACCCCTTGCTGGCGCCCATGATGGACTTCGTCTTATTGCGGAAAAATCCGGTCGGCCGGATCTCCTTCTCGAGTTCTGCGGGAGACGCATAGGCGAAATCCTCCGGCTTCGTATATTTCTTGAAAAGCTCGCTTGTCACCTGGTTGACGCGCACATCGGTGCACTGCGCCGAAAGAATCGTAGCGATCAGCAACTGAAACGCATTCGAATAATTCAATTCGCAAGTAGCGTCCGGGTAAGCAGCATCCAGCCCCGCCAGAATCGCAGCCACCCGCTTCGGGTCAGTGCCCGCTGCAACTCCTGCCGGTTTCCTGGTCGCTGGCTTTTTGCCCGAGGCTTTCTTCACGGCTTTCTTCTTGCCGCTCTTCATTTGTTTCTTCGCTGCCATCTCCCCCTCTTCTCCGCGAACTCTGTGGAACCTCTGTGCCCTCTGTGTTGAAATCTTATCTCTTCACTCCAAAACTTCCAGCAACCGCCGGAACGCCTTTCCCCGATGGCTATGCTCGCTCTTCTCCTCCGCCCGCAATTCCGCAAAACTCTTCTCCAGCGGCGGAAAGAAAAACACCGGGTCGTAACCAAAACCCTCCGCCCCGCGCGGCGCCTCCAGAATCTCCCCGTCCACCTTTTCCGAAACAACCGCAATAGCCCGGCCAGCCCGAACCGCCGCGATCACGCAAACAAAGTACGCGCTTCGGTTCGCGCCCTCCAGCCTCTTCATCTCAAAAAGCAGCTTGGCAATTTTCTGCTCGCTGCTGGCGCTCGGGCCAGCATAGCGAGCCGAGAGCACGCCCGGCGCTCCACCCAATGCCGGCACAACTAGCCCCGAATCATCGGCGAACACAATCCCATCGTACCCGCGCGAATAGTAAAACGCCTTGCCCGTGGCGTTTTCCGCAAACGTCGGCGCCGCTTCCTCA
>Ga0206814_10152_pt1 | contig 19657 bp, 12 predicted proteins | sample Alteio_BWOrgCont_90_FD_152850 | JGI IMG/M metagenome (GOLD analysis project Ga0206814, IMG submission 152850) | Enriched cells from forest soil in Barre Woods Harvard Forest LTER site, Petersham, Massachusetts, United States -... | ecosystem: Environmental > Terrestrial > Soil > Temperate forest >...
AATAAAACCTGGAAGGTGCTTTTGAGCATCTCTGAAGGGCCCCGTTACCACTTTGGAAAAGTCAGCGTTCTTCTTCAGGGGGACTCCACAGTGGCTTTTCCCCAGAATAAATTGAAGGCCAAGGAAGGCGAACCTTATCTGGAGGAAGACCTTTCCCTGGACCAACGTCAGGTTACGCGGATCTTCGGCAATGAAGGGTTCGTGCGGGTCCGTGTTACCGAAGAATCCACCCAGCACGATTCTGCCTACTCGGTCGACATCGTCTATCGCGTCGTCCGTGGCCGTGCCGTGGTGTTCGATACGCTGCTGATAAACATCCGCCGCGTACCTCCCATGGATTCTTTTGAAGGGCTTACCCGGGAAGACGCGTTGCGCGCCCTGGTTCCATATCATCGCGGAGACACTGTGCGCATTGATCCGAACGACCAAGTGATTGAAAAGCTGCAATCCACGGGTGTCTTCAACTCCGTGCGCCTGGAAGACAGCGCACTGTCTGGAAAAGAGGGAAGCGCTCTTGTCCTGAATGTCGTTGAAAAAGTGCCCGGCCACGCGAACACCTCCTTATTTTACGAAACCCAGTATGGACTGGGCATTTCGCAATCCGTGGTTCACTCCAATATTGCGGGCAGCATGAAGGAGGTCAGCCTGGGAACGGAATTCGCGCAGCACAAGCAAAATTTCACGGCCGGTTACGGCTCCCCCTTAATAGAGAATTTGCTGCTCCGTTTCGACGACAATGCGCTCGTGGAGTGGTATCAAGATCAGCTTCCGGGTGTCCCTCCTTTCTCGGGAGACTTCAACGCCTCCAACACGGCAAGCCTTTCGCACACCTTCAACTACTGGTTGCGGGGGGTGAGCAGCTTCGAACTCAACTACTTGGACCAGTTCGTCGTGGATACCGGAAGCACCACGCTGACCCGCGAAAAACTCAGCGCGTTGGATCTGGTGAATACCGCTTTCATTTCCTTCGTGGATCAAGATCTCAATCCCACTCGCGGAGTGCGCTATGCCTTGACATGGGGCAACGGAAGCCCCATAAACGGCTGGAGCGGGATAGTGAATGATCGCGCCAACTGGCTGCAAGTTCAGTCTTCCTACTACGACTATATCCCTCCCTGGAATCAATTCAAAGTGGCCTTCCGGCTCGATGGGGGGCGCTTCTTTGGAAATGGCGAAGAAGATGCCGATCGTTTTTTCCTCGGAGGACCCAATAGCATCCGCAGCTATGATTTTGAGCAACTCTGTCCGGACGCCCCCCCACCCTCCGTAGGCGCCTGCCCGCTTACACAAGAACCCTTGGAGCCCGCTTACTTCCTGGTATCCGCCGAACTTCGCATTTCTCCTTTTGATTTCTCCGTGATTGAGTCCCGCGGCTTTACCAAATACCTGAAACCCCTGGGGGTCGTGCCATTTGTGGACTATGGAAAAGTGTGGAACCTCTATGGCGACGACCATTTTTCTTTCACCCGCCGGTTTTTTACCACGGGGGACGGAGAGGGTGTCGCCTATGGAGGCGGGCTTCGATATCCGCTGCTCGGCATCTTTGACTTACGTCTGGATCTTGCCTGGGGCAGGCCCGGCGGCGACGGCTGGCCCGACGAATGGCTGGTGGATCTCTCCGAGGCGTTTTAAGGGGTTTGAATCCGTGAGAAATTTTCAATGACACACCCCCAGCCCCAGAGATCGCTGAAAAAGGGATTCCTTTTTGTATGGGATTTGATCCGGGAAACCTTTTCGGAGTGGGATAAGGACAATGTGTCCCGTTTGTCGGCGGCACTGGCTTATTACACCATTTTCTCCCTGGCTCCCCTTTTGATCCTGGTCGTCGCCGTCGCGAGCCTGTTTTTCGGGACCGGAACGGCGCGGCAAACCCTGCTCTATCAGGCGGGGAAAATCATCGGTCCGACCGGAGCACAATATCTCGGCTATTTAATCCAGGCCGCCAGCCAGCATTCTTCGGGTCTTTTGGCCTCGCTCTTTGGGATCGGGACCTTGCTCGTGGGCGCAACCAGCGGGTTCGTGGAATTGCAGCAAGCGTTGAACACCGTTTGGAAGGCGGAACCTCAGGGAAATGGCGTGCGTTATTTTATCCGCTATCGTCTGTTTTCTTTTGCGCTGATCCTGACCCTTGGATTTCTATTGCTGGCGATGGTGATCCTGAGCGCCATTCTCTCGGGCATGGACAAATATCTGTCCCACATCGTGCCGGCCTATTTTCATTACCTCACATATGCCAACATGGCATTTTCGTTTTCGATCACGCTGGTGCTGCTTGCGGCTATCTATAAGATCCTTCCGGACGCCAAAATTTTTTGGAGAGATGTTTGGGTCGGAGCCGCCGTAGCGGCGCTCCTTTTTTCCATTGGCCGCTATCTCATCGGGTTTTATTTGGGCCGAAGCTCATTCGCTTCGGTATATGGGGCAGCGGGTTCTTTTGCCCTCATTCTTTTTTGGATCTATTGTTCGGCTCAAATTTTCTTTTTCGGGGCCGAGTTCACGGAAGTTTTTTCGCGACGAAGCAAAGGAATCGTTGCTATTCGTGAAAAGCCTTCCGGCTAGTGGATCCGTTGGGCACTGCCGGAGGGCTTTATTAAAGAGGGCTAAAATCCGGTTACGCGCTGCACAAACCAATAAAGAGCAACAATGGTGATAACGGAACTGACCGGCACCACGACGCGCTTAAAATACCAGGGCTTGTGCCACATCCACCGGGTGAGCAAAAAGGCCGCGGTCACGATGGTCAGCTGACCCAATTCCACGCCCCCGTTGAAGCTTGCCAGAACGGGCCAGAATTTTCCGGGTGGCAATCCCAGGCCGCGCAAAGCGCTGGCGAACCCCATGCCGTGGATCAGTCCGAAAGCAAATACGACCATCCAACGCGAAGCCTTCACCTTGCGGAAGAAGATGTTTTCAAGTCCTATGATGGCGATGGACAAGGCGATGAGCGGTTCAACAATGCTTGAGGGCAGAGAAAAAACCCCCGACATGGCGAGCCCCAAGGTGACAGAATGCGCCACCGTGAATGCTGTAATCTGCCATAGCAGGGGCTTCATGCGCGTGGAGAAGAAGAAAAGACCCAGCACGAAGAGGATGTGATCCAGACCTTCCGGCAGGATGTGGGTGTAACCAAGACCGATGAATCGCAATATCAGGTTTTCTTGATGAGCCGCTTGTACCGACGGGGGCTGCCGGGTTTGCTGTATCAGGGCCGTAAGGGAATCCGGGGAGATATATAAGTGCAAGGTGCGATCCAAACCCAGCCAGTGGCGTACCAGCAAAGTGTCGTGCCAATACAAGGACACTTCAGAAATGGGCTCTATTCCAAATTCCGCAAAAAGTTGCACGGTAACATCGAGTTTCTTACGCGATTGGGGGGGAAGAGTTCCTGCGTAAGTGATAATGTTATCCATGCTTCCAAAGGCGGCATCGTCGTGATAAAAACCGTCTTCCGGTCCCTTGCCATTCGGTTTCCAACGGAGGATTTTAAGGCTCTGCGGCTGGCCATCCACTTGAAGGATTACCCGCGAAAGCAGGTAATTGGAAGTCTTTTCCTGAAACAGTTGCGCCTGCGGGAGCGACAGGGTATCCGGTTGAAGAATGTCTTTGGTAACATTCATGATATCAGCATGATTAACATCAATGGCGACGGTAATGGTGCCGGGGTCCAAAATCTCAATAGAAACTTTTGAAGTTCCGGTAGGATGCGCTTGCACGAGTCCAATCCACAGAAGTGGAAGAAAGATTGCAAGTCCTCGAGAGAGCCTTTTCATGAAGAACCGGAAGATACCATTTAGTCGACTTTTAAAAAGTCTCTCTGAAAACCCGCCAATAAAAAAGCCGGCCTAAAAAAGGCCGGCTTTTTAGAGAATTTTGAGTGATTAGATTCCGAGCTCAAGCCGGACCAAGTAATACCAGTCCCTGCCAAAGATATTCGTGGCCGGCTCCTGAGTATAAACAAGGGCGCCTATGTCGTTAACACTAGGTAGCCTCATATCATCATCCGCCACCTGCGCATACACACTCAAACCTCTGATGACTTGCTTCTTGGCGTAGAATGCCCACTTCCATTTGTCGCGCGTTACCGCCTCGTTGTTCGGATCGAAATCATTCGGATCGTTCGTTAGAGCTCCCGTGTTGTCCACAAAATCATATGTCGGCAAACCATATTGGTAGGGATTGTAAACAGAGTTTGGAAATTTCGAATCATAATACTCGACCTGGAAGGAGAACACGTCGAGGAGCCGGAAGGCGGGCAGATTGATGCCCATCATGACCGGCATGCGCCTCCAACGATCATCGTAGTAGAACGGATAATTCTTTACTCCCAGCAAGCTCCATTCGCCAAAAATCCTTAGATCTTTCGGACCGAGCATCGGCATCGAAATGTAAGCCTTGGGATCAAAGGCAAAACGAGCCATGAGCTTGACGCCCATGAAGGTGTAATGCCCCGTCGTATCGTAGATGTACTCGGGATTGTAGCCAGGAGAACCTGGTGAAACGTTAAAATCGGTTTTGGTTTCACTCGGGTTATAAGTCGGGTTAGGGACGACATAAGCGTTACCGTATCCCCCATATTCTTGTTGCGCCTTGCCGTCAGTACTGTAATTCTCGTCCGGAGTAGTCTTGCTGGGCTGTACGGAAATGCAGTGACTGCAGGAAGCGCCAAAGCCAAATTCAACACCCTTCATCGGGGTCACGGAACCCACGTAAGAGGGGGATAGATCGTTCGTCGGCGGATAATCGTGTTCCTGGGGAAGCAGGAAATCGGATTGGAATTTTCCATCCCACAGAGACATGTTGAGCCGAACGCCTTGCATCATGTAATTCGCCTCGGAAAGCAGATCCCAACCTCCGGAAACCACATAGCCCGGATAGGTTCCGGAACGGAGCAGGAATTCTCCCAAATCCATGGCGTCTTCGTCATACTTGTACGGGAATAGGCCGGCCTGCAACGTGAATACGGGCTTCTCCAAATCTCCGAAAGTGTAAGTCAGGTCGGCCCGGCTGATGCCGGGACCAAAATTAGCCCGGGAGGAATAAGGGGTGACGCTACTAATGTCGGGAGATGCGCTGGGGCCCGGCACGGCATACCAATAAAGCCCTCCAACCCCGATTTTAATGTCCAGCCTCTTCTGAATGACGGCCTGTTCCGTAACCCAAACCGAAGTTCTCTGGATAAAATCATTGGCGGTGGGGGAGTGACTGTCAACGCCGATCTCGCCGCTTTTCAACTCCCCGCCGTCCACTTGGGTCGTCAGCGAAGTGGGAAAAATATGGACATTATCCGTGTCTGATCCAGAATCGGCATGGCCCGATCCAGAATCAGCATAGCCCACCCCAACGGCGAAACATAGGCTCAAGAAAGTGGATTTCAAAAACTCGCTGCGCATTCGACCTTCCTTCCCTTATGTCCGGTGATCTCAGATGCCGAATTGAAGGCGGACCAGGTAATAAAAGTCCAAGCCGTTGCGATTGGTCACAGGAACCATGGTGGGGAAGGGCGCTTCGTTGAGATAAATGGGGCGAAACTCATCGCTTGCAACCTGGGCGTAAATTTGAATGCCCTTGATGATTTCTTTCTTCCCGTAAATAGCCCATTTCCATTTCTCCCGGGCAACATCGGAAGCGTATTGCGCGGGAGTAATGCCGAGAGCGTTACCAGTAAGTGTGTTCCACGTTGGAACCTCGCTATAGTACAGACTGGTAAGATCGTCGGTGAACTGGGAGTTGTAATATTGTCCCTCGACGGAAAGCACGTCAAGAAGCTTGAAGGTGGGTAAATTGAAGCCCAGCATCCACGGCATGCGCTGCCAGCGATCGCTGTACATGTAACTGTAGTCCTTAACACCCAGCAAGGCCCACTCCCCGTAAATCTTCAGATCCTCCGGACCCAACAGAGGCATGGGCACGTAGGCCTTGGGATCGAATGAGAGGCTCGCCATGAGTTTGACACCTTGAAAAGTGTAATAGGAACCCGTATCGTACACGATGTCATACATGCCATTGGAAGAATTACCCTCCCCGGTGGAATCATAGGTGGCCGTCTTGATCACTTCGTTCTCCGGCTGATGCGGGGATTCCGCGCTGGGTTTGACCGAAATGCAGTGATTGCAATCGATGCCGGCACCGATTCGGACACCCGCGACGGGCTTTATCGTGGCCACATATGTGGGCGACACGCTGAAAAGAGGGGGAAGATCGTGCTCCATTGGGAGCAGAAAATCGGATTCAAACTTCCCGTCCCACAAGGAAAAATTCAAGCGAAACCCCTCCACGATGTAATCCGCACTGGCAACCATGTTCCAACCACCGGACACTAAATAACCCGGATAGGTTCCGGAGCGCAACAGATATTCACCGAGATCCTTCGCATCCTCATTGTACTTGTAAGGGAAATAGCCCATCTGTAATTGGGCCGTCGGATGATTTAGATCTCCAAAAGTGTAAACAGCCTGCGCCTGCGAAATTCCGGGCCCAAACTCCGTTTGGTTTGAAGCGGGGTCTCCATACCGTGTCGGCAGAGCATACCAAAACACCCCGCCTACGCCGACGATCATCTCCAAACGCTTGTTCACAACGGCATCTTGAGTGAGCCAGACGCCTGTTCGGTTGAAATAATCTCCTCCCAAATCGATTGAATTAAATGGGGGTTGCTCGGCCTCATTCGTTCTACCGCTGATGATCTGTCCGTTATCGAACTGCCCGGAGATCGAAACTGGCTTGAATTGAACTTCAGGTTCGTCTGCTTGAGCGGCGCCCCACAAACAAAGAAGGGAAAGCGTCAAAAGGGAACAAATTCGATCTTTTTTCATCCCATACTCCTCGAAATGGTCGTGATTCTCGGTTGCGGTATCCGAAATGGAGGCAAAAAAAAGAGACAATGTTAATTTAGGCCGAAGGATACATTTGTCAACTCAATTTTAAAGAATTTCGGCTTCGATGAGTTTGGTCCCACTTCGCTCTTTTAGCGTCTTAGCAAATTGTAAGATTTTGGTAAAGTGTTATTCGTTTGCCTTCCTATTGCGAAAAGATTTTCTTTTTCTCAAGCGAAAAAGGCCTTGTCGCCTTAATATTAAGGGGGTTACCTTGGTTAGATTGGGCTTAAAAAGGGGGATTTATGATGTCGTTGCGCAAATATATCGGGCTGGCCACTGTGCTGGCAATGGCGGTTTCCGTTTCAGCTAGAAAGCCAGGGCGTCCAGGTATCGATCGGCCCATCTATGTCGCTCAGTTAATGGGTGTAGGCCTCGCGTCGAATTACTGGCATACGAGCATACATACGGCCGGCGCGGTCATTCAAGCCATGCTTGCCAATCCGACGACTGAAGCCTATACCGGGTGTCCACCGGCCTGCCCACTTGGACCGACCATCACGCTGCCAGTGCCTGCAAAAGGGTTCGTCTATCAAGCGTTTGGCGACACGGGAACCAATAACACGCAAACGGGTGCCCCGACTGCCGCGGAAATTACGGCTTTTATGAATGCTTTAAAGGCGGATACCTTTGACGTGGTGATCGTTCACGCAGCCGTTCAGATTATGTCGGCATTCACCTCGGCCCAGCAGTTGGCCTTCAATGCTTGGTGGGATACCTCCGGCCTCATCACCTCGCATGCTAGCACGGACGACAACAAACTCGACATTTATGACCCTTGGGATACCACTCAGGGTGCGGTATTTTTGAACCACCCCAATGCCGACTTTAACGCCACGGTTTATAATGACACTCTCGACAAGAATAGCCCCAGAATTGGTTACCTCGATTCCACCATTGGAGTTGTTGGCACCAAATTCGCCGGCCCGGACTCCAACACCTATTACGATAATTCCCCGGACACCAACTTCGCGGAAGAATGGTTTTCCTTCGTCCAGACTAGCGCCCAGATCCGCGCCCGCACATATCTGCACGTTGTTCTTGACATTGATGAGGGTTCCTATCAGGACGGTCTCGATGGGGCCACCTCAATGGCCCCCAACCATCCTATGGCTTGGTACCGGATGATGCCCGCAGGAGGTCGTGTTTACTATACGGCCATCGGACACTTGTCGCAAAACATGACGACGGTCGCCAACCGTGTCTGGCGTCGTGAGATTTACAATGCCATCCTGTTCGCCTCCAAGTATGACTCCGTCTGCGCGGCTGACCCTCAATGCCCCGGCTATACCGGTTACTATCTCGGCCAAGCCGTTACCCCTGATACTGCCGGCACCTCCATCCTGAATGCCAAAGCTCCGGGTTCACTTTCAGATTATGCCAAGTTCTCCATTTCGGGATCCTCCCTCACGATTTCGATGAACCAGTCTGGTATCAATACTGTGGAACTCCTGACTCTGGACGGAAAACGGGTTGATTATGATAAAGGTAGCGCGGCTTCGCATACCTTTACCAACCTGCGACCCAACACCCTTTACGTGGTGGAAGTGTCAACGGTTGCGGGTCACACTAGCCAATTGGTGATGGCACAATAGTCTTCCGAAAATACGGTGAAAAAGAGGCGGAGTCATCCGCCTCTTTTTTTGAAGAAATATTTTCCCTGTTAAACTTCCCCTCTCCATGAAGCGCTTTTTTCAAAAAGACGCCCTGATAGGCCTTTCTCTGGCGACAGTCACCTTCCTGGTCTATCGCGCCACGGTCTCGACGACGGTGGAGTCGGAAGATTGCGGCGAAATCGCTACGGCCCTTTCGACTCTGGGAATCGTGCATCCAACGGGATATCCGCTTTTCACCATGCTGGGGTGGTTGTTTTCCCATCTGCCCCTCGAAGACCGAATCCTTTCGCGGCTGAATCTGCTGGTCTCGATTCTATGCAGCATTTCCGTTTATTTCTTTTACCGAGGCTTTCTTTTTCTGCTCTCCCAAAAAGGACGAAGACTATTTGGAGAGAACCCTCCTGATTCGGATGCGGCCTCCCTTGCGTCCGACCGATTCGCGGCTGCCATGGCGACTCTAATCCTGGCGTTTTCCAAAACTTTTTGGTCAGAAGGCCTTTCCCTGGAGGTGTATGCCTTTCACCTCTTTTTCCTTTCCATCGTTCTGCTCCTTTTTTTAAAGGCACTTTCGGAATTCAAGGAGTCTCCCGGCCCCGCTGCGGACCGATTGTGGATTTTATTCTCTTACGTATTGGGGCTCAGTTTTACGAACCATATGATGACGGTCCTCCTGGCCCCGGCTTTCCTGTACCTCTACTTCACCGTACACGGGTGGAAACGCGTTGCTTGGACAAGGATAGGCTGGGCGGCCATTCCCTTCACCTTGCCGCTCTCTCTCTACCTCTATCTTCCAATCCGCTCCTCACAGCATCCATTGATGAACTGGGGAGAACCTTCCACTTTGAAACGATTCTGGGAACACTTTACGGCCGCGCAATACCACGAGGAGATGTATTCCTCGAGCCACGTCGCCATCACCAAGCTATGGGGGTTTTTGGTGAATTTTCCCTCTGAATTCGGCTATTGGCCCTTGCTGGTCTTTTTTTTGGGCATTGCCGTTCTCTTGCGTCGATCATGGCGGCTGTTGACTTTCTCGGCGCTTATCTTCGTCGGGTGCCTGTTTTATTCGCTCAACTATAATTTCGACGATCCCAATTTTTATCTGAATGCCTACGTGGCCGTAGCGATTTGCCTCGTTTTTGGAATTCGCTTCATTTTGAAAATGACGCAACAAGGCGGCTGGCGCTGGTCGGCAAGGGCGTTCTGTGCCACGTTCGTCCTTGTCCCTTTTTTCCTCAACTACGGCCTCTCCGACAGGAGCCACGATTACATGGTAGAGGAGTATGCCAGAAACATGCTGAATTCCGTGGATTCGGGGGGCATTCTCTTTTCCAATGAATACGAACGCTTGGCGGCGCCCGCTTTTTATTTGCAACTGGTCGAAAATGTCCGGCCGGACGTAGTAATCCTTGATATAACCTTGCTCGGAAATCCATGGTATTACCGGTACTTGGAAGCCCGGTATCCCTGGCTCATTCGGAAATCGCGCGAGCCCGTTGAGGCCTTCTTGGCGGAGCAGGAGAACTTTGAACACAGCAAAATACCTGATACGGCCGCCTATAACGAGCGAGTCTGGCAAATGTTCTACAGTTTCCTCGATACAAATTACGGAAGTAGACCCGTGTATGTTTCCTCAGGAATCAACCCGGCGGTTTTAACAGGCTATCGGCGTGTCCCATCCGGCATGGTCTTCCGGCTTTTACGGGGATCCGATTCGGCGAACATCGCCGCCATCGAACTCCCCTTCCATCCCCTTCCATCTCCCAAGGCGGATCCGCTGGCTGAAAAAATCCGTCAGGAATATGCAGAGGGCTATGGAAACCAGGGCGCATATCGGATCACTATCGGAGATACCGCCACGGGAGTCGCCTTCTTGCGGAAGGCTCTTGACATTGATCCGTATTTCCCCCAAGCCGTGGCTTGGCTGCGGTATGCGGGAAAATGAATCGGATGCAAAAGCGAAGAGCCGCATCCGTTAATCTGGGTCACCCTCGTCCATGAAAGGTTCCCGTTTTTGGCTTGGAAGATGGAGGCGCATGGCAGCCAGCGAATCGGGGCTAATAGGAAACTTCCACGTCTTCTCGGTTCTAGATGAGAGACGCCTCAATATGAGGCCGCCTTGAAGGAGGGAAAATTCCACGGTTGTTGCGTCGGCATCTGTCCTCTCCACCCAAAGATCCGCGCGGACCTGGAGATGTTCCGGATTTCCGGGAAGCCTGCCTCCAAGGGTGATCGTCTGATATATCACATTGAGCGAGGCCGAGTCAAACCCGTCCCCAGGTCCCCTGCCGTTGGGTTTCCATTGCACAACCTTCAAATAGAGCTGCTTTCCGTCAATCCAAACCGGAATACGCTCCTGAAAATAGGCCTCAATCCGTTTTTCATACAGCAAAAAGGGGGCCTTGTCGGTATTGTTCCCGGGAAACACGTGAACGGTGTTCATGAGGTCTTCAGCCCTGGCGACAACCCGAACTTTGACGGAATCAGGCTCCAGCTGAATCGCGACCTTCGCCTCTTTAAAATATTTCTCGCCCTGGGCGAAGAGGGCGCCAGGCCCCGCCAACAAGGCTACAAACACAAACCGGAAAAATCTCTTCATCCCATATCCCTCGAAAAGATTCACAACAAAATAATAGCTTGCGCGTCTTTAAAACAGGAATGGGCTAAGTCGGGCCGCACCCGACATAAGTAATTTGAGAGCTTATGAGCGTTGTCTTAATAACGGGATCCACGGGGCTTGTCGGAAGCGAGGCCGTAAAATATTTCCACGACAAGGGGTTCGAGATCGTCGGAATCGACAATAATCTGCGCCAATCTTTCTTCGGCAAGGAGGGCTCTACTTTATGGAACCGGGAGCAGCTGAAAACAAACTACCCACACTATAGTCATTATGATTTTGACATCCGCCATGAGAGAGAGATCCAAAAAATATTCGGCAAATTTGGCCAAACGATTTCGCTCGTCATTCACGCTGCGGCACAGCCTTCCCACGACTGGTCCGCAGAGGAGCCCCTGACCGATTTTCATGTCAATGCCGTGGGCACCTTGAATTTGTTGAATGCCTGCCGGAAACATGCTCCGGAATCCGTTTTCATCTTCACCAGCACGAACAAGGTTTACGGGGACACGCCCAACCAACTTCCCTTGTTGGAAAGGGAAACCCGTTGGGAAATTGCCGAGGATCATCCCTACCATGATTTCGGGATCAATGAAAACATGAGCATTGATCAATCCAAGCACAGTCCCTTCGGAGCATCTAAACTCGCGGCCGATATCATGGTCCAAGAATACGGGCGTTACTTCCACCTCAAGACGGGGGTGTTCAGGGCCGGTTGCATAACGGGGCCCGCCCATTCCGGTGCGAAACTCCACGGCTTTCTTTCCTACCTAGTAAAGTGCGCCCTGACAGGACGCGAATACACGATCTACGGTTACAAAGGAAAACAAGTGCGGGACAACATCCACAGTTCGGATCTCATCTCAGCCTTCTGGAACTTCTTTGAAAGTCCGCATCCTGCCGCGGTGTACAATATCGGAGGTGGCCGACACAGCAATTGTTCCGTACTGGAGGCGATTGAGCTTGTCAAAAAGCGTTCCGGTCGGGATTTGAACTACAGGTTTTCTCCCGAAAACCGATCGGGCGATCATATCTGGTGGATAAGCGACGTCCGCAAGTTTCAAAAGGACTACCCACTCTGGAACTACCGACATGACCTGGAACGAATCCTCGAAGAAATCATTGAGGCAGTCCTAGAAAGAAACTCAGGCATCGTCTCTTGAAGCTATCCGTCATCATTCCTGCCCATAATGAAGGCGATTGCATCGCGGGTACAGTGCGTGAATTGCACAGGGTCCTCTCTGCGGAAAATATTCCCCATGAGATTCTTGTGGTGAACGATAATAGTTGTGACCACACCCAAAGCATCTTGGAAGAATTGAAAAACGAAATCGGGCCCCTGCGGATTCTTTTCAATCCGCCACCGAACGGTTTCGGACTAGCCGTGCGAAAAGGGTTAGAAGCAGTCAATGGAGACGCGGTGGCCTTGATGATGGCGGACGGGTCCGACTCCCCCCAGGATTTGGTACGGTTTTACCGTACAATACAGGAGGGCTATGACTGCGTGTTTGGTTCCCGGTTCATTTCCGGATCCAAAGTCACAGGCTATCCCCCTTTGAAGCGAGTCCTTAACAGGATTTTCAATACCTCAATTCGAGTACTATTCGGGCTAAAGTACAACGACGTCACCAATGCGTTCAAAATGTACCGTGCCGACGTCCTGCAGGGGCTTCGGCCTTTCCTGAGTCACCACTTCAACCTGACGGTCGAGCTTCCCTTGAAGGCCATCGTCAGGGGTTATTCCTATACCATTCTGCCCAACAGCTGGAAAAGCCGATCCAGCGGTAAATCCAACCTGAAAATAAAGGAAATGGGGAGTAAATATCTTTTCATTGTGATTTACTGTTTCATAGAAAAGTGGCTTTGTTCGCAGGACTATTCCAAAAAAAAGGCCGGAGCTCACTGAATCCATGAGAAACATCCTCATCACGGGCGGTGCAGGTTTCGTGGGATCGAATCTGGCGTGCCTTTGGACGCGCGACTTTCCGGAAGATCAGGTCACAGCTTTTGATAATCTTAAACGTCGCGGTTCGGAATTGTCCCTCTTGCGGCTCAAGGAATGTGGCATTCGGTTCGTACACGGGGATATTCGAAATCGCGAGGATTTGGAGTCCCTGGGAGACGTGGATTTGATTTTCGAATGTTCCGCGGAACCCTCGGTACAGGCAGGTTATCAAGGAAGTCCGCGCTATCTAATTAACACCAACCTTTCCGGAACCTTGAATTGCCTTGAATTTGCTCGCGAGCGTGAAGCCCAGTTCTTCTTTCTTTCCACCAGCCGGGTGTATCCCATTCCTCTTCTTCGAAGTCTGCCTCTCGAAAAAAATGAGGAGCGGTTTTATCTCCCCTCGGGGAAAAAGGGGGCGGGTTGGTCCACAAACGGAATCGCGGAGGATTTTCCTTTGGATGGAATCCGCTCCTTGTATGGAGCGACAAAACTTAGTTCTGAACTCTTCGTTCAGGAGTACGCCGCCGCCTTCGGAATGAATACCATCATTGACCGGTGCGGAGTACTGACAGGACCCTGGCAAATGGGAAGGGTAGATCAGGGTTTTGTGAGCCTGTGGGCGTCGCGATTCCTGTATGGTGGACGGTTACGCTATATGGGTTTCGAAGGCCAGCAGGTCCGTGATATCCTTCACATCTCAGATCTCCATGATCTCCTCAAAATTCAAGTTCGGGATATTCCCAGATATTCCGGCAAAGTTTTCAATGTCGGTGGTGGGGCAGGCAATAGCATTTCGTTGCGCGAACTTTCCCGGCTTTGCTCCTTCTTCAGCAAGGCTTCCTTGAAAGTCGATTTTAGTCCCATCACGCATCCTACAGATATACCCTATTACGTTTCCGACAATAGCCGTATCATGTCGGAAACGGGATGGTCGCCCCGGAAGTCCATCGAAAACATTCTGGAAGAAATCTTCCGCTGGTTGCGTGACTACCGACCGCAACTGGAAGGTCTGTTCACAGATCCCCCCTGAAGACCTCAACATTTCTCCCCCAAACGCAAACAGCCAATCCTTGCGGATTGGCTGTTTGGAAGATTTACTCTTGGCGCGGACCTACTCTTCCGCGGACGTTGCCCGCAGTACCATTGGCGCGTTGGGGCTTAACTTCCGTGTTCGGGAAGGGAACGGGTGTGTCCCCCAAGCTTAAGCACCAAGAGAAATTTGGAGAGGCAGAGCCATTTTGTTTCTTGTGAGAGACGAGCAGTTCGAGTCCCCGCTGGAGGAGCTCGAACTCAAAGACCTTCGAACTTGCTTGTTCTTGTCTTCTTGTGATTGAACTTTCGTTCATTGTCTTGTTGTTTTGCTTTTCGCCTGTGATTGATTTGATTCATCCACTGGTTGTTTCGCCTCTCAAGCGCTTTGGCGCCTGAGGGCTCAACACACTGCAGGGGTGAAGATATTTCGTCTTCCCTATGTTGGGTACAAGGGGGATACCCTTGAAAAGACCCAGGTTTAAGGAAGCCACACGACCTATTAGTATCGCTCGACTGAACCCCTTGCGGAGCTTACATCTGCGACCTATCGACGTTGTAGTCTACAACGGGTCTTTTGGGGGCTTAAAGCCCACGGGATACCTTGTCTTAGGAGGGGCTTCACGCTTAGATGCTTTCAGCGTTTATCCTGTCCGAACTTGGCTACTCCGCGCTGCTCCTGGCGGAACAACGGATACACCAGTGGTTCGTCCGGCTCGGTCCTCTCGTACTAGAGCCGGCTTCCTTCAAGTATCCAACGCCCACATCGGATAGGGACCGAACTGTCTCACGACGTTCTGAACCCAGCTCGCGTGCCGCTTTAATTGGCGAACAGCCAAACCCTTGGGACCTTCTACAGCCCCAGGATGCGACGAGCCGACATCGAGGTGCCAAACCTCCCCGTCGCTGTGAACGCTTGGGGGAGATCAGCCTGTTATCCCCAGAGTACCTTTTATCCATTGAGCAACGGCAATTCCACGCTAGTCCGCGGGATCACTAAACCCTACTTTCGTACCTGCTTGACCCGTCAGTCTCGCAGTTAAGCCCCCTTATGCTTTTGCACTCTACGCGCGATTACCGACCGCGCTGAGGGGACCTTGGGATGCCTCCGTTACAATTTAGGAGGCGACCGCCCCAGTCAAACTGACCACCAGACAGTGTCCCTAACCCCGATTCAGGGGCCAAGGTTAGATCTCAAGTTACACCAGGGTGGTATTTCAAGGTTGGCTCCGCGAGACCTAGCGGCCCCGCCTCATAGCCTCCCACCTATCCTACACAAACGCAACCTAAGACCACTGTCAAGATACAGTAAAGGTTCATGGGGTCTTTCTGTCCAGATGTGGGTACTTGGCATCTTCACCAAGACTGCAATTTCGTCGAGTCCACGGAGGAGACAGCTCCCAAGTCGTTACACGATTCGTGCAGGTCGGAACTTACCCGACAAGGAATTTCGCTACCTTAGGACCGTTATAGTTACGGCCGCCGTTTACTGGGGCTTCGATTCAAGGCTTTAGCTTGCGCCTGACCTCTCCTGTTAACCTTCCAGCACCGGGCACGTGTCAGTCAACATACGTCCTCTTACGAGTTGGCGTTGACCTGTGTTTTTGGTAAACAGTCGCTTGGGACCTTTCACTGCGGCCAGGGAAAGCTTCAAGACGCGAAGTCTCTGACTCTCTCTGGCACCCCTTCTCCCGAAGTTACGGGGCTAGTTTGCCGAGTTCCTTTTCCATGGTTCTCTCGCGCACCTTAGGCTAATCGCCTCGTCTACCTGTGTCGGATTGAGATACGGTCGGATTTTGCACTCCCTTAGAGGCTTTTCTTGGCAGCCCTTCAAAGCGGTTCGCTTGGCCCGTGAGGGCCGCACTTCCCGAGGCGTCTCGAAGTAACGTGAAGCGGATTTGCCTACTTCACCTTCTACGCGCCCCGACAACCATCCATCAGGTTGCCGCTTCTATTATCTGCGTCCCCCCTTCGGTGGTAACGCGCAAAATCCGGCTGGGGAATATTAACCCCATTCCCATCGACTACGCCGTTTGGCCTCGCCTTAGGGACCGGCTAACCCTGGGAAGACGAACTTTACCCAGGAAATCTTAGACTTACGGTGGGCGGGATTCTCACCCGCCTTGTCACTACTCATGCCAGCATTCTCATTTGAGGTGCCTCCAGCAGGCCTCACGACCCACCTTCAACGGCTAGCTCAACGCTCCCCTACCACTGTATGTCAAAGACATACAATCCGCCGCTTCGGTATACGGCTTGAGTCCCATCTAATTTTCGGCGCAGAATCACTTGACCAGTGAGCTATTACGCTTTCTTTAAAGGATAGCTGCTTCTAAGCTAACCTCCTGGTTGTCTGAGTAATCCCACATCCTTTCTCACTGAGCCGTAATTTGGGGACCTTAGCGGACGGTCCGGGATGTTTCCCTTTCGTCCATGAAGCTTATCCCACACAGACTGACTGCCAAGGAGCGTCTAACCGGTATTCGGAGTTTGTTTGGGTTTGGTAAGCGGGTATGCCCCCTAGTCCAATCAGTGCTCTACCCCCGGTAGATTCCCTTGACGCCATACCTAAATATGTTTCGGGGAGAACAAGCTATCACCCAGCTTGATTGGCCTTTCACCCCCAGCCACAGCTCATCCGATCACTTTTCAACGTAAATCGGTTCGGTCCTCCACGGGGTGTTACCCCCGCTTCAACCTGGCCATGGCTAGATCGCCGGGTTTCGTGTCTGCCGCCTGTGACTTATTCGCCCTATTAAGACTCGGTTTCCCTACGGCTGCGGACCTGAAGTCCTTAGCCTTGCCACAGACGAGCAACTCGCTGGCTCATTAAACAAAAGGCAGGCCGTCAGGTGGACATGCCACCCTTCGACTGCTTGTAGGCACACGGTTTCAGGTTCTATTTCACTCCCCTCCCGGGGTTCTTTTCACCTTTCCCTCACGGTACTTGTACACTATCGGTCATCCGCTCGTATTTAGCCTTGGAAGGTGGTCCTCCCGATTTCAGACAGGGTTTCTCGTGCCCCGCCTTACTTAGGATACCCATAAGAGAGTTTCGTTTTTCGCCTACCGGGCTATAACCGTCTATGGCGGGTTTTTCCAAACCGCTTCGGCTAAACTACGCTCGTCCGTATCTGGGTCCTGTAACCCCAAAAGCCCGAAGGCCCCTGGTTTAGGCTCTTCCCTTTTCGCTCGCCACTACTAAGGGAATCTCTGTTGATTTCTTTTCCTAGGGGTACTAAGATGTTTCAATTCCCCCCGTTCGCCTCCCCCTCCCTATGTATTCAGGAGGGGGATACTCAGGGTTTACCTGAGCGGGTTTCCCCATTCGGAAATCTCCGGGTCAAAGGTTATTTGCACCTCACCGAAGCTTATCGCAGCTTATCACGTCCTTCATCGCCGGCGGATGCCAAGGCATCCCCCATGTGCCCTTGTTCACTTCCAATTACACCTTGGGTCTTTTCAAGGTCTTTGCAGGGAAGGAAGGCTTTCGCTTTCCCTTTATCCCCCGCAATATCCTTATCCCTTATATCCAACACTAAGAAGCCGAAAATCTTTCAGCCCTGCAGTGTGTTATTGCTTTGCAAGAAATTGTGCCCCGAAGGTTCTTAAAGACAAGTCTTCAAGAAGTCTTCGAAACTCAAGTCTTGGCCTTTGATGCTTGTATCTCACAAGGAAAAAAATGGCTTTGCCTGACAAAGAGCGCCTGCCGCGCAGAGGCGGCAGGAGGAGTGCTCCTTGAGAGCATTGGGTAGGAAACAGGACAAACATGATGGTTTTGAAAGAGCCGCGCTCCGCCCTGAGAATGTCCAGATTGGCGGACATTTCAAGGGTCAACTCCAGCAAGACTTACTTGACGGTTTGTTCCTTTCGAAACAACCCGCTGATTCTTTAATGCTGGAACTCCTTAGAAAGGAGGTGATCCAGCCGCACCTTCCGATACGGCTACCTTGTTACGACTTAGCCCCAATCAGAAATCTCGCTTTAGACGCTTAGTTCCTTGCGGTTACCAAGGCGGCTTAGAGCGCTCTCTCCTTTCGTGGCTTGACGGGCGGTGTGTACAAGGCCCGGGAACGTATTCACCGCGGCGTTCTGATCCGCGATTACTAGCGATTCCACCTTCACGAGGTCGGGTTGCAGACCTCGATCTGAACTGAGGATGCTTTTGGGGATTGGCTCCAGCTTGCGCTCTTGCGACCCTTTGTGGCACCCATTGTAGCACGTGTGTAGCCCAGGACGTAAGGGCCATGATGACTTGACGTCGTCCCCACCTTCCTCCGCGTTATTCGCGGCAGTCTCTCTAGAGTGCCCAACTGAATGATGGCAACTAAAAACGGGGGTTGCGCTCGTTGCGGGACTTAACCCAACATCTCACGACACGAGCTGACGACAGCCATGCAGCACCTGTGTGAAAGGTCCCCTTGCGGAGAAGGAACGATCTCTCGTTCTGTCCTTTCCATGTCAAGCCCTGGTAAGGTTCTGCGCGTTGCGTCGAATTAAACCACATGCTCCACCGCTTGTGCGGGCCCCCGTCAATTCCTTTGAGTTTCAGTCTTGCGACCGTACTCCCCAGGCGGAACACTTAACGCGTTAGCTGCGGCTCTGAGCCGTTGACGAGCTCAAAACCTAGTGTTCATCGTTTACGGCGTGGACTACCAGGGTATCTAATCCTGTTTGCTCCCCACGCTTTCGAGCCTCAGCGTCAATGTGGACCCAGCCAGCCGCCTTCGCAACTGGTGTTCTTGGAGATCTCTACGCATTCCACCGCTACACCTCCAATTCCACTGGCCTCTGTCCCATTCAAGACTCCCAGTTTTGGATGCCACGCCGGGGTTGGGCCCCGGTTTTAAACATCCAACTTAAGAGCCCGCCTACGCTCCCTTTACGCCCAGTAATTCCGAACAACACTTGCCCCCCTCGTATTACCGCGGCTGCTGGCACGAAGTTAGCCGGGGCTTCCTCTGCAGGTACATTCATCCCCGCCTAAAAGGCGGGCTTTATTCCCTGCCGACAGTGGTTTACACACCGAAATGCTTCATCCCACACATGGCGTTGCTGCGTCAGGGTTTCCCCCATTGCGCAAAATTCCCTACTGCTGCCTCCCGTAGGAGTCTGGGCCGTATCTCAGTCCCAATGTGGCCGGACACCCTCTCAGGCCGGCTACCCATCGTCGCCTTGGTGGGCCATTACCCCGCCAACTAGCTAATGGGACGCGAACTCATCCAAAAGCGGCATAAAGCCTTTCGTTAGGGGAAGATGCCCCCCCCAAACCCTATGCGGTATTAGCCATCCGTTGGAATGGTTATCCCCCACTTTTAGGCAGATTGTTCACGCGTTACTCACCCGTTCGCCGCTCAAGCATTGCTGCCTGCGCTCGACTTGCATGTATGAGGCACGCCATCAGCGTTCGTTCTGAGCCAGGATCAAACTCTCCGTAAGAGAGAAAATCCTTAGCGTTTTTTCTTTGCTGATTCTTAAAACTCATTTTATCCGGAGACTTAGCTTCCTGCGGAGACCTTCTGCTCCGCAGGCAAGTCCTGTTACGCCACAAGAGGTTCAGCACCCCTTATTGGCC
>Ga0206814_10155_pt1 | contig 19203 bp, 16 predicted proteins | sample Alteio_BWOrgCont_90_FD_152850 | JGI IMG/M metagenome (GOLD analysis project Ga0206814, IMG submission 152850) | Enriched cells from forest soil in Barre Woods Harvard Forest LTER site, Petersham, Massachusetts, United States -... | ecosystem: Environmental > Terrestrial > Soil > Temperate forest >...
ACGCTGGGTCATCTATGCAGGCGAGCCGGAAGCAAGTAAGGTTCCACCCGAGTGGCACATCTGGCTTCACCATACTGTTAACGCGCCTTTATCTGACAAAGACCGCAAATCGTGGCAGAAGCCGCATCAGCAAAATCTCACCGGAACGCCGGACGCCTATCTTCCGCCGGGCCATACGCTTGAGGGCGGAAACCGCGCAAAGGCGACCGGCGACTACGAAGCCTGGCAGCCGGAAAACTAAACGATCAGGGGACGACACATATGGGACGCAGCGTTATCGAAACCGTTTTGGGAGCCGTCGTTCTGGGCATCGCCGGATTGTTTCTCGGCTTCGCTTATTCGACATCGAACGTACAACGCACTCAGGGCTACAGCGTTACCGCGAATTTCCCGATGATCGACGGCATTCAGGAAGGTACCGATGTGCGTCTGAACGGTGTCAAGGTCGGTTCCATCGATAGCATCAATCTGATCACGCAGCCGGGACCGGAACAGGATCTTGTTAAAATCAAAATGACGGTCCGCCCCGATGTTCAATTGCCGTCCGATACGCAGGCGATGATTGCGTCGGAAAGTCTGCTCGGCGGTAAATACTTGTCGCTCGAACCCGGCGTCGAAGACGACATGATCAAGACCGACGGCAATGGCCGCATCACGCGCACGCAGGCGCCGATGCGTCTCGACGATTTGATTGGTCAGATGATTTATGCGCAAAAGCGCGGCGACGGCGATAGTTCCAAATCCAGCGGCAACGCAACCCCGTCGCCTGGACCTGCTCCTGTCAAAAACGGTGGCTCGGCACCCGCTGCGGCGCATCCTTGATGCGTAAGCTTGTCGTCGTTTTTGTTCTGGCTGCGTGCTTTGCTGCCTCTGTTGCACATGCCGTCGTCCCGACCGTTGAAAAACCGATCACGGTTCTCCGCGCGCTCGACAAAATCACGGGACGCGTCGAAGAGCTAGAAGTTCCAATCGGCAGTCCGTATAAATTCGGCACGCTGGCGATAACCGTGCGCGCTTGCCGCGTGACGCTGCCGGAAGAAACGCCGGAGGCTGCAGCGTTTCTTGAAATCGGCGAATTTAAATCGAGCGCCAGCGCGACACAGATTTTCCGCGGCTGGATGTTTGCGTCCAGTCCCGCTTTATCGGCGATGGAACATCCGGTTTACGATATCTGGGTAACGGGCTGTAAAGGTAACGATCAGCCCGCAGCGCCCGCGATGCCGCCGGCAACGCCGCCCGCACCGGCGCCGATCGCCAAGTGATCCCATGTTTCACGATCGGGACGCGCTAACGTCGCTTGACGGCCGACGGCCGATGTCAGTAGGTGATGATAATTGACGCGCGTCATTTCGTAGGTTCCGAACTGAGTCAGATGCTCGGTCTGAAATTGGGTGTCCAGCAGCGTGAAGTCGCAATGGCGGAGCAGGGCAACGAGATAGACCAGCGAAATCTTGCTGGCGTCGGTTTTGAAGCTGAACATGCTTTCGCCAAAGAATGCTGCGCCGAGACTGACGCCATATAGACCACCGACAAGCGCGCCGTTGTCCCACGCCTCGATCGAATGTGCATGCCCACGGCGATAAAGTGCCGTGTAAAGCTCTATGATCGTCGGATTGATCCAGGTCGTCATGCGCGCTTGCTGCGGCTCGGCGCAGGCGCGGATGACTCTATCGAACGCGGCATTGAACGTAACTTCGTAAGGCCGTTTCTTGATCGCCCGCCGCAAACTGCGCGAAACGTGAAAGCTGTTATCCAAAGGAATGACCGCCCGGATCGGCGGATCGAACCAGCGCAACTCCGTCGCCTCGGCGCTCTCGGCCATCGGGAATATCCCGGCGGCGTAGGCCCGGAGCAGGATATCGGGCGTTATACGGTGGGTGGTGCGGTTGGACATTAGGCTTATTATACAGCGTTTTTGATGTTAACGGAACGCCACTTAAGTTTATTGCTGCTCTGCCAAAAACCGTTCCAGCCACCGAATATCATAATCGCCGTTGATAAAATCCTGCTGGGCGATGATCCGGCGGTGCAGGCCGAGCGTGGTTTCGATGCCGTCGATGACGAATTCTTCGAGGCAACGGCGCAGGCGCAGCAGGCACTCGTTGCGGTTGGCGCCGTGGACGATGAGCTTGGCGATCAAGCTGTCGTAGTGCGGCGGTACGCGATAGCTGTCATACAACGCGCTGTCGACACGCACGCCGAGGCCACCGGGCGGATGGAAGCCGCGTACGGTACCGGGCGACGGTGCGAAAGTTTGAGGATTTTCAGCGTTGATACGGCATTCAATTGCATGGCCGTTGAATTTGATGTCCGACTGTTCGTACGAAACCGGCAAGCCGGCGGCGACGCGGATCTGTTCGCGGACCAAATCGATGCCGGTGATCATTTCAGTGATCGTATGTTCGATCTGCAAACGCGTGTTCATTTCAATGAAATAGAATTTGCCCTGATCATACAGGAATTCGATTGTGCCGACGCCGCGATAGCCGAGCTTGCGGATAACGTCCGCCGCCAGCTTGCCGATATCGTTGCGTTCTTTGACATTCAAGCCGGGCGACGGCGCTTCTTCGATTACCTTCTGGTGACGGCGCTGGATGGAGCAGTCGCGCTCGCCAAAATGCAAGGCATGGCCGTGTGTGTCGCCGAGCAACTGAACTTCGATATGGCGCGGATGCAGGAGATATTTTTCGATATAAACTTCGTCATTGCCGAACGCGGCGCGGGCTTCGTTGCGCGCTAACGAATAGGCTTCTGCCAAGCCCTTGGCGTCGTTGGCGACCTTCATACCCTTGCCGCCGCCACCCGCCGCCGCCTTGATCAGGACCGGGTAACCGATCTTGCCGGCAACCACGGCGGCTTCTTCAACCGTCGGCACCGCGCCCGCAGAACCCGGTACGGTTGGCAGGCCAAGCTTGCGGACAGTGTCCTTGGCCGTAACCTTGTCGCCCATGATGCGGATATGTTCGGGTGTCGGGCCGATGAAGGTGAATCCATGTTCCTCCACCATTTCGGCGAAGCGGGCATTTTCGGACATGAATCCGATGCCCGGATGAATGGCGTCCGCGCCCGTGATAGCGGCGGCGGTCAGAATGGCGGGGATGTTGAGATAGCTGTCCTTGGATGGCGGCGGACCGATGCAGACGCTTTCGTCGGCCAGACGTACATGCATGGCGTCGGCGTCCGCCGTCGAATGGACGGCGACGGTGTGAATACCCATTTCACGGCACGCACGATGAATGCGCAGCGCGATTTCACCTCGATTGGCGATGAGGACTTTTTCAAACAAGGCAAGGCCCCGCGATTATGCAATAACGATTAAAATTTCGCCGAATTCGACCGGTTTGCTGTCGCTGGCGAGAACATCCGCGATCATGCCACCGACGGGGGCCTTGATCGGGTTCATAACTTTCATCGCCTCGATAATGAGCAAAGTATCGCCTTCCTTGACCTTATCGCCCTTTTTGACGAAAGGTGGCTTGCCGGGTTCGGGGGCGAGATAAACGGTGCCCACCATCGGCGAAGTGACCGGACGACCGGCAATTTCAGTCGAGCCGGCCTTGTTTTCCGAGGCAATGGCGACCCCACCGGCGGGCGGCGACGCCTGAACGTGAATAGGGGCCGGAGACGTGATAGCGGTAGCGCAACGAATGCGCTTGTCGCCTTCGGCGTACTCAATCTCGCTGAGACCCGTTTCGCTGAGAAGCTTGGCGAGCTTGCGGACAAGACCGGCGTCTAAATCGAACTTACCGTTAGTCATGTTGGTTCCTAATCAATCCACATCGCCAATGCCTCGAGCGCAAAGGCATAACCATCGATGCCGAAACCTGCGATCACGCCGCGCGCCGCCTTAGAAATATAGGACGTATGGCGGAAGCGCTCACGGGTATAGATATTCGAAATATGCACTTCAATAACCGGTAATTCGGATAGCAGCAAGGCGTCCAGAAGGGCGACCGACGTGTGGCTATACCCGCCGGCGTTAACGATAATTCCGGCATGTGTTTTGCGGCTTTCCTGCACCCAGGCCACTAGTTCGCCCTCGGTGTTGCTCTGGCGACAATCGGCCTTGAGACCCAGCTTGGAGGCTTTCTTTTTGCAGAGATCCTCAAGGTCGCGCAGGGTGGCCTTGCCGTAAATCTTGGTTTCGCGGACGCCCAACATATTCAGGTTGGGCCCGTTCAAAACCAGAACGGACGGCAATTTTCTCGATTTAGCCACGGAAATCAGCCGGGTTTCTTGCCGGAACGGGCTTCACTGATCGACTTCTTCATCGCATCATATTCCATAGCGCCGGGGCTGATCGTATCGTTGATGATGAAGGTCGGTGTGCCGCGCGCCCCGACTTCTTCGCCCAGAGCTACGTTGGCTTCGACGATCTTCTCGAGTTCAGGATCTTCCATGTCCTTTTTCAACTTGGTGACGTCAAGACCATTGTCCTTGGCAAGCTTGTAGACCAGCTCTTCGTCCTGCGCCGGTTTCTGGCCATGCGTGAAGTTCGCGGTCATCAGCGCCGAATGGAATTTCTCGTACTTGTCCTTGTTCTGACGAATGCTGGCAAGCGCGGCCTTAGATGCCAAAACCGAGGTGGGCCCAAGGATCGGATATTCCTTGTAGATGAACTTGATGTTCTTATCTTCTTTCAGAAGCTTTTCGACGTTCGGTTCCGCCATTTTGCAATAGCCGCATTGATAATCGAAGAATTCGACGACGGTCACATCGCCCTTCGGGTTGCCGCCGACGGGGCTGTTCGGATCGCCGTAAACCTTGTCATGATCGGTCGTGAGCGCCGCCTGGCTTTTGGCCAAAGCTTCGTTCTGTTGCTGCGCCTGGAAGTTCTGCAAACCTTCCATCAGCGCCTGAGGGTTCTTTTTCGTAACATATTCTTTGATGATGTTTTCGATTTCGGCGCGCTGAGCGTCGGTGAACTGATGGCCGTTGGCCGGGGTGCTAGCGGCGGCGGGTGTCGAAACCGGGGTTGCCGTTGCAGCCGGAGCGTCCGCCGCATGGGCAAAAGCGGGCGCCAAGGCAAAAATGGCGGCGCTCAAAAGCAATGGGATGTGACGCATGGACGTATTCTCCGATCCGGTGGACTAAGGAACGTAATTAAGTATAGAGACAGTTAATTTTTAGCGAAGATCAGGACGTTAAGTCAATGATCACCGGCTTTTTTCATGCTTTTCGTCGGCATCGGGCGCGGTTGACAATTTGATGTCCTGCGCACGCAGCCAATAGGTCGAACCCTTTGGCAGAACTTTCATAGCCCGTGCAGCATATTGGCCGGCGGTCTTATTATTGCCCTTCGCCACCGCTTCCTCGGCCAGGGCGTAGGTCACCATGCCTTCATATTGCACATCTTTGGTAATTTCGTATTTCTGGCCCCAGGCTGAGGCTAATAGCCGCCATGTCAGAGGCTCGCGCTCTTCCAGCCGATTCGCCTCCAGCAGCTGTTGAATGGCGAGATCGGCATTGCCTGAGGATTTGCTTTCCAGCAGCGCATGGCCATACGCCTGACGCAACAGGCTGGAATCCGGCAGTAACTCATTGGCTTTTTTATACCCGGCAACGGCTTCGTCGACATGGCCATTTTCGAATTGCATCTGTGCCCTTAATTCATAGAAGAACGGATTATTCGGTTCCGCCTGTATTAGGCTATTGACCAGTTTCATGGCGCGGTCGAATTGGCTGGTGCGGTAACAGGCGATCGCCAGCGCGTAGCGCGAGGAAATTTTATCGTCTTTATCTGTGTAACGCAGCAATGCCTGTTCCGGCTGCAGATAGCCGAGCAGCTTTGCCTTCATGCGCTCATGCATCTGATAGAAACGCGGATCGAGTTTGGCGTTCTTCAGACGGTCTGGCGAGTTGTCCAAGTGATCGCGCACGGCCGCGATACGGTCTTCGGTCAAAGGATGGGTGCGGACATATTCGCTTTGGCGATCCGTCGGTAGATATTCCTGGCCTTGCAGTTTCTCGAAAAATTCCAGCATGCCGCGGACGGAAATGCCGGAGCGGTCGAGAAACGACATGCCCGCCGCGTCGGCCGAGGCTTCCACGGTGCGGCTGAAGGTCAGGAAGCTGCGTTCGGCGATCTGTTCGCCGCCGCTCATGGCGCCGGCGGCCATCTGGCCGTTGCGGGCGGCAATGCCGGCGGCGGCACCGAGGATCATACCGAGAATGGCTTCGGCGGAAGCGTTTTCCATTTCTTCGCGGCCACGGATCAAATGACCGCCCGCGATATGGCCGGTTTCGTGGGCCATGACGCCGACCATCTGCTCCGGCGTGTCGGTCAATTCCAGCAATCCGGTGTAAAAAAATTCGTTCATACCGCCCGCGACGAAGGCATTCACAGTGCTGCTGCCGACGACGACGATGGTGATGCTTTTCGGATCAATGCCGGCGGCGTGATAGACGGGCGCTGCCAGTTCATGCAGGTAATTTTCTATTTCCGCGTCGCGAATGAATTCCAGATCGTCGCTCTGCGCCAATGCCGGCGTCAGCCAAGCGGACAGGCTACTGAGGACATAGGCGAGCAAAACCACGCCCGCAAAATTACGCAGGACGTTAAAAACACAGGATGATCGATTCTGAAAATCCGGCATGCGGGGCGGATCAGAGCATTCGCCTGCGGCGTGATCAAGGCAAAGATTATTGCCCGGTCAGCTTCTTCCACCAGCCGCCCTTCGGCTTGTCGGTTGGCTGATCGACGACTTCATACGGAGCCGAGGAAATCGACTGACGCGGCGAAGCAACGTTGGCGGCCGGGCGCGCTTCAATCGGCTGCGGACGCGGCGCGTCGAAATTGCGTGGCGGCGGAGCCGGGTTGAAGTTTTGCACGGGCACGGCCGATGGCTCGCGCGGCGTGGTGTCGATTTCGTGAATGCTGGTCGGGATAGCCGGAGGAGCTTGATCGAAGTCACCCTGAGGCTGGCGATTTCTGTAATTGTTATTGCGGTTGCCGCCCCAATCGCCGCGACGCTGCTCGCCGCCGCGATGTTCACGAGGTTCGTGACGCTGGCCACCGTTATGCAGCGGCTGCGGTGCCTCGCCACCCGGGCGATCGCCACCGCCACGCCGTCCGCGTCCGCCACGCCGTCCACGGCGACGGCGGCGCTGTTGATCGTTCTGGCCCTGTTCGCCGGCACCTTGCGGACCACCTTCATAAGGCACATGTCCGACATTGCCGACGTTACCGACATTGTCATCGCCATCAATCGGCGGCGCTTCGACGATATTGCCTTCGACATCCGGCGGGACCGGGGGTACCTGGTTGCCGTTTTCATAATGTGGTGGCTGATCGCCGCGCGGCGGGCGATTATTGTCGCCGCGATTGCGGCCGCGGCCGTAACCGAAACGTCCGCGTCCACGGCGTCCGCCGCCGTCGCGGCCGTTTTGCTGATGACGCTGATCGTTGTTGCGGGGTTGCTGTTCGCCGCCTTCGCCTTCAGTCATCGTCTGTTCTTCGGCCAAAGTCGGCGGGAATTCCTTGCTGACATCGTTTCGTAACTGATCGGCATCGACGGCAGGGCCGGTGCGTTCGCCAGTGTTGCGGACGCGTTCGAGCTTAAAGTCCGGCGGCACCAAGGCGTCGTCGCTCAACAACAGGACCTGCAGGGCATAGCGGCGTTCGATATCGTTCAACGCGCCGCGTTTCTGGTTGAGGATATAAAGCGCGATCTTGGTCGGCACATGCAGGACGATTTCGGATGAGCCCTGCTTGATGCCTTCTTCCTCGATCATACGTAGGATCGACAGCGCGGCAGAGTCCACCGAACGCACGAAGCCGACGCCGGCGCAATGTGGACATTTCTCGAAATTGATTTCCATCAAGCTCGGGCGCAAGCGCTGGCGCGAGAGTTCGAGCAGGCCGAACGGCGAAATACGGCCGATCTGCAAGCGCGCACGATCGACGCGCATCGCGTCCTTCATGCGGCGTTCGACGGCGGCATTGTTGCGGCCGTCTTCCATGTCGATGAAGTCGATGACGATAAGACCGGCCAGATCGCGCAAACGCAACTGACGGGCGATTTCTTCGGCAGCTTCGAGATTGGTCTTCAGTGCGGTGCCCTCGATATGGCGCTCGCGCGTGGCCTTGCCGGAGTTGACGTCGATAGAAACCAACGCTTCCGTTGGGTTGATGACGATGTAGCCGCCCGAACGCAACTGAACGACAGGGTTGTATAGATTGTCGATCTGCTTTTCGACGTTGAAGCGGAAGAAGAGAGGAACCGTCTCCTCATACAGTCTGATCTTGTCCACCTGATCCGGCATAATTGTGCGCATAAAGTCGCGCGCGAGTTCGTAGCTTAGCTTGCCAGCAACCAGAATATCGCTGACATCCTGTGCGTATAAATCGCGCATGGACCGTTTGATCAGGTTGGCTTCTTCGTAAATCAAAGCCGGTGCGGTCGATTGCAGAGTCTGCTCGCGGATACCGTTCCAGAGGCGCAGGAGATATTCGAGGTCGCGCTGAATTTCAGGAATTTCCTGTTCCATGCCCGCGGTGCGCAGGATAATCGCCATGCCGGTCGGAACCTCAAGCTGGTCGAGGATTTCCTTCATCCGGCGGCGGTCCTGATGGCTGGTGATCTTACGGCTGACGCCGCCGCCATGTTCGGTGTTCGGCATCAGGACGCAATAACGTCCGGCGAGCGAAAGGAAAGTGGTAAGAGCGGCGCCTTTATTGCCGCGTTCTTCCTTCACGACCTGGATCAGCATGACCTGGCGGCGCTTGACGACTTCCTGAATCTTGTAGCGGTGGCGCGGAAAGCGGCGGCGTTCTTCGATGATCTGGGCTTCGGCTGCTTCACCGCCGACGGTTTCCAGAGGAACCGGGGCAGGGGCCGGAGCGCCCTCGGCGCCGATAGCGGCGTTACCAAAATCGGTGATCAGGCCGAGATCGGCATCAACTTCAGTGGAAAATTCGGAAACCGGCTGGGTTTCGGCGAAACTCGCGGGGGCCGGGGCATCGCCTTCATGCTCGGCTTCAGCTTCATGTTCGCTCTCGGGAGCCGGAGCAGCCGAGGTTTCAACCGGCGCGCCGTCGTGATCATCGTGATTATGATCGTCTTCGTCGTCCGGCGGTTCGGTAGCTTCGGCGTGAGATTCGTTGTCGAGCTGGTCGTCCTCGTCGTCTTCGTGTTCTTCTTCGGCCGGACGGTCGGCCATCGGTATGCGGTAGTAATCGGGATGAATTTCAGCGAAAGGCAGAAATCCGTGACGGTTACCGCCATATTCGACGAACGCCGCCTGCAGCGACGGTTCGATGCGGATCACCTTGGCAAGGTAGATATTGCCTTTGAGCTGCTTCTTGCTGGCGCGCTCGAAATCGAAATCGCTGAGCCAGTTTCCATTGATAAGGGCAACACGTGTTTCTTCAGGATGCGTCGCATCCACAAGCATACGCTTGGTCATTTTTTCTCCTACGCCGGCCCGTCGCTCACAAAGGGGGAATTGTCCCTCTACGGCGCCGTATGATCGGCAAATTGCATGTTTCAACTATGCCCGCGGCCAGATTGGATTACCCTTTTAAGGAAAAACCGTCGGCGCGAACCTTTCGTCCAGCTCACAAGAAAGCAAAATAAAATCAAGCGCTTGCTATATCTTGTTTTTATCGCTGCGTCCTAGGCGCAGCCTTGGCAGAGCCAGTCAAGGACGCATCATAACCGCAAACCGTCCGATAAAACAACCGGATATTGCACCGCTTTGATTCTGCTGGGGAAAGTGGGCGTGATAGCTTAAGCGGTGTTGCCGGACTTCGGTCCCATGGCGGTTATCTGAGCCGAACGTGAACGGGTAGTGCCGGTCGGCGTGTTCTTGTCGTGACCGCTGTCTGCCACCACGACCGGCGGATCCGGAATTTGCGCGCGATACATGTTCATGCGGGCGGCATATCCATTGTCACTCGGGTCATGGCCACGAGCTTGCTGTGGCTCGGCGTTGGCATAGGTCTGCCCGCCAAACGATGCCGAGGTCGTGATCTGGGCCGGTGAACCTCTACCGGTATGAGATTGTACAAGCGAACCATAATAGCCGTTTCCACCCTGCTGCGAAGGCGCTGAGACGTAACTTGGCGCGAGGGATGAAGTAGGTTCGGGCTGCAGGCCAGCTTTTTGATGGAAATAATCGCTGACTACCTTGCTGCCACCGATTTTGTAGACGTCCAACATTTGATGGATTTGCTGCGAATTCATCGAAAGCGGTGGTACTTGCTCGCCGCTCTGGCTATTCGAATAGATCGCCGAATACATATCTCTGCCATGCTGGCGCGCAAAAGCAACCTGCCGTCCTTCGCCCATATCAAGCATAGCCGATTTGCCGTGATGAATGGCTGCTTCAACAGACGCGGCGCTTTTAGCCAGGTCATGACCAGATGCTCCATAGTCAAACGGAGCGCCATGCAGCTGTCTTAAAAAGTTTCTATTGTTCTGATCAGGGCCAGCCTCTCGCGGCGCCGTTATAACGGTTTGTCCGCCAACTTGCACGGTTCCAGCCCGATCAACAGGCTCTGCGGATCCCTGAGCCTGACTTTCGAGTGTGGCCTGCCTTTGCTGCATTTTAGCTACGGTAGCATCGTGACCCTGCGCCATCAGAACGCCATTCAAACTTGTTATATATCTGTTCAATGATGGAAAGCCTTGCTTGGAAGCCTTAATCGCGCCGTCGAATTGCTCCCTGCTGGGAAAGTGTATGGTCGTTTGGCCGGTAACGCCGTCGGCGTTTATGTTATCGCGTGTCAGAGATTGGTTATTCGCATCGAAAGCGTAATGCGCGTCGAACGACCCGCCAGCCGCTTTATTGAACTTCTGGGTCAATTTGCCGGTCCAATTGCTATCTCCACCGTGTTGGTCGTAACTGGCAGCCATCTTTTGCGCTTCGTGAATCCAGCGCTTACTTGAGGCAGTATCGATCTTCGCCGGCCCTTCGACATGGGAAGCGGTTTCCGAAGCCGCAGCGCCGCTTTTTGGAGCCTCCGTGACCGGAGCGCCGCTGCCACTGGCCGCTACTTGCGCGCCGTTTTCTTTATTTGGCGGCGCCGTCGTCACAGTCGCCGGCACTGCTGCTGTTGCTTGGGGCCTTGCTGCCTCAGCTGCGCTTTGGGTCTCAACGGCGGGAAGGGTGCTGGCACCTGCGGGAGATGTCGTGAGACCAAATTTATGTCCCCACGAACTCAACGTCGACAGACTGCTGCTGATGACCGCTTGCGCTTGGGGTGGAATAACCGCTTCAGCTGCCAGCTCGACTCCCGATTTTGCAATATCGCGTCCTGCTACGGCTACATCCTTTACATCGCGAAGAGTAACGCCACCATATAGGGCTGCAGCTACGCCGGCTGCGGATATTATTTTGTATTTCCATGCCATTCGAAGTGGAAGACCAACAACGAGGGGCGGTAAAGAGGCAAGCCGTCCCACAACGTTAATATTGCCATCAGCGTTAAGGCCGTGGGCAAGATGACCGGTTAATCCGTGAGCAAATCCTTTTATTGCGCGCCATAAGGGATTGCCATATGAAACGCCCGCTATACGTCCTTCAAGTCTCTTTTCAACAGCATTTTGTTTAACCAGCGTTTGAAGTAGATTATTTGTTTGCGCTGTTCCACCAGCAGCAGGTGCACCCGCGGCTTCCAACTGCGTTATACGTCTTAGTGCCTCTTCTAGACGAGCATCCTTACTTAAAGCTTCCGCGTCTTTAGCCGCAGCTCGGCCGCCCCACAAAAAAAAGCGTTTGGCGCTAGGCGCTATTTCAACGGCTTCTTGAGCCGCTTTCTCTCCAAGAGTCAGCCAACCCATCAGGCCCCCCTCGCGCCAAATTCGGCGCAGGTGAATTTCGGAAATTGAAGAGTCGCGTTGTGCATCAAATCGCTTTCGTCGGGGCTGTCATGCTTAACTTTGTAAGCGCTTTGGAAGCATTCAATTATCTCGAATAAATAATAATTTATTATTAGGGGGGTCAGCAAGCGCGGTAATGCTTTCATGGGGGAGCTAAGCCTTGGTGAATAAAGGGTAAAAAGCCGCTCGTTAATAAATGTATCAGCGATATCAAGCCTGTAAGTTAAAGCCTTGTTTATCGCCCTTGCCTGGGTAATACCCCTTGGCGAAAAGAATCTCATCCGCAGCATCACGGAGTCCCCGATGGCCTCCATCGACGAAAACGACATTATCCGCTGCAAAGTGACCCTCCGCAGCCCCATAGCTGTCGAATCCCTCCCACTTTTGAGCCGCCTGGACCGTGCTGCCCGCCGTAAACGCCGGGGAATCTGGAAACGGGTGATCGGCAAACCTGCGCGCCAGTTGTTCCGTAAAATGGCGGCTGGAAACATGAATGCCATGGGCCGCATGCGCATCGAAACTGCAAATGGGCCAAAACGCATCGCGTTCAATGCTCGCAACACCCAGTTCAGCGCTTTGTATATGCCCGACTACAAACCTTTCTACGAAGCGGAACTCTGCACCATTTTCGACCGGTTAGTCGGCACCAAAGACACGTTTTTCGACATTGGCGCGAATTGGGGTTGGCATTCGATCGTCGTCGCCACGCGCCCGCAATTCGCCGGATCGGTGCATGCGTTCGAGCCGTTTCCGTCGAGCTACGCTGATCTGACGTCGGTGGTGAAGGACGCCGATCTCGGAAACTGCATCGAATGCTATGATATCGCTTTGGCCGACAGTGACGGATCATCCGGCATGGCAATCCCCGGCGGCTTGCATTCCGGTGGCGCGCAATTGGGACAGGGGAGCGATATTCAAGTTCGCCTCGCCAAGCTCGACAGTCTCGATCTGCCGATGCCGAAGGCGATGAAGGTCGATGTCGAGGATCACGAGATCGGCGTGCTTCAGGGCGGCAAAAATCTGATCGAAAAGGCGCGGCCCTTTATCGTGTTCGAAAACTGGGCGCACCGCGACGATCCCGCAACGACGTTTGCGCCATTGCAATTTCTGACGCGCGCCGGTTATGCGCTGTATTATCCGGGATGGATCGCCGGAGATCAGGATTGCATCGTCTCCTCATACGCCGGAAGCGATCAACTCGCTCTCGTGCCGTTTCTGCCTGCGCATCGTTACCAGCTCGGCGACCTGATCAATATCGTCGCAGTCGCAGGGGAACGAATTGCCGAATTTCGGTCCGCGTTCGGCTGACGATATATCTTAGAAAGCTATCGATATTATCTGTGCGTGTTTAGTGAACACTGCACACATGAAACTATATGCGAAACTAAATATTCTTCTTTCTTCGGGCGACGCGTGGATTTATGACGAACACACACTCGTTGCATCCTGCCTTATCTAGTATTCAATATACATTGGTTCCGAAGATGAGAAACCCCGTCTTTACGTCTACGGCCATTAAGGCTCTGGCGAATTATCTCGACGAAGAGAGCGAGGATTCGATGTATTCAGAGCATGAAATCCGCGCCGTTCGCGACGAGCTGGACAGGCTTTCGGTGTCCGCGCGCCACAGCAACGTGACTTATTTTCAATTTCAGGTCGTTCTGGATAAAATCAATTCGATTGGCGCTTCGGTGCCTGACGATCTGGTGTCGAGCATCAAGGGCAATCTGTTCGATCACTGACCCTTATTGAAAATAAGGGATGGAAAGACCGAGGAAATGTTTGGCGGCCCAGAGGGCGCCGACGATCAAGGCGACGGTGGCTGCGGTATCGTCTTCCAGTATCAATTCGAGTATCGACATGTTTTCCTCGCCAGTTACGCCTGGGAAAAATCATATCGGTTTAAAGTGTAGCGCTTCTTAATGCATGTCAGGCACTTGAATTTCCCCGTCGAAACGACAAACAACAAATTTCATTAAATTGCCATATAACGGACAAATGATCGCGCAACGCTTGCCGACGAGCGGCAAATACATTGTTTTTGCTCGACCTTTTTTTTACAAATCGGCCGCGCGAGGCGCTAAGCTGCGCCGTTTTTCGATTTTGTCAAAGGGCCTATGCGACTTCTTTCTCACCTGTTCACGCTCGGCTTGCTGATGCTGGCAGCCGCCGCAATTGGCGGCGTTCTTCTGTACAATCACTACAGCCAGGACCTGCCGGATTACACGTACCTGAAAGATTATCAGCCGCCGATCCTCTCGCGCATTTATGCCGACGACGGGCGCATGATGGCGACCATCGCCGCCGAGCAACGCATTTTCGTGCCGATCAAGGCGATCCCGCAGCGCGTGATCGACGCGTTCCTGTCGGCGGAAGACGAAGATTTCTACAACCACGGCGGTGTCGATCTGCAGGGTATCGTCCGTGCGGCAAGCATCAACGTGATGCGTATGGCCCATGGCAGCAAACGTCCGGAAGGCGCTTCGACCATTACGCAGCAAGTTGCCAAGAACATGCTATTGACCGGCGAGGTTTCCTATTCGCGTAAAATCCGCGAAGCAATTCTGGCGACACGTCTGGAAAAGACGCTGACAAAAGACCGTATTCTCGAGATTTATCTCAACGAAATCTTTCTCGGCAACCATTCTTACGGCGTCGCCGCGGCGGCGTTGAACTATTTCAACAAATCGCTGGACGAATTGACGGTTGCCGAAGCCGCCTATCTCGCCGCGCTGCCGAAAGGTCCGAACAACTATAATCCGATCCACGATCACGATGCCGCCGTTACCCGCCGCAACTGGGTGATCAGCCGTATGGTCGCGAATGGCAAGATTTCGCAGGAAGACGCGAACGAGGCAGGCCGCGAACCGCTGGCCATGAAAACGCGCGACGAAGCCGAAACCGCCAGTGCCGATTATTATTCCGAAGAAGTCCGCCGCCAACTGATCGCGCAATTCGGCGAAAACGAAGTTCTGGAAGGCGGCCTCGAAGTCAAAACCAGCCTCGACCCGAAATTACAAGATATTGCCACGCACGCTTTGCGCGCCGGATTGATCGAATTCGACCGTCGTGAACGCGGCTGGCGCGGTCCGGCGGCGCATATGACATCGTTTGCGTCGTGGCAGAAGCAATTACAAAAAATGAACCCGCCGGCGGGCGGCGAAGATTGGCCGTTGTCGGTCGTGATTGCGTTGAAGGACAACGAGGCGCAAATCGCGATGGGCGATGGATCGCGCGGACATATTCCGTGGAGCGAGTTGAAATGGGCGCGCAAGCAGCTCGATGACGACCGCTTCGGCCCCGCCATCCATAAACCCGTGGATGTACTCAGTGTCGGCGACGTCGTGATGGTTGAACCCGTCAAAACCGACGAAGCCGGCAAAGCCTATCCGGCCGGGACCTACACGCTGCGTCAGGTGCCCCAAATTCAGGGCGCGATTGTCGTGCTCGATCCCAACACCGGCCGCGTTTATGCGATGAGCGGCGGCTTCAGCGCCAAGATCAGCCAGTTCGATCGCGCGACGCAGGCGTACCGTCAACCGGGTTCGGCGTTCAAGCCGTTCGTCTACATGGCGGCGCTGGATAAAGGATTCACGCCGTCGAGCCTGATCCTCGACGCGCCGTTCGAATATTTCCAGGGGCCGGGATTGCCGCTGTGGCGCCCTGAAAATTATGAGCAAAATTTTGAAGGTCCTACGACCTTACGTGTCGGTATTGAACATTCGCGCAACGTGATGACGGTGCGTCTCGCCAACGCCATTGGCATGCCGATCGTCGCCGAATACGCCAAGAAATTCGGCATCGCCGACGATATGCCTAATTTACTGTCCTTCGCGCTCGGCGCCAAGGAAACGACGCCGCTGCGTCTGACGGCCGCTTACGGCATGATCGTCAACGGCGGCAAGCGCATCGTGCCGAGCTTCATCGACCGCGTGCAGGATCGCAACGGCAAGACGATCTGGCGCACCGATCAGCGTGAATGCAGCGGATGCCAGACATTCGCTACCGGCTGGTCGCCGGATATTCAGCCGCCCGATATTCCTGACACGCGCGCGCAAATCGAAGATCCGCGCACGGCGTATCAGATGGTCAACATTCTGACGGGTGTCGTGAAACGCGGTACGGCGGCGCGGTTGCACGACATCGACTTCCCGCTGGCAGGAAAAACCGGAACGACCACCGACGCGAAAGATGCATGGTTCGTAGGCTTCACGCCTGACCTCGTCTGCGGCGTATTCGCTGGTTTCGACGATCCGGAACCGCTCGGTTCACACGAAACGGGCGCCAGCGTCGCGGTGCCGATTTTTCGTCGCTTTATTACCGAAGCGATCAAGGGCAAGACAGCCGTTCCGTTCCGCGTGCCGCCCGGCTTGCGCATGGTGCGAGTCAATCCGGCGACGGGTGCGCTGGCGGAAATGGGTGATAAGGAATCCATCTGGGAATCCTACATCCCCGGCACCGAACCGCAGGAAGGCCAGGTTCGTCAGGTTCTCGACGGCAGCGTAACCGGAGCGGCGGCCGAAGGTGCCGCTGGAGCCATGAACTCGACCTCAACCGGCACAGCCAACGCAGATTCCCCTAACGGCGGATCGGTGACAATGATCGAAGGTTCAAATCCGCCGTCGACAGTCGGCGGTGTGCCAGAACAATCATCCCAAGCGATGCCGGTTTCAAATACGCCGCTGGTTGTGCCGGATTTCAAGGCGACGCCAGCAGCTCCACCCGCGAACCCGTCGACGGTAGGGACGGGGGGGTTGTATTAATGTGGTTATTCTCCACTATATCAATATTAAATATGTAATCTGGAAATTTTTGCCGTTTTTAATTTTCGGCGCCGTAATGCTAATATTATTCGGAATACTCATGATTTCAGAAAGATTTGGCCGTATGCTGCGCGGCTCGATAACGGAAGGGAACAAAAACAAACCGGAAGATAAATTGTAATAGGCATATATGTATAAGGCTCTCGATACCATTGTCGGCGATCGCGTTAATTTAAGGGAATTCGTCGAACGCTATGGCGCTGATCCCAAGCAATGGCTGGCAAAACCCCAATGCCCCGGTTGCGGGCGAGGCCTGCATGCCTACGACCCTAAAGGCGCCGTTGGATTTCGCGATGTAGAAAGAGAAATTACGACACTTGTTCAGCGCAGGCCCGGCTTTCATCATTACAAGCATGGCGCCGGCGACAATTGCAGGTATTCTTACGCGAACGATCCGCGCTACGCGGACATACCGTCTCACAAAGAACTGCATCAGAAAGAAATTGTCCGGAACGTGGCCGCCATCCAGAAACCGATAACGCGAAACGCAGTTGAACGCGTGGCGGAATTTTTCATTCATGGAATTACCGGTTCATCGGTGATTTCGCCCGCCGACAGAAAATCCATCGATCATATTACCCGCACACAGTTGCTTCAACTCAAAGGATTGAGCGCGCATGCATGGTTGCTGCCTTACATGCAGGTTCTTCTCATGGGGCCAAAGCCGCAAACATTTGTCAAAAACAGCAATCGCGTCGTTTATCAGAAAGTCGGATTGCAAAGATTGAATTACGTGAACGCAAATGGTGAGGCTTCGCTTTTGACCGCACCCTTCGCCATCCGGCTTTGCTGGTCCAGTGAAAAAGGACATGTGTGGCCGATGAAAAACGGCAGGAGAAATGTCACTTTTCCCGTATCGAGAGCTTTTGCACTCAACATCGCCAAACCACCGGAACGCCGTGCGGCCAAAATCAAGCCGCCTACTCCAAGAAAACCGCGAAAGAACCGGAAATTCGATCCTAACCAGATAACAATGGACGTATAGATTTCCCCATTGAAAAGGCTTGTTTTTCCTTTATTGTGTCCGCAAATGACGGAGCTTTCATGCGCGCCGAAACAACATCCGCCTTAGCAGACATCGAGAAGTCGCTTGATCTGCTAAGGAGGCATCTTTGACCTCGAAAAGTCCGAACGGCGTCTCGCCGAACTGAACGCGCGCGCCGAAGATCCCAATCTATGGAACGACCAATCTAAGGCTCAAAGCGTGATGCGCGAGCGCACGCAATTAGACACCTCCATCAAAAATTATCGCGAGTTGGAACGTGGCGTCGCCGACAATCTTGAAATGATCAAGATGGCCGAGGCGGAGAACGATCAATCGCTGATCGTCGAAGCCGAGAACGCCCTAATGGCGCTGCGCGAACTTGCAGCCAAGCATGAGCTTGAAAGCCTGCTGTCCGGCGAAGCCGACCGCAACGACGCCTATCTCGAAGTCAATGCAGGCGCGGGCGGTACCGAGGCACAGGATTGGACGCAGATGCTGTTGCGCATGTATGTCCGCTGGGCCGAACAGCACGGATACAAAGTCGAAATCGAATATGAATCGCCTGGTGAAGAAGCGGGTCTTAAATCGGCGACCATTCTGATCACTGGACCGAATGCCTACGGCTGGCTGAAAACGGAATCCGGCGTGCATCGTCTTGTGCGCATCAGCCCGTATGATTCAAACGCGCGCCGCCATACCAGTTTCGCCAGTATCGCGGTGACGCCGGTCGTCGATGACTCGATCCCGATTGAAATTCTCGATAAGGATTTGAAAGTCGATACCTTCCGCGCATCCGGCGCCGGCGGTCAGCACGTCAATAAAACCGAAAGTGCTATCCGTATTACGCATATTCCAACCGGCATCATCGTCGCGTGCCAACAGGAACGTTCGCAGCATAAGAACCGCGCGAAGGCGATGAAGATGCTGGCGGCGAAAATCTACGAGAAGGAACTCGAAAAACGCGAAGCGGCGGCGGCCATTATCGAAGCGCAGAAAACCGACATCGGCTGGGGGCATCAAATACGGTCTTACGTATTGCAGCCTTATCAGATGGTGAAGGACGCGCGCACCGGCGCTGAAACAAGTCAGGCTGCGAAAGTTCTGGACGGCGATATCGACCTGTTCCTGCAGGCCTCGCTTGCATCACGGATTAAAGGGCGGGAAGAGAAGACTACATAATAAATCCAATTCCCTTGCGGGAGAGGTACGGGGTTCAGGTTAACGAAGCTCGCAACTCATCCCATTGATTTCGAAACCACGTCATCTGCCGCTTTGCATAATTGCGCGTCGCCTGTTGTGCTTTTTCGATTGCGCGCTCCAACGATATCTTGCCGTTAATATGCGCGGCAATTTCGCGCAGGCCGAGCGTTTTCATGGCAGGCAGATCGGGATCGAGATTGCGTTTCACAATCGCACGCGCTTCGTCGATGGCACCACACTTGACCATATTCGTAAACCGATGATCGCAAGCGGCATATAAAATATCGCGTGGTGGCATCAGCAGATGCGTTTCATACGAAACCTTCCATTCATTTGTCGCGGGTGTATCTTTATGCCAATCCGCAAGCGG
>Ga0206814_10156_pt1 | contig 19114 bp, 20 predicted proteins | sample Alteio_BWOrgCont_90_FD_152850 | JGI IMG/M metagenome (GOLD analysis project Ga0206814, IMG submission 152850) | Enriched cells from forest soil in Barre Woods Harvard Forest LTER site, Petersham, Massachusetts, United States -... | ecosystem: Environmental > Terrestrial > Soil > Temperate forest >...
CGGAGAACTCTCGGTCAAGCGGCATCGGCTCCGGAAACCATAAACGGGTTCGGCCTGCGCAGCTTCCTGATTTTTCTCGGCGCGACTCCGTGTCGTGCGAGAGTGCAAGGACTTCATAATAGCGTCGTTATCGGACAGCCAGGATGGCTTTGGTTCCGTGGAGGCAGGATGCCGTATTTTCGGAACCTCCGGCGAGCCTTAGCGAGACCGGTTAAGACCGATAACGATATTATGAGAGTCGGCGGAACTCTCGCAGGAGGCGGCCCCCAAGACGGCGACTTGTCGTCCGGTGCCCCGTCAAGCGGTTTACCTGCGATGGGAGTGTGATAGACTTGTCACATGACGACCGTAATCATCAGGGACGACGAGACTGGTGCGGAGCGCAGGCTGAGCGAAGCGGAGGGTTGGAAGTTGTCCATGTGGGATTTCCAGTTGATTGATAGTCGGCATGCCCTAACTATCGTAGCGAGTGATCATTCGCAAACTTCTAATGATTTAGATTCCGTCAATCGACATTGAAGAACGTACCGCCTATCGTAGATGATGTAGTCAACAGTATTGGGAAGTCGAAGCCATGGACATGCGACGTGGGTGTCGAATCCGATGTGTACCTTCGCGGTTGCAGGATTCTTCATGGCAGGCACGAGGACGCACTCACAAACATCTCCGTCCTGACTCCGTTCACTCAGTGTCCAGGCGTTCATTAACTCGTGTTCAGTTGCAGGTCTCCAGTACATCTTTTAATCTCCTAGGCTCTCCCCGTTCTGATTGGCGTTAGGCGGGGAAGCCTCAAATAGTCTAGCTTTCGATCTCGCGCAGCGGCGAGTGGTTATTATGAAGTTCGGATAGAGTGCCCTCAAAAAGGACTGTAGACACCGAGCCGACTTCATAATAGGTATTATCAGAAAGATAGTGAGATGCTGGAGAAGTGGTTTGAGCGGACCTTCTTGAATGGACCTTCAAGTGGCCGTCGAGAGTTTTTGCCTCTAGGATTCGATTTGCGGCGAACGAGGGCGCGGTTTGCTCTTCGATTCTTTGCTCGTTTGTGAGTTTTGAGCGATTAGGTGGCCGGTGACTCAGTCCAGCCTGAAATACAGTTCTTCGATCTCTTGGTTTCTCGCGTTGGCAAAGGCTGTGTCGCGGCCGCATGGTTTGAATCCGCATTTTTCAAGCACTCGGATGGAGCCTTGGTTGTCGGCGGCTGCTGTCGCGTAAACTGGCCGCTCTTGGATCTCGTTTAGGTGAAGCCTCAAAGCTGCCGTGGCGATTCCTTTTCCCCAGTGGGACCGGCTGATCCAGTAAGTCATCTCGCGTTGGCCCTCAAGCTTGTAGGAGCCGACGCAGCCGATGACTTGGTGCTCGAAAACGATCGCCTTCATGATGGCGTCCGGGTCATCTTTTATCCGCTGCATTCGAGCGTCGTAGACCTCGCGATCGGGCATGTTTCTCGAGGTGAACGCGGCCATCTGAATGGCGATCGGGTCCGCCTCGTTTTCATACAGAAATGGATGGTCGTCTTCAACGATTTCTCGCAAGTGGAGTTCCATACTTAAACCCAGGATTTGCCGCCAAACGGAATGTCAGACATTGCTTCCAGCGAACAGACTATCTCAACTATTGTGGCCCAGATTCGTTCGCTGGAGCCAACCGTTGGGGACCGCGTCGCGGTGGGAATCGACGGATGCGGAGGCGCTGGAAAAAGTACGTTTGCGGCAGCACTGTTGGAGCGACTGCCATCAGCGCAAGTCGTTTCCACCGACGATTTCGCCTCCTGGGACGAACCCATCGACTGGTGGCCGCGCATGGTGGAGGAGGTTTTCTGGCCGTTGAGCCAAAGTCGTACAGCCCAGTACCGACGACACGATTGGGTCAATCGATGCCTTGCTGAAACGGTCGCCGTCAACGGCAAAATCCTCCTCATTGAAGGAGTTTCCTCGACGCGGCGGGAGTTCCGGCCCTATTTGGGAATGCGGATTTGGATCGAATGCCCTGCCGCAGTTCGACTAGACAGGGGACTGGCGCGAGACGGCGCAGACTCGGTTGCCCTGTGGGAATCTTGGATGGCAGCCGAGGATAGGTACGTTGCCGATCATCGCCCATTGGAAGGCGCCGACTATATCCTTAGCGGGATTTGAAATTACGCTGATATATGACCAACGAAGACGATGTTCGGCAGATCTGCTTAGGGCTCCCAGAGGTTGAGGAGCGGCTGTATGAGCGGCTGCCGGGATTCTTTGTAAAGCGCAATCTGTTCGCTCGGATTCGAATGAAACCGGATGGGCTGCTCGTCTGGCGGCCGGACATCCTGGATAAAGAGGCTCTGATCGCCGCTCAGCCGGTCAAGTTCTTTCAGACGCCGCACTACGAGGGGCATCCCGGGGTTCTCGTTCATCTCGAGGCGATCGACGTTGCGGAGCTTGAAGAATTGTTGACCCTGTCTTGGACCCTTAGAGCGCCGGCGCGGTTGGCGTCACAGTACGAAGCGCGTTCCTAGGTTCGAGGTTTCCTACGCTGGGGGATTCACGCAGCGGGACGCAATGGTTACGCGGCGGACGCGGCGTCTCCTAGCACTTGGCGGTTTTTCGCTTTTTACCGATTTGGCCTTTGGTGACGGCATCCGCGATGCGCTCGGGTGCATATGGCACTTGGCAGGCGGTGGCGCCCATCATGACTGTCACCTCCCCGATCTCTTTGGCGCACTGGATCGCGTCGTCCGTGAGCGGTTTCACGTTGGTGCCGCAGTTGATCACGAAACCATTCATCGTGTACCGTACACGGTTCGACTGTTGGTGGATGGTGTGCTTCACACGGGTTAGGAGAGCCTTATATTCGTCCAAATCGAGCTCGGCGTCCGGTTTGATCTGGGTCAGGCAACTCAGAGTGCGCCATCCGGCGCTAGCGATCGCCTCGACCGGCGACTCGATCCAATCCAACGCCAGTTCCCGCCCATGTCCGCTGCCGGAGGCGACCCACGGGACCGTGCTCTCCGAGTGTAGCGACCAATTGGCTTGCGATACCCACGTCTGCAGGTCCTTTTTGGTCATCTTCATGTCGTCGGTGATGAGACCGGCGAGGTACATGGCGTCGGAGTTTCCGGTGGCGTATAACTGCAGCGCGAGGTCGTAGTTCGGTCTCAGGCGCTTCTCGATCGGCTTGAGGTCGGCGACTTTGACGCCAAAGAACGGCTCGACGGCGCCATGGTCTAAGAGCACCTTTTTAATTGAGGGGCTGCCGAGTTTTTGTAGTTCCTCCATGATTTCTGCGGCGGAGTTCATGGATCACATTTTAACGGACAATTTGGCCAGGTAGCTCCAGGCGGTCCAGAGGGGGTGGGTTTTGGTTTCGGTTAGTGAGCCGCCAGTAAATGCAACTTCATTTATTTCCATGATTTCCAGGGTCAAGCCGGTTCCCTCTAGCAAAAGCTGCAGGTCGCCGGGGGTGTAGCACCGGATTTTCTGGGTGATTGCCATCGATTCGTTTGGCTTGCCGGTGGCATCGTCGATCGGGCACCAGGTGTCCAGGAACCGGCTGTTGATCGGGTCATAGTCGAAGGACCGGCGCTGGGCGAACCGGTGGCTTGGGTGGTTGCGGTCCAGGTTCCACACTTTCCCGGTCTCGTTGACCCAGCGGAAGGGGCTGAAGACGTCGACTAACGCACAACCGCCGGGTTTCAGCCATTCGTGGGCGATCCGTTTTAGGAGTCGTCGCTGGTCAGAATCGGATCCGACGCCGAAGCCGTCCCAGTAGCAGACGACGTCGAATTCCCGGTTGAGATCGACGGTATAGAAGTCGGCCCTGATTGCGGTTAGGTCGCCTTTGCGTTTTTCGCGAGCGAGGAGTTCGATGTTGTTGGCTCGGGTCGGGCTGAAATCGAGAGCGACGACGGAGTGGCCGGCATCGGCCATGGCGACGGCTGCCTCTCCGGTCCCTGCCCCGAGTTCCAAGACCCGGTGGGGGCCTGGTCCGCAGAGGCGCACCATGGTGGCAAGGCGATCGAGGTGTTGCTGCTCAACGCCGGTTGGGTCCCAATACTCGCCCGCGCCGGTGTAGTAGGGTTTCACCCAGGCAAGGGTGGATTCATCGACGGTTTCTGTGGCCATGGAATTGCCTAAGTAGATTTTCTACATCGCTGATCGACGTGCCCGAGCCTTTGGCAATTCGACGGATTCTTGCCGAGTCGATTAGGTGAGGGTGTGTGCGTTCACGTAGGGTCATGCTGAGGATGATCGCTTCAATCCGGCCCATTTTCTTGTCGCTATCGTTAAAGGCCTCAGTTGGAAGGACGGAAGCCATCCCGGGGATCAGCCTGAGGATGTTTTTCATCGGGCCCATCTTCCTCATCATGCGAAAGGTTTGGAGTAGGTCGTTGAAATTGAGGGCGGGATTTCTCATTTTCATGCTGCTCCGGAACCCTCACCCCCTGCCCCCTCTCCCTTTTCGCACGAACCATAAAAAAGGCGAGGGGTGGTTAGGCTGTGTTTCTTAGCTCTTGCAGGTCGTAGGTTTTTCGGTGCTCCAGCTCAGTGATGGCGTCGTCGCAGCGGTTGATGATGCGGCGGGAGCGGGTGGCGGGAAGACGGGCCCAAAGCAAGATCGCGGCGGCGGCGGCGCTGGAAATTAGGGCCACGGCAACTACCGTTCGTACTACCAATGAACTCTCTTCAGAATGCTTCGACATGATCCTTTAGCTATATAGACGTCAAACCGACGCGTTAGGTTTTAGCGTTAGGTACAACTACCTCGCATTTTACAGCCGCTTAACCGATTCTCGCCGCGCAATCGGCTCGCAGGGTACCTTAACGGTTGAATGCTTGATTCCCTTACGCGCCGGTTGGCCGGCATTCTCTCGGGGTTAAGGGGCAAGGGCCGCCTTACCGAAGACGACGTCAACGAGATGCTTCGCGAGGTCCGCGTGGCGCTTCTCGAAGCCGATGTGAACTTTGCCGTCGCCAAAAGCTTCATCGCCAAGGTGAAGGAAAAGGCGGTCGGAGAGGACGTGTACGGCAGCCTAACGGCGGATCAGACGATCATTATGATCGTCCGCGACGAGCTCACCGAGATGCTCGGCGCAGCGCCGCCCAAGTTCAACTACAATCCGTCCCCCCCGACCGTCGTCCTGATGTGCGGTCTGCAGGGGTCGGGAAAAACCACGACGACCGCGAAGCTCGCCAAATGGCTGGTCAGCCAGGGAAAGAAGCCGATGCTCGCCGCTTGCGACATCCAGCGCCCGGCCGCGGTCAAGCAGCTTGAAGTGCTCGGCGAATCGGTCGGCGTACCGGTGTTCGCCAAGCTGGATGGCACTTCCCCGGTTAACATCGCCAAGGAAGCGCTTGCCCGATGCAAGCACCTTATGCTGGATGTGCTGATCATCGATACCGCCGGCCGTCTTCAGGTCGATACGAACCTAATGAAGGAGCTTCACGACATCTACGATGCGACGAAGCCGAGCGAGGTTTTCCTGGTCCTCGATTCGACCACGGGTCAAGAAGCAGTCCACGTGGCAGAGGCGTTCCATAAGGAAGTCAACCTGACGGGAGCGATCTTTACGAAGTTGGACGGCGACACGCGCGGCGGCGCGGTGCTCAGTGTGCGCGCATCCACCGGCGTACCGGTCCGGTACATCGGCGTCGGCGAGCAGGTCGACGCGCTCGATACGTTCTATCCCGACCGCATGGCCCAGCGGATTATCGGCATGGGCGACGTGATGGGCATCATCGAACGCGCCGAGCAGGTCATCGATAAGGACGAAGCCGAAGACATCGAGAAAAAGATGATGCGCGGCAACCTCGACTTCAACGACATGCTGCAAACGTTCCGCATGATGAAGAAGATGGGCCCGATGAAGAACATCCTCAAGATGATTCCCGGCATGGCTAGCGCTATTCCGGAAGAGGCCTTCGATAAGATTAACGACAAAGACACCGGCAGGATTGAAGCGATGATCCTCAGCATGACGCCAAAAGAGCGTTCAAATCCGGATATAATCAACGGTTCGCGGCGAAAACGCATTGCCGCAGGCTCCGGCACGACTGTCGAAGAGGTTAACAACCTGCTCAAGCAGTTCTACGGAAGCCGGCGGGGCATGAAGCAGATGATGCAGATGCACAAGAAGAATAACAAGCGCGGACGGCGATAAGAAAGGAAAAGAAGATTTAATGGTAAAGATCCGACTTAGGAGAATTGGCACAAAGGGACGACCGTTCTACCGTGTAGTGGTAGCAGAGAGCACGTCCGGACGAAACGGAAAGTTCGTCGAGACGCTTGGCATCTATGATCCCGTGGCCCAGCCTAAGAAGCTCGAAGTCAACGAGGAGCGAGCCATCCACTGGCTCATGGCCGGCGCCCAGCCGTCGGAGACCACCGCTTACTTGTTGAACAAGCTCGGCATCCTGCCCAAGTTCCTTGAGCAGAGGCCCAGCCAGAAGAAGAACTATTCGTTCCTCGACAAGCGCACCGCCGCCATCTCCGTAACCGCAGCCGAAACCTCCGAGACCGCCTAATGAGTTACCGACCGTTCGTTGAAACCCTCGTCAAGTCCGTCGTTGAGAACCCCGATCAGATTGAGATCGATGAAGAGCACGAGATGGGAACGCGAACGTTCTACGTGCGCGTCAGCCCCGACGACGTAGGCAAGATCATCGGCAAAAGCGGCCGAGTCGTAAGCGCCATCCGCTGCGTAGTCAGCGCCGTCGCCGCGAAGTCGCGAGAGAAGGCGTTTGTGAAGATCGTCACGGAGTGACGGGGGCCTTTTCCCTCACCCCCTTCCCCCTCTCCCATGACGAACCACACGGGAGAGGGGAGCGGAATTTAGTTCAGAGTGTTCCGTAGCCGCGGGATGGTCGTACCCGCGACCCAGTTATCGCCCTGAAACCACCGTCGTTTTTGCCGACCGCCCCGAAACGCGGGTACGACCATCCCGCGGCTACAGAACACTCTAACTTTGACGGAGTTCAGCGCCCAAGCCTGCCGAACATCCGCAAAATCGAAATCACGTCGCTGAAGTTCGATATCTTGCTCATTAGCTGAGATAGGTGGTCCGTATCCCGTACGTCGGCGGTTACGTCGATTTCGGCGGTGTGGTTGGGCATCGTCTTCACCTTCAGCGCCGAGACGTTCGTTTTCGATTCGCCGAGGATCGTCGAGATGTCCATGAGCAGACCCGTTCTATTGACGGACACGATCTTCAGGGGCACGGCGTAAACGTTGCCGTCCGAGGCCCAGGTAAATGGGATCAGACGCTCAGGCTCGTTGGCTACATAAGCCATCGCGTTCGGGCACACCTTGCGGTGGATCATGATTCCCCGGCCGCGGGTAACGTACCCCACGACTTCATCCCCGGGTATGGCGCTGCAGCACTTCGCACGCGTCAGCATCACGTTCTCGATGCCGCTGGTGACGAGGGCGAGCTTGCCCTCCTTGGTCTTGGTGACCTCGATCCGGTCGGCGGTCTGCAGTTCGTGGGTTGTGCCTCTGAGGCGGGTGATCACGCTTTGAACGGAAAGCATGCCCAGGCCGACTTTGGCGAGTACATCGGTCGAAGTTTCGGTTGAGTCGAGTTGGTCGGCGACTTTTTGCAGCTTCTCTTCGCCCAAGAACATCTTAGGATCCAAGCCCAGGTACCGAAGCTCCTTTTCGAGCGCCTCTCTTCCCCGCTGCGCATCGTCGTTTTTTGTAAGTTTGCGGAAGTAAGTGCGCAGCTTGCTCCGCGTGTGCGCCGATTTGACGAACTCCAGCCAGTCCAGACTGGGTGATGCGTTCGACCGGGTTATCAGCTCGACGACGTCGCCGTTCTTAAGGATCGAGTTGAGTTGAACCATCAGGCCGTTGACCTTGGCGCCGACCAGGGTCATGCCTAACTGGGTATGGACACGGAACGCGAAGTCGACCGGCGTGGAGTCTTTCGGCAGGTCGATCACGTCCCCTTTCGGGGTGAAGACGAAGGTCTGCTCGGAGAAAAGGTCGGTGGAAACGGTTCGAAGGAAGTCGCTGGAGAGTCTTTGGTCCGAAGACCAGTCGAAGAGCTGCTCTCTCAGAGTGGAGAGGCGTTTGGTCTCATCGATTGCGATGCGGCCTTCTTTGTAGGTCCAGTGCGCCGCCACGCCATGCTCCGCCACCTCATGCATCGCCATCGTCCGGATCTGGACCTCCATCGGGTCGCCGCTTGGGCTCACGACCTTGGTGTGAAGCGACTGATATCCGTTCGGCTTTGGCTTGGCGATGTAGTCGTAGAACCGGCCGGGGATCGGCATATAGGTCTCGTGGACGATGCCAAGCGCCAGATAGCAGTCTGGAACCGTCTCGACGATAATCCGAACCGCCAAGAGGTCGTAGATGTCCTCGAAGGCGACCCCTTTTTTGATAATCTTGTTGAAGATCGAATAGAGGTGCTTCGGCCGGCCCCGAAGGTCGAGAACCTTCGTTTTTCTCTCTTCGAATTTGGCTTTGAGAACCAGAATGGCCTCTTTGATCTCGTCCTCGCGCTGAGGGCGCGTGCTGGCCACCAATTCGCTGATCTCATTGAACTCGGCGGGGTGAAGCGCCTCAAACGCGAGGTCCTCCAACTGCCATTTGATCTGCCAGATTCCCAGGCGTGCCGCCAACGGAGCATAGATGTCGAGAGTCTCTGTTGCGATGCGCGTGCGCTTTTCCGGAGGAAGCGCCGAAAGCGTCTGCATGTTGTGCAGGCGGTCGGCTAGCTTGATAACCATGACGCGAAAGTCCTTGGCCATCGCCAAGAGCATCTTGCGGAGGGTCTCCGCGGTGCGGGTTGTTTCTGCGGCGACGCGCTGCCGATGGGTCAGATCGCCTTGGGGCGAGGATCGAAGCTTGGTAACGCCCTCGACCATCGCCAACACGTCGTCGCCGAACTCCCTCGCGAGGGCCTCCGGCTTGATGTCGGGGCAGTCTTCGAGCACGTCGTGCAGCAGGGCAGCCACGATGGTGTCGTCATCCATCCGCAGGTCTACGACGATACGTGCGACGGCAAGCGGGTGCAAGATGTACGGCTCGCCCGATTTCCGGTTTTGACCAGAGTGCGCCTGCTCCGCCACATAGTACGCATAGCGAATTCTGCGGACGTTCGCATCGTCTCGCTGCTCCCGGATGACCTGCAGCATCGCATGAAGGTCCTCGGGCTCTTCCCAATCGTGGCTAATGTCGTAGGCCGCTGACATAAACGGCATCTCGTCCGGTCAAGCCACGTTGCTTGGACCGTAAATATGCTTCCTTAATAAGAAAGTATACGGCCTGAAAGTGTTACAGCGTTTGAACGGCCCTATGGTGGCGGAACTTTGCGAACTTCGGTCTCCGGGCCGCTCCTGGCGTTCGCGGAGATAATCGCGATCTGACGCTTTTGCGCTTCCACCGAGTCCTGGTATATCTTGTCTCGAAGTGCTTGCGGCAGGTCCCCATAGGCCAACAGCGAGCCCAAGTCGTGGATATCCGACGAGCCGGCGATCTCTATTCTTTGGGCCAGTGGCAAGCGAATCGTGATCACTTGGATGGTCTGCAAGGCTGTCTGAAACTGGCGGCCCTTACTGAGGCTTTGTTCGAAGGTGTCCGGCGTGCCAACGGGGACAAACTGCCCGTTCGGGAGCCGCTCCACTGCCTGCGGCGCCAACGAAGTTAACCGCCCAATGGGTTGCCAAAGGCCTATCGCTTTGCCTGGTTCCTTCCAGCGGACGACAGATGCTACGCGCGACTCCGAGGAGATCACCGCCGTTCCGACAGGTTGCTTTGAAAACAGTTCGATCGCGTGGTGCTTGAGGTCGCTCACGGTTTGCTCGCCGACGATGGGTCTAGCTTCTGAGATTAGGAGGTCCCGGAGTTGCTCGGTAACCCCCTCTTGACTTACATTTGAAGACTTTCCCGCCTTGAGCTGTTCCCAGCCGGAATCGGAAATCCCACCCAGGAACCGGTAAGTCTCATCCCCTAGGTATCCGTCCATGTTGGATGTAGCTATTCGTGTCGCGAACCATGCGAGGGCCTCCACCATCGAAGACCGCTCGGCACTCGCGTCGTGGCAAAGCAACGACAGCGTTCGGAGCCGCTCTCCGGATTGGTTCAAAAGATCGCGCAGGTGTTTCCCAAGGACCTTTCGGTCCACCCTGCTCGCCTCGATTGCCTCCGGAGTGCGGGGGCGCAACACAATTGACGTCGCGTCTTCGATCCGCTCGTAGTCCTCGATTTCGTCGAGTTCGTCCTGGAACGCGGTAATGCAAAGGCGATCCGCGCTACAGCAGTACCTCGAAAACTCCCAGAAGAAGTCGTCGACGTCAACGACCATGCATTTTTCGGGAGTTTGGGCGGCGAACGCTTGTAGGCATCCTGATGTGAACGCGTTTAAGGGTTCATTTTGCTCAGGATGTACCAGCCACTCTGGTGCTGGCCCGCCAGACGATCTGATGCGCTTCAATTCGTCTAGTGCTTGTTGAGCTTCTTTCGGAATGGGAGACCATTGCGCATCGGATCTAAGCTTGTCTTCGGAGGCTACGTTGGTATACAGCCTCGATTTCATCGAACCTGATGTCACGAAGTTAGCGAGAAGCACCCGCTTCTCCTCGCCATCGAACCCCTCCAATTGCAGAATCTGATTGACTTTTGTGACGCTAACCCGGAGCCGAAGGCGCTCTGGACGCTTGGTCTCCCTCCCAACTTCTGAGAAGTAGGCTCCGTAGTTCATCAAGCGAATTGCGTTAAGGTCGTCCTGCGACAGCGAAGTCCTCTCGTACGGTGAGGACGCGTTCATGTACTGGTCGATAAGATCGCCAGACGGTGGAAGTGGATGAGCGTTATCAACCGGAGCGTCTTCGTATATCACAGTCTGTCCGGCCGGGATAGACGCAAGCGCGTCAATACCAATTCTTCCGATCAGAGCTTCGAGCAAACCCTCGCTGGGGAGTAGCTGTTGTGGGAAGAAACTGGCTGGCCGCATTCCGCCATGACTCTGGAAGTTCGCCACGGCGACCTGCTTGGCGTGGAGTTCTTTGAAGACCACCTCCGATGGACTTGTGTTGCCGGCGGACATCCTCTTTCGGTAGTCCGAGACCGCTTCAAGGCGCTCTCGAATCCAGTTCGCGCGCTCTTTACGCTCGGCTAGGCGAAGCTCAGCAAAGTCGTTCGGGGTTCGCTGTAGCAAGAGGCCCGTGGGACTCGTTTGGATTGACCCATGAATGGCCGCAGCTAAAATCGCGAGTAACTTGTCGGGAGGATAGTTGGGATTGGAAATGTAGAGTCGTTTCTTGGCGAGACTGGCCTGGATTGCTACAGGCTTGCCGAGCATCTCGCTGATCATTTTTATATCGGCGTCTGCCGTCATTATTTGAGGCGTCGGCAGAAGCGACGACGCAACAAGAAAGCCAAGTACTCCCATACTTCCTCCCGAAGAAGAATTTGACGGCAGCTCTAGTGTCCGCCTACCACTGAGTTTACAACCATGTCACTCCACGCTGTGCCCGTAGCGGACTCGCCTTCCGAAGTGCTCGCAGAAGTAGACAGGGAGTCGCTCGTGATAGACCAAGAGTATGTGTATGTCCCATCGCCGTTGTCCGTAAAGCCGGGTGACTCGATGGTTGTGCCGAATGGCGTTGTCGTGTTTGAGGGATATTCCGATTGGTTATCTTCAGTTCCAGAGGCGCTGATCGGTGCGTCTACCTCGGCGTCACCTGTGCCAGCGGTACCGTCTCCGTCGGCCGTGCCCGGAGTATTGAACGTCTGGGCGGTTGCATGAGCTGAGTCGGTTAAGGTCGCCGACCAATCGATGTATCCAGGGATGTTAGATGCGCCTGTTACGGTGACAGTGACACCCCAACCGATGGACTCGGAGTATGAGTACGCGCTACTTCCTGGCGGGTACGATGTTCCCCCGCCCGCGCCGGAAGTAATAACGGCCATGTACCCTTGGGCACCCTCAGGAAGACCGCTGTCGGGTAGAAGGTTGTGCGAATTCGATCCTATATTCGTCGTTGACCCGGCACCTCCAACGATGGAGCTGGAAATCGTGTAGGTCTGGCCGAAGCCGAGAGCACAGAACACTGCGAATGCAAGAGTAGTTAGTATCTTCATCACGCTTACATCTTACATCGTTTTTAGAGAAATCGCCACAGATCTTCCTTACATCGTAGCGTTCAGGCGCGGATGGCGTACGTTCATCATTGCTGTGACCTGGATCGGTGCAGTGCGCTTTGATAGACTATCGGAGTTGTGTTCGCCCAGACAGAAGCCTGGCCATAGTGCTGGCATGCGCCGCAGATCACTTCACTGGTCCTTCACTGCATCAATTTCAACCTAATTCCCGCAAATCAAGCGTGCTTGAAGGGAGGAATCTAAAGAGTGGTATCCGAATATACATGGTAGCCAAGGTATCAGGGGTCACATAGGGCGAACTAACTTGTGTGGCAAACAGGGCATCCGAAACCATAAGTTGGTTCTGAGGAATCGTCCCGACACCTTCAATTGCGACCACTACTCTGAGGCCTGAGCAAGGGCAAGTAATGCGTCGAATTCAGACACGGCTCTTTGGAGACCGAGTCGGCTTTGGATCTCATCATCGGCAAATCCCATCGCCCGATAGATACTTTCCCTTTCGATCGGAATGGCACTCGTCATCGCCTGCCACTCGGGAAAGGTTCCATGAATCCATTCGACCAGTTCCCACTGATTCGCCGTCCCAAACTGGAGCCACACTTGATTGGCCAATTCAATCTCAAAAGGACTCAAGATCTCCTCAATCGGCGGCTTCTTCCAAAGCCTCAGACGATAGCCCTGCTTGGCAAAGGAAGCCTCCCAAGTCTCGTGATCCAAGTCGTCCCAATTCTGCTTGATGAGGTCATAGGTCGTACTCATCACAGGCCCATGTTTCATAGAGACAAAAATGTCGCCGGTTATGGAGTTGCTAAGCGAAAACAGCGACTCGCGCTCAGCGAGATACATCAACTTGAGAAGTTTGAGATACTCCAACTCCCCGCCAGCGCGTTCCAAAAAGATCGCGGCAAGAGCGGCCGCCTTGTCCTCGCGAAATGCCATCGCTATTAGTATACGCTTGTCTCGCTAGTATGTAGCGCACCGCCCTCTTGGGTTCTTACATGAGGATGGTGCCGCAACCCGGACTTGAACCGGGGACCCTAGCATTTTCAGTGCTATGCTCTACCGACTGAGCTATCGCGGCACGCCAGATGATGGCGCGGAAGACGGGTCTCGAACCCGCGGCCTCCGCCGTGACAGGGCGGCGCTCTAACCACTGAGCTACTCCCGCGATCAGTGGGAGAGTATGGCATCAAAAGCTTCGGAAAGCAAGGCCCTTTCCCCTACGTCAGCATCCTCTCCGGCATAGTGCGATTCAGCAGTAACCAGTACATGGCCACTTGCAGGATCATCTCCGAGAACTCGCCGGGGTCGGTGGGCTTGTGGATGTACGAATTCGCACCCAGGGCGTAACTGGCTTGCACTTGGGTCTCATCTTCCGACGCCGTCAGCACCACAACCGGGATTCGGCGGGTCATTTCGTTGGCTCGGATCCGCTTCAAAACTTCAAGGCCGCTGAGCCGCGGAAGTTTAAGGTCGAGGATGATCACGGCCGGCATAACCGACATATCGCGCCCGGTAAAGCTGCCTGAACCAAACAGATAATCGATCGCTTCTTGGCCATCGCAGGCCACGACGACCTCGTTCATGATGTTGTTTCGTCGGAGCGCTCGTAACGTCAATCGCTCGTCATCGATGTTGTCTTCGATGAGAAGGATCAGCTTGCTGTCGAGGCCTGTCGATTGCACCTTGGACATGATACCGATACCATACCATTACGACCATTTACCTGGCACCGTCGCGGTGCACCTCCCGCATCTGCTAAGTTCAATAGATGGCAACCGCGACCTCTCACGCCGACCACACCAAACCTGACACCATGCTCGGACTTCCGGGCTTTATGCCCAGAAAGATCAACGTGACCATGATGGGCGCGGGAAGCTTTTTTACAAATTCGATCCTGAAGGACGTCATTCTCACGCCAAATAACCTCGGCGGAGAACTACGGCTGATCGACATCGATGCGACGCGGCTCGCTTTGGCCGAGCGGCTCATGTGCAAAATCGTCGAAGAAGCGGGAGATAGCGACAAATGGACCGTTCGCGCGAGCACCGATCGCACCGAACTGCTGCCGGGAACCGATTACATCGTTAACGCGATCGAAGTAAGCGGAGTCGCATGCGTGCGCTTCGACAACGATATCCCGCTTGAATTCGGGGTTAGCCAGAACATCGGCGACACCATCGGCCCTGGCGGAATGATGAAGGCGTTACGCACCCTTCCCGTCTACATTGAGATCCTCAAGGACGTTCAGCGGCTTTGCCCCAAGGCGGTGGTGCTCAACTACACCAACCCGATGAATATGATGTGCCTGGCGGCGGCACGGACCTCAAACCTTCACACGGTGGGGCTTTGCCACTCGGTGCAAGGCACGTCGCACATGCTGGCCGGCTACGCCGACACGCCATACGAGCAGGTGCAGTGGAAGTGCGCCGGCATCAACCACCTCGCCTGGTTCACGGAGTTCAACGGGCCGGGAGGCGAGAGCCTCTATCCGCTGCTGATGGAAAAGGCCCGCGACCGAACCAGCGATTTTGCCAAGAACGAGCCGATTCGAAGCGACATGATGCTTCACTTCGGCGCGTTTATCACCGAATCGAGCGGCCACTTGAGCGAGTACCTTCCCTACTACCGCAAGCGCAAGGATCTGCTCGACAAGTACACCGACACCGAGTATCGGGGGCAAGAGAGTTTCTATGCCGACAACTGGCCGAACTGGCGAAAGGGCCAAGATGAATCGCGCGCCAAGCAACTCTCCGGCGAGCAGCCGATCAAGATGGAGCGCAGTTGGGAGTACGGCGCATGGATCATCGAGGCGATCGAAAAGAACCAGCCGTTCAAGATCCACGGCAACGTGGAGAACAAAGGCTGCATTGAGAACCTCCCCTCGGACGGCTGCGTAGAAGTTGCCTGCCTGGTGAACCATAACGGAATCCAACCGATCCGCTACGGCCGGTTGCCAAAACAGATGGCCGCCATTTGCGATTCCAACATGCGAATGTTTGACATCGCCACCGACGCCGCCATCGAGAGATCGAAGCAGTTGGCCACGTGGGCGCTCATGCTCGATCCTCTTACGGCCGCCGTTTGCTCTCCCGCCGAGATTACGGAAATGGTCGATCGCCTGTTCAAGGCCGAAGAGGAGTTCTTGCCGGGGTTCAAGTAATTGCGGAAGAACCGCAGTATCGAAGTCGGGATTTTTGATGCCGTTCTGGGCGGATTGATTCTTCCGATGGGCTTGCGCGTACAAAGCGTCAAGCTGTCGGGAGTTGGGCTCAAGTGCAGCTATCCGCCTTTCGCCGCCGAATCGGAGAAGCCGGGGATTCTTGAGGTATTCGTCTCGGAAGCGGACCTTGCCGACTTCCTGAACAAAATGTCGCCCGCCGGCCTCAAAAACGTTTCGGTCGAGGCAAAGGGTGGGCTGCTCCATATTCGAGCAACCAAAACCGTGCTGATAGACGTGAAGGCGTACGCTATCTGCAGCCTGAGGATCGTGGACGCAAAGCAGCTTTTTGTCGACCTGCAGTCGGTCGACATTATGGGGGCCGGGCCGAAGCAGCTCATCCAGTCGCAGCTTGACAAGATCAACCCCGTGGTGGATACGACCGACTTCCCTTTCGTGGCAAGGCTGAATACGGTGGAAGTTGCCGAGGGCGGAATTCTGTTGAAAGGCACCATCGCGCCTGACTCTTAACGAATCGACCTGGGTAGAATCTTCAGGCTTCAGCATGCCGTCGTGGCGAAATTGGTAGACGCGCCAGATTTAGGTTCTGGTGCCGAGAGGCATCTCGGTTCGAGTCCGAGCGACGGCACGAACGCGGTGACTCCTTTGCAGGAGACGGTCCCTCGACGCGATAATCCGGCCAGCCCCCTTGGAATGCACGACACTAGAACGCGGTGACTCCTTTGCAGGAGACGGTCCCTCGACGCGCTAATCCGGCCAGCCCGCCTTCATTTCTTCGGCACGACGCTAATACTGCCGTCTACTTCCAAGACGGCGAGGGACGCCTGATTCGCGTCGGAGAGGCCGTGTTGACGCAAGGCAGTTTCCAACTCGTCCTCGCTAATTCGCTCTCGATGCATCCTGTCGGTTAGTACCTTGCCGTCGGTAAGGATGACGGTAGGCGTTCCAAACACCAGACCCTCGATCTTCGGCGCCTTCACGAGCACTCGGGTAATCAACCATCCAACGGCGATGAGGGTGCTGGAGCAGACAATGGCGATGGAGAGGTCCCCTTTTCCCCGCGTCATGGCGTTCTGAACCGCGTTGGCGATAGCGATGATGGTCGCCAAGTCGTAAAGATTGAACTGCGCCACCTGACGCTTCCCGAGCAAGCGAAAGCCGATAAACAGATACAGAACCACGACGGCGGTCTTGCCGACGTAGACGGAAAGGTCGAACCACATGACTAGGGCATCCTCAAGGCTTTGAAGTGCCGCTTGGTTCTCAGAACTTCCGAATCCACCGGAACCACGCTGATGGATCCGTCGACCTCCAGCACGCACATTCTTGCTTGGTCCAGCCGGGTCAGGCCGTGCTCCCGGAGTGCAGTCATCAATTGGTCGTGAGTGACACCCTCGCGCTGCATTCGGTACTCGATCGGCACCCCCTCATTTACGATCAGCATCGGTTGCCCGACCATGAGCCGCTCTGCCCGCGATGACCGTTGGAGGAGAATATTGAAAAGGCGGTTCACGATGAGCAGCACAGTCCCCGCAATCAGCCCGCCGACCAGCGAGTTGTCGTTATTCATCATCGCGTTTTGAACTGAGTTGCCCAGCACGATGATCAGCACCAGGTCGAAAATGTTCATCTGGCCCAGTTCCCGTTTGCCGAGCAGTCGTAACCCGATGATAAGGAACAGGTACACGACCAGGGTCTTCGCCGCTATAATGAGCGACCCGTTCAAATCTGGGTGATCGAAGACCTGCTTAAGCCAATTTTCCATTATCGAGTGCTCCCCTCTCGTGAGACTGAAAGGATATCGCACAAATGACTCCTTCCGTGCAAGACTTATCGATCGTCGCCGCTAGCACGCTCACAGTCTATGTGTTTCTCACCGTGACGATGCGAATCTTGAGCCGTCGCCAACTGGGTCAGCTTTCCGCCCTCGATTTGATGATCATCATCTTGCTGGGAAGTTCTGTCGAAACGGGCATGGTGCATGGCAGCACTTCCTTGAAAGCCGGAATTGTTTCGGCAACCACGCTCTTCATTACGAACTACGCGATCTCCAAGCTCGTCAGGCGTTCCAAACGGTTTGGCCACATCTGTGGCATGGGACCGGTGTTGCTTGATGCGTCCGTCTTGAGGAAGACGTCGCTCGGCGATGTTCATGCCTTCGCCTAAAATCTTGATACGCGAGATGAGCGCCGCGTGCATTCGCTTCGGCGGGCGCATGAGGTCGCTTAACATACCGTCGACGCGGACGCGAATCTTGACTTCCCGCTCATATGGCTCGATGTGGATGTCGCTCGCGCCGTCCCGGACCGCCTGGGCGAAAATACCGTTGACCATCTGAATCACGGCGGTCTCGCCTGCAAGCTTCGTAAGGTCGGCAAGGTCCGTCGAGTCGTCGATCTCGGTGATCGTACTGTCGTCGGACGTCATCCCGGCGAGAATTCGCTCGAGGAAGAACTCCTGAATCCGCTCTTGGATCAGGTTTTTGTCGGCAAGGACGGCGATTACGGGGCGGTTGATGAGAATGCCGAGATCATCGGCCGCCTGCAGCGACTGAGGGGCGCCCATGGCAACCACAAGCGTGCCTCCATCCAATGCCATAGGCAGGATCTGCTGCTTGAGGGCGAAATCGCCCGGCACAAGCTCCATTGCCTCCGGATCCGGCTTCGTAATGTTGAGGTCCACGAATTCGAATCCATCGACCATCGCGGCTGCTTCTTGAGCGATTACAGGTGTCATAGGTTTTTGCGGAACGTCGATGCTCATCTAGTGATATGTCGGGGGTTACCGAACATGGGGCTATACGCCCAATTTATGGCTCAGGTTCAGTGACCTGCTTGCTGATCGCCATCGGTGCCCTTATGATGAATCTGGCCGCATTATGCAAATACGGTTCAAAACGCCAGTTGGGTTCCATTATATTCGTGCTACCCGCCTCCTTGTAGACTCATTTCGCAGCGGTTTTTGATCGCTCGCTCCACGGTTTTCTACTTGCACGGATTGTGGGCTACCAACTTAAAAATAGGATGAGGATTCGGTGAGAGTTCTCTAACTTCGTTTGAATCTGAAAAAACCGCTTGAAACGCCTCTTTTCGAGCCTCGTTCCGGCTGGCCCCGTTTCGACTCCGAACCACGTCCGCCAACCCCTCTCCTTGCCCGCAGTAACCCGGCTAAAGTAGGTTCCTGACCGCAATGACGGCATTGGAGAATTGCTAAAAATAGACCTTTATATAGGACTGTGCACCGGGAACAATTCGGATACCCTTTTTAGCGTAATAAGTTCATATCGTGCAGGTTAGGCTTACCGAAGGCGTGCGTGCCATCTATCACAGACGATCGATTGCCCGCAAGTCCAAACCAGCCCAATAGCATGCGATTTCAGTCGGCGAGGTTCATTCTTGGTCCAATATTCGCCAATACACTATCACTTCAAAACTGATAGTGGGAGCAGGTATCGCATTACTTGTAGCTCTGGCTTATTATCAACGAAATTGATGAAAGGCTGATTCAGGGTTGTCATGGCGAGGTCGGTGGGTGTCGTTTTGTTCATGGTGTTGATGGGAGGAGCCACCTCTGCAAGTTATTCGCATCCGAAAGTTGATAACGAACAAGGACGTCGCGATCGTTGGTCGATAATCGACTACGGATCGCGGCCAAGCGGCAGCAAATCTGACGACAGCGAACCTAGGGTTTGGGGCCAGTACGCAGTAAAGCGACGTCCCCAGCCAAGACGGAGGAGGCGCAAGGCGCCATCCGGATCGGATGGCATAAACAGCTAGTGTGCCTTCGTCATTTCTTTAGGCACGACGTTAACCTGGCCGTCCGGCTCCAACACCGCGAACCGAACGTTCG
>Ga0206814_10154_pt2 | contig 19062 bp, 13 predicted proteins | sample Alteio_BWOrgCont_90_FD_152850 | JGI IMG/M metagenome (GOLD analysis project Ga0206814, IMG submission 152850) | Enriched cells from forest soil in Barre Woods Harvard Forest LTER site, Petersham, Massachusetts, United States -... | ecosystem: Environmental > Terrestrial > Soil > Temperate forest >...
CGCCAACATCTTTGAGGCTGCGTCATATTCGCCGCCCTACTGGATGACGGTCAGCGGCTGTTCTTCGGGAAACAAAGAGGCGAACCAAGACAATCTTCGGCCCGAGATGCGGGAGAGCTTCGTCAACTATCTGGCGACCGTGGTCAAGCACTTTCGAGACGCGGAAGGAATTCGCTTTGAGAGTGTGGAACCTTTCAACGAGCCGGATGGCGACTGGTGGAAAGCCGGAGGGAAACAGGAAGGGTACACCGTCCCCGTAGCGACCCAGAGTGCAATCCTTCCAATGCTGGCGAACCGCTTGAAGAGCGACGGCGTGAGTACCATTGTTGCTGCAGTGGATACGAACAATATTTCTGCTGCGGTGAGCACCGCCGGCCGGCTAAGCGCCGATGCTCTGTCCGGGACGGCCCGGTTCAACACCCACGACTATCATCCATTGGTCGGCGACGTGGCAAAACTCAAGGAGTACAGAGCTCTCGCGGAGAAACTGCACAAGCCGATCTGGATGAGCGAACTCGGCTGCTGCTTTGCGAATCAGGGAGACAAGAGCGAGATATGGGGCGCGCTGTTTATGGCGGATTCGATCCGCATGGACCTGCGCGACATGGGGGCGGGCGCGTGGATGCTCTGGCAGCCTGACTGGGGAGTGATCGCCTTCAATCCGAAGGGCGGAGAGCAGCAGTTGAAGAAGCAGTATTACGCCCTCGCCCAGTACACCCGCTTCATCCGGCCTGGCTTCGAGATCATCTCGGCCGGAGGAGCTTTCCACACCCTCGCCGCATACTCGCGCTCGGCGAAGCGCCTCGTGCTTGTGACGACCAACTGGGACTCGCCGGCGGGGAATGATCTCGACTTCACGGCATTTACTGGCGTCCCATCCTCAGCAACGACCTACCGCACGACCGCAGACGAGTCGGTTAGTCTGCGCGAGGGAAAGATCGCGATCACCGCAACGGGACGCATTGTTGACTCGCTTCCGGTTCGCTCCATCACTACCTACGTCATCGACGGTGTTATTCCTCTTGCAAATGCTCCGGCCATCGCCATCGAAGGCACTCATCAGGTGGTCTCGCAGGCAACCAAGCTGTGCATGAACATAACCACCAACTCCACGCGCGCCGGCGACGCCATCATTCCCTATTCCTGTGGAGCATTCAGTAATGAAGAGTTCAACATTGTAGGCGGGGGAGGCGGGTTCTACTCCATTCAGACTGTCAACGGCGCAGCAAGCCTCTGCCTGAATGTGTCCAACGGTGTGGGATCGCCCGGAGACGGCAAGACGCGCGGAGGCCCAGGAAACCTCATTCAGTGGGATTGCGGCAATGGCTCGTTGCCGGCAAACGAGCTGTTCGAGATCACGCCCGCAGGCCAGGGCATGTATCGAATCCGCACCAAGAGCAGCGGACTTTGTCTAGAAGACCCCGGAGCAGGAGGCACCATCCGCCAGAACCGCTGTGATGCTGCATCCGCGAAACAGATATTCGGTCTGATCGACTAATTCGGTCCGTTCGATGGCGGAGTGTCCGCGACATCCGCCTGCAGATCGCCCAGGCAGGAGAGCTGCTCGTTTTGGAACTGGAAACGCGCTTCGCCCTGTCGGCAGTTGAGATGCTTCTTGGGGCGGACCCCTGGACCCAGCCGACACGTGGATACTCATCGCGCCCATCCGAGTTGAAGCTCTCGCTGTTAACGCCCATACCCGTTTGTCGAATACTGCGATCCTTGCGCCATTGCTTCCTTCTGGGTTCAGGATGCTCCGCTTACCGCTGCGCTGCCTGGGGTCCAATCATCAATTAAGGCCGATTCGACGCCCTATCCTGATCCGTGTTGATGTAGGCATCCACGCGTAATCCGACCGGCAATTGAACGCCCGAATCGAGCTGTACCAACGTCTCCAAAATCTTCGTGTCCACTTTTTCCGTCGGCTCATCGGTGCGGATATTTTTGCGGCCGAGCTCGTTGCCCACGCGAACGACGTGACCTGTGAACCGTTGCTGGCCGTAGGCATCGGCGATGACGTAGGCCGACTGTCCTACTCTGACTTTCGCCACCTCCGTCTCATCAACATCGACGCGGACGCGCAGAACTGAGTTGTCGCCAATGGTGACGATGGGATCGGGCACGGTGGACGAGTTGCTGACGCTTTCCCCGTCGCGATGGTGCTTGCGGAGGACGATTCCATCAATAGGCGAACGAATGAGTGTCTTTTCATAGACCGCCTGGGCCTGCGCCAGTTGAGCTCTGGACAGTTCAAGCGCCGCCTGCGCCGCTGCAATATCTTCTTCGCGGGGCTTGTCGTCGATCAGAGCATGGTGCTGTTTGGCCTCGTCGTACTGCGCCTTGGCAACATCGAACTCACGCACATAACGCTCATTGTCTTCGCGCGAGATGATGCCCTGGGCAAATAGCTGGTTATGGCGATCCATCTCCGCATGGGCATTTTCAAAGACGGCGGAGCTCTCCTGCACTGACGAGTAGGCTTGGCGGCGCTCCTGATCGCGGGCCCCGTTGACGACCTTGCGCAGCTCGGCTTCTCGTTGGTTGACCAGCGCGGCAGAGGTTTGGATTTGTGCCTCAAGATCGGCATTGACGAGTACAGCAACCACCTGGCCTGCGTGAACGTGATCTCCCTCTTCAACGAGGACGCTGCGCAGCTTGCCGCTCAGCTCGGAGCCGACCTTGATGTCTTCCGACACAGGCTCGACCGCGCCGGGGCCCGAGGTGTAATGGGCCCCCTGCGCGACGATAGAGGATGTTGCAGCCTTGGCGTCGGGGTGGCGGGAGGTGACGGCGAGCGTCACGGCGACGGCTATGATGGCCGCTGCCAGAGCGGGGATCCACTGCTTGGGGTACATTCGGAACTTGAGGTTCATAGGGGCCTCGCGAGTGTGAATTGAGGATCGGAATGAGATGGAAGATGCGACGGGGATATAACGGGCTCGGGCCGGCGAAGGTCTTTCACCGAAGAGACGGCGCCATCTTCGATGTGCACGACGCGGTCTCCGAGGTCTGCGATGCGGCTGTCGTGAGTGACCACGGCAACGGCGCGGTTGTGATCGTGCGCGAGTTGGCGCATGAGTTCAAGTACGGAGCGGCCGGTGTGAGAATCGAGCGCGGCAGTGGGCTCATCGGCGAGCAGGATTTCAGGGTTTCCGGCAAGGGCGCGGGCCAACGCGACACGCTGCTTCTGTCCTCCGCTGAGGTCAGCGGGAAAGGCGAAGGCCTTGTTGTCGAGGTGGACTTGCTCAAGCAGACGTAGAGCCTGGGTGCGAGCGAGCGTGCCGCGAATGCCTTTCAATTCCAATGCGACTTCGACATTTTCAACCGCGGTGAGTGTGGGAAAGAGATTGAAGGCCTGGAAGACGAAGCCGATGTGGCTGAGGCGGACTTGAGGCAGTTCGCGCTCGCTGAGGTCGGTGACCTCCTGACCGGCGATCTGAAGACTGCCGGAGGTGGAGCGGAGAATGCAGCCCATAATGGAGAGAAGCGTGGTTTTGCCGCTGCCGGAAGGCCCCATCAGGAAGAGCAGCTCTCCTTTGTGGAGATCGAGATCAACGCCTTCAAGTGCCGTGACACGCGCGGCGCCTTCGGCGTAGGTCTTGGTAACTCCGCGGACTCGAATGGCTACTTCCATAAGTTCCCTCGCTGAATGTGATAGCGCTAGCCCCGGAAAACCATGGCCGGGTCAAGATGCGTGACTTTGTTGATGGAGACGGCGGCCGCGATAGCGCACATGAGCAGCGTGAGGCCGAAGATCAATAGCGCCATGGGCCAGGGCAGAAGAATGGCGGCGCCGCCCTGCTGCGCTTCATGGACAACGAAGAGACTGACCGTGATGCCCAGGGCGTAGCCGAGCACAGCGCTCATCGCTGCCTGCTGCAGGATCACGCGATACACATAGCTATTGGGTGCGCCGATGGCTTTGAGCGTGCCGTACTCGCGCAGATGATCCACGGTGGTGGCGTAGATGGTTTGGGTGACCACGACGATGCCAACGACGAGGCCGAGAAGTGCGGCGAGCAGAACGGCCACCCCGGCGCCAGTCGTGAACATCCAGTAGAAGCGCGTCATGCTGCTGAATTGCGCGGTGGTGAGAATGTCCACATCATGCACCCGGCTCTGGAGATTGCTCTGCAGTTGTTGCAGGTTCACGCCGGGCTGCGCCCGGACCAGGATGAATTGGGTCTGCTCTTCCTCAAGGTCGGTGAAGTTTTGCGCATTTTTGAACGTGGTGAAGATGTAAGGCGAGGTGGTGAAGGAACGGATGCCGTGCGTGGTGCCCACAACACGCGCACGGTACCCATTCATCTCGAACACCTGGCCGAGATGTGTGATGCCGAGCTTGTTCCAGTAGAGGTCATCCACCAGGATGGCATCGGGCCTTTTAAGGTCGGCGACGCTGCCGCTGATGATGTTCCAGGGACCGCCCATGGCTTGATCGGTGTTGAATCCGACCACCTGAACGCTCTCATGGCCGCCGTCTGGACGCTTCCAATTCGCGAAGCGGGCAATGTATTTTTCCGCGGAGGCGACACCGGGAGTTGCGCGCACCTGGTAGAGCTTGCGCTCTGAAAACAACGCTCCCTGCTCGATGTATGGGATATGACGCGAGGCGACCCACAAGTCCGCCTGCGAATGATCGATGAGGCCAGAGGTGGTGGTTGTGAAGCCGAGAAAAAGACCTAATTCGACGACTACCAATACGACGGCAAAGGTGATGCCCGTCAGCGTGACCGCGAGTCGAATCTTGTCGTGAAAGAGGTTGCGTCGAGCCAGGGGGGGCATGGTCTCTACTCCTTGAAAGCTGCAGCCGTCGTGGGCTGCAACAGTCCGAACAGGATGCCGTTCAGCATTGTCTGCGAGCGCTCGGCGAGGGGAGCCCAGCAAACCCAGGTATCGTTCTTGTTGGTAATCTCCAGCGATGCAAGGCCATGAACCGCAGCCCACAGAATCTGGCAGATCAGGTGCGCGTCCTTGAACTCCGATCGGAACAGGCCCGCCTCGATGGCCGAGGAGACGATTGCATACAGAAACGCATACGCGTCTTCGTTGGCATTTCCTTTTCGTTCAGAGAGAGCTCCTTCGCACGGAGCGGTGGGATTGGGAGTTAGGAACATGAGCCGATATTGGTTCGGATGGTCAACAGCGAACTGGATATATTCAATGGCACACGCACGCAAACGCTCGAGCGGATCCGGTATGACCGCCAGCTTTTGAAACGCCGCTGCGAGTTGTGCGAAATCGGCACCGCACAACTCGCGGAACAGGGTCTCCTTGTCCGCGAAATGGAGGTAGATGGTGGTAGGCGAATACTCGATCCGTTCCGCAACCTTTCTCATCGTCACCCGCTCATAGCCGCATTCCACAAAAAGCTCCCTCGCCGCATCGAGAATCCGTTCCCGTATTTCGTCCCGCTCGCGTTGACGACGTTCTTCGATTCCCACGAACTGCTCTCCGTTTTCGAGTTTTTAACGACGTTCCTAAGAATAACATCGTTAAGTAAATTGTCAACTGGGAGTTTCTGACCTTTGTTAACTTTTAGGCTGCTCCCCTGGTCTGGCCTATTCGGGTGCTCCATGCAAACCGGGTCAAATGAGCGCACGATCAGAGAGATCGCAAGCCGGAACGGGAGAGGAATCGGCGGGGCAAATTCGCGGAACAGATTCCCAGCCGCGAGGGGGCCAAGCTGAAATGTGGCCCCGTTGACCGGCGTGGGTGCCATCGCGAAATCCGGCGGGCAGATAACGATCTCCGACAAAATCACCGGCCGCCGCTCCCACGAAGCTTGAACAGCGGCCATTGGCCGACCGGGCCCGAGCGATCGATGAAGGTGAAAGCAATGGCGTGTGCGCTGCGGGAAAAGAGTCTGCGACTGGAGGATGGCGGGTAATACGGATCTTCTCGGGTGATTGCGCCGGTGAGAAACTGCGCCGTGTGTGCGCTGAGGCGGGAAGCAAAGGCATCTCCGTAATTGCGTCCAAAGCCCCCCGCTCCTGGTCGCCATTCGAGGCAGATAGGCGGTTCCTCCTTTGCCAGCCGGGCTGACCACCCGCGAGCCGGCACGAAATGCGGGCGCTCTGAGGGCACTCGGATTCCAGTCGGTTTCGGTCATCGAATTGCTGAATCGATTTCCGGCGTTGACAGGCAGTGCGGTTGCCCTTCCGACCGGTTTTGTTGCTACCGGATCGGCCGCATTCGATAGCTGCTCAGAGGTTTGCGCATCTTCCAACTGGCTTGTTTCCGCCCGACCTCCCATGGGGAAGGCGTGCGTGGCCGTCGGAAACGGCGCGCGATGAGCGTGATCAGCAAATTGTAGAAACGAATGCGCGCAATCAAGTTGGAGTAGCCTTAACCTCGGAGGGTGCATGAAGAAGTCGGTCAAGGTCGGTCTGGCTGCAGCCATAGCACTACCATTATTCGCAGCAGCGGCTATTCGCCTTTTCGTGGACGCCAACACTTTTCGTCCGATGATTGAGAGCCAGATTACCGCAGCCCTTTCCCGCAAGGTCACCCTCGGCACTCTGAGCCTCTCCGTCATGACAGGAAGCCTGGTGGCGAACGATCTCGCGATCGCCGAAGACCCGAAGTTCGGCCAGACTCCATTCTTCACCGCCAAACGATTGCGCATTGGCGTTCAGATGAAGCCGCTCATCTTTAACCGTCGGCTGATTGTGCGGAGTTTTGAGGTCGATGCTCCCCAAATCCATCTGATCCACGCCGAGGATGGCACTTGGAACTTCTCCACCCTGAGCCACGGCGCCAGCTCTCATAACACCACTCAACTGGCCACCTTACCCGATCTCTCCGTCGGCCTCATCACCATCAAAGACGGCAACGCCAAGATAGAAACGCTGTCCTCGCGGACAAATGCCCGGTCTTACGACCATCTCAACGTGACGTTGGAGCACTTCTCCCTGGACGAGGCCTTTCCTTTCACGGTTGGCGCCTCGCTGCCCGGCGACGGCAAAGTACGGGTCTCCGGAACCGTCGGGCCTATCAATCCGCAAGACGCCGCCTCCACCACCTTCGACGCCCGGCTCACCATCCAGCACCTGGACCCCGTCGTCGCCGGGTACGTCAACTCCCGAGCCGGAATCTCCATGATCGCCGGCCTCGACGCCCACATCGTCTCAGACGGCATGAATGTCGCCAGCGACGGAAAAGTCCGCGCCGAGCACCTCATCCTCCTCAAGGGCGGCAAGGTCGCCCCGCATCCGGTCGATGTCAATTATCAGATTGGGTACTCCCTCAAAGGCAACAGTGGCCAAGTTTCCGATCTCGCCCTTCAGACCGGCGCTGTCGCGATTCACGTCAAAGGCACCTTTCAATTCGCCGCAAACGTGCCAGTCTTCGATCTCAAGCTGCTGGCCCAGAGTGTTCCCATTGACGGTCTTCAGGCGCTTATGCCCTCTGTCGGCGCAAAGCTCCCCAACGGCGCCGTTCTCAAAGGTGGAACGCTGTCGGCCAACTTCCTCATCAAGGGCTCCGCAGAAGACAACGTCATCGCCGGCTCCTACGAGATCAAAAATACAGAGTTGGTAGGGTACAACCTTGGCTCCAAGATCGTTGGCATCGCCGCCATGGGTGGCATCAAGACCGGCGATACCACCGTCATCGAGATCTCCCGCGCCGATATGCGCATCAGCAAGACAGGCAGCGAAACCACGAATATTTATTCGGTACTTCCTGCGCTCGGCGAGTCTACCGGTAGCGGCACCGTGTCTCCTTCCGGCGCGCTCGATTTCCACTTGATCTCCAAAGTCACGAGCGCTAAAGGACTCAATAAAGTCGGCGTAAATATCCTTACAAAGTTGAACAGCACATCTGCTGCCGCCAAACCCTCGGATGCCGCCGGTATCCCCATTAGCATCACCGGAACAGCGGAGAACCCCGTCATCACCGCGGATGTCAACGGCCTGGTGAAGGGCAACGCCGCAACTTTACGCAGCAAAGGCACGGACATCCTCAATAAGACCGGCCTTTCGAACCTCTTCCGCAAGAAAAAATAGTTCCTGTTCAACCACCCCGACAGAACAATCAGATTGGTCCGGCTTCGGGGATTGCGGCTTGCTCGAGAGAGGAGGGAATATGGTGAGTGGTGTGCTCAATGCCGGGAGAAGCAGAAACGGCCGCGGCGATTCGCTAGTAGAGTCGAGGGCCGAGGGCGCTGCCCGGAGGAAGGAACTGACCCGATAGAGGGCGTGAACTGCCACGGTCGAAATCGAACTTCTTGCAAAATCTCATGATTGGAAACAATCACCCGAAGTTTCTCAAAACGCTTCCGAGGATAGTCTGACAAGCGCTAATTCTCAGAAGCCCGCTCGATAGGATCAATGAACAGCACTTGCCGTGGCCCCTTGGTCGGGATTAACTTGATCCGAGCTGCTCTTCGATCGCGGTGAACAGCGAGGCATCTTCCGCATCAGGTGATGGTGGAGTCCCACTCAAGCCGCTGGCAGGTGCCGCCGACTCCATGGGCGTCCACTTGAGTAAGAAATCGTAGGTACCGGAAAGTCCCGTCTTATCGATGACAACGCGTCCGCCGATGTCCGGCACGCTTTCCGGCCACCCGAGCAAAGCATGCATCGGCACGGCATTCCCGCGAATCATAGGTGGGCGTACTGCGGACACGCCTTTGCTTGTATCCGGATTCTCCTTCAGCTTCGGCCCACCCCTCGCAATCACCAATTGGTAGACCGGCATCTCTCTGGTCTCGAAGTGCGTGTCGCGATCCCTTTAACTGGTAGACTATCGTTCATTTTGGGCATTAACTAGTAGACTGTGTCCCATCAACTCGTAGAATATGGGCGTTGACTAGTAGAATCAGCGCCGAACAGACTTGATCAAACAAGCATGCGATTGGCGATGCAAAAGGCGCGCTTTCATCGCTCATATCACCTGGCAACGCGTTTCGCCAGATTGTCAGGTTTTGCCCACAGATGGTACTAACCAGCCCGAGGGCTGGATTGCTTTGCAAAATGCGCTGACTATCCTTTTCGCGAAAGTCTACAAGCGAACCCCCGAATTCTACTAGTAACGTGGCCGTTTCTGGGGAGTTAACTGGTAGAACTTATTGATTCTAAATAACGAATTTCTACTAGTTAAAGGGATCGCGACACCCGCAAACCTGTCGCAAGGATCAAAACCCAAGTGCATTTTAGATCCAGATTGAATTTGTGGCGCGGCACTCCCCGATGGCGCTATACCCTTCCCTATTAGTTGCACGTTTTTAGTTACATTTGAGTCGATACTAGTAATAGCGCTAGGTTACTTCAGGCGAATTCAGTTTCCTCCTGAGCAAGGCATATGCGGGAACAATCAAATCGACGCCGTAATGGAATGTTCACAGCACCTGGGAAGTATCTGCGCATTTTGATTGCAATTGTTGCCCTGGCCGCCAGTGCGCAGGCTCAGAGCATAACGGGGACGATTCGGATCGAGAAGAAGCTGACGAAGCGGCGTGTTACTCCATCCGTTTCCATCTATCAGCGCGGCGCCGCGGTTGACCTGGGAAAAGACGCCAATGAAGATCCCCTGGAATTTGAGCGATCGCGAGTCGTGATTTATCTGGAAGGGCCCAGTCCGGCAGGTATCGATTCAGCCAGACCTGCCACGCTCAAAATGCAGCAGCTCGATCGCAGATTTACTCCCGATCTGCTGGTGGTCCCAGCTGGTTCAACGGTTTCATTTCCGAACATGGATCCAATCTTTCACAATATTTTCTCTCTCTCGAAGCCGAAGACTTTCGATCTCGGAAGCTACGACAAGGGCGAAATCCGGGAAGTGGTCTTTCCCAAGCCTGGCATTGTCGACGTTTACTGCCACCTGCACCCAAATATGACCGCCACCGTCGTCGTGACTCCGAACCGATGGTACGCAAGATCGGATCGGTCGGGACACTTCGAAATTCAAAATGTGCCGCCCGGCAAGTACACCATCGTGGCCTGGCACAAGTCCGCCGGATTCTTTCGGAAATCGATTCTCATCGAAAGCGGGCACGACTCCGTAGCGGATTTCTTTATCCCAATCAGCGCAGACCCCGGAGAGAATAGGCACGTGACTGCCTCCTCGACAACAGTTGCCGGTAGCAGGTGACTATGCGCTTCCGAACTCGCGCCTTCCTAATTTGCTTCGTCCCTTTCGCAATCCTGCTGACAGCCAGCTTCTGGATGGTCCAGCGGTTGGTGCAATCGACCGTGCGCGACGGACTGCGGGCATCCCTGCGTGAAAACGAGCTTGCGATTGCCGGTGTCAATGCGAAGGCCGATCTTCAGAATAGCCTTTTCCTCAAAATCGCCGGGGAAAACGCGTCGCTGAAGGCCGGAATGGAACTGCTCCACTCCCAACCAGGCAGTCCGGCAGCGCGCATGACCGTGGAAGACCAACTGCGCGAGCTTGGCGAGCATATGGGTTTCGATTTTCTGCTCGTATCCGGGCCCAGCGGCGCGCCCCTCGCGGGGGTCGTCCGCCACACGAACGAGCAGCCGGGCTCGAAGAGCCAACTCATTCCCCTCGATCTATCCATGATCGAACCCAATGAGAAAGGTCTTCTGTCGATCGGCAATAGCACAATCCAATTCGCATCGGTACCGATAGACGAGGGCGAAGAAAATATCGGCTCGCTGTCAGTAGGCGCGTATTTTGACTTCTCAGGGCTTGCGACTCCGGCCGTGCTGATGTTTGACGCGAGGGTGATCAAATCCAACATTCCGAATGTTTCGACAACCGATCTCGAAACGGCTCTTGGCGGTTGCGTGGGCCAATCGGAATGCGATCTGCGGTTACGGGGCGCAAGCTGGATATCGGTTCCCATGCAAGCGTTTGGCGGCGGGTACACTTTACGGAGCCTAGATAACGTGGACGAGGCAACAGCTCCCGTTCGATCCAGACTCCGCAATCTCTTCCTGCTTATGGCATTCGGTTCAGTGCTTGCCGCTCTCTTGTGCAGCGTTGCCTCATCCCGTTCCATTGTGAAACCGATCGCACTTGTGGTCTCCCACCTGCGCAATGCCGAGAGCACCGGCGTGCTGCCGGAGTTCACAATCGATCTTTCATCCACGATGGAAATCCGGGACTTGGCCGAGAGCTACAATCGGGCTGCCGTATCAGTAAGAAATGCGCATGAGAGTCTGCGACGGGCGTACGTGGAGTTTGTCGGATCACTCGCCAACGCGCTCGATGCGCGCGATCGCTACACTTCCGGTCATAGCTGTCGCGTGAGCCAGCTGGCATCCGCAACTGCAGCCGCGATGGCTCTCGACCCCGAACAGGTTGAACGGATTCGCACCGGCGCGTTGTTGCACGATATGGGGAAGATCGGCATCGCCGACAGTGTGCTTCAGAAGCCTGGGCGGCTCACAGATGAGGAGTTTGCGATTGTTAAAGAGCACCCTGTGATTGGCCGCCGGATTCTCGAAGGCGTGCGGGGCCTTGCGCCCTATCTCGATGCCGTGGAACTGCACCATGAGAACTGGGATGGCACCGGATACCCTAAAGGCCAATCCGGCGAGGAGACGCCGGTTGATGCGCGCATCATTCACGTAGCGGATGCTTACGACGCAATGACCTCCAACAGGTCATATCGGCGGGGAATGACCCACGACCAGGCGATGCACGAACTGTTCAAATATGCGGGGACACAATTCGATCCCCGAGTTGTGGAAATGTTCGCGAAGTTGCCGCGCGAGATTTTGACAGGGCAACCGCTTTTGCGGGAAAACCCGGGGCAGCTTGCGGAATTTGAGGCAGTGGAGGCGCGATGAAGAAGGCTCTCCTGTCTTGGCTGGTCTTCGGAGTGCTCTGTTCTGGATCTCTGCCGGCCCAGGAAGCGAACTCCGGCCTCGATCTGAGAGAAACTCTCAGCGGCCAGTTCGCCGCTTCCAACGTTTTCTCTGAGGTGCCCAGATCAGGCGTGCCTGTCGGCATGGGGTTCCGTTCGTTCACTTATCCCGCGTGGAAATTCAGCGATCATTGGACGCTTACCGGCGCGTGGCAACTCAATTCACGCCCATATTTCAATGAAGACTTTTCAAACCCGGGAAATGGAGTGAACGGCAACATCCTCCAGGCTTCCCTGAATTACTCGCGAATATCGGACAAAGGCTCCTTGATGATTCGTGCCGGGCAGCTTTCAACTGCGTTCGGCTCTTTCCTGCTGCGCTACGACGATGCCGACAACCCTGTGGTCGATCTGCCTATGGAATATGGCTATCACTATGCGCCCGTATCCAACCTCAGCGTTGCTGGCGCCCAGATAGATGCCACTCGCGGCAAATGGGATGGGCGGTTACAGTTCGCGAACTCCTCCCCGGCGAATCCCCGCAGTCTCTTGGAGCGCGACCAATACGGCAATTGGGCCGGGGGCGCCGGTTACACCATTCGTCAGGGCTTGCGTATCGGAGTCTCCGGGTATCGTGGTCCATATCTCGATCGGCAGTATCCGTACTTCTTGCCCGGAGAGGCGGACCCAAGTAAACTTCCGGCCCACGCCCTGGGCCTTGACGCCTCCTGGTCGCGCGGCCACTGGAGCGTACTGGGGGAACTGCAGAAATTCGTGATGCCCTACACCATAATTCCAACCTTTCGTGAGCAAGCGGGCTATGCGGAGTTAAAGAGAGTACTGAACCCGCGATGGTACGTCGCCGGCCGCGTCGGCTACACAAGCGCTAACGCATCCGGGAAGGCACAGAGTTATGAGGGCGCGGCGGGCTTCCGGCCAAACAGACTCCAGATCATCAAAATCGACTACGAACGTCGGCATTACGGTGTTGGTCCTTATTTCAATGAAAATACTCTAGCTATTCAATATGTCACGACGTTTCATCTGGCTATTGCAAAGAACTAGGTATTCGAAGTTGTGAATGCTCGAACTTTCATCTGATTAGCGGGATGTTGTCCCTCGTCGAAGTACCGATCTGCTGTTAAATCAAAGAGATGAGTGTGAATTTCCTGATTTTTTGACCTCGAACCTTCCTCTTCCCGGCATCTGAATATCGAGAAAAAGTACCTGGATCCGTCTCTCTTTGAGCGCTGTGACGACTTCTCTTTCATTGCGGCACTCATCGACAACGCAAATCTCTTAGTCGACGGACAGAAGGAATCTCAACCGCCCACGCGCCAGCGGCTCATCGTCAGCGATGATGGTTGTCAGCTTCATCTGCGTTCGTAGGGGATGGCGATGGCTACTTCAAATCCACCGGACGCCACCGGCTGCGCCGTCATCGAGTAGGTATCGCGGTAGAAATGCGCGAGTCGCTCTCGCGTGTTCTTCAGACCAATGCCATGGCCATTTTGTCGCGGCGCTCTCAGGCCGCCTCCTGAGTCGCGTACCTGGAGCAGCAGCATAGATCCATCGCGTCGCGCCGAGGCTTCCACCAGCCCTTCGCTTTCACAGTTGGCAATCCCATGCCGGATGGCGTTTTCCACGATCGGCTGAAGCAGAAAGCATGGGACGAGCCCCTCCAGGGCGCCTGGCTCTACTTTGATCTCGATGCGGAGCCGATCGGCAAAGCGGACCTGTTCGATAGCCAGATAATTCTCCATCATCTCCAGCTCCTGCGAGAGCGGAACCTTCTCCGGAGTCGTTCTCTGCAATGTGCTCCGCAGAATTGCGTTGAGGTGAGAGAGCGTCGCCAAAGCTTCCTTCTGTCTTCCAAACTCCACCAGCGTAGTAATCGCATTCAGCGTATTGAAGAGAAAGTGCGGTTCCATCTGCATCTGCAATGCCCGCAAGTGGGCAGTGGACAACTGCTTTTGCAATTCGATCGACTTCAACGCATCCTGCTGCGCGCGAATCTGGAACTGGACGACGCCAATAATGCCGAAGAGAAATCCGTAGAGCAGCACTTCCATGCCAAAGCGGTTGATGGTGAGCATACTCGTCCAGATCGCGAGCGCGGAGGCATGTGTCGGCCATCCTGGATCCGTGAACCCGAGGCTTCCGAGCAGCATCAGATGGGCGACGCCAAGCACGGAACCGACAAACAGCTGAATGGAAATTACCTTCGGCGAGAAGCTGGAAGCAAACCGCAGCCGCTTGCTCAGCCGCCACATTCCGCTGGCAAGACAGCCCCACCAGAGCCAATGTACTGCCCCGTATTGCAGCGAAGGTAGGTAGGTTATCGAACGGCATTCGGCGGCAGTGGCGAGGGCAAGAATTGTGGCCAGGGAAAAGATCACGGCATGGGCGTTCAGGCGCAGACTTGCAGGCCAGCCGACGTCGCCTTCCATCACAGTGCTGTCGCCGTTGATTGGCTGCCCTGTCGTGTTGTTCGTAGGCTTCGCCAACGTTGTATCTGCTGCGGCCGTCAATGCGCTCACATGTTTCCTTCCCTCTGCCTTGATGCCAGGACAGGAATTTCGTTCCTTCCAGAATCGTACTCCTGGAACACTGTCGCCAGCTCTTTGCAGAGAAGGGCGTCGTTTCTGCAGGGAGGATGCCAAATACCATTTGCGGCGCTAGCAAGCCGTGCCGGCTGCGCATTTTCAGGCTCTGGCTGCATTGATCGCGACTCCGGCTGCATGTCGATAGCCGTGCGCGAAAAAGACTCGGATGCTGGCACTGAGGTATTGCGATCGTGAAGCACAGCGGAATTTCGCCATTTTTTCTATGGGCGTGTCTCGGAGCACTCATCTGTCTTCCGCTTACATCCTGCACCCGCGTGGCGGCCAAGGTGAATGCTACGGCAACCGAGGCTATACCGGTTCGCGCCGTTCGGGCAGTCTCCGAAGATGTTCCTCTGGAAATTGCGGCCGTCGGCAATGTTGAGGCGATGGACAGCGTCGATGTGAAGTCGCGCGTTGCCGGGCAAATCAACCGCGTCGCCTTCGTGGAAGGACAGAGTGTGAGCAAGGGCCAGCTTCTGTTCAGTATCGACCGCGAGGCACTCGAACGCCAGACATTGGAAGAGCAGGCCAATCTGGAACGCGACCTTGCGATGGAGCAGCAGGGCCGCGCTGTGGTCGCGCGGGATGTGGCGGCAGAGAAACAGAGCCGCTCAGAAGCCGATACCGCCCGGCAACTTGGAGCGCTGGGGGTGATTTCCGGACAGCAGGTAAACCAGCAGATCACCACCAGCGACACGTCCACAGCCGCCCTGCACGCCGACCAGGCAGCAGTCGAGGCTGCCGCCGGCTCGACCAGGGCCGACCGCGCGCGGCTCGCCGAGACCCAACTGCAACTGCGCTTCACCAACGTCGTCGCTCCTATCAGCGGGCGGGCCGGCGCAGTAGTGATCAAGGCGGGCAACATGGTGCGAGACAACGACACCACTCTCGTGACCCTGCGGCAATTGACTCCTATCTACGTCACCTTCGGGATCCCTGAGCAAAGCTTGGCCGAGGTCCGGCGTCTCACTGTGGCAGGACAACTCAGCGTAGACATAAGCACCGACAAGACCAACACCAGCGGCTCCGGAAACACCTGTGGCCAGGTGAGGGACGGCCATCTAGTGTTCATCGATAACACTGTGGACGCGAGCACTGGCACGATCAGGCTCAAAGCTGTCTTTCCGAACACCGACAATGCTCTCTGGCCAGGCGAGTTTGTCAATGTGCGACTGCGGTTAGGCATGGAGACCGGCAGAACGGTGGTCCCGGAATCTTCGGTCCAGGCCGGCCTTGACGGTAAATACGTCTGGCGCCTCCAGTCCGGGACTGCTTTCGCTGCACCCATCACTGTATTGCGTATTTACAGACCGCCAAATGGTCCCGAACAAGCAATCATCGGCAGAGGCATCAAATCCGGCGACATGGTTGTGACCGAGGGTCAGCTCCGGCTCACAGCGGGTGCCACAGTCGCGCTGTTGAATACGGCAGGTACAGAGCCTGTCACATCAAACGCCACGTCCACGCCGTAAGGGTGCGCGCCGCCAACGCAACACAAGGTACCAGACCATGCGCTTTACCGACTTCTTCATTCGTCGTGCGACCACCACCACTCTGCTAATCGCGGCCATCGCAGGCTTCGGGCTGTTCAGTTATTGGTCGCTGCCTGTCAGCAATCTGCCCGAGGTCGAGTATCCGACTATCCGCGTCGTGGCAGCGCTTCCTGGCGCGAATCCCGATGCCATGGGATCGACCGTCGCCACTCCGCTTGAGAGCGAATTCTCAACCATCCCTGGCATCGAGCGCATGAGCTCCACCAGCCAGTTGGGCGAAACCGACATCACGCTGCAATTCGATCTGAACCGAGCTGTCGATGCGGCCGCGCAGGACGTCCAGGCCGCGATCTCGCGCGTTGCCGGCACACTGCCGGCCAGTATGCCCTCTCCCCCCTCCTATTCGAAGGTGAATCCGGCGCAAAGCCCCATCCTGTGGCTCGAGATGTCTTCGAAGACAATTGCGCTCGACGATTTCGCAAAATACGCCACCCAGGTCTTCGCCAAGCGTATCGCCATGGTGAGCGGAGTCTCCCAAGTCCAGGTCGACGGTCCGGAGGCGCCTGCAATTCGGGTGCGGGCCGATCCGGCAAGACTGGCAGCTTACGGGCTGGATCTGGAGCAGCTTCGCACCGCGCTCACCAGCAACAGCGCTAACCTGCCATCGGGCACATTGTACGGCGACAACAAAGACTTCTCGCTGCAGAGCAATAGCCAGCTAACCTCGGCCGAGGAATATTCCCAAATGGTTGTTGCCTACCGCGGCGGCTCTCCCATCCGCCTCGATCAGGTGGCCAATGTCTTCAACAGTTCAAGGAATGACAGAAGCCGGTTCTGGATCAACGGACGGCGAAGCGTTATCCTCGCGGTGCGCAAACAACCTGGCGCCAACACCGTCGAGGTCGCAGATAGAGTAAAGGCCGTGATCGAGTCGCTGCGCAATTCTCTGCCTCCTGGAGTTTCCTTCGGCAACGTCGCCGACGATGCCGATCTGGTCCGCGATTCTATCGCCGAGGTAAACCGCACCCTCATCATCACGATCGGTCTCGTGGTGCTGATCATCTTCTTATTTCTCGGAACGGCATCTTCGACAATCATCGCCAGCGCAACCATTCCGGTATCGATCCTCGGATCGTTACTCGTTATGCGGCTGCTCGGCTATTCCGTCGACATGTTTTCCATGATGGCGATTACGCTTTCGGTGGGCTTTATCGTGGACGATGCCATTGTCATGATCGAGAACATCGTGCGTCATCGCGAGATGGGCAAGACGCGCATGCAAGCCGCGCTCGATGGCGCCAATGAGGTTGGCTTCACCATTATTTCGATGACAGTCTCGCTGGTTGCAGTCTTTCTGCCCATTGTCTTTCTCAAAGGCGTTCTGGGGCGTCTACTGCGCGAGTTTGCGGTGACGATCTCCGTATCGATATTGCTCTCCGGTCTCACTGCGCTCACGCTCACTCCGATGCTTTGCAGTCGCTTCCTGAGTTCGCGAGAGACTGGGGTCAATTGGTTCCAACAGCGTTCGGAAAACTTCTATGCCGCCATGCAGGAGGCGTATCGTGGTTCGCTCGATTCTGTTTTGCGTCATCGACGCACAACCTTCCTAGTCAGTATTGCGATGACCGCTCTCACCGTCTACCTCTTCATCGTCGTGCCCAAGAGCTTCGTACCTGAAGTAGACGTACCCAACTTCCACGGAACCCTGGAAGCTTCTCAGGATAATTCATACGACCGCATGGTTGCTTACGGCGAAGAAGTAAACAAAATCCTGGCGACCGTTCCTGGGATGCAAAGCAATATCTCAGGCATCGAATCGCAAAACTTCGGGTGGTTCTGGGTCAATCTCATTCCAGACAAACCCCGGCAGAATGTGAAAACGATCGTCGCCGATCTTCAGAAACGGCTGAACAAAATCCCCGGACTGAATGTCTATCTGCGCCCAGGCGAATACGTTGACCTCGGCCAAAGTGAAGGTCGCTCGCAATACTCGGCTTCGCTCGAGAGCCCCGACGCTGAGGAGTTGTACCGCTGGGCCCCGACCCTGAAGGCAAAGCTGCAGACCCTACCGGAATTGGCAAATGTCTCCAGTGACTTACAGCTCAGCGCACCGCGGGTAAACGTCGATATCCGCCGCGACTTCGCTATGTCGCTCGACGTCGACCCTGAAAAGATTGCCAATACCCTTTACGACGCATACGGAAACCGGCGCGCCAACTCAATCACGGTGGCTTCCCAACGCTATGACGTAATCCTGGAGGTGGAGCAACAGTATCAGCGAGATCCTGCGGCTCTGGGTGACTTGTACATCCGATCGAATACCGGGCGGCTCGTGCCGCTCGCTGCGGTCACCACTCTCACCCAGACAGTCGCGCCGTTAAGCGTCAACCACATCGGCCAATTTCCCGCAGTCACCTTTGATTTCGATCTCAAGCCAGGCGTCTCGCTCAGCGCCGCAACCGAGATTGTCCGCAGAGCCGCTGATGAGATAGAAATGCCTGCGACAATCACCTTCGCGTTTCAAGGCACTGCTGCCCAATTCCAAGGTTCGCTCAAGGGGCTCGGAATTTTGCTGGCGATCGCGGTCATCGTGATCTATCTCGTCCTGGGAGTGCTCTACGAGAGTTTCATACATCCGATCACGATCTTGTCCGGCCTGCCATCGGCGGCCATCGGCGCTCTGTTGATTCTGCTGGCATGCGGCGAGGACCTGAACCTCTACTCATTCCTTGGCGTGATTCTGCTGATCGGCATCGTCAAGAAGAACGCAATCATGATTGTGGACTTCGCGCTCGACGCCGAACGCAACTCCGGACTAAGCTCCGCGGCCGCCATTTATCAGGGCTGCCTGCAACGCTTTCGTCCCATTATGATGACCACGATGGCCGCGTTTCTCGGCGCGCTCCCCATCTCCTTCGGAAGCGGTGTCAGTGGCGAAGCGCGCCGTCCACTCGGCATCGCGGTTGTCGGAGGGCTCCTGCTTTCGCAATCGCTGACCCTCTACATCACGCCTGTTATTTACCTCTACCTTCACCGCTTTCAACAGCGTCGCACCAAGTACGTCAAGAGTGAGATTTTATCGCTGAGAGAAAACGCCGTGCGAAACTCAACTCGGATATGCCCTGTTAGCGATCATCTGAAAACGTAGTTTTTTGAACATCCGCCGAGGCAGGATCGGTATGCT
>Ga0206814_10159_pt1 | contig 19049 bp, 22 predicted proteins | sample Alteio_BWOrgCont_90_FD_152850 | JGI IMG/M metagenome (GOLD analysis project Ga0206814, IMG submission 152850) | Enriched cells from forest soil in Barre Woods Harvard Forest LTER site, Petersham, Massachusetts, United States -... | ecosystem: Environmental > Terrestrial > Soil > Temperate forest >...
GTGACCATGCGGAGTCTCTACTTCACCGCCTGCTCAAGCCAACCGGCGCCACTGGATACAACATGTCGAATGGGGGAGGAACCTATCCAAATTTGTTCGACGCTCACCCTCCATTTCAAATTGACGGCAATTTTGGCGCGACCGCCGGAATTACCGAGATGCTCCTGCAAAGCCATCGAGAGCGACCCGACGAACTATTCACCCTTAGTCTTCTACCGGCCATTCCTTCGAAATGGAATTCCGGAAGTGTTAAGGGGTTACGTGCCCGCGGCGGCGTGGAGGTCGACATCGACTGGTCGGAGGGCAAGCTTGTGACGGCCACGCTTTGCCGGAAGACCGGCCGTTCCGGTCCCGTGCGCCTTCGAACCGGCCATGCTGTAGAGGTCTCGATCGACGGTCAGATCATCCAGCCCAAGCCAGAGCAACGCGGTGTAATTTCATTCGATCTTCCGAACTCTGCAACGGCAATTGTTAGAAATCTGGGCTAAAACATGCCTGAATTCGGTATTAAAATGATCAGCAACGATGAGGACGATCCGACTCGCAGACACAGACGACGCGGCTCCGATCGCCGAGATCTATTCGCACTTCGTGCTGAATACACCGATATCATTTGAGTCCACGGCACCCGACGCCGACGAGATGGCTCGCCGGATCGAAGACGTTTTGCAGCGTTATCCATGGCTCGTCTGCGACTCCGACGGAATTGTTGCCGGCTATGCCTACGCGAGCCAGCATCGCGTCCGCTTTCATTACCAATGGTCGGTCGACGTCACCGTCTACGTTCACGGGTCTTTTCGGCGACAGGGGATTGCTCGTGCCTTATATACGGCTCTTTTAGCCGTCATCCCCCTTCAAGGCTATGTCTCCGCTTACGCCGGCATCACGTTGCCAAACCCAGGAAGCGTGGGAATCCACGAGGCGATGGGATTTGTACCCGTCGGTGTCTACCGCAACGTCGGCTACAAACTCGGCGCCTGGCACGACGTAGGCTGGTGGCAGGCAACTTTGATTGAACCGCCCTCGAAGCCAACAGCCCCTATTTGTTTGGCGGACGTCGTTCGATTGCCGGAGTGGGGCGAGGCCCTGGAGGCTGGAACTCGCCTGCTTCGCCTTAATCTCTAGCCGGGTTATGCCAGCAGGTAAGGCCATCCGCTTCCTTCGGCCCCCAACTCCCTCGCTCGTATGTTTGCACTTTCTTGTGTTTCACCAGCACCGGATCGACTACCGCCCAAGCGGCTTCGACGGCGTCTTCGCGCGTGAAGAGGGCGCCTTCACCAAGCATCGCGTTGCCGAGCAGTCGCTCATACGGGGGCTCGTCGCCTGGCTGCTCTTCATTCAAGAAAAGCTCCCGCTGGTCGCCGACGAACTCTTCCCCGCCTCGCTTGACGCGCGCGGCAATTGCGATTGCCGATTTCGGCGATAGACGAAAACGCAAGTAGTTGGAGCGCTCGTTTGGCAACACGGCGTAATCGAACAGCTTCTGCGGCGGTTGTTTCAGTTCGACAAGTACTTCGGTTGCGGTCACGGGCAGATACTTACCCGCTCGCAGGTAAAACGGTACACCCTCCCATCGCCAAGAGTCGACGAGTAGCTTCAGGGCGCAAAATGTCTCTACATCTGAATCTGGGGCGACATCCGGTTCCTTTCGGTAGCCGGAATACTGCCCACGGATCAAGTCATTTCGGTGGAGCGGACGCATGGCCTCGAAAATCTTGGCTTTCTCTGTATGGACTGCCACGAAATGCTGCCCACTCGGCGGCTCCATTGCGAGAAGGGCGACGATCTGAAACAGGTGGTTCTGAACCACGTCACGCAGGCAGCCGGCGGACTCATAAAAGGCGCCGCGATTGGCTACGCCGAAGTTCTCCGCCATCGTAATCTGAATGTTGTCGATGTAATTGCGATTCCAAATCGGCTCAAGGAACGAATTGGCGAACCGGAAGTAGAGGATGTTCATAATCGCCTCCTTCCCAAGGTAGTGGTCGATTCGAAAAATGGAATCTTCCGGGAAAACCGACCTGGCAACGCTGTTAAGCTCCTTGGCCGAAGCGAGGTCCCTGCCGAAAGGCTTTTCGACGATCACGCGACCGTTCTCCGCCAGCGCGGCGGTACCCAACCCCAAGATAACCGTAGGAAAAAGCGCCGGCGGAATCGCTAGATAGAATGCCGGAGCCTTCGCGCCCTTAAGAGCGGCTTTGATCGCAGTAAACGTAGTCGGGTCACGGTAATCGCCGCTCACGAACTCGATGAGCGAATGGAGCTTGGCCAAGACATGCTTCGGACCCGTGATTCCGGCTTCCTTGATGCTGTCCGTTACATGCCCGCACAGTTCTTCGCGAGTCCACTTAGGCGATGCGACGCCGATGATCGGGACCTTCAATGCACCCTTCTTTACAAGTGCGTAAAGCGCAGGGAAAATCTGCTTGTGAGCAAGATCACCGGTGACGCCAAATACTACTAATGCATCCGAATGAGACTGAGCCATTGGATATTAGTATTCTCGACGACACCGATGATTAGCTCGTGTCCGGGACGATTCGAACTACTAACCGCCTGTCGAATGGGTGGTCGTCGTACTCGTGTGAGTGGTCGCCGGATTGTCGGGGTCGGTCGAATCCGTGTGCGTAGTAGTCGTTGACGACGACGCGGGCGGATTGGCCGGCGGGTTCACGATAATCGGCGGACTGCTCGTCGTCTTATCATGAATCACTGTCGTCTTGTTCGGAGGCGTGTCCACTTCGACGTTCGGCGCAGGCTGGCACCCAATCAGGGCACTCCCAAAAACGATCGCTAAAGCTCCGGCAATGAGGCTATTTCGTTTCATGTGAATTCCCCTTGGTTGCATTGCGAACGGCGTCCTTCGCCTTTCCGAACTCGTGCTGAATTGCACCCTCAACCTTCTTAACCGTTCCTTTTACTTTGTCGGAATCGGAACCGGTCAGTTTTCCCTTGGCTACTTGGGCCTTGCCCTCTAGCTCCTTAACCTTGCCCTTTACTCGATCTTTGTCCATAACACTCTCCTATCTCTTGATATCGGTCTCGACGTATCGATACCGATCTGGAGGCTTGACTGCCAAAGATAGGGAGGATGTTCCAGAAATCGCTTGGCGGCCTTTGGGCCGGTTAGGTTGACTGGTCTCCCAACGGTACCGAAAGGCGGGAAGGGAGGTCTAGCCTTGCAACTCCGATCCGGTCGTCTGCCATTCCGTAGTACACATCGAATCGATCGGGCAGACCAATATCGTCGCGTCTGTCGATTCCGGTCGGGAATACCACGTCGGCAACGACGCCCTGCGTTTCGTATTCGGTTTCCGGGATCAAGAGGGGACCCGGCGACCGATACAGGATCCGGCGCGGATCTGCCTCAGACAGAATCATGACCCCTGCCGAATACGTGAGTTTTCTTCCGCTGCGACTAGCCTTGTTGGATTCGCAGACACCGTGATAGACCAAAAGCCACCCGTGCTTCGTCAAGACAGGCGGGGGCCCAATCCCGATCTTTAGCCGCTCCCAAGGCAGAGACGGATGCGCCAGACGGTGACTTGAAGCGAATTCCCGCAAACGATGCGGCTCCCCGGGGAACGTGAGGCAAAAGGCCGTATGAGATCCAAATGCTTTCGCGATCGCGATCGATCTCGTGTGGCTTTTGATGCCTTGCCAACTGCTCGGGTCGCCGACCAGGAAAGAGGGGGCGATGAAGTATCGCCAACTCCTCTTTTCCACTTGGGCTCTTGATAGCCACTGGAAAAAGACAAGAATCCTTGTTGTCGACATCGTCGAGATCCACCTTTTGATAGGAGGTAAAGCGAGCGAGGCCAAGTTTCTTCCAGTGGAGAAGGTCCTGTGATTCGGCAAGTGCCACTCGCGGGCCCTGCTCCGAAAGTGCGGTGTACGACATCAAATAGTAGCCCAGTGGTTCTACAAAGGATATTCGGGGGTCTTCACAGCCCCCACCGCCTGGTCGCTTCTCGTACTCTTCTTCAGGCTCAAGTGCAATACCCATCCGCTCAACACCGATCGGGTCACCCTCGCCGTTAAACAGAACGCGCGCGATCCCAATCCGAGAATAGTTGCCCTTCGCTACCAACCTTGGAAAGAGGTACAGATTCCCGTCCCTTCCCCTCGCGGTTGCTGGATTCAGAGTCCCTTCAACTTCTTGCGGGTTGCCGGGTTCGGGCTCCATGATGAGACCGATGCGCAGCATTTTGAATTCAGCAATAGACATCTTATGAAGAACCTAGGCAAAGTGCAACCGCGCGGACAACCCCCTTTGTGTCTTCGGGGGTCTCTGACTTTGATTGAATCTGCGCCGGCTTGCTGGGCAGGATAATCGTTCCCGCCCGGAAAGAGCGCATCGCCAATGAAAATCATCTCGGCGATCGGAATGTTTAGGACGTCTCGAAGCTTCCGAATCCCATACCCCTTATCGATGCCAGGCTTTGTGACATCGATCGAAGTCGATCCGCCCATATGAATTGAGAATTCTGGAAGGAGGGGGTCTAGGATCTCCTTGATACGTTTACGTTTCAAGAAATCCGGATCCCATGTCTTCTTTGCCTCAAGTGGCGCTTCCTGGCCCAAAGCCGAAAACGTAATCTGGCTGCCGCGGTCCTCGATGACTTCTCCCCAGGTTTTCTCGGCTTTGTATCCGGCCGCGCTGATTGCTTTTTGTAAGCACCTCACAATTTTGTGCTTTTCCTGGGCGTTGAAATCTTCGGCGTAAAGCTTCAGCCACTGTTTTTGGTACCGGTAAAACTTCGTACCGCAGGTCGGAAGGATCGAAAGTCCAGCCAGTAACGGACTCTGCGGCAAATTGGACAAGAGTTGCTTTTCAAACTGAGGCCAATCGCCGCCCGAAATGACGGCGACCTGAACCACGGACAGAAGGTTGACAAGCAATGCTGCCATTTCTGAATCTAAGGGCGCTTTACTTTCGGCAAGCGTTCCATCCAAGTCAAACACGATCAGTCTTTTCATGATGCCATTACCCCTCGAACCCCTGTGGCACAGCAACATTCAGCACCCTAGGCGCGATGCCGAATTCGATAGGGGTCATCATGCATACCTCTCCATCTACCGTCACTCGCTTCGGACCGACGGTGCTCAGCTTCCCCGACTGAGTTCGGAAGACCTTCACATCGGCCTGCTTGAGGTATCCGCCCGCCAAAATATGTACCGCCATCTTGAGGAGTGCGCTTTTTTCGGGGCTCGCCAGCGCATAGATCGAAAGCCAGCCCCCAGTAATGCTGGCATCGGGAGCAACCGGAAATGGGCCGGCATGAAACCGCCCATTGCCGATTACCAGTTGAAGTGACTCGAATTCGTGGACGCTGTCGGGGAGTTCCAACCGGACGTGAAAAGGCGAAACTGTGGCAACAGCCTTTAAGATCGACGCCAGATAGACACCCCTCCCAAGGATTTTCTTGGACCTGTCGTCGAGGCCGTCCGCGATCCTGGTCGACAACCCTACTGTCGCAACGTTCAAAAACTCCCGGTTCCCCACGATTCCCATATCGACCTTTGCTCTCTTGCCATTGAGAATCGCATCGCACGCACCCTCGACGGAGACTGGAATTCCCAAGTCTCGAGCAAAGGCGTTTCCTGTTCCGAGGGGCAATACGCCCAGGATTGCCTCCTGGCGCGCAAAAATATGAGCGATGGCGCTAAATGTTCCATCGCCTCCGCCGACGATCACCAGCGGCGTCCCCGACTTCACGTAGCGCGCGGCAGCTCGCGGTAGTTCTCGCGGATTGCGAAACGCCAACGCCGCCTCAAGCTCCATTCCTCCGTCAGACAGACGCAGCCGGACTTCCTCGAACCATTCAGAGCCTCGACGGGACTTCGTGTTAACGAGCAACACCGCCCGGTGAGGCAAAGATTCAGTTTCTGAGTCGACCATCGGTTTTATCCCAGTAATGCAACGATAACCGGGCGGTACACGTTCGACCGAAATACTGTTTGAGAGTTCCAATCCCAATCTAAACTACAATCTAGCTTAGATGGACAAAGGGTCTCAGTTAAGCGATGTGCAGATTATGCAGGCCTTTCAAGTCTGCCGGGCCGAACTGCACCACGAATATGATGTTCTTTCGAACCGTTTGAACTCGTACATCACGTCTCAAGCGTTCTTGGTTTCAGCCTACGCCATCTCGATGGGCAACATGAATCTCGCCTGGGGCGACCTGTTTAACCTCACGTTCCCTCTGCTGCTGAGTTTCGTGGCGATCCTGCTTTCGATTCGGGCCCAACCCGGCATCGGCGCCGCCTGCAATATAATCGCTCGCTGGCACAACCGCGAGGCGGACCTGTTCCAACTCGCCCGTGGCCTGGACGATTACGCTCCGATCGCAGAGGAGGAGTTGAGAGTCATTCACGACCGGAACCTGCTTTTCGCCCAAACATCCCCTTGGATCTTCGGGCCGGCATGGCTGTTAATGGCGATCTTAACCATCTACCTGCACACGATCAAGCATTAAGCCGCGTGAACGGGCTCCCTAACCTGCCTTCTGCTGCGGGCTGTAGTGGGGGAAGCCGAAGTCGGCGTCTTCACCGGTGATGTTGCGCGGGGGGGAGGACCCGTCTGTCGCGATTTCGTAGATCGCGCGGTGCTTGCCCGGAAGCCGAACGGCGGCGAGCATGTGAATCCCATCTGCGCTCCAGCTAGGCTCATGGATGTCGCCCGGAATCTTTAGGGGCTTGAAGTTTGCGTCCTCAGTAGTGGGGTAAGTCACCAGACCCACCGTCTTCACATCGCCCTTCGTAACTTGCCCCACCACAACGGCGACAACCGAGCCAGATGGGTTTATCGTCGGCGCGCTGTAAATAAGATCCCCCTGGTTGGCGGCAAGCAGAATCGGTTTGCCGTTAGTGATGTCAAATACGCCGAGCCCATTGATGAACGGCTTTTTTCGCGGCTGACCGTCTTTGTCGGCGGGAGGCGCGCCTTCTGGCCACTGAAAACCTTGAACGCAGTAGACAACGCTTCCGTCCTTAGGGTTCACCGTAAACTCGATGTGCTCGCCGGTCATAAGCTGCCTCGGTTGTGGGAATTTGCCGTCGACTGCCTCCATCTCTTGCAGCACCAACGTCTCGCCTGATTCGCGCGGCATCACAGCAACAATGAATTTATGGTTTCCACACCACTGAGCCTCGCGGAAACTTGTACCAAGGCTTCCATAAACGCCCTCGAATTGCCCTTCGGTTCCGGAATCGTCTCCCTTCGCAACCGTAATCTCTTTCTGTGTCGGAGGCAGAACTTGTGCCGTCGACATGTTGCTCGGATCAAACTCTTGAACGACGCCTCCGGTCGTTAGCAGCCCCTTGGCCACACTGTCCGCTTCGTTGGTCGACTGCGCCGGGAACCGCAGATTGCCCCGCGCGCGGGTGCCGATCGTCCGCTGTTCGGCCGCTTTACCCGAACCGGGATTCCAGCGGTACAGGTTGTAGTTGTGCTCAGCCCGGTCGCTGACGAAGTAAAGGAAGTTGCCGTTCGGCGACCAGGTAACGTCCCGGTCGGTCGACTCCCGGGTGTGGCCGGGGTCCTTATGGATCGTTCCGTCCGGAGAGATAAGCACGGCCTGCTGGCGACCGTCCTTCCCGTATTGAACAGCGGAGATCCAACCTACCGTGTTCGAGCTCTCAAGCCCTCCAAGGTCGGAGCGGACCTTCAAAAACCACTCCAGGCCGTAAACAAGGCTCCCAACGACAATCACGAGAGCGAGAGTGCGGTATGCAAGGTTCCTGGAAATCTTTGGCAGGACAGAGGACGACTTCATTTCAGGGTACTCATTGGAATCTGATCAAACTAAACACGATCCAGGGCGTAACCGTGCCCCGTTTGCAAAATCCTTCCCGGACATCCTCTTTTTACCTTCTGGCTGGACCTCGATAAGTTCTAAAGCGCCATCTTGGAATCCAATCGTTAGCGGAGACGACTTAAGCACTTGCCCGGGTCCACCCTTTAGCGGCGAAAGCCTTGCCGAAGAAACTCGGAGGATCCCATGAGAGCTCTTGATAAATGCGCCAGGGGCGGGAGTAAAGGCCCGGAAACGGTTGTATTCCCCGGAGGCGTCGCGCTCGACAGAAAGCTCGGCCTCCGCCTTCTCAATCTTCGGGGCGACGGTGGCTTGGTCGCCGTCTTGAGGTGTTCGCGGATACGTGCCGCTGAGGATTTTCGGCATCCAATCGAGTGCCAATTCCGCTGCGACCAAGGCCAGACGGTCTTGGAGTTCGCCGTATGTTTCGTCCGCACCGATAGCCAACCGGGCTACTTCGATGACGTCGCCGGTATCCATACCTTTATCCATCTGCATGAGCGTCACACCGGTTTCTGCCTCCCCAGCCAATATGCACCGCTGGATCGGCGCGGCGCCCCGATACTTGGGAAGGATTGATCCGTGCAGGTTAATTCCGCCCATCCTGGCAGAATCAAGGACGCGTTGAGAGAGAATCTGTCCATAGCTGGCGACAACCAAAGCGTCGGCCGTTTCTGCCTGCAGTCGCTCGACAAACTCCGGTGCTCGGCTCTTTTCCGGCGTTTCGAAGGCGATTCCCAACTCTATGGCCAGCAATTTCACCGGCGACGGTTGGAGCCGCATGCCCCTGCCGCTGGGACGGTCCGGTTGGGTCACGACCAGCGACACCGAATCCGCGAGCGCCCTCAAGGCAGGCAATGCGAACGGACCCGTACCGAAGTAGATCAGTGACATCGATTTTGCCGGCCGACTATTCTGTCGGATCGTCCACGGTTTCCGGATTCATCCAGTGAAGGGTTTCGGCGATCACTTTGTCGATAAACAGCACTCCGTCGAGGTGGTCGATTTCGTGCTGAGCGATCCTCGCCGGCATACCCTCAAGTTCAAACACCAACTCGCGGCCACGCTTATCCAAAGCCTCAACCTCGACGTAGGCGGCACGTTTGACGTCTCCATAGAGTCCGGGGATGCTGAGACAACCTTCCTGGCCGGTCTGCTCCCCTTCTGCTTTGACGATCTTCGGATTGATTAGGGCGGTGGGCTTCATACCCTCCGGATGAATCACGATGATTCGTTGAAGTATGCCTACTTGTGGCGCCGCAAGCCCCACTCCGTTTGCCCTGCGCATGATGCGCATCATGTCGTCGATCAGCAGTAAGGTTTTCTTGGTGATCTTGCCGACCTCGGGTGCAACCTGCCGGAGCACCTCCGCGGGAATCTTAACCACCGGGCGCTCCCGGTTTTGCACATATAGATACCGGTATTCGTCTGGAACGACGATTTGCATTCCACCGATTATGTAACCTCGGTAGGCGCTTTAGTTCCCCGCCGCCGATTCTAAGTCGTACAGATCACGACACGCGGGATTCCGGCGAGATCCCGCACCGTATCCAACACGTTCCAACCTTCGTTTTCAAACAGAAGAGCGACTGCCTTGGCTTGCTTGTAACCGACCTCCATGACTATATGTCCGCCCCGTTTGAGGTTAGCCTTCGCTTCTTTCGCCAAACGTTCATAAAACTCCATGCCCGTCAGGCCGCTAAACAACGCCTCCCTCGGTTCGAATCGCTGGACTTCGTCGCTTAGCGATTCCTCGAGTCCGATGTATGGCGGGTTCGTAACGATCGCATCGAATACTCTTTCAGAGAATCCATCAAATCCGTCTGCTTCTGCGAACTCAACCTGAGCGCCTAAGTCGCCCGCGTTCTCCTTGGCAATGTCGAGGGCTCTGCTCGAAATGTCCGTAGCCCTTACAGTCCATGATGGTTCTTCCAGTTTGAGGGTAATCGCAATACATCCGGAACCCGTGCCAAGGTCCAGGATTTCTGCTTTTTTGTTTTGAACGGCCTTGATCGTGGCCTCGATAAGAACTTCCGTTTCCTGGCGGGGAATCAATACGCCAGGTCTGACCACAAATCGCCGGCCGAAAAACTCGCGGTAACCCAAAATGTAAGCCAATGGCTCATGACCAAGCCGTCGCTGTAGCAGTGACTCGCCTGCAAGCTCCGGAAACGGTTCTGCTGAATGTGCGATCAGCCAAGTGCGGTCGACAAGAAGAACGTGCGCCGCCAAGAGCTGCGCCTCCAGGCCGGCCGCTTCGATGCCGGCATCGGCTAGCCTCAATTTGGCCTCTAAAACCCAGTCTTTGACAGTCATGGGCTACCGCAGGCTTAGTCAATCGAAAACTGGGCCAGCTTTTGCCGCATTTCGTCGACCAACTCGGCCTCAACGTAGATCCCGTCTTCGCGATACTCTTCTTTCAGTACTCTCCCGTAGTCGTAGCACTCCTGCAGCATCGACTGGTGGGCGTATGGAATCAGCACCCTTACGCTGCCGAGCAGTTCTTGCACCATCCGCTTGATTGCGGATTGCAGATCGTTCATCCCTTCGCCGGTGACGGCGGAGATTGCGACAGAGTTAGGCCACTCGGCAACAACGTGGCGGAGTTCGATCTTGTCGGCAACGATGTCGATCTTATTGAAGAGCGTCAGCATCGGTTTGTCCTGCGCGCCCAAAGTTTCCAAGGTCGCCAGAACCGCGTCTCGCTGAACCTCCCAAGCCGGATTCGAGAGATCCACCACATGCATGACAAAGTCCGAGAAGGTCACTTCCTCAAGCGTCGACTGAAACGCGGCGACAAGATGGGTCGGCAAATTTCGAATGAAACCGACCGTATCGGTTAAGAACAGCGCGTAGCCATCCGCCAGATCGATTTTTCGCGTCGTCGGGTCGAGGGTGGCAAACGGCATCGCGTCGACCAATACGTCGGTGCCTGCCATCCGGTTCATCAGCGTCGATTTGCCGGCACTGGTGTAGCCCACGATCGATGCGAACGGAAATGGATGCTTGCGCCGGCTGCTGCGCTGCTGATCTCGTACGCGCTTGACATCCTCGATCTCTTCCTTGAGGAGCGAGATTTTGTCGCGGGCCAGCCTCTTATCCGACTCAAGCTTGGTTTCACCAGGGCCGCGCATGCCGATGCCGCCTCTTTGGCGCTCGAACTTGGTGTACACCGACATGAGCTTTGGCATCATATAGGTAAGTTGCGCCAATTCAACTTGAAGCATTCCCTCGCGAGTTCGGGCGCGCCGGGCGAAAATATCAAGGATTAACTGTGTGCGGTCTACAACTTTGCAGTTGAAGTCCTCTTCGAGGTTCCGCTGCTGCATCCCGCTGACCTCGCCATCGATCAGTACAACGTCCGCCTCTGATTCTTTGACTAGAGCGGCAATCTCTTCGACCTTTCCTTTACCGACAAAGGTGCCCTTGTAAGGCCGATCGAGCCGCTGCCGAATGGAGGCCACGGGGGTAACGTCTGCCGCCTCGCATAGTCCGACCAACTCGGCCTCGACCACATGGTCTTCGGATTCGTCTTGGTTGATGTAAACGAGCACCGCCGTTTCGGTCGGTATCTCTAAATTTGAAAGGGTTTTTGCCATCCGATAGGGTTCCGATTGTCCGGACGGCAATAAGTTCCAAAGGCCGCATGTCCCGGAATAGACCGGGAAATGCGGCCAAGCCGATCACAGATTAAACAGCGTGTAAGTCGCCGATAATGTGAGGCCGTTGAAGCTAAAGCCGCCTGCTTGAGTGAAGTAGTTGTAAGCCGCCGAAAGTTTGAGCCTGCGCCCAATAAGCACGCCACCCTCTAGACCGTAGGTTGCGCCGAGTTGTTTCGCGGACGAGTATTGCCCCGAACCGAAGTCGAGGATGCTGTAATCGTAGTAGGCAACGCCGAGAAAAGGTCTGACGTAAGGCAAGATCTTGTTCGTGCTGCCGATTCCAAAGTGGTACTCATATCCGTATGTGAGGGGCAGGATGAAAAGCTTGTTTCCGTTGCCATTCGCAACGATAAACGACCACTCCGGGGTGATGGCGCCTTCCGAGGGCCGACCCGTTGCCCCGCCGCCCAATCCAAAGCTCAAGAATTGCGATCCAAGATCGTTCTTCAATTGGGTGCTGCTGGGCTGGAAGATCCCAATCGACACACCTATGGGGGTTTCACCACTTTGCTGCGCGAACGCGGACGACACGGACACGACGAGTGCAGCGATTGCGATCGGTAGCTTCATAGACATGAGTCTCTCCTGGGCATCTTAGAGCCCTCGGAGAAAATACCCGTTTGCGACGGCTTTGATCTCGGTCGCAACACCCGCAACCGCAGCTTCGAATATGATTTCCCCTTTGGCGGCTGTTGCCAGCGTTGCAAACCCCATGGAACCCTGTTCCGTGATCTCATCGAAGTGATGGACCATTCCCACGACCGGAGGCTCAGGGGCAAGCCCGTCGTCCCGAAGTTTGTCCTTTCGAACGAGGTGGGGATGAAGGTGCAAGATCAGGCTAGCCTCGGCTTCGCAGGCATGCCGCAGCTCCTTCAACGGCCCTTCGAGAACCTGTGTCACTGCCACCCGGGCAAAATCGTAGTACGAGGAGTGCCCGAAGGTCGATTCGGGATAGCGGGCCTTTAGCACTCGCATCGCGATGCCGTTCGGATCTTTGTTTCCACCGTGCCCGTTGAGCACATAGAATTTATGAAAACCGTGCGGCAAAAGCGATTCCACGACGTTTTCAATTGCCGACTGATAGGACGCGAACGCGGCGCTTAGCGAGCCGCAGAAGCGAAGGTGGTGCCCGCTGGCGCCCAACCACAACGTGGGTGTAAGCAGCAACTGCGAAGGCATCTGCTTTTCAACCGCTTCGGCCACGGCGGTTACGATCAGAGTATCCGTAAACAGCGGAAGCGCCGGCCCATGCTGTTCGAGCGATCCGGTCGGAATGACGACGACGGACTCCCGCCCAAAGCCATCGACATCCATCCAAGTTGCGTCCTGAAGCTTCACGGCTTTAGCTTACAGCCAAGCCTAGGCATCCGGATACAAGTTGCGAATCAGCATCTTGACCGAGGCTCGCAAGTCTTTGTCCTGGTGCATCATTTCCGAGATCTTGGTGTAGCCGTGCATCATCGATGTGTGGTCCCGATCTCCGAACAGTCCGCCGATGTGCTTCCAAGAGTCGCCGGTTATCTCCCTTGTGATGAACACCGCAACGTGCCTAGCATGAACGATCGGCGCCTTTCTCGATACGCCACAGATTTCGTCCGCTGCGATCCGGTAGTGCTTTCCGACCGCATCTACGATTTGGCTAAATCCCGGTTTGGCCAGTAGCCCCGCCCGGTAGTACTGTTCGACCATCATTTGCGCCAAGTCGAGCGAGATGGGCAGATTTTCGACGCTTGCCTGCGCCACCAGCTTCGTTAGCGCACCCTCCAGCCGCCGGATATTCCCCGGCACGTTCTCCGCCAGGAACATCGCGATCGCGTGGTTGAGTTCGATCCGCTCCTGCGAGGCCTTGGTCAGCAGGATCGCGCATCGAGTCTCGGTGTCTGGCATCTGAATATCGGCCACCAGCCCGGATTCAAAGCGTGAGCGCAACCGCTCGTCCATCAAGTACAAATCTTTGGGAGCGCGGTCTGAGCTGAGGACGATTTGCTTTCCCAGCGTCTGCAGGTGGTTGAAGGTGTGAAAAATCTCTTCCTGTGTCTTGTCCTTACCGACGACGAACTGAATATCGTCAACCAGCCAGACTGACACGCTTCGCTGTGCGCGCCGGAATTGGTCCATTCGGCTGTTCTGAAGCGCGTTCACAAACTCTTCGGCGAACTGCTGAGCGCTGACGTAGACCAGTGGCGTCTTCGGGTTCGCATCCAAGATCTGGCGTGCGATCGAATGCAGCAGATGTGTCTTGCCAAGCCCTGATGCGCCATAAATGAAAAGGGGGTTGTACTTGTTGCCCGGGTCGTTGGCGACAGCTTTTGCACCGGCGAAGGCGAGCCGGTTGCTCTGGCCCCGCACGAAAGTCTCAAATGAGAAACGCTCGGCTGGCCGGAAACGGTTATTGATTTCTGTGGAGGCAGGAATCGGTGTGACGTTTGCCGTCAGCGTAGGCTTTTTCTCCTGAGCTTGCATCACCAGTTCGATTACGACATGCCCACCTAATTCATCGGACAGCAGACTTTGAATCGTACCTAAATACCTTTCTTTGACCCACTCCAAGACGAACCTGCCGGGCACGTTCACCATAGCCACGCCGCCTCTCAACTCGGTAGGCTCCAAAGGGCGGATAAAACGCTCAAACCACGCCGACGGGATCTCCGGGCCGAGCCTCTTGAGCACGCCAGCCCAGGCTAGCTGCAGGTCTGTTCCGCGAGGAGTGTTGTCGTCGTTAAAGAGGTTGTTCATTGTCTAATCGGGGCGACGATCCGCCCGGTGGGTTTGGGATTATACACGCCCTTGATCGCAGTTGCCGAGAAAATTAAGGTCTTAAAAAACCGGCATTAGGCAGAGAGAGCCAACGCTACGCCTCGTGGGGCCTAGATATGAGCATTTTTCGCGATTTTTCGCGATTTTTCGACCTCAGGTTCAAAAATTTACAACATGTATGACAGACGTCTACGGTGTCGCCCAACCTGCTAATTTCACCTGGCCGGCCTGCCAACGGTGACCGAGTACTATGCAAAACAATGCCAGAAAAGCTTAACAAACAAAGGGTCCTAGGCGTCCTGGCGGGGTGCGATTTGCCCCCTTGCTCGGCTGGCAGCGTGGGCTGCCTCCGCTGAAGTCATTCTGGCTGCGGACGGCGCAGCGAATGCTCTCGAAACTTGTAGTTTTATCCCCCACACCACGATCGGAGATTTGGACTCAATCGCAAATAGTACAAAAGATCGACAAGCCGAACTGATACAAATCGACGACCAGAATTCATCGGACTGCGATAAATTGCTAGCTTTAGCCGAACAGCGCGGATACGAGGAGATCACGCTCATCGGCGCCGAAGGCGATTTGCTCGATCATGTACTGGGAAACTTGTACAGCGCGGCTCGTTCGAAGCTAAGAATCCGCTTCGCACTTAGGCGGGGCCTCGCCTTCGTGATTCGCGGCGGCGAGTCGAGGCAATTTCAGGGGCTGCATGATGCGCGTCTGTCGGTTATGCCTCTAACGCCTTGCAGCGGCGTAAACCTGTTGGGCGCAGAATGGCCGCTCACAAACGCCCAAATTAGCCCTTTAGGCCTAATCAGCCTCTCCAACCGTGCTTCCGACGCCGTCACCGTTAACTTGGCAGACGGCGTTGCGGTCGTTTTCTTGGCTCACCCGGACTTGGAGCAGCCAGTCTGGACCTAGGTGTGCGGAATTCATTCCGCACCCCCAGTCCGCCTCCACTTAGACCAGTGAAAACACAAAGCGGGCGTTGCCAAGGGCAAATTCCTGGCCGTCGATGAGCTCGGCTTCTTCGACTCGCTCGAAATCGTCCTTCAGCACGAACGTGCCGTTGCTTGAGCCAAGGTCGATAACCTTCCACACGCCGTCGTCCTGCACGATTTTCGCGTGCTTGCGGCTGACGTAGGCGCCTTCGGGCTGCGATGCCAAGTCGACATCGATGGGTCCCACACTTGGGTCAAAGCGCCCGATTGTGGCAGGAGCGTGAATTTCATACTCGATGTCGGTTAGCACGCCACCACGCTTCAGCACCAATTTGGCTGACTGGGACATGGCCGCCTGCGGCTCGTCGGCGACTTCGGTTCCTTCGATCATCGGCTCCTCTTCGGCAACCGCTAGATGCTCCTGGTTTTCTTCAATCATGTTTTTAATGCCCTCCTGCCCGACAGTTCACCAACGCCAAGCACTACCGCAGATACGATCAATCCCGGAATGAGAGTCCCGAGCACGATCTCCTGCCCTGATACTGAGACTTTATATTCGGGGTTATCAGTTCTCTTACACCATATTAGCCAAGCGAAACTAGTAATAAATGCCGCCAACATGGAGGCTGTCGCCCACCCGGAACTCGATTTCAACCTTAGTCGAGGCACATAAGCCGCCGTAACCGGCAACAGCAACGCCCCAATGATCGGGCCGGTGTACGCATACCAAAGGTCGAGCACAACGTTTTTCACCACAAACGCAATTCCGACTGCCAACACGCAAGATGCCGCGAAACCGACCCGAGTCCATTTCTTGACTTCCTTTTCCTGCATGCTTGGCTTTAGCCGGGCCAAGAATTCGCGCCCAAACGTAGCCCCGCTTACAAGCGTATAACCAACCATTGCCGACAGGATCGTCCCGGTTAAGCCGCAAAGAAAGATCGCCCTGAGCCCCGGCGGCAAGATCTGGTTACCCAAACGCGGAAAGAACTCCAATCCCGAGAGCGATGGATTCAAAATCGAAATCGCATAAAGCCCCGTGATCATACTTAGGATGTCGAACAACATCCAAAACGCAACACACACGTAAAGTCCCCGCTTTCCAACCTGTGGAGACCGCGCGCTGGCAACACGCTGATGAAACCCAGGGTCGACGAGCGTCCAAGATCCGAGAACAAAAAATGTTAGGAACCCAAACCATCCAACTCCGCCGTTCCATTTCTTGAGCGCGGGATCTAAGTGCTGAAGTGCATCCGATGGCGGGTAGTGCGTCAAGCACCAGCCCGCGATAACGAAGAACCCCACATACATCATCACGAATGCCAGCAGTCCGGCCCGAACGTCGGCGAGCATCCCGCCTTTATAAAGGAATAAGGTCCCAGCCGCTGTCGCCACTACGATGGCAACCTTCAAATCCCAACCCGTAAATAGATGCAGCATTGTGCCAAGCATCAAAACGTGGGCAGCCGGAACCGCCATCATAAAGATCAATATCGCAGCCGTCAGCCCCGCAGGCTTGCCCCACCGTTGCGCCAACCGCTCCGGAATGCTGATCTGCTCTGCATTCCGGACGCGCTCCGCAAAGAACAGAGCATAGATAATGGCGAATACGTAGTAAGGCACCCCGAACAGTAGAATCCCGCCAAAGCCAAAGGCCTTGACGGAATCGCCGACCGCCAGAACCCCTCCGTACCACGTGCTGACCAGGGTCGCTACAAATGCAGGCATTGACAGGCTTCTTCCCGCCGCTAGATACTGAAGAACCGAGTTGTCTCGAAGCTTCGCCGAAAACCCTAAACCCAAGATGGCGAGCAAGAACACCGCGATAACGCCGCCATCCAAATACCCCAGCGAAAGCGTCGGCGTCTGCACGCAAGGATTATAGATAACACTGGAGCGCCTTCTCATGCCGGATAAATCGAAGGCAGTGAACAACGGGGAAGGTTCGACCGTGCCCGATAGCAAAGATTGGCAATCATAGTCATCTTGGACCCGATCAGGCGTACAATAGAAAGTGACGATGAACGTGTCGCTTACGCCCGAACTTGATCGCTATGTGCACTCGAAGGTCGAAACTGGCCGATACAATTCCGCTAGCGAAGTATTGCGCGAGGCCCTTCGATTGATGCAGGAGAAGGATGAGATCCGAGAGCTTCAACTGACGGAAGCACGATTCAAGATCCAAAGCGGTCTTGAAGCCCTAGACAACGGCCGCTACGTCGAAGGTACCGCGACTGAACTTTTCGAGAGCGCCATCAAACGATCACGTGAAAGGCTGGCGGTACGGAAGCACCCAACCAATGCCTCAGAGGATCTGCACTTCGTTGGACCCCGCCTGAACTTCGCCGATGACGGCGGCTGACTCGCCGGCGTCGTTCAAACGCTGTACTACCGCCGACGCGATGAACCGGTCCACGATCATCACGAGGCCTACGCCCATATTGAACGCGCGGTACATCTCTGCGTCAGTCACGTTACTCGTTTGTTGGATCAGTTGAAAAATCGGTAGCGGTGTCCAAGAACGCTTCTCGATGACGACGCGAACATCTGAGGGCAAAACCCTAGGGATATTGTCATACAACCCGCCACCGGTGATGTGCGCCACGGCATACACGTTCTCTGTGTCTTGCAGAATTGGATAGACCGAGTTGAAATAGCATCGGTGGGGGCGCAGCAGCTCCGCTCCAATCGTCCGGCCCAAATTGGGCATCATGTCCCGAACGGAAAGTCCGCCTACCTCAAACAGCGCCCGTCTCGCGAGCGAGTAACCGTTTGTATGGAGACCGTTGCTGGCAATGCCGATCACAGCGTCACCCACCTGCATCTTTCCGCGAGGGAGCTTCCTGTCTTGGTCGACCAGCCCGACGATCGATCCGACAAGATCGATTTCGTCCTCAGTATAGACACCCGGCATTTCGGCGGTTTCCCCCCCGATCAGCGAAGCACCTACCTCTTGGCAAGCTTCCGCCATCCCGCTAACGATCTCCTCGAACATTAGCCCCTGCAGGCGGGAGCATCCGAAGTAATCCAGAAAGAACAGCGGCCTCGCACCTTGGCATAGGATGTCGTTTACGCAGTGGTTGACGATATCGCGTCCGAGGTTGGAGTAATCGCCGACCATAGCCGCGACCTTTGTCTTGGTTCCTACACCATCAATGGAGCTAACCAGAATCGGCTTTTCCATGTCGGGAAAGCTCGCCCGATACAACGCCCCAAAACCGCCGACACCGCCCAACACACTATCCGTGTAAGTGGCCTTCACCGGCCCCATCACGGCTCTCAACGCGCGCTGCGCTTCGTCGATGTCGACTCCCGAAGACCGGTACGTGAGTTGCTCATCCGACATGCCAGAAAGGGTACCCGTCGACCTTAAAACAAAATCTTGTCCAGTCCGACAACCAGGCCGTTCAATCCCCTAACTGATTTCGCACAAAGCTTGACGCCCTGCATGAATGACGCCCGATCGAGCGAGTCGTGCCGAATCGTCAGGGTTTCGCCCGGTCCGCCAAAGATAACCATCTGGTGAGCGAGCAACCCGGGAAGCCGCACCGAATGAACGGGAACCTCGCGAACAACTCCCCCTCTTGCGCCCTCGGCCTTAAGAAGCTGCTTGGGCAAAGGTGTCGGCGCATGGGCGCGGGCTGCTCCAATTTTTTGGGCCGTAAGCATCGCCGTCCCGCTCGGAGCGTCCTCTTTGCGATCGTGGTGAAACTCGATGACCTCCGCATCCGGCAGCCACTTCGCCGCGATCTCCGAGAAGTGCGTCATCAGCACCGCGCCAATGGCGAAGTTCGGAACGTACATCCCCGGCGTCTCATGCTTAAGGCAGAGATCCCTCATCTGCTCAAGGTTCGCTTCGGAGATGCCCGTCATTC
>Ga0206814_10161_pt1 | contig 18931 bp, 10 predicted proteins | sample Alteio_BWOrgCont_90_FD_152850 | JGI IMG/M metagenome (GOLD analysis project Ga0206814, IMG submission 152850) | Enriched cells from forest soil in Barre Woods Harvard Forest LTER site, Petersham, Massachusetts, United States -... | ecosystem: Environmental > Terrestrial > Soil > Temperate forest >...
TGCAGCCGGATTGGACTGTCTTTGCGTTTTCGGCCCTGCTGGCACTGGTGACGGGGGTATTGTTCGGACTGATTCCGGCGCGGCAGGTTTGGAAGACCGATCCGAACCAGACGTTGAAGGCTGCCGGGACAACTTCCTCTGGCGCGGACAGGTCGCGGCTGCGCTCGACGCTGCTGACGGTGCAGATTGCGCTGTGCTGTTTGCTGGTGACGGCTTCGTTCGTGGCGCTGCGGGGATTAAAGCGGACGTTTGACGTTCCGTTGGGCTTCGACCCTGCGGGCGTTACGCTGGCGACGCTGGATGTGCATCTGGCGGGGTACGGAGTGGATAAGCAGGCGGCAATTCAACAGCGGCTGCTGGTGCAGGTGGCGGCGATTCCGGGAGTGACGGCGGCGGCTTATGCGAACACGACTCCGTTGAGCATCAACAACTCGAGCAACACCATCTATCCGCCGGGTACGACGGATTTCAGCGTGGCCAATGCGCGCTTCGACGCGATCGACGATTCGGTGTCGCCGGGGTACTTGGCTACGACGGGCACGAAGCTGCTGGCGGGACGGGATTTCACAGTGCACGACGACGCTAAGTCGCCGCCGGTGGCGATTGTGAACCAGACTTTCGCAAAGAGGCTTTTCGGGACCGAGAATGCTGTGGGGATGCGGTATCCGACGGGCATGGGGCAGATGACCGAGGTCGTAGGCGTGGTGGAGGACGGCAAGTATGAGTCGCTGACGGAAGACTCGAAGCCGGCGCTCTTCTGGCCGATTTTACAGAGCCAGCGGAGCGACATGGTGCTGCTGGTGAAGTCGCAACGCGATCCGGCGGAGATGGCTGCGGCGATGCGCAAGGCGATCGCCGAGGTGGATCGTGGTTTGCCGGTGTTTGCCGTCGGGACGTGGACCGATGCGCTGGGCATTGTGACCTTCCCGGCGCGGGCGGCGACGATTGCGCTGAGTGTGCTCGGCGCGTTGGCGATCATGCTGGCGGTTACGGGGATCTTTGGCACGGCGAGTTACACGGTTTCGCGGCGGATGCGGGAAATGGGGATTCGCGTGGCGCTGGGAGCGCAGGGACGGCAGGTGCTGCGTGCGGCGCTGGGACGGATGACGTTGCTGCTGGGGATCGGATCGGGGATGGGGCTGCTGCTGGGCTTTGCCGCGACGCGGGTGATGGCCGGGATTGTGTACCAGGCTACGGCTTCCGATCCAGTGGTGATTTTGGCTGCGGTGCTGACGATGTCGATGCTGGGGCTGGTTTCCGCGGCGCTGCCGGCGCGGCGGGCTTTGCGGGTGGATCCGATGGTGCTGTTGCGGGAGGAGTGAGTAGGGGACCCCTGAGGAGGCAGGTCCCAATACGCGGCTGGGTCAATCTGGGTCAATGTGCTCTCTTGTGCGGGCTCCGTCGAACGGCTAACATCTGGTCGAGGGACGCTGTGCACAGAATCCTTTCCGATCTGAAGCTGGTTCTCCGGCAGTTACGCAAGACGCCAGGATTCACGGCAACGGCTGTCCTCATGCTGGCCTTCGGCATCGGCGCTACAACGGCTATCTTCTCCATCGTCGATGGAGTTCTGCTGCGCCCGCTGCCTTTTCCCGATCCCGATCGCCTGGTTACTCTCGGCGATCAGGTGAGCGGCACCGAATGGGGCCAACATGATCCGGGGCCGGTGACCGGACCCGAGGTGGTGATCTACCCGCGCGACACGCACTCGTTTCAGAACCTGGGTGGCTTTGGGTTTACCATTCATGAGCTTTCTGGGATTGGCGAACCGGCGCAGATCAACGGTGCGCGCATGACGCCAGCCGTATTTTCGGCGCTCGGGGTCGCGCCGCTCATGGGCCGCGTCTTTACGGCGCAGGAAGACCAACAAAAGTCGCTGGTCGCGGTGCTCAGCTATGCCACTTGGAAGAGCCGCTTTAACGGCAGGGCGGACATCCTGGGCGCAAAAATCCTGCTCGACCGCAAGCCCTATATCGTGATCGGCGTCATGCCCCCGGATTTCGAATTTCCTTTGACAACTGGCCATCTCAACCGTGCCGAGCTCTGGGTTCCCATGAGCCTGTTGCCGCAGGAGCTTACTGCTGAGGCGGATGCCAGCTGGTACCTCAACCTGGTAGGCCGGCTCAGGCCTGGAGTTACACCTGCGCAGGCGCAGAGCGATGCCGGGGTGGTGGCCCAGCAGATCATGCGGGGCTTTCCAGCCGATGTAGCGAATCTGCGCATCCAACCGGTGGTTTATCCGCTACAGCAGATCACCGTGGTTGAAACGCGTCCTCTCTTGCGCATGCTCTTTCTGGCTGTCGCTGTGGTACTGCTGATCGCCTGCGCCAACCTCGCAGGACTTCTGCTGGTGCGGGCGATAGGCCGTCACCGCGAAACTGCAGTGCGCATGGCCCTGGGCGCTTCCGCGCTCACGCTGTTGCGGCAGATGATTCTCGAAAGCCTTGTTCTGAGCCTCGCGGGCGGTGTGCTGGGCATCGGACTCGCGGCTCTCGCGGTCACGGCCGGCAAGGACCTGCTGCCGGAGACGGTGCCGCGGATGAATGAGATCGCGTTGGATTGGCGAGTCGCCGGATTCGCGCTGGTGCTGGCGCTGCTCACCGGCTTTTTCTGCGGTTTGGCACCGGGGTTTGCCGCGCTTCGCACCAATGTGAATGCCTCATTGAAAGAGGGAGGGCGCAGCGGTTCAGCAGGCGGCAGCCATGCCCGCCTGCGGTCCACGCTGGTGGTGCTGGAGATCGCTATCGCGCTTGTGCTGCTGGCCGCTTCCGGATTGTTGCTGCGAAGCTTCAGCAATATGAGCGCGGTGGATCTCGGTTTCAATCCCGAAAACGTTACTACGGCCTCGTATTCGCTGCCACAGAAGCAATACTCCACGCAGGCGCAGATTGACGGCTTTAATACCCAGCTGCTGCAACAGCTTCGCCAGTTGCCCGGAGTCCAAGCGGTTGGCCTTACCAGTACCATTCCTGCCACGGGGGATGGCCTCGAGCTCTTTAATGTCGAGGGTTATGTCGATCCTCGCGGACCCGATCGGACGGTGGCTTCTCCCTCCCAGGTGATCGGCGATTACTTCCAGGCCATCGGTACGCCGCTGATTCATGGCCGATCTTTCGCTGAGTCAGACAATGCCAACAGCCAGCTGGTGGTCATCGTCAATCGCGAGTTTGCCGAGCACTATTGGCCGAATCAGGACCCCATCGGGAAGCAAATGAAGGTGGGCGGGTCCAAGACAAAATCGCCGTGGATGACTGTGGTGGGAGAGGTTGCGGATGCGAAACTCACAAGACCCGATGCCGATGCTGCCGAACAGTTCTACCAGCCGGTGGCGCAGCTCGAAAAGGATTCTGGCGCCCTGGCTGCGCCTACCGATCTGGACGGTAACGGCGGCTACATCGTGCTGCGCGGCGCTCTGCCGCCGGAGCAAATGGAGAATGCACTGCGCGCAACGGTGCGTTCTGTCGATGCCCAATTGCCGCTGACTCAGGTGCAGACGATGGAGCAGGTGGTTGCCCAGAGCGAAGCTCCGCGCCGCTTCAACACCATCATCATCTCCAGCTTTGCGCTGGCCGCGGTGCTGCTGGCGGTGCTCGGCATCTATAGCATCATCGCTTTTTCCGTTGCCTCACGCATGCAGGAAATGGCCATTCGCATGGCTCTCGGTTCGCAACGGTCGCACATTGTGCGCCTCATTCTTATTTCAGGCCTCAGGATGGCGGCAATCGGCTGCGTTCTCGGACTTGCCGGGGCAGCTGTCGCGTCGAACGTCCTTCGATCCTTTCTTTTTCATGTGAGCCCCTTCGACCCTGTTGTCATGATCCTGACTGCGCTGGCTGTCTTCGCTTTGGCGCTGGCGGCTTCGGCGTTGCCGGCGCGCCGTGCCGCTTCGGTGGATCCGATTCAGGCTTTGCGAGGCGAATAGTCTTTTCCTGATCCAGCGAAAATGGCTCTGCGAGCAAGGCCGTCAATAGTCACGTCTGACGGGCGAACTACGTCTGAACGGCGCGGAGCCAATCTGGCCGCGCAGGGCCGCGTGGGGCCGTGTTGGTTTATAGTTAGGCGTTCGCTGGAGGGGGTTGGATGATGCGTCGTGCGATTTTGGGATTGGCGATCGGAGCCGTGGCTTTGGGGAGTTATGCGCAGACGGGCGGGCGGCTGCTGGTGGCGGCGAAGGGCACCCAGAGCCTGGTGATTGTCGATCCTGCTGCGGGCAAGGTGATTGCTTCAGTTTCCGAGGGGAAGCTGCCGGGCAAGGATACGGCGCATGAGGTGGCGGCGTCGCTCGATGGCAAGCTGGCGTTTGTGCCGATCTATGGCGACTCAGGAGTGGGCAAGCCGGGAAGCGATGGGCGGACGATGGTGGTAATCGATCTGGCTTCCGAGAAGATCATCGATACGGTCGATTTTTCGCAGGCTTATGGCGGGCGCTCGGTGAGGCCGCATCTGCCCGTGATGGGGCCGCCGGTGGCGGGGCATCCCGATGGATTGCTGTATGTGACGACGGAGCTGGAGAAGAAGATTACGGTGATCGACCCCAGGACGATGAAGATGATCGGGGCGATTCCCACCGGGCAGGAACAGTCGCATATGCTGGCGGTTTCGCACGATGGGAAGCGGGGTTATACGGCGAATGTGGGGCCGGGGACGGTTTCGGTCCTGGATTTGACGGCGCGCAAGCTGGTGACGGTGATTCCGGTGTCAGGGACGGTGCAGCGGATTTCGGTTTCTCCCGATGACCGACAAGTCTTTACTTCGGACCAGACGAAGCCGGAGCTGGTGGTGATCGACGCGAAGACGAACACGGTGACGAAGCGCGTTCCGATGGAGAGCTATGGGTATGGGACTGCGCCGACGCCGGATGGGCGATGGCTGCTGGTGCCGATGATGGCTGTCGACAAGATTGCGGTGATCGATCTGAAGACGATGACGGTGGCGAAGAACATCGAGCTGGCCAAGGGGACGCATCCGCAGGAGGCGCTGGTTGAGCCGGATGGGAAGATGGCGTTTGTCTCGTGCGACCACTCGGGGCAGGTGGCGGAGATCGATACGGGGAGCTGGACGATGACGCGGATGATCGATACGGGGAAGGTTTCAGATGGGTTGGCTTGGGCTCGATAGGGCAGGGGCCGGGGACCAGGGAATAGGAAAAGCTATCAATGACTGTAAGGGGCTTATAGCTACAAAGTTTCACACTTTAGCCACAAAAAACAAAGGCGTGGCCAAGGTGGGGCACTTGGACTCTTGCAAGGATTTGACATCCTCCCCTCGGTAAACGGAGGAGATTCCTACCGGACTCGGAGAGTCCCTCGGTGGGTTCCTGCTGCTGACGGCTTACTTCGCCGTTCACTTGGCAGCCGATCCGGGCTTGCCCAGCCCTTGGTTTGCTGCAGGTAAGCTTGGTATTACCTTGCAAGAACTTGGTTTTCGTTCCTGCGCAAAGACAGTTTGCCTTGTTCACCATTGGACAGCAAGGACAGCTTCGCTGTCCGCGCTCTACATCCCCGCCCGAAACGGCGGAGCTTTCCGCGCAGTTAGGTAAAGATGAGGCGATTTTGCTGAACGATTTTGGCAGGTTTATTGACCCCTGCGGTGCTTTTTGTAGACCGCTGGAGGCGCAAGAATCCAATTGCGGAGCGATATAGCGGCGATGGCTGCGATGTCGAGCGCCAAATCTGAGGCGTCACTTGGCCATGGGAAGCAACGCGCTGGTACGAGTTATCCCGCAGGAGTGGTTCTTGCGTCTCGGCTGTTCGAACTGGAGAGGCAAGTCGATCCCATTGCAGCTAATGGACACCTCGCCCTTGTTCCGCCCGATCATCAGAAAGAGTCAGACTGGCATACTTTTGGCGATTCCTGGTCGAACAGCGAGCCCTTATCGGAGATGACTGCGTGGGCAAAACTTCAAGCCCGGTTGCCACGGGACTTGGCGAGGGCTGTTCTGGTTGTTCGGAAAAAGATGCTCGACTATGTCGTCGTACGCGTACGAGGCCAATCAGTATCCTGACAGCGATTATGCGGTGCAAATGCAAAGCGTGTGCCGAGCCAAGCATGCCGAATTTCCTAAGGCGGTGAACAAACTCGACGCCAAGGTTCGCAAATGGTTTGTCGGGAAGATCCTCAATCCCGATGGATGCCATGGATTGGCCCCTCCCGAAGCTGATTGGATTTGCTTTTCGGGTCAAGTGCGCGCGGAGCAGGTCCTTCGAATTCGTTCCCATTGGTCACTTCCTTAGGATGACAACTTTGTGGTGGCCTTTTGTCACAGAGGGTGTGACCTGGGGTGCGGGTTTACGCCCAGGTGATGCTATATGTGGAGCTGAAGTGTTGGTTGGGACGTCTCTCTCATCAGGTGAGTGGCTATGCAGAGATTGGTTTGGGAGTTGCGGTATGCGTTGCGACAGTTGCGCAAGGCGCCAGGGTTTACGGGGACCGCCGTCTTGACGCTGGCGCTCGGGGTGGGGGCGACTACGGCGATCTTCAGCGCCGTGTATGGGCTGCTGCTGAAGTCGCTGCCGTTTGAAGATGCGGGACGGATTGTGGCTCTGTCGGAGACGCATCCGCAGATTGCGGGCGGGGCCGAGGCGAGCTTTCCCGATTATCTGGATTGGCGCGCCCAGCAGCGGAGCTTTACCGAGGTTGCGGGGTACACGAGGCTGAATCCGGAGACGGTTTCGCTGGTGCTGGAGGGGCGTGCGCAGCAGGTGCATAGGGTGCTGGCTTCGGGGAATTTCTTTTCCGTGCTGGGTGTGCGTGCGCTGATGGGGCGCACGCTGCAGGCGCAGGATGACCGGACGGCGAGCGATGCTGTCGCGGTGATCAGCGCGGCGGCGTGGCGGCGCTATTTTGGCGGAGATCCAAACGTGATAGGACGCAGCGTGGAAATGAATGGCGCGAGCTTCACCATTGTGGGCGTGCTGCCTGAGGGGGCGGTTTATCCGGCGGAGGGTGAGGTTTGGCTGCCGCTTTCGCGGCTGGACGCGGCGACCCAGGCGTCGCGGGTGTGGCATTCGGTGAAGGTGCTGGGCAGGCTGCGCGCGGGTGTGAACCTGGCTGCGGCACGCGTGGATATGCAGACGGTGGCGGGGCGGCTGGCTTCCGCGTATCCGGCGACCAACCGGAACGAGGGTGTATTGCTGCAGCCGCTGCGCGAGCAGTTGGTGGGGACGCTGAGGCCGGCAATGCTGAGTTTGCTGGGAGCGGTGGCGCTGGTGCTGGCAATTGCCTGCGCCAATGTGGCGAGTCTGCTGATGGTGCGGGCAACGGCGGCGCGGCGCGAGGTTGCGGTGCGCGAGGCGCTGGGAGCGGTTCGATGGCGGCTGCTGGCGCAGTCTCTTACGCAGACCGGGGTGCTTTGTTTGCTGGGCGGAGCGCTGGGAGTGGGGCTGGCCTGGGGCGCGCTGCCGCTGCTGCGGGTGGCGCTGGCGCATACGGCCGGGCTCGATGCTTCCATGATCGCTTCGGTTGAGTTGAGCTGGCCGGTGCTGGGGTTCACGCTGGCGGTTTGTTCGGCGACGGCGCTGGTCTTTGGGTTGCTGCCGTGGATGCGAGGGGCGTGGCGGTCAGACGAGGTTGCCGAGGTGCTGCGCAGTGGCGATCGCGGCAGCACGGGCGGAAGCAAGTGGGGGCGGGGCGGATTGATTGCCGGGGAGATTGCGATTGCGGTGGTGGTGCTGTTTCTGGGGACGCTGGTGGTGCGGAGTTATGCCAAGCTGCTGGCGGTCGATCCGGGATTTCGCACCGACCATCTGTTGAGCGCCGAGATCTGGCTGCCTGAGCCGCGGTATACGGATGACGGACCGCAGACGGCGCGGTTCTATGAGCAGTTGCTGGAGAAGGTGAAGCAGGCTCCAGGGGTGGTGGCGGCTGGAACCACGACGCAGACGCCGCTGCGGCCTTCGCTGGTGATGACCCGGTTTGCGGTGGTGGGCGCGCCGATGCCGGCTCCGGGGGCGTTTCCGCTGGCGCAAATGCGGTTTGTGAGTCCTGGGTTTTTCCCGACGATGGGGTTGCGGCTGCTGGATGGACGGGTCTTCGAGCCGCGGGATGTGGACCAGAATGCGAATGAGTTTGTGGTGAATGCGACCTTTGCCAAGCGCTACCTGGCGGGACGCGGGGCGGTTGGGTCCAAGGTTTTGCTGGGGGTGTTGAGCCCCAAGCCGGATGTGGTGCCGGTGATTGGGGTGGTTTCGGATGCGCACGATGTGGGTGTGGATACGGATGCGCAGCCGGAGCTGTATCTGCCGGGGTTTGGACTTCATGCGGTGGTGCTGGTGCGGTCGGCTTACGACGCGCAGAGCCTGGGGCCGGTGGTTGAGAATGCGGCGCACGAATTGGATGCGAACCTGGCTGTTTTCAATGTGAAGACGGTGGATGCGGTGCTTTCCGATTCCCTGGCGCGGCAGCGGATAACGGCGGTTTTGCTGGGGATTTTTGCGCTGGTGGCTCTGCTGCTGGCGGCGATTGGGATCTATGGGGTGCTGTCGTATTCGGTGGCGCAGAGGACCAGGGAGATTGGCGTGCGGATGGCGCTGGGCGCTGGGCGCGGAGATATTTTGCGGCTGGTGATGGGGCAGACGGGGGTGTTTGCGGCTGTGGGCTTGATGGGAGGGCTGGCGGCGGCTTTGGCGCTGGCGCGGCTGATGGGCGGATTGCTTTTTCAGACCGGCGCACTGGATGTTGCTTCTTTGGTGATTACGGTTCTGGTGCTGGCTTCGGTGGCATTGGCGGCGGTGAGTTTGCCGGCCGGACGGGCGGCTTCGGTGAATCCCACAGAGGCTTTGCGGAGCGAGTAGTTTGTGTGCTGCACGGTACAGTGAGGGAGGCATGAGCGCGATATGATGGCCGCATGAAGAACGAGCTCGGGAGCACGCAGCGGCCGAGAACCAATTCCCTGCCGAAGATTGAGGCCAAGGTAAATCAGCAGACGATCCCGGTAGAGGGGTCTGCGCGCGGCAGCGACTGGTTTGGGCAGTTTGCGGCGCAGGCTTCGGCGTGGCTGGGGTCGAAGTGGGCCTTTGCGGGGGCGGGGCTGATTATCCTGATCTGGGCGCTGACCGGGCCTGTTTTTCACTATTCCGATACGTGGCAACTGGTGATCAATACAGGTACGACGATCGTCACTTTTCTGATGGTCTTTCTAATTCAGAACACGCAGAATCGCGACGCGCGGGCGATCAATCTGAAGCTGAATGAGTTGATTCATGCGATCGATGCGGCGCGGGATCAGATGATTGCTATCGAGAGTTCGAGCGACCTGGAGCTGAATGCGATTCAGGCGAAATTTGAGAAGATCAAGGCGGATACACCGGTGGAAGTGGACAGGGAATAGGGACCGGGAGCCGGAAAACTATAAAAACTATAAAAGCTGTAAAAGGCTTATAGGTACGAAGTATTTCGCCTAGACCGACACAGAACGCGGATGAAGTGGGGCACCTCGACGACTCATCGGGGTGGTTGTTTCTTCCATGCGCGCCATTCTTCGGCGGTGATTTCCCAGGTCTCTGAGGGCTGGCGACCGGAGACGTAATCGCCTTCGCCGGTGGCTACGATTCTCATTCCGGTCTTTTCCGAGATGCGGCGTGAGGTCACGTTGGCGACGGCTTTGGGCGCGCGCAGCGTGGGGAATTTTAGGACCTCGAACCAATAGTCGTTGACGGCGATTACGGCTTCGGTCATGAGGCCTTTGCTTTGCCACGGCAAGCCTAGCCAGAAGCCGCGATTGTTGCTGCCGGTGAAGAGGCCGATGGCGCCGATGATTTGTTCTGGAGCTTCTTTGAGGCGCAGGGTCCAGTGCCATTCTTCGCCGCTTTCCATAGCCGGGAGGGCGGATTCGCGATAGTAATTGAGCGCGCTGCCTGGCGGAAACGGCCACGGGACGCGGTTGTTGAGGTGCTGGACGATTTCCCATTGGGCGAAGAGGGGCTCGACCTGGGCTGCGTCCTCGAGCTGGAGCGGGCGGAGGATGAGGCGGGCGGTTTGGAGTTTGGGAGTCATAAGAGTGCAGGGACCAGGAAAACTATAAAAGACTGTAACAAGCTTCCAGATACAGGGTCGCCCATCCCTGGTGCATACAGCGCGGAAAGAATGGGGCGCCCGGAGTGATGTGGCACTCGCAGAAGCAGGTCCTTCGCTTCCCGACCCCAGCGACATAGACCCGTCGCCAGGGACCCCGCTTCTGCCCAGGATGACAACCTCTCCGAGGGATTGCAGGCTGTTTGGCGGGCTGGATGCCAGAGGCGGCGCAGAGTTCGCTGCTGTTGAGGAGGACGCCATTCTTGACTACTACGCGGCGGATGTGGCTGATGGGCTCGGCTGGGTCACCTTCGACGAGGACCCAATCGGCGAGTTTGCCGGGTGCAATGACGCCGAGATCTAGTTTCTTGAGGAGCTGGGCGGCCGTTGAACGTGGCGATCTGAAGGGCTTTGGGAGCCGGGATGCCGGCCTGGACTTCGAGTTCAGGCTCGCGATGGAGATAGAGACCTGCGGTGTTGTCGGTGCCGCCGTGGATGGGGATCCCGGCATCGCAGAGGCGCTTGGTCATGGCGAGCATGGCCGTGTAGGAGTCTTGCGCGGGCTGGCCATTGTTGGGGGCTGCGGGGTCGCGGCTGACAGGCAGGCCGCCCTTGGATGCGCTGCGCTGGACCTGGGCCGGGAGCCGGTCGAGGTCCGCGGCATATTGGCCGACAGAGGTGAAGCGCTCCCTGGGGTGGGGGTGTCTTTAACCTTGCTCGCGAGGAAGTTGAGGAAGACCAAGTGGATGTGCTGGAGCCCGGCGTCTGCGGTGACGAACCGGCGGGCGGAGACGCCGTTGGGGAGCTGTCCGCTGAGGCGGAGGCCGGGGAAGGCTTTAACGATGCCGGGGACCCGGTCGGGATCGAGCATGCCGTTGGTCAGGATGGCTGGCGTAGCGCAGGGCAGGTTTCCTGCGAGAGCGCGGCCTGGGCCCGGGAATGTGCGGCGAAGATCGAGCGGACAGATTGGACGACGGAGTGCGTGGCGGCGCGTATCGTAAACACTAGACGAGATGTACCACGAATCGATTTCAGCAGAGCAGGACAAACTCAAGGTAGAAGGAGTGGATGGTGAATCGCAGGAGATTTCTTCTTCGAGCAGGCGTTGCAACCGCTCTGCTGGGGCGGCCTGGATTCGCGAATGCGACGCATCAGGCCGAAGTAACGATTTCGGATAAGCCGGATGGCCGCGTGATTCCGCTGGACTATACCGGGTTGAGTTATGAGCTGTCGCAGCTTTCGGAGCCGGGGTTCTTCGCGGCTAGGAATCATGACCTGGTGGCTTACTTTCGGTTGCTGAGCAACAACGGCGTGTTGCGATTGGGCGGGAATACGAGCGAGTTCTGCTGGTTTCGCGCGGATGTTTCTACGGAGGCGCCGAAGCTGCATGTGCCGCCAGGAAATCTAGAGGCGAACTGGATGCCGCACCGGCTGTTTGAGATTGTGCCGGAGGCGATCGACAACCTGGGCGGGTTTCTGGAGGCTACGGGATGGCGGCTGATTTATGGGTTGAATTTTGGTAACAGCACGCCGCAGCGGGCGGCCACGGAGGCCGCGTATGTGGCGCGGAGGCTGGGCAAGTACCTGGAGTACTTTCAGATTGGGAATGAGCCAGATCTCTACCAGAAGGCGAGCAATGGGACACGGCCGCCGGGGTGGGGCTTCGATGACTACACCGGGGAGTGGATCGGGTTTGCCAGGGCGGTTCGGGCGCGGGTGCCGGAAGCGCGGTTTGGAGGGCCGGATGTCGCGGCTTCTTCCGATTGGGTTGCGCGCTTTGGCGAGCAGGAGATGGCCAAGATGGATGGCGGTTTGGTGGCTTTGACCGGGCACTACTATGCCGAGGGTCCGCCGGACGATCCGCGAGTTACGACGGAGAGGCTGTTGGCCGGGGACGCGCGGGTTGCGGCGCAGATCGAGACGGTAGAGGCGTTTGCGGAGGCGCGCTCGCTGCACTACCGGATGACGGAGGGCAACTCCTGCTATCGCGGCGGGAAGCCGGGGATGAGCAACGCCTTTGCCGCGGCGCTTTGGGCTGGGGACTATATGCTGCTGCTGGCGAGTCTGGGCTGCGTTGGGGTAAATGTGCATGGCGGCGACAGCCGCTTTCTTACGGCTGGGCTGGGCGGCCATACTCCGGGGCTGGACGCGGCCAAGCAGCCGCAGGCGATGCCGAGCGGTTTCTATACCCCGATTGCCAGCGAGCGGGGCGGGGTGGTTCATGCCATGCCGATTTTCTACGGGATGATGGTGGCGAATGCTTTGGCTGGAATGACGATGATGGATGCCAAGTTGAGGGGCGGAGGCAACGCTACGGCGTATGCGGCGACTGGGCCGGAGGGTACGAGGGTTGCGGTCTTCAACAAGGATGGCGGCCGGGGGATGGATCTCTCGATTCGGACTCCGCGCGGGATGAAGACGGCGACTGCGTGGAGGCTGTGCGCACCGGGGCTGGACGCGACCGAGGGTGTGACGCTGGCTGGGGCTGCTGTTGGGGAACATGGGGTTTGGGCCCCCAAGACCGTTGAGCCGATTGCCGTCAGGGATGGGGCCGCGCGGCTGCAGGTGCCGGCGGCCAGCGCCGCGCTGGTAATTCTCTCGTAGAAGTTACTTGACGCCTTGGCTCGGGTCCCAGCTGGCTTGGAGCTTGCGCACCAGGATGATCTGGCCTATGTGGTAGGCGTTGTGGGCTCCTACGTGGGCGATGAGGGAGGCTTTGTCGGCGAGCTTCTGGTCGTCGGCCTCCTCCACGGCTTTCTCCCACTCGGTCATAATGGCGTCGAGTTTCTTAACGGTGTCGGCCCATTGGGCGGCGTCGAACTTGTTGAAGGTTTCGTCGTTGTTGCCGCTGAAAGGCGGGGCTTTTTCACCTTTGAATTCGGCGAGCTCATGGCTGTTCCAGAAGAGAAGATGGTTGGCTAGCTGGCCGACGGAGTGGACGTCTTTGCTGGGGGTCCACTTGGCCTGGTCGGCGGTTAGGTTGGCTACGGCGATGTTGGCGGAAACGAACCAGTCCTCTTCGCTGTGGGTGGTGCGGAGCTGCTCGAGAAGGATGCCGCGAAGAGTGGTTGGCTTCTTGTTCTGGGCGGAGGCGGCCAGGGGGAGGGTCAGGATCAGGAGCAGAGCGAGTTTCTTCATGGGTGGGGCCTCGTGCGTGGATGCTGGGAAGTATAGCGGCTGGGACGAGCGGGGTCGTTGCGAATCTGTGTTGAGCATGGGTGTTTTGTGACGAGTGGTCTGGGGCCGGGTGTGCGATGAGGGATGGGAAGAACCCCATCCCTCATCGCTTGATTTCTTTGATTGCTGAGGATGGTGGGGTGGGTTAGAACCCGCCCCTACCAGCCTTGGCTTACGCCCAAAAAAAAGCAGATCCTTCGCTGTGCTCAGGACGACAAATCTGCCGAGAGCGTGCCCTTTCAGTCGCAGCGGAGGGCGACCATGGGGTCTACTCTTGTCGCGCGGCGGGCTGGGAGCCAGGCGGCTAACAGAGTCATGGCGGCTACGACTACTGCGGATAGGGTGAAGGTCCAGGGGTCGGTGGGGCTTAGCTGGTAGAGGAGTTTGCGCAGAATGCCGGTGCTGGTGAGGGCTATGGGTACTCCGAGGGCCAGGCCGAGGGTTAGCAGAAGGAGGGACTCGCGTAGGACCATCCAGAGGAGGGTGCTGGTCTGTGCGCCAAGGGCCAGGCGGATGCCGATTTCGTTGGTGCGGCAGAGGACGGAGTAGGACAGGAGACCGTAGATGCCGATGCATGCGAGAAAGACGGCCAGCGCGCCGAAGAAAGCGGAGAGCTGGGCGACGAGTTTTTGGGTTGCAATGGAGCTGTCTACCGACTCGGCCAGGGTGGAGACGTTGCTGACGACGATCCGGGGATTTACTTCGGTGAGGGCGTTGCGGACTGCGGCGATGACTGGAGCGGGGTCGCCGCTATAGCGGACGGAGAAGTTGCTAAAGTATTGCACGGCCTGAGAATAGGGGTGGTACGCGGCCATCTCTGGGCCCTCGCTGAGGTTTGAATACTTGGCATCCTTGACGACGCCGATCACTTCATATTCGCCGCTGTCCGCCTGCTCCAGGCCTCGGCCGAAGTGGTGGCCGACGGCGGAGCCCGCGGGGAAGAAACGGCGCTCCATGGTTTGATTGATAACGGCGACGGGATGGGATCTTTCCGTGTCCCGCGCGTCGAAGTTGCGGCCGCTCACGAGAGGCAGGTTGAAGGTGGAGAAGAAGCCGGGGCCGACCACGTTGAAGAGAGCGTCCTGGCTGTTCTGCTGGGTGTGGGGCAGGCCCTGCATGGTGATGGGGGTGGACCATATGCCTTCGTTGAAGGTAAACATCGAGAAGGCGGCGGCGCGAACGCCGGGGATCGCTTGAACGCGGGCTTCAATCTGCTGCTGCAACTGCACCAGGCGGGCATCCTGAGGAAGATTGGCGGCGTATTCGTCTAGATAGAAAATAAGGACGTTTTTCTTGTCAAAGCCAGGGTCAACGTTGTTGAGGTTGCCGAGGCTGCGGAGGAAGAGGCCGGCTGCTGCGAGGAGGACGAGGGAGAGCGCAATCTGGCCGATGATGAGCCCTCGCGCGAGGGTATTGCGGGTGGATGCGGGGGCGCTGCCGCGGCCTTCCTTGAGAGATGGGGTCAGGCCACCTCTGGATTCCAGGCGCGTAGTGCGCAGGGCAGGCACGATTCCGAAAAGAAGCGCGGTGAGAACGGTAATCAGGAGGGTGAAGAGCAGGACGGGCAGGTCGGGGGTGACGTCGATCGGAAGCGGGCCCGGGCCGCGGGTTGCCAGGTGCAGGAGCATAGCTCCGGCTTTCCAGGCGAGGGCGATGCCGAGCGCTGCGCCGAGGAAGGCCAGGAGCGCTGACTCGGTGAGAAGCTGAACAACGATGCGGGAGCGGGATGCGCCGAGGGCCATGCGGACGGCCACTTCGCGAGCCCGTGCGACTCCGCGGGCGAGAAGCATGTTGGCGATGTTGGCGCAGGCCATAAGCAGTACGAGTCCCACGATGGCCATGAGGATTTCAAGCGGGAGCGAGAAGGTGAGGCGAAGCTGGGAGATGCCTCGAGCGGCCGAGGTGAGCTCGATTTGCGCATGCTGGATGCTGGCCAGGTTCTTCGGCGAGGGGTTTGGGCCGACGAAATCGCTGCGCAGGATCTCTTTGAAGAGGAGATTGGTGCTGGCGCTGGCAGATTGCCATGAGAGGCCGGGCTTGAGGCGGGCGATCAGGTAAAGGGATTGAAAATTCATTCTCTCGAGGCCGTTCCAACCGGGAGAGATTTCTTTCTGCATGGAGAGCGGAATCCAGAAGTTGGCAGGCCGATCGGCGGTGATGCCTGAAAAGCCGGGCTGCGCGACGCCGATCAGGGTGTAATCATGATCCAGAATGCGGATGACTTTGCCCAGTACGGCAGGATTGCCGTTGAAATGACGCTGAAACCACTCATAGCTGACGACGGCGACAGGTCCGGTGCCGGGGGCGCGGTCGTCGGCTTCGGAGAGCGTGCGGCCGAGGGCCGGAGGGACACCCAGGACGGAGAAGTAGTTGCCGGAGACCAGATCGATGCGGAGAAGTTCAAGGGGCGCGCCGGAGATGGCGGAGTGGGTGGCGAATTGGATGCTGCTAACGGCGGTGACGCCGGAAAAGGCCTGCGTCCTGCTTTTGAATTCGCGATAGAAGGGGTAGGAGAAGAGGTCGCGGCTGTCGTCGGGCAATCCGTCGGTGCTGCCGAATGCACTGCCATGGCCGAAGAGGACCAGTTGCTGCGGGTTCTGCACAGGGAGCGGGCGAAGGAGGATGGCGTTGAGCAGGGTGAAGATGGCGGTGTTGGCGCCGATGCCGAGGGCGAGCGAAAGCAGGGCTACGAGGGTGAAGCCGGGAGATTTCGAAAGGGAGCGGAGGCCGAGGCGGAGGTCGGTCAGGAGATTGTCGAGGTGCGACTCCCAACGCGAGGACCAGACCTGATGTTTGACGGCGTTGCGGCTGCCGATTTCAATCTTGGCGAGGCGACGGGCGGCCTTCGGGTCGATTCCGGATTGCTGTTTGTGGGCGGCGGAGGCTTCAAGGTAGCCTTCGAGCTCTTCATCGAGTTCGCCTTCGGTGCGGGGCTTGCTGAAGAGGGATTGGAAACCGGCTTTGAGGTTGGTCAGCGGGTTCATTGAAGGCTCTCCGAGGTTGGTGCTCACCCCTCCTTTCCGCAAAGTGCGCGGAAAGGAGGGGGCACCCCGATTATCTTGCTCGGCTGCGGTTAGTCGCAGCGCAGGGCTACCATGGGGTCGACCTGGGCGGCGCGGCGGGCTGGGAGCCATGCGGCGAGGACGGTCATAGCGGCGATGATGGCCACGGCTGAACCGATGGCCAAGGGGTCGAGAGGACTGAGCTGGTAGAGCTGGGACTTGAGGATGCGGGTGCTGAACAGGGTGATGGGGACTCCGACGAGGAGGCCGGCAGCGAGCAGGACGAGGGTTTCGCGGAGGACCATCCAGAGGAGGGTGCGGGTCTGCGCGCCGAGGGCAAGGCGGATGCCGATTTCGTTGGTGCGGCGGGCTACGGAATAGCTCATCAGGCCGTAGATGCCGATGGAGGCGAGGAAGACGGCGAGGACTCCGAAGAAGGTGGAGAGGCGGGCGATGAGCGATTGGGTGGCAATGGAGCGGTCAACCAACTCCTCGAGGCTGGAGACGCTGGTGATGAGGATGTTGGGGTTGATCTGAGCGATGGCGCTGCGAGTCTGGGCGATGATCGGACCGGAGTCGGCCTCAGGGCCGAAGCGGATGAGGAAATTGCCGTAGAAGCCGGTGCGCTGGGTGCATGGGAAATACGCGGCCATGGTGGTGGGTTCGTCGAGATCGCCGTATTTGGCGTCTTTGACGACGCCGATGACTTCGATGTCGTTGTCGTGGGCGGGGTCTTCACCGAGGCCGAAGTGACGTCCTAGGGCCGAGCCGGTGGGGAAGAAGCGACGGGCCATGGTCTGGTTGATGACGGCAACCTGCTCTGAGGCATGAGTGTCGTGGGCGTTGAAGGTGCGGCCGCCGAGCAGGGGAATGTTCATCGTGGAGAAGAAGCCGTTGCCGACGTTGTTGAAGGAGACCGGACCACCGTTGTCCGGGGTGCGCGGGATGCCCTGGAAGCGCACGTCGTTGCCCCACATGCCGTCATTGAAGGTGAACAGGGAGAAGCTGTCGGACTGGACGCCGGGGATGGTCTGGATGCGGGACTCGATCTGCTCCTGGAGCTGGACGGATTTGATTTCGTCGGGGTCATTCTGGCGCAGGTTGGCGGTGCTGGAGTCCATGGAGAAGACGAGGACGTTGTGCCTGTCGAAGCCGGTGTCGATGCTGGTGAGGTTGATGAGGCTGCGCAGGAACAGTGTCGCCGCTACGAGCAACAGGACGGAGAGAGCGATCTGACCGGCGATGAGCGAACGGGCGAGTTTGCTGCGGGTCGAGGCGGTGCCTCCGCCGCGGCCCTCCTTGAGGGCCGGGGTGAGTTCCAGGCGGGTGGCCTTGAAGGCCGGAATTATGCCGAAGAGGAGCGCCGTGAACACGGCGACGGCGAGGGTGAAGCCGAGCACTGACAGACCGGGCGTGAGGTCGATGGGAATTGGGTCGGGACTGGGCAGGGCCATGTTGAGCAGAGCGGCGGAGGCTTTCCAGGCGAGGGCGACGCCGAGGGCCGCGCCGGTGAAGGCGAGAACGGCAGACTCGGCGAGGAGCTGGACGACGATGCGGCCGCGGGTGGCTCCGATGGCCATGCGGACGGCGATTTCGCGGGCGCGGGAGACGCCGCGGGCGAGCAGCATGTTGGCGATGTTGGCGCAGGCGATGAGCAGGACCAGGGCGACGATGGTCATGAGGATCTTGAGCGGCAGCGAGAAGACTCGGCGCAGGCGGGAGACGCCGTTGGCGGCGGAGGTGAGATCGATGCTGGCGTGCTGGATGCTGTCGAGTTCTTTCTTGGAAGGCGTGGCGCCGACGTAGTCGCTGCGCAGGATCTGTTTGAAAAGCAGGGTCGTGGCCGGCCCGGCCTGCTGGGCAGTGACTCCGGGCTTGAGCCGCGCGATGAGGAGCAGAGACTGGAAGAGCTTGTTGTCCAGGCCATTCCAGCCGGGTGAGATTTCCTTCTCCATCGAAAGAGGAATCCAGAGGTCGGTGGACTGGCCGACGGTGACACCGAAGAAGCCGGGCCGGGCGACGCCGACCAGGGTGTAGTCGTGGGACTGGATGCGGACGACTCGACCTAATGCAGAGGGATCGCCGTTGAAGTGGCGCTGGAACCAGCCGTAGCTGGCTACGGCGACGGGACCGGCACCGGCGGCCTTGTTGTCTTCCTCGGAGAGGGTGCGGCCGAGGAATGGCGGGATGCCGAGGACGGAGAAGTAGCTGCTCGAGACCAGATCGACATGCGCGGGCTCATAGGCTGCTCCGGCGATGGAGGCCTGAATGCTGAACTGGATGCTGTTGACGGCGGCCACGCCAGAGAAAGACTGCTGCTTCTGGATGAATTCCCGGAAGTAGGGATAGGAGAACAGTCGCCAGCTTCCGTTGGGCAAGGTGCTGGTGCTGCCGGCGGAGCGGCCGTCCCCGAAGAGGACCAGCTCGTGGGGATCCTGCACCGGGAGCGGGCGCAGCAGGATGGCGTTGAGCAGGGTGAAGATAGCAGTGTTGGCTCCGATCCCGAGGGCGAGCGAGAGCAGAGCTACGAGGCTGAAGCCGGGGCTTTTGGCGAGGGCGCGGATGCCGAGGCGCAGGTCGGCCACCAGGTTGTCGAGGGTAGATTCCCAGCGTGAGGACCAGACCTGGTGTTTGACCGAGCCGGGACTGCCGATTTCGGCTTTGGCGGCGCGGCGGGCGGCCTTGCGGCTCAGGCCGGCACGCTGCTTGTCGGCGGCGGAGGCTTCGAGGAAGCTGTCAAG
>Ga0206814_10162_pt1 | contig 18897 bp, 25 predicted proteins | sample Alteio_BWOrgCont_90_FD_152850 | JGI IMG/M metagenome (GOLD analysis project Ga0206814, IMG submission 152850) | Enriched cells from forest soil in Barre Woods Harvard Forest LTER site, Petersham, Massachusetts, United States -... | ecosystem: Environmental > Terrestrial > Soil > Temperate forest >...
AACCCACTCGCCATCAATCCAATGACGGGCCGGCTCGATTCCTTTGGCGGTTTTATTCTCAACCATAATTAACCATCTCCTGACAGGACAATTGGCTCTTGCGCGTGGTGCCGCTGTTTGAGGTGCAAGATTGAGGCCATTCAAATCCCTATTTTTTTCTGTCAGTTAGCTGGAGTCGCTATTCCCGAATTTGGGAATTTTCTGATGGATGGGAAAAGTGCGATGAGGCGATACCGAGCACTTGGATAAGGGCCCAAGATGGATTTCGAAGGGCCCTGAGCGCCGGCTTGAGATGAACTGAAGAATCTTCCGATCGATCGCCGCGCAGGTCTCTGCCATGACGAACTACTGCTTGAAAGGTACTGGTCGCGTGACGGAGACTTATGACCGATGAATAGCTCTCTAGTCCACCCCCGCTATAGGAATGGAATCGCTATTTCTCGTCTCGTCGAACATGTCGCTCTAGAAGCATCCATTCGCGAATATATGGCGAGCAGTTCACCACTTTGATGCCTCGCGCACGACACTCATTCAGAAAGCGAATTCCGTCGATGTCGACAACGTCGACTTCATCCAGGTCCAAAATTACCGATTGCCCTACTTGTCCGATCTCCGCGCGGAGATCGATGACGTTCGCACATCGAAGCTCACCGGACAAACAAAGTCGAGGCTCAGGTTTCTCGCAAGTCCGTGTGATTTTCAACGTCATCGTCGGTCCTCGCTGACGGGAGATTGAAGGAGAAGACCAATAGCGATCGACTCGACACCAAAGGGCTGACGTCTCGAAGCCAGCCAACCTATTCGGATATTCTAGTTTCAAAAAGCAGGCGATCCCCAATCACCAAATACGATCTCGGCAAGCGCCTTATGATTTCGCGGGGAAAGCTCCATCTGCTTCTGCTGCTCATTTAGCGTCTCGGGATTGCCACGGTGACCCAAAGCCCAGCGAGCTACTGCTTCGAAATCGTTCGGAACACTAAAAGACCTAACGAGCTTTTCTGGGTCAAAGCCGGCCATTCCGTGCGTGTGCAAACCGCAAGCCGTTGCTTCAAGTGAGATTTGAGCCGAAGCGGCCCCTACATCGTGCTGAGCAACACGGTTTGCTGCATTATTTGGGCCGAATGTCTTCTTTGCGAACGATGCAAAGAGCACTGGCGCGAGCTTGGTCCAGGACTGATTCGCGGGCGCTAGGGATTCGAAGATCCGCTGCCACACCGGGTCGCCCTTCCGTCCCAAAACAAATCGCCAAGGCTGCTCATTGAATGATGAAGCCGCCCACTGGCCCGCCGAGAAAATCGCTTTCAACGTGTCAGTGTCGATGGGAGTCTCTGCGAAGGCCCGCGGGCTCCAACGACGAAGAAACAAGTCTTCCACCGGCACTTCTGAGTTCCCGTGCTTCTGCCGATCCAAGTTCTGACTCATGTCTCGCGCTCCTTTTGTCTCAAATGATTGATGGATAGGCGTTCCCACTAGCGGCACGGGGTAACCATGCCGCCTAAAGAAATCGGCGCCAATCTGCCAAGGTGGAATGCAAGGACAAGACCATCCACAACGCATTTTGGCATCAACGACTTAGAGATAATGAGAGCCCCGAATTTTCGGAATTTTCCGTCTAATGGGAAAACGACGGGAGACATGCCCGCATTGATAGCAGTGGCGGCGGTATCAACTTGCCTGGGATTTGAATCGATATCTATCGATTCCTAAACGCCTGATCTTTGCATCAAGGGTGGAATCGGGGATGCCTAGTTTAGTGGCAGCGCCTGCCGGCCCTGATATCCGTCCACGACATTGGACGAGTGCTGCTTCGATCGCTTCCTTTTCGTGTGCCAGCAGCGCACCGGTAAGCGGCACGCTAGAATGAGGAGCCTCGGATGGCTCACGCCTGAGCCACGCTTCCTCCACCGCAAATGTATCGGAGTCACTCAAGGTAACAGCGCGCTCAATCACATTCTGCAATTCACGGACGTTCCCCGGCCACTCGTACTCTTGCATCACCTTCAGGGTCTTCTTCTCGATGGTCTGGAACCTCTTCCCCATCTTCTTTCCAAATCGGGCGATGAAATATTCGACGAGGATAGGAATATCGGCGGCTCGCTCACGGAGTGATGGCATCATGATCGGGACAACATTCAGCCGGTACAGGAGATCCTGACGAAACTTGCCTTCGCTCACAAGCTTATCGAGATCGCGATGGGTTGCGGCCAACACTCGAACGTCAATGGCGATGGGTCTGTCGCTGCCAACGCGTTCGATCTCGCGCTCCTGAAGCACTCGCAACAATGCGATTTGAATATCCGGAGGCAGATCCCCTATTTCGTCCAGAAAAAGAGTGCCACCATTCGCGGCTTCAAAGCGTCCCAGACGGCGTTGTATGGCACCCGTAAACGCTCCTTTTTCGTGTCCGAAGAGCTCGGAAGCAATCAGCGATGTCGGAATCGCTGCGCAGTTCACTCCGATAAACGACCGCCCCGCTCTGCTGGACCGTTTGTGAATGGCGCGCGCAATCAATTCCTTGCCTGTACCGGTTTGACCCAAAATGAGAACTGTTGAGTCTGAGAGCGCCACTTTGCTCACATGGGAAAGCACCTTTCGAAGTGGTTCCGAAGACCCCACAATCTCTTCGAACATCGATGCTTGGTTTAGCTCCTCACGCAAAGCAAAATTCTCTCGCTGTAGGCTATCCTCAGTTCGCTTGCGATCTTCGATATCAGTACACGCAGCGAACCAACGGAGAACTTTTCCCTGGTCGTCGCGTACAGGATTGCAACGAATCAAAAACCAACGATAGACTCCATCATTCCTGCGAAACCGTACTTCGATTTCAAATGCGCAGCCGCTCGAGATGGAAAAACCCCATTGCGACCGAAGTCGTCCTGCGTCATTGGGGTGTACCTCGTCGCCGGGCCGTCTTTCGGTCTCGTACCAATCATCAAGAGTGAAGCCAAAATAATCAAGACTCATGCGATTGAGATAAAGACGCTCGCGGTGGGGCCCGAAAACAGCTAGAAGCTGTGGAGCGAAGTCCAGAATCTGCCGGAGTTCGAGTTCGCTTCTGCGCACTTCCTCGTTCAATTGCTCTTGCTCCGTTACGTCGATTCCAGTTCCAACGAATCCTTGGAACGTCTCTCCGTGACCTAGCGGAACCCCGACGCAACGCACGCGACGAATCTCTCCATCAGGTCGCACAATCCGCTTCGTGAAGTCGAATTCGCTGCGCGTCGCTATCCTCTTCTGAATTTCCTGCGAAACGAACTCTCGATCTTCTGGGTGCACTAGCGCCAGATATTCGGAAAGACTTGGGGCTTTATCGTCTGGGTTGAGACCATAAATCTTGAACAGTTCCGATGACCATTGCTCGAAGCCGGTGGTGTTCAATGCCCAGCTACCCATGTGCGCAAGGCGCTGTCCCTCGGCGAGGTAGAACTCTGCCTGCTTGCGCTCTTCGATATCGAGATTGATACCGATCCAACCTAGCAGCGTTCCATCGCTCTTTCGCACGGGTTCGGCTCGACTCAGAAACAACCTGTATCCACCTTCAGCGTTGCGCACTCGAAAGGTAACCTCGCCCGCACTTCCGGTGCGAAGACAGGTAGACCAGACTCTGCGTGTCTCTTCGTGATCCTCCGGGTGCAGCATGGGTATGTGGGAATCCCACACTCCGCCGAGGTCGATTCCATAACGAAAGGGATGGTCCCCTGGCAGTCCCAGGTAGTCGGCAATTCGTGAATTCACGTAGACAAGTGCACCAGATGGAGTTGCATACCACAAGTGCGCCGGAATCAGATTGGCCGTCGCTCGCAGTTGGGCTTCAATTGATACATCTTCGTCGGAAGCGTCGACTGTGTTCGCTGCGTCAAGCTGTCCGGCTTCATATTGCGGGTCCGCAGCCATACTTGCACCACCACAGAACCTTGAGATTCCACTCCTGCTCTCCATTGATACAAGCCTCCGTTAAAATTAGACTCCGACCATCTGTGACGACAGATCGTAGCCGATAACCGAAACACACAGTAGGCGTGCGGCGGCTTGAACTGCATGAGTGCCTCTGGCGACTTACAGTTTCAACCGCGGTCACGCTACAGCGCTCACCTCGATCGCCCATCAAAAGCGGCCCGAGCATCTTGGAACCGACCTACACTTTTTGCGACCCATAGCCACAGGGGCGACACGTTGTCGAGCATCTCCGTGCCAAGCGGTGTAATCGCATACTCGACGCGCGGAGGTACCTCGGCGAAGACCGCACGTGTGATGAGACCGTCCCGTTCGAGGCCGCGAAGTGTCTTGGTTAGGGATTTCTGACTAATGCCAGCAACCTTCTCCATAATGCGGGAGAAGCGCATAGGGCGGCGGTGTTCAGCGATAACGCTCATCGTCCAGAGAGACCACTTGTCCGAGATACACGAGACCATCTCACGCGTGAGTGAATCTTCCTCATCCGTAAGGGTTTCGCAAAACTCCTTGATAAGTTCCCAGCTAAAGGGCGGCTTTTGGCTGCTTTTCCTCAATAGTTACCTCATAGTTAGTACGGGCACAAAAGGTGCCTTATTGCAAAAGTATACCGTGGATCCGATACTAAACCAATGAAGACGAAATGGACCAGTGCAAATATCACCTCGCAGGCTGGACGCAGGGTCCTGATTACTGGTGCCAATAGCGGCATCGGGTTTGAGGCGGCTCTCGAATTGGCGCGGAAGGGTGCGGAGTTGATATTGCCGGCGAGAACGCAGGCAAAGGCTGAGGATGCAGGCTCGCGCATTTTGCAACAGGTTCCGCAGGCGCGTTTCCACCCGGAGATACTGGACCTTGCGGAGCAGGCCTCAATTCACGCCTTCGTGAATCACGTGATCGAGAGGTTCCCGGGACAATCGCTCGATCTTCTGATCAACAATGCAGGTGTGATGGCGCTTCCGAAGCGCGAAATTACAGCGGATGGATTTGAGCGGCAGTTTGCGACAAACTACCTCGGGCCATTCGCTCTAACGGGACTCTTGCTTCCATCGATCAAGGCGAAGATCGGCTCGCGCGTGGTGACTTTATCGAGTGGCGCAAGTCATCAAGGCAAGATTGAGTTCGATAACTTGCAGAGCGAGCGCGTCTATAAACCCATGTTCCAGGCGTATGCGCAATCGAAGCTCGCCGACCTCATTTTTTCGCAGGAATTGCAGCGGCGGTTGACGGCCGTCGGATCGCCGATCATCAGCATGGCTGCTCACCCTGGATACGCGGTGACAAATCTTCAGGCGGATCACGTGGGCGCTGGATTGACGCTGCTCATGGCGGTGATGAAACCGTTCCTCTCTCAAGATGCGGCGCATGGAGCTTTACCGACACTCTTTGCCGCAGTTGCTGCCGAGACAGTTCCGGGTGGCTACTATGGTCCCGACGGCGTAGGGGAATTAAAAGGCCATCCCACGGCGGTACGGCTTGCCAAAGGAGCTATGGATCAGGCGGTCGCGAAGCGGCTTTGGATCGAATCGGAACGACTGACAAATGTCAAGTTCGGCGCCCTTTCCGATGTTGTCTGAATGTCTGACTGGCGCAATGCCGCTGCTATGTGACGAAACGGTTTTTCGAGAAAGGAATCAACGAGGAAGCCTACCTATGAGCAAACACGTTAACGTCTCACCCCAGGAAGCCGCAGATCGACTCGCTATCCGAGAATTGGTTGAAGCCTATGCGCATTGCGCGGACCGTCGTGACGCCCACGGCCAGATGTCTCTCTTTACGGTAGATACGCATTTCGTGGTGTATATGAATGCCAAGGATACGACACCCTCGCAGGAACTGCATTCACGCGAGGAACTGGCTCCCGTCTTTGCAGACCTGAACAAATACAATGTGACGATGCACTTCGTCGGTCAGAGCACCATCGTCACCCTATCTGATGATCGGGCCACCGGGGAGGCGTACTGCATAGCGCACCATCTCTCGGTCGAAGGTAATGGGCGTCACCTCATGGTGGCCTACCTCCGCTACGAAGACACCTTTGTGAAGGCGAACGGTGCATGGTTGTTTGCGGAGCGCCTACTTTATGTTGACTGGATTGAGGAGCGTGCTCTGTGATGATCATTCCGGCGAAGGACCGCATGCGGCTCGTCATCGTGGGCGCCACGGGCATGGTCGGTGGCTATGCTCTTCGCTACGCACTGAACCACCCCGCTGTGGAACGCGTTACATCGATCAGCCGCAGGAAGACGGGTATATCGCACCCTAAATTCGATGAGGTTCTGCATCGGGACTTCAGCGACTGCTCCGGGCTCGCACAGACGCTCGCAGGGCAGGACGTAGCGATCTTCTGCCTGGGCACGTATACCGGGGCGGTAACAGACGCCGAAATGCGGAAGATCACCGTTGACTATACGGTCGAGTTCGCGCGAGTTCTTCGCCGCAGCAGCCCGGACGCATCGTTCTCGTTCCTAAGCGGGAGCGGCGCCGATCCCACGGGACGAAGCCGTTTGGCGTTTGCGCGTTACAAGGGCGAGGCTGAGAAAGCACTCCTCGAATCGGAGTTTCCACGGCTCTACATCTTCAGGCCCGCCTACATCTATCCTGTGGAGCCTCGGAAGGAACCAAATTTCAGCTATAGGCTACTGAGGTCGGTATACCCGGTGTTTCAGCTCCTGTTTCCCAACCAGGTGATTCGTGCTGATGACTTGGCTAAGGCTATGGTGGATATTACCATCCGTACGGGTCCTGGAATGGAGCGCGTGACTCTAGAAAACCGCGACATCCGAAGCATGGTCGATCCTAGTCTCGGGTAATTAGTTTAGTCTTTTCCGACCTGCAGTGTTGCAAGCCCCAAAGGTATGGTCGCGCGCCGCTTTTCAGCGCCGCGCTCCCCGAACGATTATGCTGCAGTTACGATCAGAACCACTTCAGAATCTTCCAGTGCTTTGATTGTGACATTGCTTTCCTCACGAATGACCAGGCCTTCCCGAGCTTCGATGCGCATGCCATTGACCTCGATCTCACCGGTGGCTGGCACAAGATAAGCTGCGTCTCCTGGATGGAAGCTGTATGTTGTCTCAGACCCGGCGTTGAGCATGGCTCCCGACACTTCAGCATCTGTCCGAATCGGCAGCGCGCCCAAAGCATTGCGTCCGCTTGCGAGCGGAACAAAGGCGCCGGCGCGATCCGCCTTAGGAAAGGGCTTGTTTCCCCACCTTGGCTCACCGCCTGGCTGGGATGGTTTCAGCCATATCTGAAACAATCGAATCGGACTATCTCCGTCGTTGTGTTCGGAGTGACGAATTCCCGTTCCAGCACTCATCACCTGGACATCACCCGCGTGGGTTTCTCCGGAGTTTCCTTGGTCGTCGCGGTGGGTTACGGCTCCCTACCGGATGTAGCTGACGATTTCGACATCTGCGTGATGATGCAGGCCAAAACCTGTGTGGGGTGCAATCTCATCGTCATTGAGGACGATGAGATTGCCGATCGGCTTATGTGTCGGATTTCCGTAGGGCCCGATCGCAAAGTGATGCTTGGCTTTGAGCCACCCGGCATCTGCACCACTGATTTCTGAAAACTGCTTGTGCTGCAACATGACTGTTCCCCTTCGTGTATTGGCTGAAGCTCGTGTGGGCTGGCGGAAAGCCGCTGCTCAGGCGTGTGCTTCTGTTTTGGTTTGAGCTTTGAGCAAAGCCCGAAACGCTTCGCGAACTCCGCTAGCGGCTAGTACCCAAAGGACTGCCGTGAAGACGGCAACTGGCAATCCGCTTGGGGCCATGAATGCGTGGAAAGGAACGATGTTGACCACGATCGGGGCCAGCAACACCAACGCAAGCGGAACGAACCGATTCGCCAAAAGCAATATACCTCCAACCACCTGGATAAGCATCACTACCGCAATTTCGTGCGAAGCGATTAAAGCTCCGAGAAACTGGAGGGCTGCACCCGTCGGGGGCGGCTGTTTGATGAACTGCAAAAAGCCGTTGAGGCCAAACACCAAGAACGTGAGGCCCAATAGAGTACGTGCTCCAAAGACAACCTTCTTCATGACATCCTCCTAAAATTCCGCTTCAACTGAACAAATGTATGGTATCGGTCATTAGTTTCAAAAACTACAAATGAATGATAGACAACAAATGTATAGGTCTATATATTGAAAGCATGCTGGTGGCAGACCAACCCGACGTCGACCCGCGAATTCGCCGTACCCGTGTTCTTTTGCAGGACGCTCTTTTCAAGCTCTTGAAGAGCAAACCGTTCGAGAGCATTACGGTGCAGGACATTACGACAGAGGCGACCGTCAGTCGCGCCACTTTTTATTCCCACTACGTGGATAAGCACGATCTGCTGAATAGCATGACGGAAGCAAAGTTCCAAGCGCTTCTGAACGAACGCGGCGTGAGCTTCGACGGCACTTGTGACTCTGCCCTACGTGCCATCCTGCTCGGCGTCTGCGATTATCTCCGGAGCGTAGTCGATAACGGCGGCTCTGAACCACGAACAATCGATCCATATCTGGAGACGGCGATCATTGCTGTGGTAACTCGGATGTCCGACGAAGGTCTCAGGCAGCAAACCGCCTGGCATGGGAATCTTTCTCTCGAGATGATCGCGACGACTGTGAGTTGGGGGCTTTATGGAGCAGCTCGCAATTGGGTCTATATGCCAGCTCGCCCTCCAGTCGAGTCAATCGCTGACAACATAGTCACCCTGCTTGCTTTGCTGATCCATCCACCAACTAAACGCCGTCAGAGCAGCCGGCGTCACAATTAGTCCTCCACACACGCGAGTCACCATGAGGCAAGGTGCAGGAGGAGGAATGAGTCTGTTACGAAACTCGCCGACGCCCATTCTGTTGAGACGGGTACCTGACGACATTTGAGGAGTAATCGACATCGACACATGCCTTGGCGACGATGAACTTGTTGAGAACCGGCGCCACGGCCCAACACATTGAACAAAGAAAAGCGCGTTTCAACGGAGAGTCCCGGATTAGAAGCATGCTTAAGAGTGGTTATGCGGACAGCTGATAGCCGGCTGTGGAGTATGGTTAACTGATTAGCGGGGAACAACAGAATGATCGACTGCAGAGCCGCGACGAAGAGCTATGCCTCTCAACCTGTTCTCCGAGGCATAGACCTCGTTGTAGAACCTAGCATTTGTGCCTTATTAGGGGCGAACGGTGCTGGCAAGTCCACGCTGCTACGCTTGCTCTCAGGACTAGAGGAGCCGGACAGTGGTTCCGTTTTCATCGGTGGACTGGGTTTCCGAGATCATGCAGTTGAAATCCGGCGGAATCTAGGTGTACTCCCTGAGGCGCTCGGGCTGTTCGAGTCTTTGACCATCCTCGAGAACCTGATGGCAATTGGACCCGTTTATGGACTCACGAAAAGCGAAACAAAAGCACGAACGTCGAACCTACTAGAATTACTCGATCTTACGCAAGGGCGCCACACCGTTGCACGCGATTGTTCGTTCGGCATGCGAAAGAAGACCGCCTTGGCCATGGCCCTCCTGCACAGGCCGAGGGTCCTACTGCTTGATGAGCCGTTTGAAGGCATTGATCCCGCATCGTCCGCGGTCATTGAGATGCTGCTCGGCCAACTCTCCAGCAATGCCACTACAATATTACTCACCTCTCACATTCTGTCGATCGTGCAGAAGATAGCCACCCGTGTAGTCATTATTCACCAAGGTCGAGTTGAATCAGATTTCAACCCGTCCACGGCGGACGAAGGAGTTGAGGAGGTGTATTTCAGCATCGTTGGCGAACCACAGCCGGAGGTGCCGGATTGGCTCAGATCCTAGCCCTTCTGTTCTTGTTGAAGAAACTGATGTTGAAGGAACTGAGCAGCTTTTCCTCCGTGCGTTTCAACAACTTCCTGTTCTCCATCCTTTTCATCATGTCCGCGGGTTTAGAAAGCCGGGCACCGAAAGCAGCATTCTGGAGTACGCTCTTCTTTCAGATTGTCCTCCTTGCGCCTCTGTTTGTTACTTTTTCCGTCGATACACAGCATAGGTTGCCCCCGGAGCGAGTCGCTACGTGGCCGCTGACACGTGCACAAAGACTTTTGCTCAGTTCCGTAAGTTTTGCGTTGAATCCATTATTCATATTGTTGTTTTTTGGCTACCTGTTCTGGATGGGCCTAGCCGCGGGTCTCTTTTTTGTTCTACTGGCATTCATCGTCCATGGGACGGTATACGCCGTTGGCCGTCTCCCGTTCGAGCTAAGGACGCCTGCAGGTCTCAACATTTCAAGGACGCCCTTGAAGGTCGGCGGAATCGCGCAAGAAATGTGGCGGGAGCTGCAGGGAACCCTAGACTTTTGGACGGCGCTGCTTATAGCCGTTAGCGGAACCTTTTATCGACTGTTCGGGCGGGCGCCGGAGCCCGAAGCATTTCCAATGCTGTCGCTATTCGTGGGTATTGCATTGAGCACGATTGGGCAACGCATGCTCCGTCTGGATGAAGGGCGAGCGTTACTGCGCTATCGTCTCCTACCAATCGCGGGTTGGAAGCTGCTCGTCACGCAGGACATGACTTTCCTAATCTCGCTCGCCATCATGGTTTCACTCCTAAGTCTACGAACAGGCATTGCATTTGGCTTGGTCGCTATCGCAGTCGGACGATACCCGTCGCTGAGGCAGCGGGCGAACCAGCGTAGATGGCGTTTCGTCGGAGGAGATCCGCGTTTCGGGGTGGCACAGGTTCTATTGGGTGGATTCGCTGGAATCGGAGCGGCAAGGATGGGACTCTGGGTCTTAGCGGTTGCCTTCGCCCTCTACGTGGTTTCAATATTCTGGGGCGAGCTGCTCTGGAAACGCTCCCTGACAGCTTAGTCGAAAAACACGTCCCTAGTAGAGCTGTCCGAGCAGCGACGTCGGACGGCAATAGGAATGATAAGGGAAGCCGGCCTCTGTTCACTCGTCGCCGGCGCTGTGGATGCTCGGCTGTGCTTGCACGGCATAAGCGATTCGAGAACTCAACCGCCAGGATAAGTCCCAAAAACGCCGATGTCGTCACTGGGGCGAAATGTCGGCTTTCCGGACAAATGGCACTTGGCTCAACTGTTGACTTCAGGCCAAAGCACGATTCCAAGTTGGGCTCAGCTCGAAACGCGCATTGCGATTTGGCACCCGTTAAGATTGAAGAATCGCTCAGCTCTCTGAACTCAAGAAACGCGCGTTCGTCGTCACGAATCCGCTGACGAGAACAAGTAAGGCCGGACTTGCTGTATTCGCAACAGCAGTCTGGCAGATAGCTAACGGCGTTACTGCGCGTCAGCCACGTTTTCCATCCAAGCGAAGGCTTTATTCCGTCGACGAGACCGGTGGAGTTCCACCATCGATGAAGGTATAGAAGATAGCAAGGCGACCGTCGCGTTCCTCCACAACGTCCGTACCGGTATAGCGGAGCGGCTGGCCCGGAAGCCCGCTTCCCCAGCGACAGATTCCGACATTGTGCATCGTGTGGATATCGCCAACCACCGTGTAGCGGTACTCCGCGATGTGCTTACGAATTTCCGACGCTGCCTCATTGACCGCCGCAACACCAACTAGGCGGCCACCCGGGTGTATCCACACGCAGTCTTCCGTATAAGCCTTGCGCATCATGGCTTCGCGCTTTACTGGATCAAGCTCGATGAAGATCTCATCGAAGTTGTGGCGCATCAGTTCTGCAACTGTCATCCTCTCTCCTTTGCTCCCTGCATCTCTCTCAAAATACTTAGAAGGACGGAGAATGGCTTGTACGAAACCGCTACCAGTAGTACGAAAACGCTACGGGCGAGAACCGCACAAGGAGGACGAAGGAAGCAAGTTTCTGAGGGATCGGACACATTTGAGTTTCGTCATAGGAATGGTATGAAGGCAGCGCACAGCAGACTCGTGCGCGATCGCTAATCACTTGCCGGAGAAGGTAGATTTCCCGATGCGCTTCGAAGGCTCGGAGAGAACAGCTTCCACTTAATGGAAAACTCGGGAACATTAGATCGCGTCGTGATCAAAGACAACAGATTCTCGGTCCCTCCGATGCGCGGCAACTTCTCTACTCCAACATCGGTTGCTGTGATCGGCGCGACGGCATGGGTCATTGAGGGCAACACTACTTATTTCTTCGATATTTCGAAAAAGAACTTAGCGCCCCCAATGAAGCCAATGCTCAATATCGCGGCCGTGTTCTTCGACGCGCGCCAGGTAGATTTCAGAGGCGCGATGCCTGATCTCTTCCCCACGTGACGGGTCCATCAAACGCTCTGGTTCCCGACCTTCCGTTCCGTCAGTAGTGTTGCCGGCTTCTTTGGCGGATCGAGAAACATGTAAAGAGCCTAGTTGCTGTTCAGATCCGTTAGGTGCGATCCGAATTCCACGATCGCACTTCTTCACACAACATCCGCCTTTTCGAGGTATTGTTTGACCTCGGCCATAGATGCCTTGCGATAAGGTTTAACTCCTTGGACAGCATCAAAATCGGCCCGCGTACCTCGCCACAGCTCGTGCAAGAAAAGCTGGTTGGGCCTTTCCGACGTCTCGGAGATGATGGCATTGATGAACTCGGGCTCTTTCGTGCACAGTTCAATGACGCCTTTGAGCTTTGAAAGGACAGTGTCGCGATGTCCATCCTTGATGAAGTATTGAATGCCTAGTGATGTTGTCGCCATGAGAATCTCTCCAAAGATTGTTGAATTGTTTCGACCGACACAAAAGATGTGTGACGCGTGGCGCCCTATACCTGTGCTGCACCACCATCCACGAAAAGCTCAATTCCGTTTACGAAGCTGGCGTCATTCCGAGGCAAGGAAACTCGCTACTTTCGCTACTTCGTCCGGCCGCCCCAAACGACCAAGAGGAATCTGTTCGACAAACGCCGCGTATAGTTTTTCGCGCGAAACATCGTCAGATACTAGCCCCGTTAGTCCGGGCGTTTCGATCGGCCCGGGGCTGATGACATTGATCCGTATCTTCCGCTCTTTGAGGTCGGTCGCCCAAGTTCGCGCAAGGATCGAATGGCTGCCTTGGTCGCGGCATAAACGCCGAATGCAGCTATTCCTTCGCTGCCTGCCGTCGATCCAGTCAGGATGATTGAACCGTCGTCTGATAGCAGCGGGAGTGCCTTCTGGACAGTGAAGAGGGTTCCTCTCACATTGGTGCCAAAAGTCTGGTCGAAATGTTCTTCGCTGATCGCTCCTAGTGGCGCGAAGGTTCCACCTCCGGCATTTGCAACCAGGATGTCCAACCGACCTTTTCTATGCTTGGTCTCCTGGTAGACCCTGTCGAGGTCTGCGATGTTCGCTTCGTCGGCCTGGATGGCGGCGGGTTCCGGTCCGATCAACTTCGCGGCCTTTTCAAGCTCAGGCTTCCGCCGACCGGTGATGAAAACAAACGCACCTTCCCGCGCAAAACGCCGCGCAACCGCAAGCCCACTTCCTGAGCTGCCTCCCGTAATGAGCGCGATCTTAGCTTCAAGTTTCCCCGGCATCATGGTCCCTCGTGGCGGTCCTATCCACGCGGACAAGACTCTAGTTGAGAGTCCACTAGAGCACCCATTGCATTCTTGCCTGTTTTCTGCAACCTTGTTCTAATCTCGCTATTGGCGGGTCTGCCCCGGCGAGAGCGGTAAGCCGTCTGGGGGCGTCTGGCGGGATCGTTGGTCTAAAATCGGAAAAAAGTAGCTTTTCCGATTTCGTCGCATCATTTGTTAACGATATGAGCAACCCGGAGCCATTTGAATTTCGTTCGCCTCATGGAATCAAGAGGTTCGAGCATCAATCCCGGTGCTGGAACTCTATCTCCGTTCGCCATGTCGTCCACTATTCAAACCCCGGTCGTGCGTGGCATGATCTATCGTCAGAACGGACCACGGTAGCAATTGTTCTCGAACAAATTGGCGGATATTGCGAACCCCGGCTGAACGTCAATCGGCCAACTCCACGGTCCCGTTATGACGCGGGACATGCGGTGTTTGTTCCGGCAAATACGCCCATTTGGGGCTATTCGGACAACATCAAAAAGACTCGCGACCTTCGCCTTCATTTCGATCTGGATATGTTGCCCAAGGTCCTCGGAGAGGATCTGAACTATTCCAAGGCGACGGCTCCTCTACTGATGTTGTACGACGAGAGAGTGACACACTGCGCTGCGTTGCTCGCCGAAGAATGTAACAGCAGTCTCCCCGAGAACCGGATGTATGGAGAGAGCCTCACAATGGCGCTGATGGCGGCGCTGTTTGGTTCTCAGAAAGCCTCAAATCAGGCTGTCAATAGTGGGCTTGCAAGGTGGCAATTGAGACGCGTATTGGAATTCCTCGAAGCGCATCTCACTGAGGATATTGGCTTGGACGAACTCGCCCAATCGGTAGGTCTTTCCCAATCCCAATTCGCGCGTGCTTTCAAAGCTTCGACGGGACTCCCTCCGTATAAATTGTGGTTAAATAACCGGATTAAAAGGGCGCAAGAAATGCTTTTGAATAGCAGTGACTCCCTTTCTGAGATTGCCATGCAGAATGGCTTTGCCGATCAAAGCCACTTCACCAAAACCTTCCGTCGCCTGACAGGTACGACGCCGGCGAACTGGAAGCGAATCCGCCGGAACTAAGACCGACGGTCCGCCAAGCCCTTCCGCTCAACCAATCGTAGGGAGAATCCGCAAAACTCAACTTCCCGGCATTTTTTGTGAATCCAGATGCGTGTTGTCACACTCATATACGTGTTGTCACACGCATTGCCTTTCGGCCTACGGGATGCAAGCGATAAGGAAAAGGAGAATCAAAATGAAGATCGTACTGTATGGAGCAACAGGAAACTCGGGCCAGCGGATTCTGCAGGAGCTGACCAAGCGTGGCCATGAAGTCACAGCGGTAGCCCGTAACATCTCAAGGCTACCCCCGACGGTGAAGGCGGTAAGCGACGACCTGAGCAACGTTGACGCGATTGCGTCACTCATCGCGGGCACGGACGTGGTTGTGAGCGCCTACGCTCCTCCGCATGACAACACCGATGCACTCCTTGGGGTAACAGAGCGCCAGATTGCAGCCGTCAAGAAGGCGGGCGTGTCTCGTCTGATAGTCGTCGGTGGCGCCGGACTCCTCGACGTCGCGCCGGGCGTGACTCTGATCGCTTCTGGCTATCTGCCCGAAGCATTCCTTCCGATCGCCAGGTCGCACGACAAAACGCTGGGCATTCTCAAGGGATCGGATGTCAACTGGACCTACTTCAGCCCGGCCGCATACTTCGAGCCTGGTCAGCGGACCGGCAAGTACCGTCTCGGAACGACGAATCTGATTGCCAATGAAAAGGGCGATAGCCGGATTTCGTTTGAGGACTATGCTCTTGCCCTGGCCGATGAGATCGAGAAGCCTGCTCACGAGCGCGGTCAGTTGTCCATCGGCTACTAATCCGGCCCTGCATTCTCACACGCTGAATGAGGCTGGGCCGATCCACGGATCAAGTTCCTGTGGATCGCCAGTCTCGATTGGCTGCTTAGGCGGAATGAAAGAATAGACTATGGCTCGCACGCAGAAATCTTCTCTCGCTACGGCTCTGAAGCAAAATAGACCGTTCGTTTCTTTAGAGCAGGAAGTATACCTGAGCATTCTTCGCACGGCGTCCGAATTGTCCCATACCGTCGATCAAGTCTTTCGCCCCTTCGACATCACCCCGTCTCAGTACAACGTCTTGCGGATACTCCAGGGAGCTGGAACGGACGGACTTTGCCGGAACGAAATATCGGAACGAATGGTGACGGCGACACCCGATATGACGCGCTTGCTGGATCGCATGGAGAAGGCAGGATGGGTTACGCGAGAACGAGCGGAAGAAGACCGTCGTCAGGTGTCCACTCACATTACAAAGTCCGGTATGGAATTGCTTGCAAGGCTCGAAAAGCCCACGGGCGATTTTGTGATGTCACTCTTTACTGGAGCTACGACCAGAGATCTAAAGACTGTTCTCAAGGTCAACGATCAAATCAGAACAAAACTGTCTTGAGAGCAGCGAAAGGTACGATCTCGGATGAAAAACATTGGCTTCCTTTCATTCGGCCACTGGACACCTTGACCACAGTCACAAGCTCAGACTGCGGCCGACGTGCTGTTGCAATCGATTGACCTGGCTGTGGAGGCCGAGCGTTTAGGGGTGGACGGAGCCTATTTTCGCGTTCACCACTTCGCTCGGCAACTGGCGTCACCGTTTCCGTTACTCGCCGCAGTCGGTGCCAGAACGAGGAAGATTGAGATCGGCACCGGCGTGATCGATATGCGGTATGAGAACCCTCATTACATGGCGGAGGATGCCGGCTCCGCCTATCTCATAGCTGGCGGACGACTGCAGTTGGGAATCAGCCGCGGCTCACCTGAGCAGGTGATCGAGGGATGGCGTCATTTTGGCCATAATCCAGCAGAAGGCGAGACTGACGCGGATATGGGCCGCCGGCACGCTGAGAAATTTCTCGAACTGCTCAGCGGCAAAGGCTCCGCTCAACCCAACCCACGTCCGATGTTTTCGAATCCGCCGGGTCTGCTGCGGTCTGAGCCACACTCTGAAGGCCTGCGGGAGCGCATCTGGTGGGGTGCGGGAACCAACGCCACGGCTGTCTCGGCGGCCAAGCTCGGGATGAATCTTCAATCGTCAACACTCAAGTTCGATGAATCCGGTGAGCCGTTTCATGTTCAGCAAGCCAACCAGATCCGTGCTTTTCGTGCAACCTGGAAAGAGGGCGGTCACACTCGGACTCCGCGTGTCTCGGTCAGCCGCAGCATCTTTGCGCTCCTAGACGACCGTGATCGTGCCTATTTCGGTCGTGGGGAGCAGGAGGGCGATCAGTTTGGCTATATTGATGGACCCAGAAGGGCAGTCGTTGGCCGGTCCTATGCAGCTGAGCCCGATGTACTGATCGAGCAACTCAAGGGGGACGATGCGATTGCGGAGGCAGACACGCTTTTGCTAACCATCCCGAACCAACTAGGCGTTGCCTACAACGCGCATGTATTGGAGGCAATTCTTACGACGGTAGCCCCTGCTTTGGGTTGGCGTTGAGAGCGGGATTTGTCAACGTCCGGTCGGGCTTCTGGGGAAAGTCGAGGAGGAGGAACGAGGCCGTTTCAAAACTCTCCGTCCAACAACCATCCGGGCCGTTTCCAGAACAAGTTCCGCATTCTGTATTGTTGATTTCGTATGACTTTTGTGACCCTATTTGAAGAATTCGGTGCTGGATTTGCGTTGGATCGTCTTGAGCCGCTTCGCGCGGCTGCCACTGGAAACACGCCGACGAAGGCGCAACGCCAGAAATTGGCCGCAGCAATCGAGCAGGCAAGCGCCAAGGGACGGGTCGGGAGGATCGTCAACTACGTGCTAATCTAACAACGAATTTGCAAATCTCATGCTATCTTCCCCACATCGCCGTTAGTCAACGCGCTGGAACACTCGGTTCTCCATCGATTGCAGGGAGCGGTAGCGCCACATTGAACCTCGCACCACCATCTGGGCTATTCTCAGCCCATAGGCGGCCGTCATGGGCCTCCGCGATGGAACGTGAAACCGCCAATCCGACTCCCATACCGTTGGCCTTGGTAGTCACAAAGGCATCAAAAATTCTTTCCGTGTCTTCCAAGCCAGGGCCGTTATCAATTACCTGAACGATGATCTCATTCCGATCTGTCGTAGCTGCCGCGACCCTCACGAGCGGAGGCGCTGAACTTCCGTCCTGGGCCTCAATCGCATTCGAAAGCAAATTAATGAAAAGCTGCTGGATCTGAATCACATCGACTGAGACCACAGGAAGTGGGTCATCGAAGCGTAAGTCTATGGGAACTTCACGCTTCTTCGGATCTTCGTGGACAAATCGAACAGCTTCCCTGATGATGTCTGCAAGATTTGCTCGACTCTTGCCGAATGAGTCTTGTTTGAAAAGTGCTCGGATGTGTCGCAAAGTCTCGTCCGCCGCGCGAGCATCACGGAGGACCCGTTCAATCGAAGTGTTCACTTCCTCAAAGTTCGGTTCGCTGGCAGTCAACCACCGCTTTGCAGCTTGCGCATTTGCAATTATTGCCATAAGCGGCTGGTTAAGCTCGTGGGCGATCGAAGCCGACAACTCAGCGGCCGTCGCAATCCGCGAAGCCCTGGAGAGCTTGACCCGCATGTCGCGAAGATAGTCCTCTGCACGCTTCCGCTCGTCGATGTCAATGGATAAGCCGTACCAATGAACGATCGTTCCAGCGGGATCGCGCAACGGCTCGCCCATCGCTTGATGCCATCGATACTCCCCGTCCGCGCGCCGCAGTCGGTGTGTAGCGCAGTATGACTCACCAGTTTGTATTGCGTGGCCGAACGCTTTTGCAGTGTCTTCGAAGTCATCTGGATGAATAAACCTCCTCCACCCGGAATTCACGAAATCCTCAAGAGTTAACCCGCTGTATTCACGGACTCTTGAACAGATATGGGTGACTTCTCCGTTTAGGGACGCTGACCAAAGCATTGGAGTGATGGTTTCCGGAATTCCAGATCCGGGCTCTCGCACCTGATGGACATCTTCATTCGTCCTCATTGCAGCTTTATCGGAGAGAATCCCGCAACCGTCGCGAGCGAGTAGAAGGAGATAGAATTCTTGAGCCATTACATGCTCCGCCGAAGTTATGGATGGGTGGTGGCCATCGCGGCGGACCGCCCGGAGGATTCGCCTCTGCGCACGATCACCCGGGAAGGCGTTCGCATAATGACGATCACCTGCACTGGAGCGTTCTCCAGAGTCAAAGTGCGGCAATGACCTTTGCATAGGAGGATTCCTCTCGATCGATTTACGTGGTGATTTTATCTCGGAGGATTATTGTCACCAATAAGGCACTTTGAATTACGCAACGCACATGGAAGTAAGCATGGCAAAGAGGGTTCGGGACGAGCGCCGGCTCATCTCAGGGAAGATGGTCGCTGAGTCGTACTTGACGCTTCGAGGT
>Ga0206814_10128_pt3 | contig 18812 bp, 18 predicted proteins | sample Alteio_BWOrgCont_90_FD_152850 | JGI IMG/M metagenome (GOLD analysis project Ga0206814, IMG submission 152850) | Enriched cells from forest soil in Barre Woods Harvard Forest LTER site, Petersham, Massachusetts, United States -... | ecosystem: Environmental > Terrestrial > Soil > Temperate forest >...
CGCCCAGCAGCCGGGTTTTTGCTTCGCAGATGAACTGCGACAAAGAGCTTATGTCAGTGCCAATGGCGTTGCGGCCCAAGGCCATAGCTTCAACAAGCGACGTGCCGCCGCCGGCGAAAGGATCAAGTACCCAGTCTCCCCGCTCAGAATAGGCGTTGATCGCGGCGCGCACGAAGGCAGGTGAAAATCTGGCCGGGTAACGATAGAAGTTATGCGTGAGGCCGGATACTGGCGCCGGGTCGTGTGCGCCAATCGCCAGGGCGGCGATCGCCGCCGCGCTCTCCGGTTTTACGTGTGTAATCGATTGGTCCATGAGCGATATTTAGGTGGTTGATCTGAAGGTTCTTGTAAGCATCTGAATCTACAGCGCAAATTCTGACAAGTGTTTTCGCTAAGTGCCTGGTTTTGCCTGGTTATTCGAGCCATGCGCCATAGTGATGCGTGATGCCTTTTGCGAATCATGATTCGGCGGCGCTCTAAGTAGGTCCGCACGACGGTCGAAAACACTGCCTCACATCGCAATCCTCCCTGCCGTCCTCTCCAAATTCTCCGCCGTCTCCGCCAGCATCTCCGCCAACGGCCGCTCCTTGTCATTGATCACATAAACCGCCTTCAGCCCGATGGCTTTGACCTCAGCCTCGCTGGCATCCAGTTTTCCGCACAGCGCCACCACCGGCACCTTTCCGGCATGAGCGCACACGCCTGAAATCAATTTCCCTTGCGCGCTCTGGCCATCAATCCTCCCTTCGCCGGTGATGATCAGGTCCGTGGCCGCCGCCACCGCCTGGTCGAAACCCGCCCGCTCCATCACCACGTCTATGCCGCGCCGAAGATGCGCGTTCATGAACGCCATCGCGCCATACCCCAATCCGCCGGCCGCGCCCGCGCCCGGCGTCTCGGCCAGGCCCTTGCGGCCGGTTTCCGCCTCCATCACTTGCGCCAGATGCCGCAGCGCATCGTCCAGGGCGGCCAGGCTCTGATCCGTGCCGCCTTTCTGCCGGCCATAGACCCAGGAGGCGCCATGCGGCCCATACAGCGGGTTGGTGACGTCACACAGCACATCCATGCGCGCGAACGGCATGCGCGGCGCGGGAATAATGCGCGCGATATTTTTCAGATTGCCGCCCACCGGCTCGATCCGCGCCCCCGCCGCATCCAGGAATTGCCAGCCCAACGCCGCCGCCGCGCCCACCCCGCCATCATTGGTGGCGCTGCCGCCAATGGCGAGCAGGGCGTGGCTCGCGCCTCGCGCGCTGGCATCGGCCAACAACTGCCCGGTGCCATAGGTAGAGGTGCGCAAGGGATCGCGCTCGGCCTGGGAGAGATGCTCCAGCCCCGACGCCTGCGCCATTTCCACCACCGCGGTCTTGCCATCCGTGGACAGTCCGTACTTCGCCTCGACCGGCCGGCCCAGCGCATCCTTCACCGTCAGGGTCACGGTGCTAAGCGACAAGGCGTGGCCCAGAACCTCCAGCACCCCTTCGCCGCCATCCGACAGCGGCATCTGCGTGATCGCCGCATCGGGATGGGCGCGCGCCACGCCCCTGGCGATGGCCTGGCACACCGCGGGCGCGGGCAATGCGTCCTTGAAGGAATCGCACGCGATCAGAATGCGCATGTCTTTAGGTAATGCCTTGCCCGATGGCGATGCGGATCAGGTCGGCGGTCTGCGACACGCCCAGCTTGTCCTTGATGCGGCTCAGCGTATTGGCCACCGTCTTGTAGGCCACGCCCAGCGCCTCGGCGATCTGCGACAGGCTTTTGCCGTCGGCCAGCAGGCGCAATATTTCCATGTCGCGCTGGGTCAGGGGCCGCAGATAGGCGTCTTCCTCCCGGCTGCCCCGCTCCTGGGCGATGTCGCGCTCGATCGCGGTGCCGCCCGCCAGCACACTCTCGATCGCTTCCAGCAATTCCTCCGGCGCGGCATTCTTGCTGATATAGCCGCGCGCGCCCGCTTCCATGGCGCGGCTGGCATAGACCGCCTCGGTATGCTGCGAAAACACCAGAACCTTCAGCGCGGGATAGGCCGCCATGATCCGGCGCAGCAATTCCAGCCCGCCCAGTCCCGGCAAGTTCAAATCCAGAATCAAAAGATCGAAGGCACCCGCCCGCAAACGCGCCAACGCGGCATCGCCGGTCGCCACTTCCATCAGTGTGGTCTCCGGCCGGTCCGCCAGCAGCCGGCGGATGCCGGAGCGGACAATGGCGTGATCTTCCACCAGCAATATATCGGTCATGCCTCTTCCAGTTCCCGCGTTTGCCGCGCTTCCGTGCCCGGCAGCACCGCGCGTATCCGCACGCCGGGCGTCAGATGCTCCAGCGTGAATTGCCCGTTCAGGGCATGGACACGCTCGGCCATGCCTTTCAGCCCCATGCCGCGCGTATGGCCGGTTTCGGCAAAGCCGTTGCCGTCATCCTCGATGACGAGGCTTAAGCCATCTTCATGCTCCGCCAGTTGCACGCGGATGGTGCGCGGATGGCCATGCCTGAGCGCATTGCTGATGCTTTCCTGCACGATGCGATAGGCGGCTTCCTCGCGGCGGCGGTCCAGTTTCGGCCCGAACGCGATCTGTCGTTCAAAGCGGATCTCGGGATGCCGCCGCTTCCAGAACGCGATCAGATCGTCGATCGCGGTCTCCAGTCCGAAATCCAGCCCGCTCACCGGCCGAAGTTGCCGCAGAATGTTTTTGACATGCTGCTGGATATGCATCGCCGCTTCGCGGATTGATCCGGCGCGCTCCCGCGCCTGCTCGTTGCCGGACTTGGCCAGCCGGTCCGCATCCACCTGGATGGCGAAAAGATAGGGCCCCACCTCGTCATGCAGGTCGCGGGCGATCTCGGCGCGCTCTTCATCCTGCAGGGATAGAATCTGCTCCTGCAGCCGCCGGTTTTTATAGCGGTAAACCGCAAGCCGCTCGGCCATATGATTGAAGCCTTCCGCCAGCGGCGCGAAATCCGGGCCGCCTTCCGGCGTCAGCCGCGCTTCGTAATCGCGCTCGGCAATGTTGCGCAATCCGCTCTGGAACCTGGCGAAGAAACGCAGCGAATGTTCCACGATCAGCCAGACAGAAACCAGCGCGATGGCGCAGAACAGCAGCATGGCGGCGAAAGCATCACGCACGAATTGCCAGGCCTGGGCGGCCTGGTTGGCGGGATCGCTTTTCAACAGCAGAGTGCAGGGAAAGCCCGGCAGCGGCAGGGGAATGCGCACCGCCATCGGTTCGGGCGCGATCATGGCGGTGAACCAGCCCGGCGCCGGCACCGCCGCCTGGCCCAGCCGGGATGCCGCGATCACCTGGTTCTTCTCATTATAGAGATAGGCGCGCAGATTGCGGTGGCCGTCTATGCTGCCGATCACCTGGCGAAACGTCACCTTGTGCTGGACATCGCCTTGCAGGGTGACGCGGATGGCTTGTTCGGTGACGCGAAAGGATGCTTCGATCTCGTTCTGCGCCGCGCTGCGGGCTTGCCAGAACAAAGCCGCCCCGCCCAGCAAAAGGGTCAAAAGCAGCGATGCGGCGATCGAGGCCATCAGGCGCAGTTTGAGCGACATGACGCCAGATTATCGCCAAAGACCGCAACTCTAAAGCTTGATTTCCAGGCTGCAGACCACCCCTTCAGGGCGGAAATCGAAGCAGGAATGACCCTGTTCCTGCATCAGGGCGCGTTCGATCAGGGTCGAACCGAAACCCTTGCGCGTGGGCGGGCTCACCGGGGGCCCGCTGCTCTCGCGCCATTCCACCGCCAGCCGGCGGCTATCTCCGCTGTCGCGGACCTTCCAGTTCAGCGCCACCTGGCCGGTGTCATTGGAAAGCGCGCCATATTTCACCGCATTGGTGGACAACTCATGCAGCGACATCGCCAGCAGCAGCGCCTGGTTCGCGTCCAGGATCACGTCGTCGCCCTCAAGGCTGAAACGGGCATGGCGGTTTTCCTGGAACGGCTTCAGCGCGCGTTCGGCAATGTCGCGCGCCGAAACATGATCCAGCTGTTCCTGGGTGAGAAGGTCATGCGCGTTGGCAAGCGCCCTGAGCCGTCCGGCAAAGGCATCGCGTTCGCTCTTGGGGCCTTCGCGGAAGGTCTGGGCGGCGATCGCCTGCACCGTTCCCAGTGTGTTCTTCACCCGGTGCTTGATTTCATGCAGCAGCAATTCGCGGGACTGATCGGCCCGCACTTTCTCGCTGATGTCGCGGGCGATCTTGGACGCGCCCACCACATGGCCGGCGGCGTTCTTCACCGGCGAGACGGTGAGCGAAACATGAATCCGGCTGCCATCCTTGCGCTGGCGAATGGTCTCATAATGGTCAATGCGCTCGCCCTTGCGGATGCGCTCGATGATCGCCGGTTCCTCGTCCAGGCGATCTTCCGGAATCAGCAGCGAGACATGCTGGCCGATCGCTTCCTCGGGGCGATAGCCGAACACCCGTTCCGCCCCCTTGTTCCAGCTGCGGATCACCCCATCCAGGCCTTTGGAGATGATGGCGTCGTCCGAGGATTCCACGATGGCGGCGAAATGAGCGTTGGTGCGGTCGGCGTTCAGCCGTTCGGTGAGATCGACCAGGATATTGAGCCCGCCGGTGATGGCGCCGCGTGCGTCCCGGAACACGGTGGGGTAGGGCATGAAGGGCACCCGGCTGCCATCCGGCCGTTCCAGCAGGGCTTCGACGCCGCGTATGGTTTTGCCGGTCTTGAGCGCTTCGGCCATCGGGCATTGGTCATGCGTCATGGCGCGGCCATCCGGCCAGAACAGCCGGTGGGAACCGCACCATAACTCTTCGCCCAGAACCGGTTCGCGGCCCCACAACACCGAAGCTGCCTCGTTGAAGCCAGTAATGCGGCCGTCAGGATCGGTGACATAGGCGGCAAATGGCAGCGCCTTCAGCAGATCCCTGGCGTCCGGCTCGTTGATCGCAATGTCAGGTACTAGATGCAGGGACATGCCGGTCTTTCAGTGGAATCCGTGTGCGAAACCGCACCTTTCCCTTGCCAGTCCGGCCCGCGGGCGGCAGAGTGCTGAGAATGACGCTCCGGCAAGGACTTACAGGTAGTTCGGGTCTTCTGCCCCATGATGTTCTCTCTCCGCCCACATTCGCAAACGCGACATCTGGATGAAAGTTCCCCAATCTTGGCCGGAAATGCCGCCGGAACCAAAGCCCTCCCGGCTGGTTCGGCTTATGCACTTGTAGCGCGTGAAAGATGGTGTCGAAATTGACAGGGCTGGTCGTCGAAGATGAGTGGCTGCTCCGGCTGGAGCTGGCGGAAGAGTTGGCCACAGCCGGATGGCAGGTCCGCGAAGCCGGCACCGGGGAAGAAGCTGTTGCGCTGATCGACCAGATCAAGGGCGAAGGCGGCCAGGTTGATTTTCTGGTCACCGATATCCGGCTGGGCGGCCCGGTGGATGGCTGGGATGTGGCGGAAGCCTGCCGAAAAATCTGGCCCGGCATTCCGGTGATCTATGTCTCCGCCAATCCCATCGCGGAGAAGAGACGGGCGGAAGGCAGCGCCTTTCTTTCCAAGCCGGTCGAAGTCGAGCATCTGATCACCACCTGCCGCCGGCTGATCGGGGACCACGCCTGAGGCGCGGCCTGATCCTGACGGCCCTGTTGGCCACCGCGCCGATGGCCGCGGCCGCCGACTCTTTCCAGGAATGTCCCTCCTGTCCCCAGATGGTGGCGATCCCGGCGGGCAAATTCCTGATGGGCAGTCCGGCGCATGAAGCGGGCCGCTTCGATTCCGAGGGGCCGCAGCATGTGGTGACGCTGAAGGCCTTTGCGCTGGGCGTCTATGACGTCACCAGCGAGGAATATCTCGCCTTCCTGCGCGCCAGCCGCTACCAGCCCCAGCCCTGCAATCCGATTCTGGGTCTGGGCTGGAAAGTGGAAGGCCGCGATCTTGATTGTCAAGCTCTGGCCTATCCGCCATCGCAGGATGAACCGCCGCGCTGGCCCGCCGTGTGCCTCTCCTGGAAAGACGCGGGCGCCTATATCGCCTGGCTGAACGGCCAGGTGAAAGCGGCCCATCCGGTGCTGGCGAACCGCGCCGGTCCCTATCGCCTGCCCAGCGAAGCGGAATGGGAATATGCCGCCCGCGCCGGCACCAATGGCGCCCGCTGGTGGGGCGAAGAGATCGGCACGGACAACGCCAACTGCAATGGCTGCGGCAGCCAGTGGGACGATTCCGTGCTGGCGCCGGTGGATGCGTTCAAACCCAATCAATTTGGGCTTTACGGCGTCTTGGGCAATGCCTGGCAATGGACGGCGGATTGCTGGCATCCCAGCTATGTCGGCGCGCCGGTGGATGGCAGCGCCTGGAACGAGCCCAATTGCGCCCGGCATGTGATGCGCGGCGGCGCCTGGAACAATGTCCCGATCTTCGTCCGTTCGGCCTCGCGCAACGGCGCGGCGTCAGACGCCAGCGATTATGATTATTCCAGCCTGGTGGGATTTCGCGTCGCCCGCGATTTACCGTGACTCAGTGCAGCACGGCCTTCGGATCGAGGGTGATGGAGATATTCATCACCGCATCATAACGGCCCGGCGGCAAGGGAATGGGCGATGCCAGCATCGCCGCATTGCGGGCGCTGAGCGCCATGCCGCGAAACAGTTTGTCGGTATTGAAACGCTGCTGGTCGGTGATGCGCACATCCGAGATTTCACCTTGCCGGTTCATTTTCAACGTCAGCGCCACCGGGATGCCGCGCGCCGAATCCGTGGTCAGGTCAGGCCACCAGCGGCGCAAAATCTGCGCCCGCACATAATCGGCCAGGGCATAGCCGCCGCCGTCGCCGGACCCGCGCCCCGCCATGCCGTCATTGTCGGCGGCGGGCAGGGGACTTGCGGCGGCCTGAAGCTGCGCCATTTGGGCGATCCGCGCTTCCAGGGCATCGGGCGGCGGCGTCACTGCTTGCGGCTTGACCCCGCTGGGATGGGGCGCGATGGCGGGACGCGGACGGCCGGCTTCGATCGCGCCGCCTTCGGGGCCGGGCGCGATCACCGGCATCTTCACCAGATCCACCAGCATGGCTTTCAGGGGCGGCGGCTGGGTCGTTGGGTGAGCCATCGACCAGTTCAGCCACAGCGCCAACGCAAGCCCATGCAGCAGGAGCGAGCCGGTGAGGCCCGCCCGGTTATCCCGCCAGGCCGTATGGTTGGTGCCGATCATGGATTTCCATTTTAAGCGGGCTTGCCCAAGGCTGGCAAAGCCGTGCCGGGGCCCCTATTGTCCCCTGAATGAAGATTCATCTGCACAAGGGCGATTTGCCGGCTGGGCTGGATTTGGGCCGGCTGGTGGCGATAGACACCGAGACTTTGGGCCTTAATCCCAACCGCGACCGGCTCTGCCTGGCGCAATTGTCGGCCGGCGACAATGTCTGCCATGCGGTGCAATTTTCCGCCGATCAATATGCCGCCCCCAACCTGAAAAGGCTGCTGGCCGATCCTTCGGTGACCAAGCTGTTTCATTTCGCCCGCTTCGATCTGGCGGTCTTCCGCCGTTACCTGGGAGTGGACTGCAAGCCGGTCTATTGCACCAAGGTCGCTTCCAAGCTGGTGCGCACCTATACCGACCGGCATGGGCTGAAGGATCTGGTGCGCGAGCTTCTGGGCGTCGAACTCAGCAAGGAACAGCAAAGCTCTGACTGGGGCGCTTCCGAGCTCAGCGAAAAGCAGCTTGCCTATGCCGCCAATGACGTCGCCTATCTTCATCAGTTGAAATCGGCGCTGGACACCATGCTGGCGCGCGAGAATCGCACCCATCTCGCCAAGGCCTGTTTCGATTTCCTGCCCGTCCGCGCCGAGTTGGATTTAAAAGGCTGGGAAGAGACCGACATTTTCGCGCATTGACAGCCGCGGGGCCTCCGCCCTCACGCCGGGAACTGGCGGTTCAACCGCCGATTGTCAGGCGATGGATTAGGCGGCAAACTGCCCCTAAAATAATAAGCCGGGAAGTTCATGCAGTCGCGTTTTGTCGCCACCCGCCTGCGCGGCCGGGCGTTGGCCACCAGCGCTATCGGCTTGGTGCTGGCTTGGCCATTGGCCATGCTTCCCGCTCCCGCCGCCGCCCAGACCTGCAACAGCAGTGGCTGCAGCGGTAGCTTCTCCAGCAGCCAGACCATCACGCGCAACGATTCCTCCACCGCGACCCAGACGGTCAGCGGCGCCAGCATCATTACCAACTCCGGGACGGCGCTTACGCTGAACGAAACCGGCAACGGCGCACTGGAGACCGACTTCAGCGGAACGAATACCCTGACCGGCGCCATTAATGGCTTGTCTTTCAGTTCCAGCGGAAGCGGCGCATTCAGCCAGGTGATCCAGAGCGGAAGCACCGCCATTACCGGAGGGGCAGGCTCCTATGCCGCCTATGTCTCCGCTCCCGGCGGCGCCGTCACCTTTGCCAATGCCACAGGCGCTGGCGCCAGTCTGGGCGCGGTCTCGGTCAATAGTGCAGGGGGGAACGGGCTTTATCTCCAGGGCAACACTGTCACAGGCTATTTCGGCAGTGGTGCCGCTTTTTCCGTCAGCAACGGAAACACCGCCGCCGCCATCCAGCTGGCTGATACGGGGGCTGGCAGCAGCCTCAGCTTCTTTTCCGGCTCGCCCACGATCAATCTCACCGCCACGGCCACGGGCGCAAACAATTACGGCGTCCAGCAGACCGGAAGCAGCGCCTCCTTTTATTTCCAGACCGGCAGCATCAGCGTCCAGGGCGACAACAGCATCGGTGTTTCGCAGAGTGTCAGCGGCGCCGCCAGCCTTACCTTGGGTTCCGGCGCCATCACTGTCACGCCAAACAGTCACACCGGCACTTTGGAAGGCTCGGGCGGCAGCTACGGCGTCTATCTGAACTCCACGGCCGGCGGCAACATCACCGTCAACCAGGCCGCCGGAACCAGCGGCGGCGGCATCAATGTCACCAACGACACCGGCGGCGCCACCACCGGGATTTATGTCACCTCGGCCTCGGGGACCGTCGGTATTGACGGCAATGTCGCCATTATCTCCGGCAACGGCAGTGGCATCAGCGCATATACCACCAATGGCGCCCTAACCATTGGCGGCAACGGCGGCTGGGCCGGCGCCATCAGCGCTGCCGGCGGTTCCGGTATTGCCGCCAATAGCACTTCGGCAGGACCGGTCAGCGTGACCACGGCGTCAAGCGGAACTGTTGATGCAAGCATCACTGGTATTGCGGCTAGCTCGAACGGAGCGGGCGCCGTGGTGGTGGTGGCGGGTGGTGCAATTGGTTCTAATACAACTCCGTTTTTCGGCATCAACGTGTCCACTAACAGCGGGACGACAAGCGTCACCGCAAACGCCAACGTCACCGGCAGCCAATATGGCATTTCGGTCACAAATCCCGGCGCTGGCGCCAACACCGTAACGGTCGGGTCCGGCGTTACCGTCACGGGTGCAACCGCTGGGATTCAGATCATTCCTGGCGGGATAAGTTTTGGTTCTGCCGTCACGGCAATAAATGTATACGGCAAGGTAGCAGGCAACATCACCGATAGCAGCATCGCAAATCTGAGCGTTACCCTGACATCCAGCGCCAACGTCAATGACGGCGTGGTCACCGGCACCATATTCGGGAGCGGGCACATCAACACTCTGCTGCTGAACGGCACGTCCGCGACGGCGACGCAGGATCTCAGCCGGCTCACCAATTTCGCCTCCATCACCAAATCCGGCAGCGGCACCTGGATCCTGACCGGCACATCCTCCATCAATCCGGCCTACACCATCAGCAGCGGCACGCTTCAGCTAGGCAATGGCGGCACAACCGGTTCGCTGGGCAGCGGCGCGCTTGTCGACAACGCTACCCTGGTGTTCGATCGCAGCGATGCCAGCACGGTGTCGAATGACATCAGCGGCGCCGGCGCCATCACGGTGCAGTCCGGCAATGTCACCCTCGCCATCAACAGCAGCGGCTTTACCGGCACCACCACCATCAACTCCGGCGCCACACTGGCCTATGGCACATTCTTAAGCTCGGGCGCTTCGCTGGGCGGCGCCATCGTGGACAATGGCTTGTTCGGCTATAACCAGACCGGCACCGTCACCGTCACCAGCCTCAGCAATGTCTCCGGCACGGGCGGTCTGGTCCAGGAGGGCAGCGGCACGCTCATCATCGACACCAGCTCGTCACTCACCGGCACCAGCAGCGTCACCAGCGGCATTCTGGAAGTGGGCGATACCAACACCCCCACCGCCTCGCTGGCGGGCGGCGTGGCGGTTGGCAGTGGCGGCACCCTGGAAGGCCATGGCACGGTCAAGGGCAATGTCACGGTAGCCTCCGGCGGCACCCTTCGTCCCGGCGGCTCCATCGGCACCCTGACGGTCAACGGTGCGGTCTCCCTCCCGGCCGGCAGCACCTTCAGCGAGGAATTTTCCAACAGCGCGGGCTCCAGGCTGGCGGCTTCCGGCGCGGTCACCCTGGGCGGCGCGCTGCAACTGGTGTCGGATTCCACCACCTACACCTCCGGCACCGATTACAAATTCATCACCGCTAGCAGCATCTCGGGCACCTTCTCGTCTGTCTCCGGCTCCATCACCGGCTACACCACCAATGTGCAGTATAGCGCCAGCGCCGTGGACCTGATCATCACCTCCACCACGCCCGCCGCAACCTCCCCGGTAATCACCAGCTATCTCTTCAATACCTATGGCCAGACTCCCAACCAGGTTGCCGCTGGCGCGGCGTTGACCACCAGCGCCTATAATTCGCCGCTCTATCTCGCGGTGGGTACTGTGGTAACGGCCAACGCCGCCGCCGCCGCCACCACCCTCGGCCAGTTGGCCGGCGACATCCATCCGTCCTTGCGCAGCGCGGCCATTGAGGACGCCCGCATGATCCGCGACGCCATGCTGGGTCACATGCACCGCGATCCCGACGGGCCGATTCTGTGGGGCGCTGGCTATGGCAATTTCGGCAGCATCAGCGACAGCAATGCCGCCAATCTCAGCCATCGCAGCGGCGGCTTTTTGGTGGGCGGCGACCTGCCCATCGAAGCCACCGCCAACCATCTCCGGCTGGGCCTGGCCGGCGGCTACAGCACAGATAACGCCAGCATCTCCGGGCATCTCAGCGCCGCCAATGGGCATGAAGGTCATGTCGGCGGCTATCTTACCTATACCGCCGATGCCATCCATTTTTATGCCGGCGACGATTACGGCTTCGGCTCCATCGCCATCGCCCGCGCCGTCAGCAACCTTGGCGCGGTCCTGAGCGACAGCCAGAGTCAGCACAGCAACCAGATTTTCGGTGAGTTGGGCTATCACGTGCCGGACGATCTCGATCTACCCCTGCCGCTCGATCCTTATCTGGGCATCGCCCAAGTCACGTCCAGCCAGGGCGCCTTCACCGAGACCGGCGGCATCGCCGCGCTCTCCGGCGCTTCCACCAGTGACAGCGAAGCCTTCACCACGCTCGGACTGCGAAGCACATTCGAGGATGGCATCACAATTGGTGACGCCAGCCTGACCCCCCATCTCGACCTGGGTTGGGAACACGCCCTGCAAAAGCTGACGCCGGCACAGAGCGTCACCTTCCAGAGCACCGGGCAAAGCTTCCTGGTACTGGGCGTGCCGCTTAGCCGCGATGCCGCCGCCGTTAAAGCGGGCATTGAGGCCAGGCAAGGCCCCGTCACCCTGTTCCTGGATTATGACGGCGAGTTCGCCGGCCGGTTGAGCGAAAACGGCATCAGCGGCGGCATCGACTGGCAGTTCTGACCCTTGCGTCCGGCTTGTCAGCCGCGATATGCGCCGTCGATTCGTGCCTGTAAGGGTTCCTTGTACACATTACATTTAGGACGTCGCCGGAACGCGGCTTGCACCCCGGTCGGGCTTGGGCCAAAATTGGCATGAATTTCGCGTCGCGAATGCAGCACGGCTGGTCTTGAATAAATTTTTCAAATAAAATCAAGGTAATGGCTCCGAGCAAACCTTCCCTCAAGCCGGTGAAACCGGAAAGCGCACGCGATGGCGATCTGGGCGCGGCCGATCGGGTCCTGTCCTACGCCGCCGAGGCGCTGGGCGCGCTCGCCGCCGCCCTGGACGGCGAGTTCATCCGCGCGATTGACCTCATGCTGGCTGCCAAAGGCCGGATGATTGTCAGCGGCATGGGCAAGTCCGGTCATATCGCCCGCAAACTTGCCGCCACTTTGTCGTCCACCGGCACGCCCGCCTATTTCATTCATCCCGCCGAAGCCAGCCACGGCGATCTGGGCGCCATCACCAGGCAAGATGTGCTGTTGATGCTGTCCTGGAACGGCGAGACCGCCGAACTGGCGAATTTGATCTCCTACGCCAAGCGCTTCCGCATTCCCCTGATCGGCATCGCCAGCAATCCGGACTCCACGCTGATGCAGGCCGCCGATGTGAAGCTGGTTCTGCCGCGCGCCCCGGAAGCCTGCCCCAATGGACTCGCGCCCACCACCTCCACCACCATGATGCTGGCCCTGGGCGATGCCCTGGCGGTGGCGCTGATGGAGCGCAAGGGCTTTTCCCCCGATCAGTATCGCGACCTGCATCCCGGCGGTTCGCTGGGCCGCGCCCTGGTCCGGGTGGCCGATCTGATGCATCGCGGCGCCGACATTCCGCTGGCCCGCGAAACCGCCACCATGCGCGAAGTGCTGCTGGTGATGGCGGAACGCCGCTTCGGCTGTGTCGGCCTCACCGACGCCCAGGGCGGGCTTACCGGCATTATCACCGACGGCGACCTGTCGCGTCATATCGATGGCGACGATTTCCTCAGTCACAAGGCGTCGGATGTGATGACGCGGGGTCCCAAGATCGCCGCGCCCGGCCAGCTGGCCGTGGAGGCGCTGGCCTTCATGAACGAAAACAAGATCACCCGCCTGTTTGTGCTGGACGCCGGCGACAAGACCCGCAAGCCGGTCGGCATCCTGCATATCCATGATTGCCTGCAGGCGGGGCTCGGATGACAGCCAAGGCCCCGGACACGATCACACATAATGCCACTGCTCCGGCGCGCCATGACTGGTCGGCGCGCGCCCGCTCCACTGCGATGGACGCGCTGCGCTACACCCAATTTGTCGGAGTAATGAAGCGCGCGTTGCCGGTGGCGGCCTTCGCGGTGATTTCGGCGGTGGTGGCCTATTTCTTCGTCGCCCGCCAGCCGGCGCGCGTCAGCTTGAATTACCAGCAGCTGGGCCATGTCCAGGACGACCTCGCCATGGTCAAGCCGCGGCTGACCGGCCAGGACGCCAAGGGACATCCTTTTGTCGTCACCGCCGCAGTGGCAGTGCAAGAGGCCGGCAATCCCAAGCGCGTGCACCTCACCAAGGTCGAAGCCGATCTCAACGAGGGTAGCGGAGGCTGGATCAACGCCAGCGCCGCCACCGGCCTGGCCGATCTGAATGTCGGCGTGCTGCAGCTGGATGGCGGCATCAGCGCCTTCACCGACCAGGGCTATGAGCTGCACACCAAAAGCGCCTTTGTCGATCTCAACAAGGGCGTGCTGCATGGTCATGAAGAAGTCACCGGCCAGGGCCCCTTGGGCACCCTCCGCGCCGATGAATTCCATTTCGACCGCGCCAGCAATCATCTGCTGCTGCAGGGCCATGTGCAGAACGTGATCTTCGGAATCCATAAATGAAACGCGCCGCGCTCATCCTCGGATTGCTCACGCTGACTAGCGGCACTTTGGCCAGCGCCGCCTGGGCCGCCGGCACCACGGGCGCGGCCTTGCCCGGCCATGACACCGACAAGCCGGTCACCATCACCGCCGATGCCCAGGATTTCGACCTCAACGCCAAGACCGTCACCTACAAGGGCAATGTCATCGCCGTGCAGGGCGATATCCATCTGCATGCCGACACCATGAAAGCCGACCAGGTCGCCAACAAGATTTATGTCGACGGCAAGGTGGTGGTGGATTCGCCCAGCAGCGGCACCGCCACCGGCGACAATGGCATCTACGACCTCAACAGCAAGCTGGTGACGCTCTCAGGCCATGTTGTGCTCAATAAGACCGGCCAGGCCACCATGCGCGGCAGTCTGCTCACCGTGAACATGGTCACCGGCAAGGCGCAATTGACAGCGCAGCCGGTGGCGGGCACCGCCAATCAGGCAGCCGCGCAGGGTCTTCCGGGCGGCCGGGTACAAGGCGTATTCACCCCGAAATCCGCCGGAAGCGGCAATTAGGGGTTCCTTAAACACGAACAGGCATGATTTTCGCATGAGCTTTGATAACAGCCCGGACAGCCCTGAAAACACAGGCGAACTTCGCCCCTATGTGGTGGAGGGCGGCCGCGGCCTGGTGGTCACCCGCATCGGCAAAAGCTACCGGCAGCGCCCCGTGGTGCGTTCGGTCAGCCTCAACCTCCGGCGCGGCGAAGTGGTGGGTCTGCTGGGCCCCAATGGCGCGGGCAAGACCACCTGTTTCTACATGATCTCCGGCCTGGTCCACACCGACACCGGCAGCATCGAGGTGGACGGGCATGACGTGACCTCCCTGCCCATGTATCGCCGCGCCCGCATGGGCATCGGCTATCTGCCGCAGGAGGCTTCGATCTTCCGCGGCCTCACCGCCGAACAGAATATCCGCGCCACCGCTGAACTGATCGAGCCCGATCCGATGCGGCTGGAAGCGGTGGTGGAAGCCTTGCTGGCCGAATTCGGCATCACCCATATCCGCAATACCCCGGCCATCGCGCTGTCGGGCGGCGAACGCCGGCGGGTGGAAATCGCCCGCGCCCTGGCCACCCATCCCTCCTATATCCTGCTCGACGAGCCGCTGGCCGGCATCGACCCCATCGCGGTGGGCGAAATCCGCGACCTGGTGCGCCATCTCAAGGATCGCGGCATCGGCGTCTTGATCACCGACCATAATGTGCGCGACGCGCTGGAGATGATTGATCGCGCCTATATCCTGCATGACGGCCGTGTGCTGAAGGAAGGCACGCCGGCGGAAATCGTCGCCGACCGCGATGTGCGCCGCGTCTATTTGGGCGAGAAATTCTCGCTCTAGATGCGGAAACACCAACATGGCGGGCTTCGGTCAAAGATTGGAAATGCGGCAGGGCCAGTCCCTGGTCATGACGCCGCAATTGCAGCAGGCGATCAAGCTGCTGCAATTGTCCAATATCGAACTGGCCGAATATTGCGAAGCCGAACTTGAGAAAAACCCGCTGCTGGAGCGCGACGATGCCGCCCCGCGCGAGGCCGAGCGCGAAATAGTCGCCGCCGAAGCCCCGTCCGAACGCGCCGATGAATCCCTCTCGCGCGAGGATTTTTCCAAAGTCTCCGAACTGGACCAGGCCGCCCATGACAATATGTATGACGGCGGCGAAGCCGCGCCCGCCCCCGCCGGTCCCTCCCAGGGCAATCTCACCGACTGGACCACGGTCAAATCCGGCGGCAGCTTTGAAGGCGACGAGGACGGTTTTGAATCCTCCCTGGCCGAAACCGGCACGCTCAAGGATCACCTGGAAACCCAGCTCACCATCGCGGCGCTGAATGGCGACGACCGCCTGATCTGTCTTTCCATCATCGACTCGATTGACGAGGCCGGCTATTTCCGCGGCGACGTGAAAGACATTGCCGAGCGGCTTGGCACCGAATGGGAGGATGTGGTTGCCGTGCTGGGCGTGGTCCAGGGCTTTGATCCCGTGGGCGTGGGCGCCCGCGACCTGGCGGAATGCCTCAGCCTGCAGCTCAAGGCCCGCGACCGGCTGGATCCGGCGATGCAGGCGCTGCTGACACGGCTCGATCTTCTCGCCCGCCGCGACATGACCCAACTCACCCAGCTTTGCGGTGTGGACGCGGAAGACATCGCCGACATGATCGCGGAAATCCGCACCCTCAATCCCAAGCCCGGCCTGGCCTTCGGCAGCGAACCGGTGACGCCGGTGGTGCCGGATGTGTTTGTCCGCACCGGTCCGGATGGCGCCTGGCTGGTGGAACTGAATTCCGACACTTTGCCGCGCCTCCTGGTCAACAACCAGTATTACGCCAAGGTGAACAAGGGCGCGCGCGACAAGGACTCCAAGAATTATCTCGCCGACTGCCTCAACAACGCCAACTGGCTGGTGAAGAGCCTGGACCAGCGCGCCCGCACCATCCTGAAAGTGTCCAGCGAGATCGTCCGCCAGCAGGACAATTTCCTCACCCACGGCGTGCGCCATCTGCGCCCGCTCAATCTGCGCACCATCGCCGACGCCATCCAGATGCACGAATCGACAGTGAGCCGCGTCACCTCCAACAAATATGTCTCCACCCCACGAGGCATCTTCGAACTGAAATATTTCTTCACCGCCTCGATCCAGGCGGTGAACGGCGCCGAATCACACAGCGCCGAAGCGGTGCGTGACCGCATCCGGGAAATGATCGAGAAGGAGGAGGGGGTTGAAATCCTTTCCGACGACCGCATCGTCTCGCTCTTGACCGCGGATGGCGTGAATATCGCGCGCCGCACGGTGGCAAAATACCGGGAAGCCATGCGGATTCCCTCCTCGGTGGAACGCCGCCGGCTCAAGGGCGGCGAAGCCGTCTACCGTTAAAAATTCAGCCTTTACCGCAATCTTTTGCCAGCGTTGACTTTCCGGAAGGGCGGGCCTATTGAACCGCCCGCTTCGGGGCAGAGCCCCCGCGCATGGCTGGGAACCAGGCGAAACAGTTCAGCTGCGTCAGTCTGGCCTTCAATGGATATGCGATGAATATTTCCGATCTGCTTGCGCCCGATTCCGTGATCCCGGCGCTGAAGGTCCAGTCCAAAAAGCTTTTGTTGCAGGAACTGGCGGCGCGCGCGGCGCTGCAAACCCGGCTGCCGGAAAAGCGCATTTTCGAGACCCTGATCGAGCGCGAGCGCCTGGGCACCACCGGCGTGGGGCAGGGCATCGCCATCCCGCATGGCCGCATGGCGGAAGTCAGCCGCATCACCGGCGTCTTCGCCCGGCTGGAAGGCGGCCTGGATTACGAAGCGGTGGACAGCCAGCCGGTTGATCTGGTGTTCATGCTGCTGGCTCCGGAAAATGCCGGCGCCGATCATCTCAAGGCGCTGGCGCGGGTCTCGCGCCTGCTGCGCAACCAGGCCACCTGCGAAAAGCTTCGCGCCGCCCATACGGCGGAAGCGATCTACGCGATTCTGACCGATCGCGGCTCGTCGTCCCAGGCCGCCTAACTTTTCTTTTTCGGTGCGGGTTTTGCTGCCGCCGGTTTTGCCGCGGCGGGCGCCGGCATCATGCTGTCGGTGCCGGGCACGATGGTGATGCTGCGCACCAGGATCGACATGCTCGGGGTCTGGTCCGCCGGCATCACGCCGAGATTGCCGCCTACCGTCACCTTGTTGATCTTGTCCGCCACATCCATGCCGGCGATCACCTTGCCGAACACGGCATAGCCGGTGGTATTGCCCGGCACATCCTTGGCGGCGTCGAGCGGGGATTCATCGCCGATATTGATGAAGAAATCCGCCCCGCCGCTTTCCGGATCCTCGGCGCGCGCCAGGCCCACCGTGCCGCGCACATTGCTGAGGCCGTTATTGACCTCCAGCGGCAGCTTGCCGCCGAATTCGGAGCGGGAAACGCCATGCGCATCCCAACTGCCCATCTGGATCAGCGCATCCCGGGCCACGCGATAGACCACGGTGCCGTCATAATGCTTGACCCGGACATAGCGCAGGATCTGGGCGGTGGTCTTGGGCGCGCGCTCGGCATCGAGCTGCAGGGTGATGTTGCCCATCGAGGTATTGATCAGAAGCTGCGGTCCGGTCATTGCCGGGATGGACGGATCGATCGGCAGCGGCCCGGCGGGCGCGGCTGAAGCGCTATTATCCGGTGCCGCGGGCGCGGTCTGATCCGCCGGCGCAGGCGCTGTGCCGCTGTCCGTGGCAGCGGGCGCATTCGCATCGGCCGGCGGCGGGGTTGTCTGGTCCTGGGCGTAGGCCGCCCCGGCGGCAAGCCAAAGCACGGCGGCAATCTGAATGACTTTTGAACGCATGATGTCCTCCCGGGCCGCCACCTTAGCCACGAAATGAAAAAGCCGGAAGCATCCTGCTTCCGGCTTTTTCGTATTCAGTTTGGGACTTGCTTCAGTGCACGCTGACCGGCGTCAGTTCATTCTCCACCGCCGCGCCATAAGCCGAGGCATAGGCATCGGTGAAGCCCAGCACGCTGCCATCCTCGGCATGCAGCACATAAAGCTTCATGCCCTTGGGCAGCTCAATATTGGCGGGAATAAGGCCAAGACGGTGCGCTTCATCGCTGCCGGTGGGCTTGATATAGGCGATCCGGCCCGGAGCCTGGATGGTGCCCGTTTCGAAATTATCCGTCATGATATGCCTCCATTAATCTCAATTGTCCGCACACTGGGTTGGTTCTGCGGACGAACCAAATCGATCCTCAGCAATCCATTTTCCAACGCGGCAGATTTGACTTCGATGCCGTCCGCCAGCACGAAGGCCCGCAAAAATTGTCGCGCCGCAATGCCTCTATGAAGGAACGTTTTGTCGTCGGCCTCCGGGCCCTTGCCGCGGATCACCAGCTGGTTCTCCTCGACCGTGACGGCAAGCTGATCCCTGGCGAAGCCCGCCACCGCCAAAGTGATGGCGATTCCACCATCCGGCGCGGTCTCGATATTGTAGGGTGGATAGCCTTCGCCCGCATGTTTGGCGGTGCGTTCCAGCAGCTTTTCCAGATTTTCAAAGCCCAGCAGGAAAGGGCTGTTGAAGAAACGTGTCATCTTGCGGCCCTCCTTTGAGCGGCCTCTAAACGCGGGCCTGGCCCCTCCTGGGCGCCGAACCTTCAAGGGAAAGATGGTGTCGTTTCGTTCTCGTTCAAGGTTGTGGATGCA
>Ga0206814_10164_pt1 | contig 18629 bp, 19 predicted proteins | sample Alteio_BWOrgCont_90_FD_152850 | JGI IMG/M metagenome (GOLD analysis project Ga0206814, IMG submission 152850) | Enriched cells from forest soil in Barre Woods Harvard Forest LTER site, Petersham, Massachusetts, United States -... | ecosystem: Environmental > Terrestrial > Soil > Temperate forest >...
CATGAACACGAGCTGGGATATGGCCAAGTTTGAAGTCTGTGCGCAGAAATGGGTCGATCTGAGCGAAGGAGATCAGGGCGTTGCACTGATCAACGACTGTAAGTACGGCTATGATGTCCACGGCAACGTGATGCGTCTGACCCTCCTGCGTGCGCCAAAGGCACCCGATCCAGAATGCGACATGGGCCGTCACCGATTCGCATATTCGCTCGTGCCGCATTACGGTCCATACAACTACGCAGGCATCGTTCAAGCCGGGTACGCCTTTAACGCTCCGATGCGGTCGGTTTTACTGGACGTTGCCAAGGGTGAAAGCGGCACCCTGCCGGCGTTGGTTGCGTGCGAAGATCGCAATATCGTGATTGAGTCGGTCAAAAAGGCCGAGGACTCCGCCGACATAGTTGTCCGGCTTTACGAGTGCCATAACAGCAGGGGAAGAGCGGAGTTGGCTTGTGCCCGAACCCCGGTTGGCGCGGTACTGTGCGATTTGGAAGAGAACGAAATCGTCGAATTGGAAGTCCAGGACGGAATCGTGAGTTTTGAGTTTAAGCCGTTTGAAATACTTACGATTAAGCTAAAACTGTAGATTCGGACTATGCTATACACAGCGGTAGGTTAGATCTGCTTACCAGTGTTTAATCCATGAAGTTCGGTTGGCAGCGTGGGTGGGGCGGCAATCGTAGATCGCTCCCCTACCTTGTGTTCGTCCTTTCTCTTACGGCGACAATTTGCGCCTGGGTATGGGCCGGACTTATCGTTGCGACGCAGGATGCGGATCGATTTCGATCCGCGACCGAAGAAGCCGAAGAGGCGATCAAGAGCAGGCTCGACGATCAGGAAGCCCTAGTCCGGGCCGGCGCCGCAACTTTTGCGCTTCAGCGCGGTTGGACTCGAGCCCAGTTCCAGTCGTATGTCGACAATTTAGATCTCAGCGTCAGCTACAAAGGGTCGCAGAACCTGGGATTCATTAGACGAACGCCGCGTAAGGATATTCCTCAACTTGAGAAGAAAATCCGCTCGGAGGGCGAGTCCGGATTCACAGTCCACCCGAACCCTGCCGCATCCGAAGCCTATCCAATCGTATATCTGGAACCGGCCGATCCGAATGGGCCGTCAATCGGCTTCGATGCGGCATCTGACGAAACGAGACGCGCGGCGATGGATGAAGCTGAAATACAAGGCCAGGTGGCTATGAGCGGAGTCGTGGCGTCAAGTTCCGCCAAACGTCGTCGCAGAACCCAGGCGAGATTTCTGCTGTTCTACCCAATTTATGACGGCGGCGAAATTCCGGACGTCGTTCAAGATCGCAAGAAGCGGCTTATCGGATTCGTTTTCAGCCGGTTCGATAGCGGCGATGTGTTTCACGACGTTCTTGAGGGAGAGGCCAGAAAGAACCTATACATCGAAATAGTCGATGTGCAAAAAGATTCTCAATCCAAACCATTTTACGTCACCCCACACCCGCGTGTCGACCGTGTCCCGAGCATCCACACCGCCGGTTACATTCCGGTAGCGGGCCGGCAGTGGAAGATCAATTACTATTCAAGTCCGGGTTTCGACCAGCAGTCCGCCGGCTGGCTCGTGAATTGGATTCCGATCGTCGGACTTTTGGTGAGCACGCTGTTGGCTGCCGTGAGCTTTAGCCAAGTGCGTGCGTACAGGCAGCTCAACGATCAGGCGGCGATCGTCGTTCGAAGGGAAGCTCACCAGCGACTATTGGCAAACGTCGGCGCGTCCCTGGTGGATTCGGACACCGCCGAGGAGAATCTTCGCTCGGTTTGCCGACTCGTCGTCGAGCAGTTTGCCGATTGGTTTGCCGTATGTCTTTGGGAACGCGAGGAATCGCCCGCCATTTCAGTCTCCGCGCTTAGCATGGCCTGTCGGCCGCGGCTTGAGGCGTTGGCAGATATCGAAGGTGGCGTGCTGGACTGGGCGGTCCAATGGACATCGCCCGCATCCCTTGAGTTAGACGGAAATAGCGACATTCGACTCAAATCGTTACGAGAAGGAAAGATTCATTCCATTGCCGCGGTGCCGATATTGGATCGCCGGGGGCCGGCGGGGGCGGTAATCGCATGGTGCGAAGATGTGAAATTCGACGACGACGATATGCGTCTTCTGGAGCAGATTGCCTCCCGAACGTCGGTGGCCATCGACAGCGATCGCTTGTTTGAAGAGAAGGAGCGTGAGCTTGAAGAGCGCCGCAAGGCGGAAGCTCAAATTCGCCGGCTTAATGAGAATCTTGAGCTTCTCGTCGAGGAGCGCACCACCGAACTTCAAGCGACCAATCAGGAGCTAGAAGCCTTCTGTTACTCCGTCTCGCACGACCTGCGGGCGCCACTGCGGAGCGTGGATGGCTTCAGCAAGTCGCTTTTAGAGGACTACGGCGATCGCTTGGACGACCAGGCGAAGGATTATATCGGCCGTGTACGAAATGCCTCTCAGCGAATGGATGAGCTGATCACGGCGTTGCTCAACTTGTCACGAATCACGCGACTTGAGATCGTCAGGCATCCGATCGATATGTCTCAAATGGCTCAACTGACGGTGGAAGATGCCCTTGAAAATCAGAACGGAAAACACTACACCGTGTCCATTAGACCAAACATGGTTGCTGATGCCGATCCAAAATTGCTTCGCGTTCTACTCGACAATTTGGTGCGCAACGCCATTAAATTTAGTGCGCCTTCCAAGGAGCCGAGAATTGAAATCGGAATCGCTGAAGGGGCCTTCTTTGTACGCGATAACGGAGTGGGCTTTAACCCGGCCTATGCCGACAAACTGTTCGTGGCCTTTGAGCGCTTGCACACGCAAAGAGAATTTCCAGGCTCAGGTATCGGATTAGCCACCGTGCAACGAATCGTGCAGAAACACGGTGGGCTGGTTTGGGCCGAAAGTCAAGAAGGGCACGGGGCAACTTTCTACTTCACCCTTCGCTAGCGGTGGTCAGCCGCCAAATTTGTAGCCGACGCCTCGAATGGTCAGCAGGCGAACGGGATTGTTGGGATCCGGTTCGATCCGCGTACGCAGCCATCGGACATGGACGTCGACGGTACGGGCAGACACGAACGCATCTCGGCCCCACACTCGATCAAGCAGCGTCTCTCGGGAAAACACTTGTCCCACGTTGCGTGCCAAGAAATAAAGCAGAGCAAACTCCTTCGGAGAGAGACTTAGCGCGGAGCCATCGAGCGTAACCTCATGGCTTCTGGGATCAATCTTCAGATTTCCACGTTCGATAATCTCCTTGATCGGTTCACCGGTGGATCGGCGCAGAATCGCCTTGACGCGGGCCGCCAACTCCGAGAGGTTGAATGGCTTGACGACATAGTCGTCCCCGCCCATCTCCAGACCTTTGACACGATCGGATTCATCCGCGCGGGCAGAAATGAAAATGATCGGCGTGGAACTGTCTTTCCGGATGGCCCTGCAAAAGTCCATTCCGGACCGCTGAGGCAGCATGATATCCAGAATGATGAGATCCGGCTTAACTCTACGATAGAGTCGCATGCCTTCTTCGGCAGAGTCTGCAGTGAAGGTCGAGAAACCTTCTTTGCGAAATTTGTTCTCTACCGTTTCAACGATAGAGGGTTCGTCGTCGATGATGAGCAGCTTCACAGAGCCGGCTCCTTGTGAATCGTTTTGTAGTTTTTCGAGAAGCGCCATCCGATCACATCGTTCACGCGCCGTTGGTTCTTTACGGAATGGCATGATGCCATTGGGTTGAAGAACTTGCCCGCAGCTACTTTTAGCCGATTTAGGTTAAGAGACTGTAAAGCGTGGCGAAATGTGAGCACTGGTCACCGCCTTCCGAATATTGTAACTCGGATACCCGTCATCCTAATGCATTGCAATAATTTCTACATTGGCGCGGGGTACGGTCACGTCCTCGCCATCGCTGAGTTTGGCGCGAAGCACCCGCACCTCCGTCCCTGAGTCGAGAACGACAAGCTGAGCGGGCAATTCGGTGACGGTTCCCAGCTTTCCAAAGTAAGGTTCGCGAATGACGCGAATGGGTGTCCCTTTCATTAATTCAAACGATTCGTGAACCTGACTTGCCTGTTTGACGTCGGCCGCGATTGGGGCAATAATCTCAGGCCGAATCACTCCAGCTCTGATTTGAGTGGCGCCGTTGATGCTGGCAACTTGCCCTTCCAGAGATTTCAGCAGCGCGAAGGTCCTGTCGGCCATTCCCAAGAAGCCAAAGCCTTCGGTAACCATGAGCGTCAAGTTGATTTGCTCTTGTCCGGTGATCGCGACACCGATTTCGAAACCAAGAAACTTTGTAAGATCGCTGTCGCGAATTCCGCCGGCGACGAGTGCGGTTACGCCAATGGACGAGCCCTTGGTAATCGCCTCGTATGTCATGCCTGACCCTCCAATGAGAATCTTTCCCGCGTCTGAATCTAAGATGTCTGACGCCTCGAGTGTTTTGCTCGGGTCTTTGACGGCAATCCGGATCGTTCCAACTCTCTCTCCGCCAACTCCGAAGATGCCTTGCACCATCGCGCAGCGCGTTTCAACGATCACACCCTCTTCCGGCAAGATCTCGGCAATTTCGCCCTGAATGTACGCCTTGATTTCCACAGGTATCGATGGTTCGCGAACGAGCAGATTGCCGGTTACTTCGGATATCGATTCCAAGGTTCCCGTGACATCGGAAGTCACCATCGGCGCCTTGAAAAAGCCAAAAAGCTTTTTCCCTTCTGCGATCAGTTGCTCTTTTACGATCGCGTCCCCAACTTTTACCTTCAGAAGACTTGGGGCATCCTGCGGCTCAACGCCAAGTTTGTCGGCAAGCTTGATCGTCTGCAACGCGCCTGGAAGCATTGCCTGTGCCACGACTTGCTGAGGGCCGACCTTATCTCCAACGGCAACCAGCACCGCGCCCTTAATGGGCAACCTTCTAACCCGCCTCACGACGATATCCCCGCTTACTGTGAGTCCGGGTGTGTATGCACTAGCCAAAGTGCCAGGGAGTTTACTCTGCCTAACACCTTCCCCCCATTTGAACTTTTCCCACGCTTAGGCGGTTGAAGAAAAAATGCAGGACTCTAAGACCCTTGAATTGGCTTTAAAGACCCTGGCTGCGACGATCTTTCTCGGCGTTGCAGGCGACCTACTCCTTCGCGATGTCCCTTGGGGCATCGGATTTTCGATTTACGCGTTTGTCATTTTGGCGGTTGGCGCCTACCTGTTTCGGAATCGGTCGCTCGATTTCGGATATGGGGTTCTGTGGGTCATTCCACCGGCATTGCTGTTTGCCAGCCTCTTCGCCTGGCGAGATTCCAACGATTTGAAGCTTCTTAACGGCACATGCTTCGCGCTTCTTATCGGTGTGTTTGCGCTTCGAGCTCGGAGCGGCCGTGTGAATGTGGCAACACTCATCGACTATCCATGTCGACTACTGGAGAGATGGTTTGGGTTTCTAATAGACTTTGTCGAGCTACTCGGCCTCGAAGGACACACCAAGGAATTCGCAGGGCTGAATATGGGAAAACGGCTTGCGGCCGGCGCTCGAGGCGTGCTGATTGCGGCTCCGATCCTTTTCGTGTTCGGTGTCCTCTTCGCGAGCTCCGACGCCGTTTTTGACCACTTGGCGCAAAGGGCGTTCTCGGTCGACCTTGGAGATCTCGGATCTCACGTCTGCGTTACCGTGGCTTGCGTCTGGATTACCGGCGGCTTCCTTCGCAGGATCTTTCTGTTTTCCGGAAAGCCCCCTGTCCGCGTTGATGGCGAACTGCAGGGCCCAAGCCCGGCTGTCTCAAAAGCTGCCTTTCACCTGGGAATCACCGAGATAACAATCGTGTTGTCGACACTCAATGCTCTCTTCCTAGCCTTCGTCGCGATTCAGTTCCGCTACCTCTTCGGTGGATCGGCCCTCGTGCAGCGAACAGCCCACCTTTCCTACGCAGATTACGCCCACCAAGGGTTCTTTGAACTCGTGCTTGTCGCTTTCCTGGGACTGGCCGTCCTCGTGGCGGGCCATTCCGTCCTGCGAAAGGACCAGACTCGCGATTGGCGATCCTTCGCGGCTTTGGCTTTCACCCTTATCGCCTTGATTCTCGTCGTGATGGCGTCGGCGGCAACACGCTTGCAGATCTACGTCGAGGCTTACGGAATCACAAGAGAGCGTATTTACGCGATGTCGATTTTGCTGTGGCTGACGTTGGTATTCGGCTGGTTCTGCGCGACGACTCTCCGCCGCCGGTCCGAGCGCTTCGCTCCAGGCGCTCTGGCAAGTCTCTTGTTCGTAGCGATAGGTCTCAATGCCATGAACCCGGATGGATTCATTGCACGGCTGAATGCGTCGCGATCGCTGGCCAGAATCGATGGCGAGTATCTGTCGAGCCTCAGCGACGACGCGGCCCCGCAGTTGGTTTCCGCGCTTCCACATCTTTCCGGTGACGCGCTCGCAAAAGTTGCCGCCTCACTCAGGGCTCGCCGCAAGGAGCTGGAAGGCGAAGACTGGCGAAGCTGGGACATGGGCGCCGAGCGGGCGCTTCAATCCATCCAAGCGTTGAAGCGTTGAAGCGTTGAAGCGTTGAAGCGTTGAAGCGTTGGAGCGTTGGAGCGTTGGAGCGTTGGAGCGCGCTAGATGCTTTGCGGAGCGGGGATTTCCATGTCGGAGCTGTGACCGGGGAAGAGTTTGGCTTCGGGGTCGATGTAGGTTTTGGCGAAGCACACTGCGGTGGCAGCTTCGCCAACGCCGGTCGCGATGAGCTTGAGCTTGCCTGCAAAGGTGGCTACGTCGCCGACCGCGAAAACGCCCGGCAGGTTCGTCTCATATCGGTTGTCGACTTCGATCTGGTTCTTGACGATATTCAGTCCCCAGTCCTTGATTGGCCCCAGATTCGACTTGAACCCGATGTTGACGATCACGGCATCGAATGAAGCGTGCTCCTGTTCCTTGGTCTGGGTGTGCTCAAGAGTCACGCCAGTCAGCGAGTCCTCGCCGTGAAGCTCTTTCACGGCGTACCAGATCTTCATGGCGACTTTGCTGGCCTTGACCTTCTCGATGCTCTCTTCATGCGCTTTGAACACGTCGCGGCGGTGAATGAGCGTGATTTCGTCGGCGGTGTCATGGAGGTTTAGTGCCCAGTCGAAAGCGCTGTCGCCACCTCCCACGATGGCCAACCTCTTGTTCTTGAAGATCGACTTGTCCTTTACGCCGTAGTGGATGCCTTTGCCGTGGAGTTCCTCTTCTCGCGCGATACCGATCTTGGTAGGGCTGAATGCGCCGGCGCCGGCGCAGATGATCACGGTCTTCGTCGGGAACTCCAACCCGTTTTGGGTTTTGATGATGTATCCGTCATCAAACTTTATTAATTCGTTGGCCGTTTCTTCGAGGATCAACTCCGGATTGAACTGGATCCCCTGGATGATCATGTCCCGAGCGAGGTCCTTCGCGAGGATTTTGGGAAAGCCGGGAACGTCGTAAACGTACTTTTCCGGATAGAGAGCGGTCAATTGGCCGCCGAGTTCCGGAAGCGAGTCGATGATCCGAACCGTCATCCCGCGGAGACCCGCGTAAAAGCTCGCAAACAGGCCGCAAGGGCCGCCACCGATGATCGTTACATCTACTAAATTCGTGCTCATTAGAATCTACGCAAACCTGGTCACTCCCCTTTGAGCCTTAAAAGGGTACCTCCGGTACCTAAAGCCGCCCTTACAAGCCGCATGTCGTAAGGTGCAGAGCAGCCTAAATGTTCGATGTATTAGGCTAGACCCAAGCTTCGCCTTGGGGCCCGAATTCCTTCTTCCAAATTGGTACGTCTTCCTTGATCCTGTCGATGAGGAAGCGGCAACAGTCGAACGCTTCGCTTCGATGGGCGCACGCCGCGACGCAGACCACGGCGACGTCGCCTGGTTGAAGTTCGCCGATCCGGTGAGCGATGGCGACGTTGGCATCCCACTTGTGGGCGGCCTGCTCGCCGATGAGAGTCATCTGTCGCATAGCCATCGTCGTGTGAGCTTCATAGATGAGCTTCGACGTATCGAGATCGCCCGTTACGGCCCGGACCTCTCCTGTGAAGGTGACCACTCCGCCATATCGGACGTCTTTCACGTCCGCCTGGAGACTCGAAACATTCAACGGATCGCTGTCCAGCAGCACGTTCTTTAATTCGCCCACGAACACATGATGGCCGTCCTCACGCCAGAATCGAAACATGATCTCCTCAACCGAGTCAGAAAAGATTCTTCAAACGCTCTCCGATTCGGAACTGAGCGGCGCTCCGTTGCGCAGGCTCGCCATGGAACTGCTAGATCAATTGCCTACTTACAACTGGTCGGGAATCTACCGCCTGGAAGGCGACACGCTCGTCCTTGACGAGTACGTCGGCGCCGCTACGGACCACACACGAATTCCGGTTGGCCGCGGGGTTTGTGGCACTGCTGTGGCCGAAAACAGAAACCAAGTCATCGAAGACGTCCGCGAGTTAAGTAATTACCTTGCCTGCAGCACCCAAACCCGAAGTGAAATCGTGGTTCTCATCAAGGGAGGAGACGAGATCTTAGGTCAGATCGACATCGACGGCCACACCGTTGGAGCGTTCGATGCCTCGGACGAATCCCTACTGGAGCGAGTCGCCGAGATTCTTGAGGCGCGTTGGTAGCTAACCTAATAGCAACCAACTTTTGGAGTTTTAGAGCATCCGGCGGCTACGGATTCTGCTGGCAAAGCCAAAACTGGATAGCATTAAGTAGCTAGCCTCCGCTGACCGGCGGAATCAGTGCGATTTCACAACCGTCTGGAATCGTAAAGTCGGGCCCTACAAATTCGTCACCGGCAGCTAACCTACAGGCAGCCACATTCACACCGGAAGCGGCAAGCGCAGTCAGAATCGAAGCAGCGGTCGGCTCAGCCTCGACTGTCATTGTTGGACCGTGCTTCTCGCGCAGGTAGGCGAACAGGGATACGTCCCATTTGGCCATATCGTAAGTTTGACGTAAATGGGGTCGATACCGCCCTGCAGTAGACTATCGACGTTGAACGAATTCGACGTAATCGTGGTTGGGGCCGGGCATGCCGGGATCGAGGCGGCTCTTGCGAGCGCCCGGATCGGGTTGCGCACAGCTTGCGTCACGATGCGTCTCGATCGAATCGGTCACTTGCCCTGCAACTGCAGCATCGGCGGCCCCGCCAAGGGGCACATGGCGCGGGAGGTTGACGCGCTCGGCGGGCAGATGGCGGTGACCACAGACTACGCGGTAACCCATATCCGGCGCGTTGGTACCGGCAAAGGACCGGCAGTTCAAACGATTCGAGCGCACGTCTGCAAGACCCTCTATCCGGCGATCATGCAAAAGGTCATGGGAGAGCAGAGCAGTCTCAGCCTGATCGAAGGGACGGTCCTGACCGTTCTAAGCGATGGGGGCAAAGTGTCGGGACTGCGAATGCTTTTGGGCGGTGAAGTAACCGACTTACACGCCAAGTCGGTTGTACTAACTACCGGCACGTTCTTAAACGGACTGTGTCACGAGGGCCAAAAAAAGACGGTGGCAGCGCGGTCGGGGGACAACGCTTCCACAGATCTCTCATCGTTTTTAAGCGACCTCGGCGTGAACCTGCGTCGATTTAAGACCGGCACAACGCCGCGAGTGAAGCTTTCCACGATCGATTTCGCTAAAACGCCACCATTGGAGAGCGAACCGGAAGCCGGTCCGGTCAGCTTCGTCCACGACCGAACCTACCCTCTGCGGGCGCTGCTGCCGTGCTGGCAAACGCGAACCACGCCGGATGTTCACGCTTTGATCCAGGAGAACCTCCATCAAAGCGCGATGTATTCCGGACAGATCGAAGGCGTCGGCCCACGGTATTGCCCGAGCATCGAAGACAAGATCGTTCGGTTTGCGGATAAGCAAAGCCACCCGATCTTCCTTGAGCAGGAAGAGTGGGATTCGGAGTCCGTTTATGTCCAAGGTGTTTCGACGAGCCTGCCCGCCGACGTGCAGATTAAGCTGCTGCGGCGGGTTCCCGGACTTGAGAACATCGAAATGCTCCGCCCCGGTTACGCGGTCGAATACGATATGGCGGATCCGCTTCAACTGACGCCTCAGCTGATGTCCAAGTTGTTGGGCGGGCTCTTTCTTGCCGGACAGCTTAACGGAACGAGTGGCTACGAAGAGGCCGCCGGACAAGGAATCGTTGCCGGAATCAATGCCGCTCGCTGGGCTCGGGAGGAGCCGCCCGTCGAATTCCTGAGGTCCAACAGCTTCATTGGCGTGATGATCGACGACTTGGTCACAAAGGGAGTCGATGACCCATACCGAATGCTCACCTCACGCGCCGAGCACCGGCTTCTGCTGCGGCATGACAATGCCGACCAGCGATTGACACCGCAGGGCAGGGAAGTCGGGTTGTGCGGCGATCAGCGTTGGGAACGATTCATCGACAAATACGAAAAGATCCAGCTAGGTCGGAGCGTCTTGGAGAACACCTACTTCTATCCGACCCACAACGAGTTCTTTTCGGAGGCGGGGACTGCAGAACTTCCTGGCAAGCTGTCACTTTTCGACCTCCTGAAGCGGCCCGAAATGAACCTGGACCGAGTGCTGGAGCTTGCCGTTTCGTCCGGGCTCACTGTCACGATTGCGGAGGATCCGCAAGTCCGAGAACAGCTCAACCTCGCGGGAGCGTACGATGGCTATATCCAAAAGCAGGAGAAGCTGGTTGGGCAATCCAAACGGCTTGAGGAGATGCGGATTCCGGACCACTACGATTTTCTGAAGATGGGTGGCTTGAGCTACGAAAGCAAAGAGAAGCTGTCCAGGATACGGCCCACTACCGTCGGCCAGGCTTCGAGAATTCCGGGTGTTCGGCCGAGTGATATCGCCTTACTGATCGGACATCTCCGCGTTGGGATGAAACAGCATGCCAATACATAAACGCGCACCGGACACTTCCAAGTTCTCGTCGGCACCCAGCCTCGCCGGAGTCTGCGTTGAGCTCCAGTTCGAAGAAGGCATCGAGGAGTTCGGTGCCCATCTGCCCGTCCAAGGCGAAATCATCCAGAGTTTCGAAATTGCCGACACTCCGGGGGGTTGGCATCTCGTTTGGCTCGACGAGGCGTTCGAGTTTGATGGGCAAGTCCAAGCTCATCTTATGATCGGTGCACGCTGGGTCGCCAGACCGATCAAAGCCGGCAGCCCAGCGCCGATCAGCATCCGGCTCGTGCCTGATGTAGCGCTTGTGCAACGAGGGGCGCCAGATGTAGAGAAGCTGCCATTGGTGGCAAAAGGCTCCGCTGTAGTCGTTTAGCCCCGATTAGGTCCCTGTCAGTTGAAAGGATGAGAGGTACATGGATTGTGCTTGTGTGAACTGCGCTGCCGGCGCCGAGAAACTGATCGTAAAGATCGTCGTGCCGTTTTGCACGAAGACCCAGAGACCGATCGATGTGCTGCCGCTTTTCAGCTTTGTATATCCGCCCCGTAGCATTCCTGCCGCCTGGCTATGCAGCGGTACTTCGATCGTGGCATGGGATGCCTCTTTAAATGAACTTTCCAGAGCTTGAACAAACTCGCCGACCAGGCGTTTTTCGGTTACGCCGCTAAGCCTCCATCGCGATACGACGATACGGCAAGTCGGGTCAAAGGCCGTAAACAGGTCGCCCTGGGCGCTAACCCCATTCTCGGTAAAAGTCGTCGTCCGGGGCTGGACGCCGGGAGGCATTGTGATTGCAAAGCCCATCCCAGCTGGCTTAAACACTTGCCTGACCTGGGCAAATAGGCAGGCTGGGGCTAGCAACGCGAGAACCAACGTGAAAGGGCGCACGTAACCAATATACGCCGAGGTGGGTTAGGCGCGACTACGGCTGCCTTGACGGCCTTGTGCTTTGGCGTGCTCAAGCATGATGAATTCGCTTAGATTCTCCAGCGTCACCATTCCGATCAGTTGATCCCCTTCCATAACCAGAATCGGTGAGGAGTCCGACTGCGGGAACATCTCCATAACCTGCTCAAGGGGAACGGTCGGGTCGGCAGTCTTGAATTCTCGAAGCATCCAGCCGGCGACATATCCGGTTGGTCCGTCGGCGGTAAGGCCCTGGGCAAGCTGCGAGCGGGTCAAAAGGCCGATGATTTCGTCGCCGTTTGTGACAGGGAAGTCATGCTGCGACCCGTGTATCATCACGTTCGCGGCGCTCTCCAAAGAGTCTCCACCCGTGATAGACCGGAATCCAGTCTGCATCGCGTCGGCAAGAACATGCCCTGCCAAGAACGACCGCGTTACAGTTGCCGAAATCTCCTGCGAGGCGCCGATGAATACAAAAAAGGCGATCATCAACCAAATAAAGCTTTGGGTCCTAATGCCGGCAATCGCCAAGGCGATAGCAAGCGCCTGCCCAATTCCTCCTGCGATCTTCGTCGACTTGGCTTCAGACATTGCCAATCCCAGGGCCGCCCTGAGGACGCGCCCGCCATCCATCGGGAATGCCGGGATCATGTTGAAGACCGCCAACATCACATTGGCAATTAGCAGAGCCTCGAGAAAGGAAGCGTGCTGAACATCAGTTGGAATACTTGGCAATCCGCCGTGACGTATAGCCAGAACCACTCCCATCATGAGAGCCAAAACGACGTTGACGGCAGGTCCGGCAAGCGCTATCCACAACTCTTGCTTAGGAGTTGGCCGACCTTCCAGCATCGCTACTCCCCCAATCGGATAAAGGGTGATATCCCTGGTGGCAACACCCAGCCGTTTTGCGACAAGGGCATGTCCCAACTCATGCAGAACGACGCAGAAGAAGATCGCAATCACGAAAAGAGTCCAAGTCAGCCCACCGTTCGACCCTCCCGAGAAACCGACCCACGCCAGAAAGAGAAGGAATGTGAAGTGGATGCGGATAGGAATGCCGGATACTGTTGCCACCCGAAACGCCCAGGCTTGGTGGACGGCGTTTCCGGATTGCTGCTGTGGCTTACTCATCTGGACCTTAGACTACGGGCATCGTCTTCTGTTCATTGCTAATGGGTGGCGATTCAGTGGAGTATAACGGGTTGTGTTTACGCCTTACGACTGGCAGGAAGGCATCGGCCACCGCGCTCAGTACATTCAGGGGAAATTGGCTCAGGGGTCTCCCGTCCTGGCGGTTTCTTTGGAAGCCGGCATCCTCGTGTTTACCTATCGGCGGCAAGCTCGCAAGATCTACGAGATCTACGACCGGCTGATTTTCGCGGGTATCGGTCAGCAATCGGACGTGGAGGCGGTGAGGGTTGCGGCCCTTGAGTTTGCCAGTAAGGAAGGCTTCAACCGCAGCGAGGAAGACGTCACCATCCAGCGGGTCGCCACCGCGATGAGTGGGCCGCTTAAGAAGGCCTTTTCAGATTTCTCAAACTCACCGGTAGTCGCTCGCTCTCTGTTCGGCGAAGTCGGACCGACCGTCGCGGAGGACCTGTACTACGTCCTCGACTACGATGGCGACTATACGACCTCGCGCAACCACGCGATCGTCAGCGGCTCTTCAGATACCGCTGCTGCGGATCTGAGTAAGGTCGCCGATCTCCAGAATTCGAGCGTCGACGACGCATTCGAAGCGCTCAAGGAGATTTGGCTGACATTCGCCGATCCCCAGAACCCCGACGCCGCCGAGGAAATGCGCAAAGATTTGACCGCGGAAGCAGTGCTGCTAGAGCGCTCCGACGCCCGGGACAACCGATTTCGGCTCCTGACTCCAGAAGACTTCTAACCTAAAATCGAGCGCCGACTTTGGTGCTTTAGAGCGTTGCGTAGGCGCGGGATGGTCGTACCCGCGTTACGGGCCGGTCGGCGAGCACAACGTTGGTTCCACGGCGATAGCTGGGTCGCGGGTACGACCATCCCGCGGCATCTACAAAACACTCAATGGCAGCCAGCAGAATCTGTAGCCGCTGGATGGTTTGTGCCAGCGTTTGGGACCCTCGCCAACTTCGTCATTTGGTTCCAATCACAGTGTGGGAGCGCCGGCAAGAACCATCCGGCGGCTACGGAACACTGTTTCGCAGGCGCTGTAACGATCCGTCAGCCGCGTTTTGTCGGATGAGAGATCGCACCGGTGAGCAGATTGAGATTTCGGAAATCGTAATCCTTGATGTCGAAGAATGGCAAGGTGATGATTAGGTTTGGGCCGACTTGCTTGAGTCCAAACCAGTACCGTTCGCCATACCATTTGTCTGAGTCAGGGGGAGCAGGCGGCAGCTTCGCAACGAGCGTTTGTTTTGAATAGTCGCCATCCAGCCGGTAAAGCGACTTCTCATCCAGCAGGTACTGTACGCCGTTGAAGCGCGGGAGTCGGACCGTTGGACGATCGGGCATATTCTCGTCATCCATTTCAAAGATGGCGGGCCACTCCTTGGGCGCCGACGTGCGCCATCGCACGATCACATCGCGGTTGATTCTCGGCGACGAAGGGGAGACACATACCACTCCGATCCTGATTAGACACCCATCGGAAGCAGGAACCACCTCAAGGACCTTTCCTTGTAGGAGCCCCTTCTTATTTGGGTCGGGGCTGTCCAAGTACCGCATCTGATTAGCCGTCTCATGACTTCCCCAAATGTCGTCCGACTTCAACCAGTCGTCGATCAGCGATCGTGTCTGCAGATTGACACGAGTGGATTGGCCCCGAATGTTGATCGAAGAGCCGTAGTATTCGCCGTAGTTCGGGTCGTCCGAGCCTTGCGTCACGGTAACCAGGTAGCCATTGCCGATGTTGTATTGTCTGTGAGGTCCGGTCTGCCCTGTCCCGAGCGCGAATACCGCCGCAAGTAATAGCTTCATTGATTTGTGCTTCTGACGTTTGAGGATGGTCGAAGTTGCTAGTCGATTATTGTCGGAGGAAATTCACCAGGGGTATGCTTGCCGACGGCTTACAGGAAGCACCCGGTCCGCGGGAAGGGCAGAAGTCCACCTGGTCCAACACAATTGAATACGAACTCGCTTTCAGCCCACGCTTGCGGACACCGGGCACGACAAGGAAAGGAAGTTCGTTATGCCATTCAAAACATTGCCTCCCAGCCCTAGCCTGGATCACCTCAAGCACCAGGCTCGTGATCTCCAAAAAGCGCTTTTCGCGCATGAGCTCCAGGCTTTTCAACGTGTTCGAGAGTTTCATCCGGGCTTTCGGAATTTGACAGACAATCAGATTCGGGAAGCCAACGTGACCCTCAGTGACATTCAACTCGTCATCGCGCGGGAGTATTGCCAACCGAGTTGGGCGAAGCTAAAAGCCGTCGTCCAATCCGGAACCTCCGGTAACGCGGATTTGCCCTACCAGGAGCGGATCGAGGATCCGGTGTTTCGCGCGGCGGTCGACTTGCTCGACGCCGGAGAAGAGACCGGGCTGCGTGCCTTTCTAATGGGACATCCGGAGGTCGTTCGCCAAAGGGTGTTCTTTAGCATCGGCGAATACTTCGGGCAGCCGGCCCTTTTGGACTTCGTCGCTGAAAACCCGATCCGCCATCGCACGCTGCCGGGCAATATCGTCGATATCGCTCGCGTGATCCTGGAAGCCGGCGCCAAAGATGATAAGCAAACGATCAACCGCACTCTGGGTTTGGTGAGCTCTGGCATGGTTGTTCGCGAATGCGGAGTTCAAGTGCCGCTGATCGATCTACTTTGCGACTACGGAGCGGACCCGAACAAGGAAATCGGAGCCGCCCTGGGACACGGTGAATTCGTGGCCGTGGAAGCACTCATTCGCAGGGGTGCAAAGATTGACCTTTCGGTCGCTGCCGCAACTGGGCGGACCGAAGACGCGCGCACTTTATTAGCGGGCGCATCCGAACAACAACGACACAAGGCGCTTGCCCTATCCTGCCAATTTGGAAGGGTCGAAATAGTCCGGATGCTTCTTGACGCCGGCGAGGACCCGAATCGGTTTAACCCGATGGGGTGCCATTCGCACTCGACGCCGCTTCATCAAGCCGCCTTGTGCGGCAACATGGATGTCGTTCGCCTTTTGGTGGAGCACGGCGCCGATCCGGCGATCAAGGACATTGTTTTCGGTGGAACACCGATCGGCTGGGCCGAGCACGGCGGAAAGACAGAGGTTGCCGCCTACCTAAAACAGTTGCCTTAGCCGTAGTCGAAGGGCGGATCCTTCTGAAGCCAGGTTTGCAACAGTTTGCCCACCTGGCCCAGGGAATCGGGCGAGCATTTGTCGGGCGTATCCTGCAGGGTGTGCCAATACTGAAGGTAATGAAAGTCGATCAGGTCGATAGTTTTCAAGCCGGCTCGGTTCAGAGGCACATGGTCATCGGAGAGTTCCTGCCCAAACTCCATCGGGAACACCTCCCCAAGTCCGATTTGCGTTGCGTGCCTGCATAGGGCATACACCAGCGTCTTTGCTGATTTGATGCTGTTCAATTCCATCGACACGTTTAAGTTCTTTTTCCCAACCATGTCCACGACGATGCCGTAGTTTGGCTTGGTATGGTTGGGCAGATCCTTCGCGAACGCTTCCGCCCCGAGGAACATCTCATCCAGCTTTGGCCCCAGCGCCTGACCGTCCGTCATCAGATATTCTACACCGACTCCTGCCGGCAGATGCCCTTTAAGAACCCTGGCCAACTCGAGAAGAACCGCAACGCCGCTCGCGCCGTCGTTCGCTCCCGGTACGGCCTTCTTCTTGTCCTCCGGGTCGCTTTCCAGTTCCGCAGTCGGGCGCGAATCCCAGTGGGCCACCAGAAGTACGCGCACCGTTGCGTCCTTCCAATTTTGTTCGCCGACGATGTTCCACATCGTTAGGTCCTGATTCGACACAGACCACCTGTGCGTGAACTCTTGAAAATGGACATTCAAACAGGATTTCTTCAGTTCGTCTGAAATGTAGTCGCGGCACTTGATGTGCTCAGCCGTGCCGGGTTTGCGAGGGCCAAAGCCACACTGAACGATCAGGTCGTTCCACGCACGGTCTTGGTTAAAGGCATCGGCCTGAGGAGAGGCCGCCTGCTTAAAGCCGCTAAGCGAGAGGGCTAGGAAACACCCAGCCAACGCGGGGACGTATCGGCCGCGTGTTTCCCTCGAAGCACTTCCTCGACGGTCTTCTGATCGAGTGTTTTTACGGTCTTCGCGTTTTCCCATATCTTGAAGTATCCGAGTCCGCCATGTGCGAGCGTGGAGGGCATCGCAATGGTATAGCTCTTCGAGTCCTCCAGTTTGGAACCGTTGGCGGTGATTGAGACGATGCGGCTTTCCGGCGCCCCGCTCTTCTTGAAGGTCACTTCGAAACCGGAAATTTGGAGAAAGGCCTCATTCGGCTGCGGATACATCGAAAGCGAACGCTCAAATGCAGACCGAACTTGAGACCCGGTCAGGCTCAGAACAATGATGGTCTGGCTCGGGTACTGCAAAAGGCTGGCAAGATTATCCTTTTGGTACGGCTTCTTAAGGATTCCAGCGGCAAGGAACGCGCCGTCCGAGCCGGCGTACTCCCTGATTACATCGGCAGCAGCCTGCGAAGCGGAATGTGCGCCCACGTCGGGACCGTCTTCCGCCATCGCAATGCAGCCGCATGCCGAGAGCAAGCTTGCAAATATCAATGCGGACAGTCGCGTCTTCATAGGTCGCCGAGGTGCACTTATTCTGACTCCGAACGCCACTGTAAAGGATCAGTTTTGATTAATCTTACGTGAAGATCCGCAACATGGATCAATCACCATTATTCTGCTACTTGAGACCCGAGCGTGAAGTAGATGGTAACGCCGTGATTGATTAGGCCGTGAGCAAATGTCCGGCCGCCGTGGCGGCTGACAATACGGTTGACCGTGGCCAATCCCATTCCATTGCCCGGAAATTCGGTGGTGTGATGAAGCCTCTGGAACGGTTGGAACAGCTTATCGGCATACGCCATGTCGAATCCGGCGCCGTTATCCCTGACCGAGTAAACATGCTCGGAGCCGCTTTGCTTAACCTCGAAAACGATTTCTGCCTTTGGCTGGTTGCGCGTGAACTTCCACGCATTCGAAAATAGGTTCTCGAGCATCAGATGCATCAACCGCGGGTCGGCGATAACCTTCATTCCCGGTTGTATCCGGCAGACGACGACTCTTCCGGGGTTCTCAGCTTGAATCTCCTCGTTGATGAGTCTGGCCATCTCCGATAAGTCGACATCCTGCAGTCGCAATTCCTGCCGCGTCAAGCGGGCAAGTCCGAGGAGAGCATCGATAAGTTCCGACATACGTTGGCTGGCACGCCGGACTCGCTCAAGGTCAGACTTTCCCTCTTCGCCGAGTGCCTCGCCGTATTGCTTCATGACCGAATGGCTGAACCCGTCAATTGCCCGCAAAGGCGCTCGAAGGTCGTGCGAAACGGAGAAGCAGAACGCCTCCAACTCGGTATTCGAAGCTACAAGCTGTTGGGTTCGATCAGCGACCCGTTGCTCAAGCACTTCGTTGTTGTGCTGAAGAAGCGCTTTGGCCGCTTGCTGGTCCGTCACGTCCTTGACCGTTGCAAGGCGGGCCCGATAGCCTCGGAATTCGATATTTCGGACGAGAACTTCGACTTGGATCGGCTTTCCACTCTTCAGTAGGTGAGTCCAAATCGTCGAGACAACTCTATCCGGGTGCCGGGTGACGGCTTCTCGCACCGCAGCCGCGTCGGATGCCGGCCGGATGTCAAGAAGGGTCATCGACAAGAATTCGGATCGGGA
>Ga0206814_10165_pt1 | contig 18623 bp, 17 predicted proteins | sample Alteio_BWOrgCont_90_FD_152850 | JGI IMG/M metagenome (GOLD analysis project Ga0206814, IMG submission 152850) | Enriched cells from forest soil in Barre Woods Harvard Forest LTER site, Petersham, Massachusetts, United States -... | ecosystem: Environmental > Terrestrial > Soil > Temperate forest >...
TTTCCTGGCTATATTGAAATCAATAATTTCACAATAGCGCGTGTTGCCGATGTAACCCGTGATGCACTTAGGCGTGTGTCTTTAGGTAATCCGCCTGGGCTGGTCAGAGGAAAAATAGATTTTACCTGGCGTGATTTAAAGAAAAAATCTAAGGAGCAAAAGGATATTGATAATTCAAGAAAGGATGGGCGCCCATGAGGATAAGCTATGATGATTATCCCATCAAAATTATAATAGTATTTACGGCAATTATTATCTTGATATTATTGTCTCAAGGGTCGTTATCTCAGACATCTAATCACCAACCAAACACAGAATCAGCCCAAGGACCTATATCAGAAATTGCCAATAATGCTAAGTGGACTGCTTCGGTCATGTTTAGTTCCAGGGATAGAGGATATCTTGCAGAGGCAATTAAATCTTATAAAACTAAAATTCCTATAGAGGTATTATTACCTAATATTTTTCCAAAGTCGGGTACAAGAGCTTTAGATAATTTAGGTTTATCAGAAGAGATAAATGGAGGAAATCCAGCGGATAATGCTGGCAATGAAATTATCAGCGAATTTCCAATTATATATATTAATTCCATATTATTTATTAGTCCTACTAACTGGAGTATTTGGATAAATAGCAAAAAAATTAGTTATGGTGATCAGAATGTCCAGGTTAAGCCAAGACCAGGTTATAAAAAGAATAAACAAAAAACTGCTAGTAATTCTACCCTAAAAGACACAAATATTAGTGCAAATAAATTTGATGGGAAACAGCAGCCTGCATCAAATAATAGTAATGATGACAAATTACAGGAAATGCCCGACATAAAACTCGAGGTATTAAATGTAAGTGAAAAAGAGGCTATAATATTATGGCGACAAAGCGAACTTGACCGGTTTTTTCCTCATTGGCGTGATAGCTTGGAACCAATTGAAGGCACTAATAAATATACAAATAAACAAAGAAATTTAGTGTTGGATTCTGCTAGTGGCAATATTACTTTTATTTTAAAAGAAAACCAATCTTTGGTCGGAAGTATTATGCAAATAGCTGAAGGCGAAGTAAAAATAGTAAAAGCTAAATCTTCCAACTCAGGAAATTCATCTGGACAGCATTATTCTAGTGAAAACAAGCGCGGACCATTATATAAAAAGATGTTAGAGAAAGAAGATTCAGGAAATAACAAGGCTATATCAACTAAACAAAAAGATCGGCTTGAAATGCTTGAATCAGTGCTTGATCAGTAGGCTACAGAAGCCAGATGATAGAAGTTAGAAATTTAAGAATACAAATCTGACCTCTATTTATGACCATGCGGAGTATATTATGTCTTTACCATTGCAAATAACAAACATTTCTAAATGTTTCAAAGACCATAAAGTTTTGGATTCTATAGATCTAACAGTAAGTCCAGGTGAAATATTTGGCCTGGTTGGTGTAAATGGTGTAGGTAAAACCACTTTGATTAAAATCATGCTGGATTTATTGCGGCCTGATAGTGGGGAAGTAAGTTTTTTTGGTAGTAACGCAGTTTTGAAATCTAGTCGTACTAATATTGCGTATTTACCGGAGAAATTTTATCCATCACCATTTTTGAAAGGCAATGAATTTTTATCTTTAGCTCTCTCATATTATGGTATGATATTAAATAAACAAGAAGCCTTAGAATCAGCTCAAATGCTAGGACTTGATCATAATGTCCTGAACCATAGAATTGGCAAATATTCAAAAGGTATGGGCCAGAAACTTGGTTTAATATCAGTATTTCTAGTGAAAAGGCGCTTGTTAGTTTTAGATGAGCCAATGAGCGGCCTTGATCCTATGGCCCGTATTCAATTAAAACAGCTGTTGCTGAAATACAGGGATAAAGGCAACACCATATTTTTTAGCTCGCATATATTAGCCGATATTGAAGAAATCTGCGATAATATGGCTGTGATTGACCGTGGTAAGATAAATTTTATAGGTAAACCTGAAAGTTTTCTGAGCAGATATAAGGAAAGTAATTTAGAAAAGGCTTTCTTGAAAGCAATTTCTTAGTATTTTATTTTACTAATACTATTATTACCATCATTATCATCTTCTTCGGCGAAATTAAGAGCAGTTTTTACCTGGTCTTCAGAGATTAATCCTTGTTCAAGCAATTCCTGTACGCTGTTTTTTAAAGTTTTCATACCAGATTTTGAGTTAACCTGCATTATGGAGAATATCTGTGGTACTTTATCATCCCGGATAAGGTTACGGATCGCGGGATTGGCCAATAATATTTCAAAGGCTGCAACCCTGCCGCTATTATCAATTTTTTTTAGCAATAACTGGGTTATCACTGCTTCAATCGAGCTGGATAGCATAGATCTGGCCATAGATTTATCACCCTCAGGGAAGACATCTATTATGCGGTCGATACTTTTTGCGGCGGAGCTGGTATGTAGGGTAGCTAATACTAAGTGGCCGGTTTCTGCAGCAGTTAGAGCCAGCCTTATAGTATCTAAATCCCTTAACTCGCCAATTAATATTACATCGGGGTCTTCACGCAGTGCACTTCTTAAGGCATTCGCAAAAGAAAGTGTGTTAGTACCGAGTTCTCTTTGGTTGACTAAGGATTGTTTTGATTTATGCACGAATTCTACAGGATCTTCAATAGTTAGGATATGGCAGCCAATATTCTCATTTATATGATTAACAATAGCTGCTAGGGTAGTTGATTTGCCGCTACCGGTAGGGCCAGTAACCAGAACTAAACCTTTTGATAAAAAAGCAATTTTCTCAAGTATTTTAGGTAATTTTAATTCTTCAATGGAACTAATCTTATGCGGGATGTCACGCAGCACTGCGGCTGCACCATTAATTGTATGAAAAGCATTAATTCGGAATCGACCATGTTCCCCTAGATGAATTGAAAAATCTATTTCTAATTGCTGCTCATACAGGGCCTTCTGCTTGTCATTCATGATAGATTGGATCATTGATAATGTTTCAGAAGGGGAAAGGGCGTTAATTCTAATTGGTACAATTTCGCCATTTATACGTAGGGTAGGAGGTAGGCCAGCAACCAGGTGTAAATCAGATGCTTTATTTTTTTTTGTAAAAATCAGGAGTTCATTTATGTCCATAACATAACAACATAGATAGTAGGGTGTATGTTAAGTATAGGTTGCAAGTCTTAATAAATGGTAAATTTTAATAAACAGGTTATTCGGTGGGATTGCTATAACTTACTCTGTAAAAAAGCTAATCTATCAGATATTTGCTCTATTGAACCAGGAATCATTGCGCCATCTTTTGCCGCAGCTAAAATGTCTTTATAAAGATTGATTGCCTGGATAATTTTTCCTTGCTGGTCAAGCGTAATAGCTAGATTATATCTGTAACTAACATTGGTGGGCGACAGGCTAACTGCGCGGCGTAAATAACGTTCTGCTTTTTCATAATCTTTTAATTTCAAGTAAATCATTCCTATTTGTGCGCAGATCGGGCTAAAATCAGGGCTTATCCTTTCTAATTTTTTAAGTTCAATTAAGGCGCTGTCAGGTGATTCAGCGGCAATTAGAACCAGGAAATTATTTAAGGCTTCTTCATCATTGGGATCAATGGCTAGTATTTTAGTGTATATTTCCCTGGCATCTTTAAGTTGACGGTTTTTGTGATAGGAGGTAGCAAGACCAAATAATGCCTGTTTGTTGGTTTTAGATTCCTCTAAAATTGTTTTGTATAAGGTAATTGCGGCAGAGAATTGTTCTGACATCAGGGCTTTATAAGCAGTTTGTAGTTTGATATCTAGTTTTGCTTCATCATTTGAGGTATCCTTTATGCTTAAATGCATGGAATTTGAGTTTTTACTTGAGGACTCATTAGTATTATCAAGATTATCAAATTCATCGTTGTCGTTATGGTATAGCTCAACTTTGTTGGAGGATAGATTCTGGCGGCTTTGTTTTTTTGATGCCAGCATGCTTTCTTCTACATTGTTAAAGGCTTTTGTTTCCTCGTCAGATAAACGTTCATTAGCGGGCAGTGATTTACTCTTATAACGAAGCATTTCAAAGTAGGCTTTGTCTGACTCACTTAATACATCTTGTTTAGAATTATCTGGATTAAATATATCTGTGCCCTCGAAAGCATTAAGTTTTTCTTTTACATTATTTTGTTTTTTAGACTTTTCATTTTCAGAGAAAGTGGTAGTTTTGCCATTTCTTAATTTTATTTGGCATTCTTCACCTTCCATGATTTTCTTAAATCTATCGTATAATGCTGATTTACTGACATTATGATCAAATTTAGGCGATATGCCTCCAGATGCGAAATAGTCGTTATAGACTTCAGATATTATTCTTCTAGAAGTGCTGGATAAATGACAAGAAATCTTGTCGAAGTCTTTCCCCTGTGGATTACTATAGCTTATATTAAAATCCAGATTGCATGAAGATTCATCTTGGTAGCCTTTAATGGATTTAGTTGTCTTGTCGCCTTTTTCACCCCAAAAATATGAAGGCATAGTGCAGCTATAGCTTTCGCAATTCACTATTTTTTTAGGGAAAAGCAAACAACTACCTGCATAACTAGCAATTTTTTGTGGGGTTAAGTTTTTATTATTGGCCACCAGGCTTTCAATAATTTTTGCATCATCACTTTCATTTTCAGTGCTATTTATTGTACTGTTATCTTCAACTTGCGCTACAATTCCTTTAAGACTATCAGGGCTGGAATTGTTATTTTGTAAAGCTGGATTTTTAGTTTGTGTGAGTTCTTCAGGTACCTTTAAGCCCGATACTTCTAAAAATTTTATAAGCTTTTGTTTCAATTCCACATATTCATTAGAATTTTGTTCTATTACTTTTGGCGATAAGGTAGCAGGTAATATGGTATTTGTATTATCTACTGGTTGTGTAGGTGATAGGTTATTTTGATTATTGCTTTTTACTACAGATTGGCTTTGTACTGTGCCATTTAGCAGATCTTCTAGAGGAATAGCATTTACAGGTATAGAATCGGAGGCTGTAGGAACAAGTTTCGGTGGTGTCGGCGCTATTATTGAAGGAATATTTTCCTGTTTGACGTTACGGCCAATAATTTTTTGGTTAGCATCAGGTTTTAACTGATCGACATCAATGATTGGTAAGTCTTTTATTGGGGATGTTGCTTCAGAAGGATTGACAGGAGTGTTTTGGGCGGATGCAATACTGGATAAAAATAAAAATACTCCAAGGGAAATTATCCATAGATTGTTTTTAACTGTTGACTGTAAAGACATTTTTCCTTGGCCCTGCTGCTATAAAACTAGATGCCTCTTTAGTATAATATTTGATTTTAAGCAAGTCTATGTATATTGCTCTATATAGGTACAAAGCAATGAAATATTATAAATTTATCAAACCAATTTTATTTAAATTATCGCCTGAGTTTGCTCATGATTTAGCTATATATGCTATGGCTAATAATGTTTTGCCGAAAGCTAAACTACTTGATTACCCATCACTACGGGTGAATGTATTGGGATTAAATTTTTCAAATCCAATAGGGCTTGCTGCAGGTTTTGATAAAAATGCTAGAGCATTAAATTGTCTTCTAAATCAAGGGTTTGGTTTTGTTGAGGCTGGAACGGTAACGCCGCTACCACAAACTGGCAACCCTAAGCCTAGATTATTTAGGTTGGAATCTGATCAGGCAATAATAAACCGGTTTGGTTTTAACAGTAAAGGTAGTGATTTTTTTCTCCATAAACTACAGGACCGGCCTAAAAATGGAATTATTGGCGTGAATATAGGCAAAAATAAATTAACTGAAGATGCTATATCAGATTATGTTTTATTACTAAAAAAATTCTACAATTACAGTGATTATATCACGATTAATATTTCATCGCCTAATACTCCTGGTCTTAGGGGGATGCAAAGCAAAAATGAATTGGATAAACTTCTGGCTGAACTTAGTAAAACGAGGAAATCATTAAGTAAGAATAATAGTATACATGTGCCAATATTGATTAAAATCGCGCCAGATCTAACTATTACAGAAAGAGAAGATATAGCCAGCAGTGTAATTGAATTTAATATGGATGGGCTGATTATCAGTAATACCACGATAAATTATAAGGATAAATTGCATAGTATATACAAAAATGAAGCCGGTGGATTAAGTGGTAAGCCCTTATTTACAGCTTCAAATGAAATTTTGCGTGATATGTATAAGCTCACCAAAGGTAAAATATTGATAGTTGGTGCTGGCGGTATTTTCTCCGCTGAAGATGCCTATACTAAAATTAAAAACGGTGCATCTTTACTCCAGATTTATTCATGCCTGATATATAAAGGCTTTGAAATTATTGAAGAAATTAAGTTTGGCCTTGATCAAATGCTATCTAAAGATGGGTTTACCAATATAAGCCAGGCAGTAGGGACCGAGACGTATAGTCAATAAAGTTATGTATAGGGGGAGCTATATAGTTTTGTGTGGTGAGATGGGTGAGAGTGGTGAGATTGGCTGCTACCCTAAGTTTCCTTCTCACACCTTAATCATTTTAAGGGGTGCGAATGGGTGAGATTAATTTATTAACTACTTACCTACGATAATAAGGACTTTTCCAAGATACCTGGGCTAAAGGTAGAAAGAATCCGGTAAGGTGATTTTACTTGACTTTATCTGCAAATAAAGCTACAAGCGCCGTCTATTTAAAACTAAAAATTAGGTGTAAATCAATGTCAAGACGTTGTGAATTAACAGGTGTAGGCGTACAGGCCGGCAATAACGTTTCCCACTCTAACAGAAAATCAAGACGTAGGTTTTTACCTAATCTTCAGAGTGTTACCCTGCAAAGTTATATTTTAGGGCAGGATTTTAAGTTAAGAATAACTCCAGCTACATTGCGTTCAATTGACCATAATGGTGGCCTTGATGCATTTTTGATTACTGCAAAAAGTGCCAGTCTTACAGTTTTAGGCCAGAAAATTAGAAGGGACATTAAGAAGGCAGCAAACAAAGCACCGGAAGAGGTAAAAGCTGTTGTAGTAAAGCCTAAGGCTGAAAAAAAGCCTAAAGCTGCTAGTAAACGTAAAGCTAAACCAAAGTCTGAATCAAAGAAAAAAGCGCCAAAAGCAAAAGTAGCTGCAGTAAAAAAAGCTAAGGTTAAGACCAAGTCAAAAGTAAAAGCTAAAAATAAATCCAATAAAGCTAAAAATATTAAAGCTAAGACTAAGTCAAATCCAAAAATGAAAGCAAAGTCTAAGTCAAAACCAAAGAAGAAAAAGTAAAGAATTTAAGTGTGTGTATATTCAAAGGGCGTTCCAATAGATTTGTGGAGCGCCCTTTTTTATTAACTGTTCTGGGATTGATAATCTAATATATCTAATCCATGCGCTTCTACTATATTAAGCAATTATTCCCGTAATTTTGAAATGTAAATGCAAATTTGCGGGAATGTTTATGTATCAAGAGGCTTTATTAAGCTCAAATATATTACTAAGCTCTTGAAACATCACGTTACTTAGTTCATCTATTTCACGGATTATAACTGCGTGTGAGTAGTATCTGGTAACATCGTGTCCTATGCCAACAGCTACTAACTCCACGTCAGTTTGGTTCTCTATCATTTTGATTACATCGCGTAAATGTTGGTCTAAATAGGCCGAACCATTGGCAGATATTGTACTATCATCAACTGGCGCGCCATCAGAGATAACCATTATTATTCTGCGTTTTTCTGGTCTAGCCAGTAGCCTATGGAATGCCCATAAAATAGCTTCGCCATCAATATTTTCTTTTAAAATACCTTCTTTCAACATCAGGCCTATATTTTTGCGGGCTTTTCGCCATGGTGTGTCAGCTGATTTATAGATTATATGGCGTAAATCATTTAAACGGCCTGGACCTGAGGGAGAATCATGGTTTAACCATTTTTCCCTAGAGCGTCCGCCTTTCCACTCGACTGTAGTAAAACCTAGGATTTCAACTTTTATACCACAAGATTCAAGAGTTTTAGCGAGAATTTCTGCGCTCATTGCTGCAACTGTAATGGGCCGGCCGCGCATTGAACCTGAGTTATCAAGCAAAAGTGTGACTACTGTATCGATATTAGTGATTTCATGTTCTTGTTTATAGATAAGAAAATAATTGGGATCGGCAATTTTCAGTGCCAGCCTGCCACTATCTAAAAAACCTTCTTCTAAATTGAACTGCCAGGAGCGTTTTTGTTGAGATAAAAGTTGCCGTAAAAATCTACTAGCATTCTTTTTGTGAGTCTTACCTAATTTCGCCAGTTTACTATCTAGTTGTTTTCGTGCGTTTAACAAATCATGTATGCTACATAAATCTTCGGCTTTAATAATCTGGTCAAATTCAGTGGTAAATATTCGATAAGGAGCAGACTTTGATAATTTATATTGTTCTAAATTAGGCTTATAATTTTCTAGTGGCGCTTCTTCAGAGTGTTTTTCTTTTACATCAGCAGATTTATCGGTTTTATCTCTTAAATACATCCTTGGCATTGATGTTGGGGAAGCCACTTGATTGATTTTGTGATCTTCTCGGTTATCCTCATTTTGCTGTGGTGTTTGATTGGAATCTGATGGTTTATTTTGTTTTTTATCCTTAGGTTTTTCACTGGTGCTGCTGAGTGATTCTATAGACTGTAATATTAATTTTATTTGATTTGCGAAACCTTGCTGATCATTAATATATTGGTCTAAATTGATAAGATTTTCACGAATTTTGGTTATTATTGATCTACCCCAGCGGTTCATAACTGGCATAGTTACGTCTGGAAGTTTATGACCAGTTAGCCTTTGCCATATGGCCAGATAAATAATTTCATTAAGTGGTACCGTATTTAGCAGTCCCACTTGGTCATAGTGGTAATTCAGGAAGCGTTGCGTGATACTATCGTTTATGTTTTGGCTAACACCATTTAGTTCCTTGGCGCCTAAGGCATCAATTCTGGCTTTTTCAGCAAAATTGAATATTTGTAAAGCTTCATGACTAGTTGGCTGGTTATCTTCATGTATAATTGGATCATGGTACTTTAAGAAAAAAGCAGCTGAATCAACCATACCACGGATAGCATTTAATTGATTGCCAGTGAATTCCTTGTTTAATGGAGCTAAATATAAACTTTCACCTTCTAATACTGGTTCAAAGTGATTAGCTTCCCTAAAACGGAAACTGGCATTAATTTTACCTGAAATTGCTCTATATGTTGCTTCTATACGGTTTTCTATATTAGAAGTAGTGGTTAAATCTTTTTTAGCTGCCATGGGCTTTGTGCCATCTTAGCAGTCTAATTCTGCAATTACCATAATGACGGTCATGTACTTCAGTAAAGCCTTCAGGCATAACGATATCTTCTTTCTTCCAAGTTTCAATTACAACAATGGCTTGGTTTTCCAGCCAATTGCTCTTAACTAAGTTTTGCAGAGTGTTGTTAACTAAACTTTCTTTATAAGGAGGATCAATAAATATTAAGTTGCATGTAACACGGGCAGGTGGTGGGTTAGACGAATCAGCCCTGATAAATATGCTGTTTGCCTCTTCTCCCATATGACGAATATTGTGCCTAGCAGTGTCTAAATGGTTCTGATTTATATCGATTAAAACAGCTTTTTCTGCACCACGGGAAAGTGCTTCAGCGGCTAATGCGCCACAACCACAAAATAAGTCAAGGACCCTGCAGCCGTCTAGAAAACCTTCAACTCCAAATTCGCCGTGACTTAATATATTAAAAATAGCCTCGCGGGCTACTCCCATAGTAGGACGCAATTGTTTTCCGGTTAGGGTTTCTAACTTACGTCCTTTGTATTTCCCTGAAATTATGCGCATAATATTTAAACTTAAAATATAAATTAACTGATTATAATAATCTTATATAATATTAGGAGATTACAATAATTCTGCCTTAAAACCAACTTGTTCTTTTATTACTTTACTTGGAACTTCTTTTACTTGCGACATGGTAAGAGTCCCAATTTGGAATGGGCCAAAAGCAACCCTTATTAGGCGATTAACTTCTAGGTTTATATGTTCAAATAATTTTCTGATTTCACGGTTTTTGCCTTCGCTGATAGTGACCTCAAACCAATTATTTGCGCCCTGGGATTTTTCAACGGTAATTTCTGCCTTACCATATTGGATACCATCAATTTTGCAGCCTTTTCTTAATTTATCTAGGCTGTCTTCATTATAGCGGCCAAACGCCCGGACTCTGTATCGACGCTTCCAGCCAGTGCTGGGTAATTCCAAGTGACGGGATAGTTTACCGTTGTTAGTAAGGAGTAATAGGCCTTCTGAGTTGTAATCAAGTCGACCAACAGTAATAATTCTAGGTAAATCTTTGGGTAATATATCGTGAATGGTTTGACGGCCTTGAGGGTCTTTTGCTGATACTAAATAGCCCCGAGGTTTGTAAAATAGCCATAATCGGGTTTTCTCAGCTGCATCTATAGCTTTTCCATCAACAACTATTTTGTTATTAGAGTTAACTTTAGTGGCGGGTGTAGTAATAATTTGACCATCGACTTTTACTTTACCCAGAGCTATCAACTTTTCAGCATCACGTCTGGAACATAACCCTGACCGTGCAATAACTTTTGCTAGTCTTTCGCTTTCTTGTTTAATTTCTTCTACCATCTAATTATCTTCCACAGGCATGTATAAATGCCTGTATTATTTTGTTATCACTTGCTGTAGCTAAATATTCTGGGTGCCATTCCACACCAAGACAAAAAGGGTGCTCAGTATATTCAATTCCCTCAATAACTCCATCTGGCGCCTGGCAATTTATAACAACATTTTTGCCTATAGTCTTGACCGCTTGGTGGTGAGTACTGTTAACCGCAATTTTATCTAAGCCTAATATATTGTGTAAAAGTGTTCCTGGTACGATAGAAATATCGTGAGAAGGTTGATTTTTAGGAGTTTTTTGTTCGTGTTCTAAACAATTAGTCACCTCATCTGGTATGTGCTGAATTAATGTGCCGCCAAGTACTACATTTAATAATTGTTCGCCACCACATATACCTAAAATCGGTTTTTTTGTTTTTAGGCATTTTTTTAATATACTGGTTTCAAACAAGGTGCGTTTATTTTTGGTTTTGACCGTCTGGTGGATTTCATCGCTGCCATAATATTTAGGATCGATATCAAAATTACCGCCGGTAATTATAAGGCCATCGATTAAATCAAGATAAGCTTCGGCTATCTGAGGTTCATGTGGTAATGCTATAGCTACAGCACCAAAATGGCAAACCGACTCAAAATAGTTTTGACGTAATGCATACCAGGGAAAAGATGAATACTCCCCAGATTCTTCACTATCTAGTGTAATACCAATAATAGGTTTAGTGGTAGTAGTAAGCACAGTTTATTCTCCCTTAAAATTTAATTTAAGTATTACATAAACTTTCATATAAATGTAAAGAAATGTAAAGAAAGTATAAAAAAACCTGTTATTGGGCATTGCAGGTAATAATTATTATGTTTATATTATAGCTTTCTCGGCTAAAGGGCACATAAAAAATTTATCCATTTGGAGTTAAACTATGCAGGATAGAGCAGTTGAGGCAATAAATACCGCGGGATCAGCAGTAGTGAGTAATATGTCAGTATTTTCGCTTATATTACAATCTGATATTGTAGTAAAGCTAGTTATGTGCTTGTTGCTGCTTGCTTCTATATTATGCTGGGGCATAATATTTGATAAATGGCGTAATTTCAGAAACAATAGGGACAAAACAGAAAAATTTGAAAAAGCCTATCAAGCTAGCAAAGCTTTTGCGCCATTATATAGTAAGATTAAATCTGCTCAGGATAATCCTATGGCAGCTATGTTTGTAGCTGGAATGAATGAAATGAATAATGGTTTACTTAAAGGTATAGATTACCCTGATAATAGTTTGATAGCCAACGCCAGAGAGAGAATTTTCTTTTCTATACAGAGAGTTAAAAGTAAAGCTATGGAGATAATGGAAAAAGATCTAGTATTTTTGGCAACAGTGGGAGCTGCTTCTCCATTTGTTGGGCTATTTGGTACAATTTGGGGTATTGTGTCGAGCTTCCAGGCAATAGCTGCTACTAAAAATACTACACTTGCAGTTGTTGCACCAGGCATTGCTGAGGCATTGCTAGCAACTGCTATCGGATTATTCGCTGCAATACCAGCAGTAATTTTTTATAATCTGTTTAGTGGAGAAATAAGAAAAGTATCCAGCAAATTAGATGAATTTTCTGGGGAGCTGACTGCGCTTATTATCCATCAGGTAAATAAGTAGCGATAAAAGGGTAGGGATATATCTAATGCCAATAATGAGTAATGATAATTTAAAGGGCCGCAGTAATGGTAGTTATTATCGGCCAATGGCTGAGATAAATGTTACGCCGTTGGTGGATGTAATGTTAGTATTGCTGGTAATATTTATGATTACTTCACCAATGATGGTAGCTGGTATTTCTGTTGATTTACCGCAGACTCAAGCTGCACCAGTCAGTGGTCAGGATGAGCCGCTTTCTATTACTGTGGATTCTAAAGGTAAAGTTTATATCCAGGAAACTGAAATAAAAATTCCAGATTTAGTGGCAAAATTAGAAGCAATAGTTGGTGAAAAAAAAGATACTAGGATATTTATCAGGGGTGATAAAAATATTAATTATGGTGTGGTAATGAATGTGGTTGGGCTAATTAATTCTGCAGGGTTTAATAAAGTTGCGTTAATTACTGAAAATTCTACCGATAATAATTAAGATGCGGATATTAGTAGAACTCCATCTATGGAGTTTGAACCTCCCTAAATTTTTGAATATAGATTAGGTACCTGGATGAAAAGAGGGCTTAAATACTCAATAGCTTTGCATGTTGGTTTAATATTGCTGATGGTTTTCGGTTTACCGACTTTTTTTAGTAAAACTATCTTACCACAGGAACAAGTTGTAACTATTGAAGTTTTACCAGTAAGTGGCATAACCAACGTTAAGCCACATAAAAAGGTAAGTGAGATAAAACCTAAAAAAGATAAAAAAGTTACAAGTGCTGTGGAGCCAAAGCCGTCAAAGCCGGTCCATAAAGAAGCAGAGAAAGAAATTGCTAAAAAAACTGAACCGTTACCTAAGCCCATAGTTAAAAAAGAATCTGAGGTAATAGTAAAAAAACTACCAGATGCTAAGCCTAAGCCGCAAGAAAAGAAAGAGGATAAAAAGGCAGTAGCCAAGAAAAAACCAGTTGTTCCTGAAGATTCTTTTGCTTCTGTACTAAATAGTGTTGAGGAGTTCCAGAAAAAAGACGACAAGAAAGACGATAAAAAAGAAAAAACTGATGATATGGCGGATGTTGAAGATTTCCTGGCTAAGGCCCAAGATAATGAATATAAACCAGGTTTACCACTGTCATTAAGTGAGAAAGACGCAATACGTCAACAAATAATGAATAACTGGACAGTCCTGGCTGGTGCAAAGGGCTTGAAGGATATGATAGTAACACTTAAAATTCAACTTGCTAAAGATGGTAGTGTTGTTAATGTTGAGAATAAAAATTTATTTAAGTACAATAGTGACCAGTTTTATAAGGCGGTAGTTGATAGCGCTATGAGAGCTGTTTATAAAAGTAGCCCGCTAAAGAATTTACCTGCTGAAAAATATGATGTTAGAGATGGTTGGCAGGAATTGGAATTAAATTTTGATCCTAGTGAAATGCTATATTAAGGTGTTGAAATATGAAGACTATAAGAAAATATTTTACGTATTTATTGTTTTGTGGATTTGCAATTATTGCGATTGATGCAAATGCTTTAATAAGTATAGATATAACCAGAGGTAATGTTGATCCTCTGCCGATTGCATTACCTACATTTGGTGCTACTGGTTCTGATGCGCAAAAACTTGCCCAGGACGTAACTTCGGTAGTTGAAAACGACCTACAGACATCAGCATTGTTTCGGTCAATAAATAGCCGTGCATTTATTCAAAAAATTCAAGATAGCAATACTATACCTGAATTTGCCTCATGGAAACGAATCAATGCCGCTGCACTTTTAGCCGGTGGTATCAATATGACTAGTAGTGAGCAGTTTAGCACTGAGTTCAGATTATGGGATATTTATGCCGAGCAGCAAATATCTGGTAAATCCTTTACTACTAATCTGAATAACTGGCGACGGGTATCGCATCTGGTCGCTGATGAGGTTTATAAAAGGTTAACCGGTGAAGATGGTTATTTTGATACAAGAATAGTATATATTTCAGAGTATGGTCCAGCATTACATAGAATAAAACGTATGGCAATCATGGATCAGGATGGTGCTAATCATAGATATTTAACTGATGGGGCGTTTCTGGCGCTGACTCCAAGATTTTCGCCTACATCTCAGCAAGTGATATATATGTCTTATGAATCTAATATACCGAAAGTATTTATGATAAATGTAGATACATTACAAAGGCATTTGATTGGAGATTTTCCTGGAATGTCTTTTGCTCCAAGGTTTTCTCCAGATGGTAAGTCTGTAATTATGTCAGTTTCTATAGATGGGGATTCTTCAATTTATACAATGGATTTAAAAACTAAAGCTAAACACCGTTTAACAAATACGGATGCAATCGATACTTCTCCATGTTATTCACCTGATGGTAAAAATATAGTTTTCAATTCTGACCGAGGTGGCTCGCAACAGTTATATGTTATGAATAGTGATGGCAGTAATATAAAGAGAATAAGTTTTGGTGATGGCCGTTACGGTACTCCGGTCTGGTCGCCAAGAGGTGATCTTATCGCATTTACCAAGATGCATGAAAATACTTTTTATATAGGTGTGATGCGTCCTGATGGTTCTGGAGAAAGATTATTAACTGAGAGCTTCCTTGATGAAGGACCCACTTGGTCACCAAATGGAAGGGTGATAATGTTTGCTAGACAGACTCCTACCTATGGTGATCGTGGTGGGAAATGGAGTATACATTCAATCGATTTAACTGGCTATAATGAGAGGCTAGTTCCAACCCCTCAAGAAGCATCTGATCCTGCTTGGTCGCCGCTATTGTGATTATTAAGAGACAGTAGGCAAGTTTTTATATAACTATAAAAATTTTGTTTTTATTTAATTGACCTCTTTAAATAAAGATTGTAATTAAGTCTCGTTTTATTGGTTTTGGTTTCGCGACCAAAGAAAAATATTTTTTAATAACAAATTAAGAGGCTGGTAAGTATGTTGTCTAAACTTATTAAATTTCTAACTATTACGTCGGTTCTGATGTTATTTACTGCGTGTTCGCATAATAATACGTTGGGATCAGGAAGTGATGCAATTGAGGGGTACCGCATTGAAAGTGGAAACCTTCCTGCTTTTACTCCTTTAAAGGGTAAACCTGGTGTTCGCGCAAGTGATAGAGTTTTCTTTGATTATAATAGCTCTGTTGTAAAGTCTGATGAGCGCCCTACTCTTGATAGACAAGCAACATGGTTGAAGAAGAATCCTAAAGTTAAAGTTACTGTTGAAGGTCATTGCGATGAGCGTGGTACTAGAGAGTACAATTTAGCTCTTGGTGAAAGACGCGCTCATGCTGCTAAGAAATACTTAGTTGCTGCAGGCATTTCAGCAAACAGGATTTCTACTATCAGCTATGGCAAAGAAAGACCTGCTGTAGTTGGTTCTAACGAATCTGCTTATGCTCAAAATAGAAGAGCCGTTACTATATTGTTAAATCAATAGTAGTATCTAAGTAGTTAAATTAAAAAGGCCCGGCTATTTACTTAAGTAAGTGCCGGGTCTTTTACTGTTGTTTGATAAAAAAGAGGACTATTCTATGTTAAAAATTACAAAATTTATAACTATTACTTCAATTTTAGTTTTATTTACTGCTTGTTCGCATACAAATAAATCACCAATCGGGCAAGGGATGGGAGCTGGATCTGATTCTTCTGTTGATAGTTCTACATTAAATTCTACAGGTAAGAATGGTGTTCATGCCAGTGATAGAGTTTTCTTTGACTATAATAGCTCTGTTATAAGGCCTGAAGAGCGTCCTATTCTTGATAAACAAGCGAATTGGTTGAATAAAAATTCTAAAGTTACAGTTACTATTGAAGGCCATTGCGATGAGCGCGGTACTAGAGAGTACAACTTAGCGCTTGGTGAAAGACGTGCTAATGCTGCTAAGAAATATCTAGTTGCTGAAGGCGTTTCTGCTAGTAGGATATCTACTATAAGCTATGGCAAAGAAAGGCCTGCTGTAGCTGGCTCTAATGAGTCTGCTTATGCTCAAAATAGAAGAGCTGTTACTATATTGATAAATCAATAGGTTGCTGAAGTGTAGAAAAGAGTAATTCACAATGTCATCCCCGCTTTATGCGGGGATGACAGGCTCAATACAGAGACTTGCTGTTTGTAATTACTGTGTAGCTTTAGGTCCCCGCACAAGGCGGGGATGACATTGATGTTGATTGCTTTCTTTTAATTGATAAGCTCATTTTTATTTTGCTGTGTTGCTATAGTTTAGTATATTTGTGATAGGTGTTTATTAATTTGAGATTAAACAAGGTAATATAGTGTAGTGGTTGTATGAAATTGAGGAGATTATTAAATTTAAATATAAATAAGTTTTTTATAATAGGTTTTTGCCTATTATTAGTTTTTCCGTTTTATAGTGATGCCCAACAAACATATAGTAATATGGATGTGCAGAGATTATCTGATAAAATTGACAGTATGGAAAAAGATTTAAATATGCTGCAAAAGGAAACCTATAAGAACACGCGTAAAAAAAATAAAGGATCAACTGATGCAGCCAATGCAGAGGCGGATTATGGTGAAATGGATGAGCAAATGCGCTCAATTGGTGGTCGTATAGAAGAAAGCCAACATAAAATTGATGAATTGTCCTTAAAGCTTAATAAAGAAATCGAAGATATTAATTACCGGCTAAATAAACTTGAAAATAATCAAAATAATCCGACAGCACAACCACAGACCAATAATACCCAATCCCCATCTAATAAGCAGTCTAAGATTAATCAACCACAGGAAAATTCTGCTAATGGCATCAGTGGATCAGATGATACAACTGATGTATCTGGTATATTGCAGGATGCTGATGTTGTTAAAAATTCAAATAAAATAGATAATAATGACAATAGTAAGAATAAAGGAGTTGATGCACAGGCACAATATAGTAACGCATTTGCATTATTACGTGATGCAAAATACGAAGAAGCAGAGTCAGCCTTCAAAAATTTTATACAAAACAACAAAGATAATAAACTAATAGGTAACGCTTATTACTGGTTAGCTGAAACCTACTATGTAAGAAAAGATTTTAAAAATTCTGCTATAAATTATTTAAAAGTATATCAATCTTTTCCTAAAGGAGAAAAAGCACCAGAAAGTCTCTATAAGCTTGGTATGTCAATGAATAAATTATCAAAAGTAAAAGAAGCCTGTGTAACATTCACTAAATTTGCTAAAGAATATCCGAAAGCTTCTGATACTCTAAAATCTAAAGTAAAAACAGCGAGGGCAAAATTAGAATGTTAGAAGTTTCATCAGAAATAAATCTAAATATAACTGAAGAAAGTTATTTATCAGATTCTGTATTTTCTGATTTGCTTGGCCAATTTGATTTGCCTAAAGAAACACCGATTATATGTGTAGGTTTATCAGGTGGTTCAGACAGTATGGCTTTAGCTATATTAACTGATCGATGGGCAAAAGAGCGCGGTGGTAAAGTTGTTGCAGTAACTATTGACCATAATTTAAGGAAAGATTCTGAAATTGAAGCTGAGTTGGTGGCAAAATGGATGAGTGCTCTCGGCATAGAACATAAAATATTAAAATGGGAATTCGATAAGAAACCAGAATCTAATATTCAAGCTCAAGCACGTGAAGCCAGGTATAATTTGCTAATTAATTATTGTAAAAATAATTCTATTGGATATTTGGCAATTGCTCATAATATTGAGGATCAGGCTGAAACAGTGTTGATGCGCTTGATGCGAGGGAGTGGTGTTGATGGACTTAGCGCTATACCACGAATGATCGAAAATAATAATATCAGGTTGATCAGACCATTTTTAGATATATCGAAAGAGGCCATCAGACAATATTTGAATATTATAAAGCAAGAATGGGTTGAAGATCCTTCAAATCAAGATGAAAGGTACCTGCGGGTTAACATGCGCCGTTTTATAGAAAAAACTGAAGATCCAGCTTTATTAGTGAAAAGGTTGGCAGCGACAGCAGAAACTATGGCTCGTAGCAGGTCTTTTATTGAGGCAGTTATTAATGGCTTAATGGTTCGCAGTGTTAATATGAAACCGGAAGGTTATTGTTACCTTGATATTGAACAATTTACTTCATTCCATGAAGAAGCGAAATTGCGCATTCTATCTAAGATACTGACAAAAGTTGGTGGTCAGTATTATAAGCCACGATTTGAAAATATTAAGTATTTACTTGCCGATATTTCTAAACCTGGTTTTAAAGGGGCTACTTTATGGGGTTGTACTATAAAGCCTTATTTAAATAATAAAATTGTATTTGCCAGAGAAATCATAGCAATAGGTTCAGACATAGATATCAAACCAGGCCAGGATGTGGTGTGGGATAATCGGTTTACTTGCAGTTTAGACAAATCTATAGAAGATAAAGGCTACCAGGTTA